>POVV01000131.1_pt1 | contig 63667 bp, 81 predicted proteins | sample 1560271 | NCBI WGS metagenome assembly POVV01 (sample SAMN08337232, study PRJNA429181) | Bioreactor metagenome, whole genome shotgun sequencing project. | biome: cows' rumen and soil; feature: anaerobic; isolation source: anaerobic chemostat enrichment culture, galacturonate as sole carbon... | reverse complement strand
CTAAGCTGTAAAAGCTTGGACTTAAGTTCCCCTTCCATCCGGCTTAACTCCACTTCTGCTTCCCGGCGTTTCGTCCTGCCATCCGCCTGGATCCGGACCACTTCATCCAAAGTCGTTATCAAGGATTCATTGGTCTTCTTAAGTGTCTCCATGTCCACGATTCCCCGTTCTGATTCCTTTGCCGTCTGAATGGTTGCAGTTTTTAATACCTCTGCATTCTTCTTTAAAAGATCATTGGTCATATCCGTCACTTCCCGCTGGGCCTTTGCCGCCTGCTCCGAATGGCTGATCCCGATGGCAAGCACCATCTGGCTTTTCCAGAGAGGAATGGTATTCACCAGTGTGGACTGTATCTTTTCCGTCATTAAGGTGTCATTGTTCTGGACCAGACGGATCTGAGGCGCCATCTGAATGGATATCATACGGGTAAGCTCCAGGTCATGAAGCTTCTTCTCAAAACGGTTCAGCATGGAAGACAGATCATTGGCTGCCTGGGCATCTTCCGGAAGTCCGCTTTTTGCCGCCCTCTCCAAAAGTGCCGGCAGCTCTTCCTGCTGCACCCTGGCAAGCTTCCGTTTTCCAGCCATAATATACATGGTAAGTTCTTTAAAATACGTGGTATTTAAATCATACATTTTATCCAGTAGGGTGATGTCCTTTAACAACTGGATCTGATGGTTCTGAAGGACCTTGCAGATCTGGTTTATATTGGTTTCTGCCTTGGCATACTTTGCCTTAATGCCTTCCACCCGGTTTACGCTTTTTTTGAAAAAACCGAAAAGACCCTTTTCCTCTTCCTCCACCTCGATGCTCTTAAGCTCAACTACCACCTCTGACAGGATCTGACCCACTTCACCCAGATCCTTGGACTTTACATTATCAAGAGCTGCTTCCGAAAAATCAGCAATCTTTTTCTGGGCTCCGGCTCCATACTGAAGAATCAGATTGGAATCCTTTAAATCGATCTTTTCCGCAAAGTCAGCCACTCGCCGTTCTTCTTCCGGCGTTAAGTCAGCTGCCGGCGCTTCCTCCACCACTTTAAGAACGCTTTCTGTCTGCACCAGCTGGGTTTCTTCCATTCCGCCGGCCCCAAGAGGAGACAGGGTCAGTTCCGGAGCTTCCTTTAACATCTCTTCAATATCCTTACTCATTCTTCATACCTCCTGTAAAATCACTTTCCGCCCAGCCATCCTTTTTTAACATCGTCTGGATCACCGATGCATCTGTAGAAACATCCAAAGCAGCATCCTGATAAAGATCATCAAGCAGCCGCTCAAAGGCCTGGTTTATCGTGTCAAGAGTTCTCTCTATCTCCGCCTTTGCGGAAGAAATATTGGCACCCTGAGTACCCACGCTGTCAAAATCCCGGTACGCATTTACCAGTTTTACCGTTGTGGGAAGGTAATATTCCATAAATCGCTCCATCTCCCCGATCCGCCCAGGATGTTTGGAAACCGATTCAAAAATCCTGCGGATCACATGTTCAAGGCTTGAAATCTTTTGGGAAATCACTTCCCCCGGTATGGCATCATTGGCCTCCCGCAATATCCTTAAATAGTTCTGACCGTCGGCTATCATCTGTTTTATTTCCTCAGAAGGAGTCTCTTCCTTTGCTTTTTCTCTGGCGTCTTCCAGTTCCCTTTCCTTAAGGGCCTTCTGACATTCCAGATACTGCCTGTAGGTGTTTTCACTTAAGATCAGGCAGGTCTTTTGTTCATCCAGATAAGCCTGCTTGAAGATTCCAAGCTTGATCATCTTTTGGACGTCCTTTAATACAAAATCACGGGATCTTCCAATGTTCCCTGCCAGCTCCTCAATGCTGCAGTACATCCGCTTTCCCGACTGTTTTGCATAAATTCTGGCTCTCTTTAACCGGTCCCGGATGCCGATTCCAGCACGAAGCATAAAACCGGATACGCCGCCTAACAGGAGTAAGATTAAGGTTGCACCTGCCACAGCCCAGATGACCGGCTTCACCACCAGAGCCACAATCCAGACGACTAAAAGAAGAATCAGGATTATGCCGATGCCAATGCTCCCAAACACCGTATACAAAATACCTGATACACGGCCTGTCTGGTTTAACTGCGCCAGTTCCCCCTGACCGTCACCGGTTCTTTTCAAAATATCCCGGCTGGTCTGGAATGCCCGGTACCCAGGTCCGTCTTCACGGTTCTCTCTTTGCACCGATGCTCCGCTCCACTCAGTCCTCCGGTATGTCTCTGTTTTTTCACTTCTTTGGCTGCTAAAGCTTCCCGGCGGTATGTTCTTTCTAAACTCCGTTCCCTTAATCAGCTGGCTCCTGGCTTCCTCCAGGGCAGAATTAACCGTATCGGATATGGTTCTGTTCAGCTGGTTAAAATCCATGGAATCAATGGCATTTTGCACCGAATCCCTGATCTGGTCTCCTAAATTTGAAAATTCTCTATTATCCATATTCCCTGGTCTCCCAAAAACAATTTGTTGCATCAGACCTTAATCATATCATGAATTGTCCTGATTTACAATTACGCATACCTGCAAAAAAATAGAAAGCTTCCAAAACCGGAAGCTTCTCCGGTCTTTGGATCACTTTCTATTCTTTTAACAAGCTTCTAGGAAAGCAGATGGCCTTTTTCTTTCATTACTTCTATGACCTGATCCACATATTTCTCACAGGTATCCAGATCAGCGGCCTCTACCATGACCCGTACCACAGGCTCTGTGCCGGACTGGCGCAGAAGAATCCTTCCGCTGTTTCCAAGGCTTTCCGCCACCTTTTCCACTTCAGCCTTAACCGCCTCATCATCCTGGGCCGCCGTCTTATCGTGGACACGGACATTTTTAAGTACCTGGGGATAGATCTCAAGCTCGGAAACCAGTTTCCCAAGGCTCTCCTTCTTTTCCAAAATGACTTCCATTACCTTTAAGGAAGTCAGAATACCGTCTCCCGTGGTAGCATGCTTGCTGAAAATTATATGGCCGGACTGCTCCCCGCCCAGGCAATTTCCGTTAGCCGACATATTTTCATATACATATTTATCGCCTACCGCCGTTTTCTCAAACTCAATGCCTTCCCGCTCAAAGGCCTTGTATAGACCGAAGTTGGACATGATGGTGGTCACCACCTTGTTATTCTTAAGGGTTCCCTGTTCCTTCATATACTTGCCGCAAATGTACAAAATGGCATCTCCATCCACCACTTCACCGTTCTCATCCACGGCAATACACCGGTCCGCATCTCCGTCATAGGCAAAGCCCACGTCGGCTCCCACTTCTTTAACAAACTTCATAAGCTGCCCGATGTGAGTGGAACCGCATCCTGTATTGATGTTTAAACCGTTGGGTTCATTGCTGATCACATGGGTTTCAGCTCCCAAAGCATCAAAAACATTCTTGGCAATGGCGGAAGCGCTGCCGTTTGCACAGTCCAGGGCCACCTTTTTATTCTTAAAGGATCTGGTAGCTGTGGAAATCAAATAGCCGATATAACGGTTTCTTCCTGCGGCAAAGTCTACGGTCCGGCCGATTTTATCGCGTTTTGCCATAGGCAGTTCCCCGGTCTCCCCATCCAGATACTTTTCAATTTCCAGGGTCACGCTCTCTTCCAGCTTCTCACCCTTTTCGTTAATTACCTTGATTCCGTTATCATAGTAGGGATTATGGCTGGCGGAAATCATGATTCCGCAGGAAAATCCTTCGGTGCGTACTACATAAGATACGCTTGGAGTCGTGGTAACATGAAGCAGATATGCATCGGCTCCGGAAGCGGTAAGACCCGCCACCAGAGAGTACTCAAACATGTAGCTGCTGCGTCTTGTATCTTTTCCAATGACAATCCTGCATACTTCATCCGGATTCTTCTGCCCATAGTACCAGCCTAAAAACCGGCCCACCTTATAGGCATCCTCCACCGTAAGCGTTACATTGGCTTCCCCGCGGAAGCCATCTGTTCCAAAATATTTTCCCATATAATAATATCTTCCTTTCATCCGTCTGCAGATCATACAGAACAATATGTATGCTTATAACCCTCTAATCTTCGCCACTAGGTGCCTCACAGGCGTATAGAATGGTTCTTGCATCATTAAACTCATAGCTGCAGGTTACAAAAGACCAAAGCTGTCTCACCGGTTCTTCCGGCTTCTGAAGAAACAGGCCGTCCTTTGTCATCTCCTCCACATATGCCTGAAAGCTTTCATCTGTTTCAAACACGGTCTTCCTGCGGTTGGGGGAGGCATCCGTATATAGTGCGGTGATGGGCCTCAAATGGTATTCCCTCTCAGGCGTATAAATATAAATATCCTGATGCTCCTTAAAAAAAGCCTCATCCTTGTACTTTATGATGTCCTTAAACATCGTACCGTTCTTCATGTGATGCCCGTATATTATGTTATGCCGGCCGGAAAAGTCAGGTTCGCTTTCATAATCAAGGTAAATAGCTCCGGCCACGCTCTTCTTGCCCTCAAAATCTGTATCCAGATAAGTTTCATTGTTATCCGTCTGCACAATGGGGTAGTCGATGACCGTGCCTTCAATCCTGATCCAGCCCACGATATCCGGATTGATTTTACTCAGTTTCTCAAAATCAATGGGGGAAACATAGGCAGCGTTTGTCTCTGCTTCCGGGACACTGGCCTTAGTTTCTCCGGCCGTAGTCTCCCTTGCAAGCTCCGCAAGGCTTTCATACTGCTGTTCGGCATGATCTCTCGTTTTAAAATCAGAATAGAGCTTTCCTACACCTACAGCCAGAAAAATAACGGCTATGATAAGAACGCCAAAGGCCAATTTTTTACTTTTCATGCGCATTCCTGCTTTCTCTAATGATTTTAATCCTCCTAAGTATACCGTATTTTAACAAAAATCACAATCTTTTATAAGCAATGCTAGACTTTTCCACTTTTTTTCTATATACTAAAAAAAGAAAATGTTAATATGGAGACATTATATGAAAAACCAAGAATCTATCGTTCATGTAAATATGCTGGGAGGATTCTCCATATCCATGGGGGACAGGACGATCGTAGACCAGAATAATCAAGCAAAAAAACCCTGGAGCCTTTTAGAATATCTTATTACGTTTCGAGGCCGGGATATTCCGGTAGAGGAACTTATTGACCTGTTTTGGAAAGATGAAGCCAGCAATAACCCGGCAGGAGCCTTAAAGACCTTAATGTTCCGTGTACGCAAACTTTTAGAGCCTCTGGAATATCCCACACAGGAGCTGGTCTTCCAGAACCGTAAAGCCTACGGCTGGACGAAGGACCTTATAACGGTCTGTGACACCGACCAGTTTGAGGACTTGTGCGCCCAATTAGAGGCCCACGGTCTTTCCGAGGATGACCGTTTAGCCCTTTGTCTGGAAGCCTTTGCCCTGTACAAGGGAAACTTTCTTCCAAAATCAGAGTGGGAATCCTGGGTGGTACCGATCCACACTTATTATCACACCCTTTATCAAAAACTGATCCAAAAAACTTTATTCCTTCTGGAGAAAAGAAAGGATTATCCCACCATCATCGATGTATGCCAACAGGCCATCGCCATCGATTCCTATAGTGAAGAGGCTCATTATTACCTGGTCTATGCACTGTACCAGAGCGGCAACCAGCTTATGGCTATGGAGCATTACCATCATGTGACTGACATGTTCTATAATGAATTTGCCATCACTCCGTCCATTCGATTTAAGGACCTATACAAGCTTATCAGTGATAAGAAGCATGGAATTACCATGGATCTTAGCACCATACAGGAGATACTTTCAGAGGGCGGCACGAACAGCGGGGCCTTTTGTTGTGAACCCTCTGTGTTCCGGGACATCTATCAGCTGGAGACAAGGGCGATCCAGCGCACCGGCGATTCCATCTTCTTATGCCTTCTGACCATCAGCAATCTAAAGGGAGAGCTTCTAAAACCTGCGGTCCAGACAAGGGCTATGGATGAGCTTGGAGAATCTATCCGCAAATCCCTGCGCAGAGGAGATATCTTTTGCCGCTACAGCGTAAGCCAATACCTATTGCTTCTGCCCACGGCAACCTATGAAAACGGCGAGCTGGTGTTAAAGCGCATTATTCAGAACTTCAAAAAAGAATATTCAAGAAAAGATCTTTCCATTACTTATTCATTGCAGAGTATCATTCCAAACTAAGCCTTATGGCTAAGGATACATACAGGAAGCAGCTGCTTACAGGAGGAACCGGATGTTATCAAATGACTTTATTACATTCACATTGGAAAAGAAAAAAAGTATCGCACTGATCGCTCATGACAACGAAAAAAACGCACTGATCGAATGGTGCAAGGAGCATAAGTCGGCTCTGGAAAAGCATACTCTCTGCGGCACCGGAACAACGGCACGGATGCTCACGGATCAGACAGGTCTTCCCGTTAAGGGCTATAACAGCGGCCCCCTGGGTGGTGACCAGCAGATCGGCGCAAAGATTGTGGAAGGAAGAATCGACCTGGTCATCTTCTTTTCCGACCCTCTCACCGCACAGCCTCACGACCCGGATGTGAAAGCACTTTTACGTATTGCCCAGGTTTACGACATTCCCATTGCCAACACCAGAGCAACCGCAGATTTCATCATCACCTCACCGCTCATGGAAGAGACCTACGAGCATCAGGTCATCAACTTTCACAAAAACGTTGCGGACCGGGCAAAAACCCTTTAAGGGGCCTGACATAAGGATCAACAGAAGGCAGAGCTTTTTCAAAATCAAGCCCTGCCTTTTTTCTGTATCTGTCCATATTTTATTCAAAAACTCTTTCACACAATTTTATATATTCCTGATAAGCAGGAAACTCCTCAAGACCTGTAAGACGTTTTGCGACCCCCTTGTAATACCAGGCGTGTTCTGACTTGTTTTTTTCGTTAAAGCGCTGCCAAAGGTCATCTCCCACTAAAAAATAGTCTCTTGCGGTGGTTCTTAAATTACTCAGCTTGTCCGCCAGAACAAGGATCTTGCTTTCTCTGGAAGCCTTTTCTAAATGATCAAGTGTCGCGCATTTGCGTTCCTTCCAGCACTTCGTTTTGTCTTCTGTTTCTTCCATAACCAGTTCAGCCACCCGAGGTCCGAACTTTTCCTTAAGCTCTTCCTCCGTAACACCCGTATCCTCCACCACATCATGTAAAAGTGCGGCGCAGATCAGCTCTTCATCCGTTACCATCAGCGCAACGATGACTGCCGTCTCTAAGGGATGGACGATATAGGGAATCTTCGTCCCTTTCCGAAAGGTCCCCTCGTGGGACTTGGTTGCAAATGCAACAGCCTTCTCGACCATACTGAGTCTCCTTTTGATCTTTCTTAGGCATATAACCTCCTTACTATATTAACACAAGTAATTCCGATTTAACAGAGCATATTTTACTGGGCCTCCCTTTTCCCATATCTGTATATTCATCAACAGCCTCAGGGCCAAAATCACTAAGAATCGCCTTTGGAATATAATAGAATATAAAGATTTAGATAAATTCTTTAAAATGTAAAATTGGGATAAGGAGGATTTTTTATGAATGCCAATGAATATAGTGATGGATTTGAAAATAGAAAAACATGTTATGATTGTAATCAAAAGTGCAGTGAGCGAATATGCGTTTGTAAATCTGAGAGAATCCAAAAAACTTTAAAACCTAATAGAGCATCCTTAAAATGCGGTACATCAACAGGAACTGTAACAATTCCAGTTGAGACCCCTGCCGGAGTTACATTTACATTAGCTACTGTAAATGTGGATACAAAATGCATGAACCACCCATGTATTCAATTAGAATTTGCAAATAACATCATTGCTACCGATGCAGCCCTGATTCTAAATTTCCAGATTTTTAAACAATGCAGTAACCTAATGGTACCTATTCCAGTAGGACCAGTTTGGACATTTTCACCCCCCGTTGAAATTACAGAAGGTGGTGCCTTTAGTAATACCTTCTCATTCTCTGTATGTGATTGTGATACAACCTGTGATGAATGCTGTAACTATCGTGTAGTAGTTACTCCAGTTGGCGCAGCTACAATAGGTATAACAACTATTATCAATTCATCTCTTGCTGCTGTCATTGTTGATCGTGCATGTAAATAATAAGATAATTCCCATTAAAAATAATAAAAATGGCGAGTGAGTCCGTACTATTTGGATACTCGCCTTTTACTTATATTCGACCCTTCTGGTTTATGCGCCAGATCACCTTCTACTGCCGTACTTTCCAAACTGTGTATAACTAAAGACTTCAGCATGTAATAATTTGCAGTTTAGTGTCGTATTTTCAGACATTAACAGTCAATCCACAATTGTTTCCACAATATTGTGGATAAGTGTCGTTTTACCAGTTATTGAAGTCCCCTCTATTATTTTTTACAAGTCAAGAAATATTGAAACATAGGCCCTACTTTTTCTTTATTTACTATTACAAAATAATTTCTCAAAATATCTTCAAATTCCTGAGACGGCATATCAAATTGATCAGTTCTGCCTAAGTAATCCTCTATCATCATTGTGATTTGAAACTCAGGACTTCCAAGGTCCGGAACATCAAGGACAAACTTCCCATAAGGTTTTAAGATACGATGGATTTCCATAATAGCTTTTTTAACAAAGTCTTTTTTAAAATACTCGAGGGAACCAATACATGCTCCTATGTCAAAAAAGTTTGTATCATATGGCGTTTCATGCATACTGCCGCAATATAAAGAGCCGATAGGTAAATGATGCTTTTCAACAAACTCGTGCAGTAGCTGAATGGTTTTGCTGCTTATGTCAACCCCATAATATGTGGATGGCCAATTATCATAGCCGCGAAACATGAAGTTCAGGCAGCACCCAAGATCAATAAATTTCATATCTATAGCTGGTGATAAGTAACCTTTGATCTCTTGTCGGCCACTATCAGAGAGGATTCCATCCATCTGCATTTTTTGAAATAAAAGATAATTGGGATCACTTGTAATATGTACTGGAAGTTCTTTGTACAAGTCAATGCTTCTTCGCCCTAAATCAATCGCCTTGTCATAAGATTCTGCAACTAACTTCAACTGATTTCTCACAAGATTGAGCCTCCTTTTACATTATCCACATTTCTCCATTTGGCATTTCACTTAAGTTTCCTTTTTCTATCGATAAAACTTCTCCTGATTTACTGACTTTAACTATATTGTCATAATATTTATAGTCTGATGTTACATGATCATTTTCATCAATGCCCTCTTCTACCCATCGATTAAAATAAAAAACATCCCCATCTCTAACAATAAAGCTATCCCTGGCATCCATTTTTATTGTTAATTTTTCAGGATAATAAACGATACACTCGTGATCAACACTAATAAGCATCAATGGGTATTTAGCAAGCCTTATATTATATAAATTCAGATCTTTCATATCAAAATGAGCAATTTCCGTTAAAACATTCACATCAGGTATAAATTTGATGATATAAACCTGATCTATTTTAAAATCCGCCCTTATGAAATATATAATACCTTCAATAAAAATAATATTCTCATAATAAATTCCATATTCTAGTTCATATGAAGTGTAGCTATTGCCGTCAGGATAAGAAAAAAAGGTGAGTTCATTCCCTTTTATCGGCTCATTCATATCCTGTAATTCTTTGATTTCATATAGGCCAATATAATTATCAAAAGAATATAGCCATCGATCAGTACCTATCAAATCTGAATATCCATTATTATATTTCTTTTCTATATCTATGAATTTCATAAAATCCCCCCTACATACTAATTCCTAACCTTAAGTACCTTAATTGCCTTAATTGCCTTACAACCTTAATTTCCTTAATTGCTTTAATTGCTTTTTAACCTTATTTTCCTTAATTGCTTTAATTGCTTTTTAACCTTATTTTCCTTAATTGCTTTAATTGCTTTTTAACCTTATTTCCCTTAATTGCTTTAATATCCTTAATTTCCTTAATTCTACCATGCGCTAAATGCATCATCAATATAAATCCGCAGTCATACCGGTATTGCTTCCTGATCCGTATGAATAATATAAGGCGGATCCAGGTAAATCAGAATATTCTTTTTCTGAAATTCCTAATTTTTAATAGCAGTGATATTTATGTCACATATATTAGTATAGAATATATAAAAGGTGACTAAGTGCATGTCTAATTCAGAAAACTCAAATCGTGATGCTGCAAATACGCCAACTTTCCCCTATGACTATGGACCGAACTCTTTAGTTATTGATCTCAATAAGGCAGCACAGCAAAACGATAATTTCCGTTCGACTTTATGGACGGGAACCTATTTACAGGTCACTCTCATGAGCATTCCTGTCCATGGGAGCATTGGTATGGAAGTCCACACTGATCACGACCAGATTTTACGAATAGAAGATGGTCTAGGCTTAGTTCAGCTAGGGGAAACTCAACTCTCAATGTACGGACAGTATCTCGCATTTTCTAATTATGTTATATTAGTACCAGCCGGTATATGGCATAACATCATTAATATCGGCAATGTCCCACTTAAAATATCATCGTTCTATGCCCCTCCTAATTATGCATGGAACACGGTTCAAAGGACAAGAGCTTCTGAACCCTCCTTACAAAACAACTCATAAACAATTTTTTCACACAGCCGGCAGGATTTCCCCGATCTTGCCGGCTCTGCTTTAATGTAATCCAGCGGTACAACACCAGTATCGGACATGCAGAGGCACAGATAATGGCCTTCAAGCATGTATAAACACCCTCGCAGTCATACACGGTCACCGCAATCCAAAGGGTAAGAGCAGGGCTTGTGTCAAAAAGATTTATATCGAATATTATTATATTGTAAGTAAATATAAAAAGGGGCGCAATATTATTATGAAAGCACAGGAAATGGCATTAGAAGAATTGAAAGACGAAGTATTAGAAGCTATTGAAGGAAAATCAGATAATGAAAAAATTGAACTACTCAGAAAAAAATTTAAAATTGATTGGGACATCCCCAGATGTTGTGATCAAAGACCATGTAAAATGTGGTATGCTCAAGTTTTCACTTATTGCAGCACATGCGAGTTAGAGAAAGAACTGAATTTTTTCTTGTTCTTAATCAACCTTTTTGGACACATTTTTGGTTTTTGTTTTAACCAGGAGAGTACAGTTTTTTTAGGCTGTACATGCCCTTGTGGTAACAAACAAATAATTCTTTATTATTCAATTGTATTTAAGGATTGAATTCTTACCTTCTATTGATGGTGTTTGAGGTTTCCCCGGTAGGTTTTCCGGGGAAATATCACTGAAATACGCATAAACACGGCATTCTGTAAGAATAAATTAAATTATTACGATTTGATAGTACTTATTTTATTGCGCCTCATAAAACAAAGGTTTTTCGCTTAAAATCGAGGTTCTTGAGACTTTTAACCTTACCAACTGCTACCACCTGAAAACAGTCAAAACCAGGGGTCCTGCAGTCAAAATGCAGTCAGAAAATGATATGATTCTATTAATATGGCGGGTCCAAAATTCCGGATACCCGCCTATATTTTATTTCCTGTTTGCCTGAGCAACTTTATTGCTCGTTGTATTCATTTACTTCAAAATTAGAAATCTGATCGTATGCAATGTAATCCTTGCGGCTTATGAATGAAGCTTTGTTGTAATTCTTTTCAATTATATAGGTCGGGTTCGATGCTCCTTTGCTATTATACCATGCAATGAAGTCAGTAATTTTATCCATGGTCATTTCATATTCCTTGCGCTCACCAGTTACCATGGTTATTACAAGAAGAGCCCGATTGCCAGATGGTTGCTCTGGAGCTAATGGAGTCGCTGAGGCTTCATTAGAATTCCAGCTCTCATTACCATTGACAATAGCAACTACTACGTAGTAGTATGTAGTTCCGTTGATAACGTCCGTGTCAGCATAAGTAGTACCTGCCACGCTAGCTGCTATTGTTGTGTATGGGCCTCCTGCTGTTGTGGAACGTTTAATTTTATAGCTTGTTGCATTGGTCACAGCGCTCCAGGTTAAGTCAACTTTAGAAACTCCACCAATAGCCTTTAAGTTCGATGATGTTTCATCTCTATCATAAGGGAGTAACTCACCAGCAGAGTCTATATCGATAGCATCAAAACAAAAGCGTTTTTCAATATTCAAATTAGATAATTCAACATAATGTTCACCATCTGTCAGATTATCTATTTCATAAACTAAGCATTGGTCAGTTGAAAGCGTTGGATGGTACAAACTATATGTTCCCACAATATTATCATCAATAATCACCTGAATCTTTTCTGATCTAGTTATATAAATCTGTTGAATTATCCTTAATTTAGAACCTTTAAACTTAAATTTAACTGCATCTCCATTGCTAGCTAAATTAGTTTGTGTCATTTCTCCCGCATAATATGCCTTAGAACCATTATTAATTGAACTCCATGTGCCTTGGTAACGAAAGTATGCATTCAAATTATCATATCTTCTCCAATCAGCTTCAGGAGATGATAACACCTGTCCTAATGTAGCAGCATGTGCAGTTATAGGACTGGTTAATAAAAACAAACAAAATAATAACAATCCTAATATACCCGTTTTTCTTTTTTTACTCATCTTTAGTGTTCCCCTTTATATATTTAATAAGTATAGGTTATACCATAATGTTATGAATTGTCAACTGCATTGATATTAGCCAATCCATTACGGTATCTATAATGATCTGGCATAATCGTTGTCAGCTTAAAATTCTCCTATGAACTGCACCCCAGACTGATCTGATACATACAAGGCACATTCCAACGGGTGCCCGGCTCTTGGTTCAAAATAGAAATCCTGGCCATCAATCACCTGCCAGTCAGTGACGGCGTATCCGTCCTGGTTAAAGTAATACTTATGGCCATTTATAATCTGCCAACAGGACTTATAATATGTACTCTTAGTATCAGCATACCACCAGCCATTCTTATCATGATTCCAACCTAGAGTATATTCCTCAGGAGCCACCAGAGCAGCCTTGAACGCGTCCCAAGTATGCTGGGTATGATTCCATACATAAGGGTTCGGGCAAATCTTCCCCGTTACATCATGATGGCGGATCACCCGGTCCGCAGGTATGTTATATTTCGCCATCAGCTCCTTGGTCAACTCAATCGCTGATTTTACCGTAGCGTCCTCAAAGTACCAGTCCCGGCTTGTGTCTGCCAGATTTCCACTACTATTTCTTACACACATTTCAATGCCAATACTGTTCTGATTCCTGCATTCCAGGTGGACGTATGATTTTGCCCCGCAGTGCCATGCAATATCCTTTTCCTCAACGGACTGCCATACTTCCCCGTCAAATCCAACATAATAGTGAGTGCTGGCCCCAATGTATTGGGAGGCGTAATACTTACAGTTTGCTTCTGCTCCCCCCAGGGCTCCTACATAATGGATCACAATGTACTTAATGCGATCTGCGGTACCGGCATTATAATTATAAGGTGTAAGTAATTTCTTGATCTGCATATTTTCCTCCATTAAAAAAGGCCCAGGATTGTCCCAGGCCTAAATGTTGTGATGTTACAACTAGTTATTCAGTTTTTCTAGACTGCTTAATAATCTGATCTACATATGTACTCAATCCGGCAACCAGAACCCCCTGCGTAATGGCCGTAAATATCGCCATAGCAATTTCCTGCCCGGTCTGGCAGCTACTTGTGCCCAAAACGTATATACCGCACAACACAATGCCCACAGCCCCATTGATAAGGGGGATATACTTATCCTTGATGGTCTGGCTCTTTTTAATCGCCTGTCCTAAAAAGTATAGAACTACTGCCACTACGATCAGTTCCGGTTTGACATAATTCATAATCTGTTCCATAAATTAATCCTCTCTTTCTTCCGGTTCCTCCGGCATGGATAATAAATTGTCTTTAAGTCTCGTTGCTACATCATTCCCGCCCAAGTCATGATAGGCATCGTACATCCGCTTTACATTCTCTTTGGCATAAATGGGACAAAATCTCTTATCCTGGTAATGATTGTATACCCCGATTATTCTATCTCTAAGCAGCGCTTGCATTCCGTCATGGAGTGCTTTACTTTTTACGCTTTCCTCTGCTTGTCTCTTAGCAAGCCTTCGATACCCCCAGCCCAATAAAGCGGAAATAATTAAAAATAACCATTCCACCCACTGCCTGTCTATATACTTTATGATTTCTAACAAAGGACCATACCTCATTCTTTCTCTTTTTCATACTCTTTCCCGGTGATATTCAGGTATTCTTTTTCGGTGATCCAGCGGCCTACAGCATTCCACACCATTCCAACGGACCATAGACTTGCTTCATAAAATCCTTTCACCTTTTCAAATTTATTCATGACTTATACCTCCTCTACGTCAAAACCGGACATCATGGACAGATACGCTATTTGAGCCTTTAATATATCGTTAGATTCTTTTAACTCCGTGAGCTCTTTTTCCAAAGCACTCTCCTTTGGGGCATTATATAACAATTTGGGATTCTCATTATCCGAAACTTCAACTCTTGTTATTTGTGAGCCATCTTCGATTTCGGTCTGAATAAAATTGAGTTCAGTTGGGAGAGTAGGTTTCTCTCCATATTCAGCAGCATAAATCCTTCCTGTTTCATCATATATTACAAAACACTTCATAATCGTTTCTCCTTATATACAGACTTATTTTTTAATTCAAAAATTCTATACTGATTATATGAGCAGTACCGACATTAGCTCTTTGGAGGCTCTTAAAATAAATATAAAGGAAAGCCTGTTCATTAATATCGGATATATCAAAATTACTAGTTACAGCCGTTTCCGAACACCAACCTCCTGCGGTGGGGAGATCTTTAATAGTCGTTTTGCTTGAGTTTGTCTTATGAGCTGAAATATAAAGACCGTATTGCATATAATCCCCATTACTACTAGTTTCGTAAGCATAACTACATACATATGTGATTCGTAAAGTTCGGAAAGGGGATAAATTAATACTAATATTATTCGCAATCCTAGCAGAGGACATGTAATCAGAGGAGCTACCCTGATACCGCCTACTGTTTAATGTAATTCCATAACCATTAACTGTAAAACCGTACTGACTGCCACTACCTAAAACAACTTCTCGCACACCCCCAGCCAGTACCCCTGAGAATGTGCCATTTAAAAAGACGTTTGCCCATTGGCTAAGTAAGAATAATCCGGGAATGTGCCTACAACACCGCCCATGTTAACACCCTGTTTAATATTCCACGGCTGATAATTCGGAATATCTTGTTGAATCCAATTGACGCCATTTAAAAAATGTCCATTCCTGACCCCTAAATTAATAGTTCCTGCCCAATTACTCATGTTGGTAGCCCAGGCCCGATCAGTGCCGGGAATTTCCGGTCCCTGAATTGGTATGCCACCTTGAACTCCACAGATATTCGTATCAGAACGAAACTTCCAAGGTTCAATTCCTATATCTCCAAACTCCAGATATTCATAATAATTATCAGCCCACGAACTCCCGTGAAATCCATAATCTACCGCCACCTCCAAACGGTTGTTATTATATCGCCAGTATCGTATCTTTGTTGGCTTACGGCAGTCTGGCATGGTTCCAGTTATTGGATTCCCCTCTTTATCCACAGTCACCTTTCCGGCCAGCACATCACCGGCCCCGGCAGTAATAACATCCAGATCGGCACCACTACCACCGCCACCTTTTAAAATAATACATTCTGCCATTCTTACGCCCCCTTCACTTGAATCTGAAAGTCCGTTGTTGGTTTCTTTTTATAGCAATAGACCGTTATTTTCCCTGCACCCGAAACCGCCCTATTTATACAGGCATAAGCTTTCTCCTGTAAGTCAACATTCGCTGCCGTAATGCCATCTGGAAGGTATAGACCTACTGTCGGTCTATCATTCTCGGTTATACCAGCCACACTGAACGTCTGGGTGTAGGGGGCTGAGCTGCTCCAGCCTGCGGCGGTGAGAGTGACCTCCTGTACTTTCCGTCCGGCGTTGGAGTCCTCTATAAACTTTTTAACTTTTCCCAAAAAAACTCTTGCGGATTCTCCCGCAACCGGGACAGGAAACTTCTCCACTACCGGATCCAAGGTTTTAATTGTGGTACTGGAGATATCTCCTCCTGTGGAATTTGCCTTTTTAGACATTTCATCATCCAGAGACTCAAAATTTCCAGTAATATCTGATATATCAATCGGATCCCCACCCTCCGGGATCTTCAAGCTTAGATTCTTTGTATATTTCATATTAGGCCTCCTTCAAAGTTCGTATGCCGTCCCAGGTGATGCCCGCCACGCTGTTCCAGCTTTGATTTATTAACTCATTCCATATGGTATACCTGTATTCAAAAGAATAGGAAAGATGGGCGGGCTTGATATCCTCCAACATAGCGATGAAAGCATTCATGTTACGAGGAATACCCTTGATTCCGATAAACCGCACGATAAAGCGATAGTGGGGATTATCCTCGATCACTTCGATCTCTCCGCCCGAAAACGTCTCTGCTGTCTCCCGTATCATCTGAGGGGTTGTAGTGCCCTGCCCCCGGAGCTTTGCCATGAGGATTTCCCGGCGCTGCTCATAGGAAAGGGCCATATTGGTCACCAACCCATAAACCTGCTCCCACCGGGTCAGGCCCCAGGTTGCGGTTGAGATAAAGCACTGATCCAGCAGATCAGAAAGCTCATTCTCCAAAAGTCCCACTGCGTATCCTTCCGTTTCATAAATGGCTTTCAACTCCCGGACCTCCGCCAGGAAGGAAGGGGCATATCGGGCGAGGTCCACATAATAGTCTTTTTGTCCCTCATCGGCGTTTTTCTCCTGGGCGTACTGAATCAGGCCATATTGATTTTTTCCATACATCTTACACCCCTTTCAGGTCGTCCCAGGTCAGACCGCTCTTTTTTAAATATTCACCATGTTCATGCATTGCCGAACAATCCGTTTCAGCAATTGCAGTTTTACCTTCTGGTAAATTATCTATAAACTCACCATTATTAAAATAATCCACAGTAGTAACACCCGAACGAGAGTCGGATAATTCAAAAAGTGAGCATATACAATAACCGGTTGTTAACTGTATGTACAAATCTACTTTAGAGTAAGTTGAATCAAGTTCTTCTATAACAGCAAAAAAATTGGCAAACTTAATCGTCTTATCATTGCGCATTAAAGATAAATAAACGAAAGGATTACTACCAAAAACAGCTTGCTGTTTGACCCATACACCTAATTCAATATAATCTGTCATAGCATCACCATGACTATACATAGAACAATCGTATTTCAGATTAACACATCCATATTGACTACTTATTTTAAATGACGCTAATTTACAATATTTATTTTTATATCCGCTACTTGAGTTACCAGAGTATGCAGCTCTGGTAAGAGTTGTATGGACATGATTTGATGCTGCAGCCCCTATCTGTGCAGCAGTCACACCATGAGGATTGCTTTTATTGCTAATATGGGTGTAAGCCGCATTCCAATTGTTAAATAATGTCTGAGTGATGGTATCTAATACGCTCTTATTTGCATGAGTGTGATTCTGGCTGGTGTCGATATCAGCAGTCGTTATGTACCCCAAATCATTCTCAAATTCAGACATCTTGGTTGACATATCGGTTATCTGTGATTTGGTATGGGTATGCGCTGCGGATGTGAAACTGGCAGGCTTGCTGGCGATCTCACCCCACGCATAACTTGGTTTTGATGCGGCTTTCGCCCAGGTCGATACATCGGAGGCAGGCATGGACGTTGGTTTGTTTTTTATGTAGGCATCGGAGGCCGTATCCGTTACATTCCAATCCGCCTGTACGTTCACCTCGGCGCCTGCAGCGATCCCGTCCAGTTTATTTCTCTCTCCTGTAGTGTAGTCATTAGTGGAAAGCCCCTTCCCAGGGATCGTATCCACCTTGTTAGAAACTGTATTCCATGCGGCCCGCTCATTGGCTGTTATGTGCTTAACAGCGTCAGAAATATGAGTAAAAGCCGCATTCCAATTTGCGATCAGTGCAGATGTGATCCCGTCAAGAATTGTTTTGTTGGAATGAGTATGCTTCTTGCTGTTCGCATCGTTCCAGTCCGTTCGTTCTGCAGCCGTGATATGCTTTACGGAATCACTAACGTGAACAAACGCAGCGCTCCAGTTATCCAGTAGTGCCTGAGTAATCGTATCCAGTATACCCTTATTCCCATGTTCATGCCTTTTATCATAGGACTCATTCCAGCGGGCCAGTAGCGTTTCCGTGACCTTATCAATGGTCGTTTTGTTTGCGTGAGTATGCTTTTTATTGTTAGCATCATCATATAGCGTTTTATCCTCTTTTGAGAGAAGACCGTCCACGCTTTGAGTTGCCTTGGGAATCGCATTGGCCGATATTACCACCCATTCTGTACCGCTGTAACGGTAGGTGTAATCCGTATCCTTTACATTGACCGTCCAACCGTCCTGCGGATTTGGATAGGCTTCTGTAATGTCTGCATAAGTATTAACTGTCTCTTTCCAGTCAATGGCATTCTCCAGTGTGGCAAATTTGTTGTCTACCTCATTCCGGGTGTATTTATCATCCCAGCTTGGCTTGTAGCTCTGAATGGTGCTTCTTATGGATTCCTCAGCGTCCATGGCCCTGGTCTTTTCCGCTGACAGGTTTTCTGTTAGAGTATTTTCAGCGGTCTTCGCCCTTGCCGTCTCCGTAACCATATTGTCGGCATTTTCCTTTTCTGCCGCTTTCGCCCGGTTTATTTCTGCAGTCAGGCTCCAGGAAAGCTCCTGCTCTGCTCCCGTAGACCGGTTAATCTCTGCGGTCAGGTTACCGGCTACCGTCTGCTCTGCTGCTTTCGCCCTGGCAACCTCTTCCCTTAGATCTGCAGCTATGTACTGCTCAGCTTCCACCGCCCGGCTGATTTCTTCATTAACTGTTTCCTGGGTCCGAACTACTTCTTCCTGCAACTGGTTGACGTCCTCCGCTTCTACGGTATCCCCTTCGGCCTCGTAGCTGATATAAACCGTAGGTACATCGGCATAGACCCGTATGGTTCGCTTCCAGGGAGTGAGACTTGGCGTAGAAAGTACATAGGTCTGGATCCTCTCCCCGGTCAATTTTGGCCCGGTAAACACAGAAAGGGTGGAGGTATTAATATTATCGTGCTGCAGCTGGGCATCATAGACGCCTCCTGTCAGCTCCACCTTTTCCTCTACCACATAAATATTTCCATCAATTTTATTCAGTTTCTCATAAAATTTACTGATCTCCACCTATATCACCTCCAAAGTAATAGTGCCGGGTACGGCGATTTCCTCATCCTGCAGCTCCTGATTTTCGGCCACTCCGTTGATCAGTAGTCCTGTAAAATCCTCCACTCCTGCTGTATTAAGCAGAAGGTTTCCGACCTTGGCTAAACTAATGTAGGAAACATCAAAAGCATTCTCCTGCAGGTATTCCGTAAGTGCCTCTTTAAATAGATTTTGAACCGCACCAAGGTTCAGCCCGTTCCTAAGCTTAATTCCTGCGTATACATTTATATCCTTTTCCCGTGCCGACACCACTGATACATTGGCCCCGATCGGGCGAACCCCTTCGATATGAGCTACAACCAGATTTACCAGATCAGCGCCGGCTGCAGACCGGTTAGAATCCGCAATTACAACCTTTACGGTTCCGGGGCCATTCGCGAGAGGAAATACCTTTACAGCTCCTACTCCTTCACATTCCATAGCCCAGTTGTAATAATCATACCGATTTCCTCCGGTAGATGGCTTTTGGAGCTTTGTAATGATCCGTCCTCTCAAACTCTTATCCGTTTCTTCCGCCTCTCCTGGTAATAACAGTTCTGTCAATTCAGCCTTGGTAAGTCCACTAATATAGTCAACCGGCACAAGGGAACCCAGTTTGCTGTTTGCAGTCGTACCCGCAACTTCACAGCGCAGCCGATATGCACCTTCTCCCAGTTTTTCTACCGCAGTATAATTAAGCGTATCCAAAGAAAACCGACTGCCAATGGGGATATCCATATTAAACTCGCCTTTCAGTTCTGCATAAGTGGCCGCTTTGGGAGTGATCTTCCTCTCTTTCCCCAGACGGATCAGATATTCACGGTCCGCAGTATCTGCATAAGCTTCCTTCAATACCGTATCCAATTCAATGTACATAATGGCAAGCTCTGCCGCAGCCGGGGCAATGGCCGTATAGATAATGGATCCTTCCCTTTTATCAAGTTCGTCTGGTACCCGGTTAAGAAGTCTCCTTAAAATAACTTCATAGGTTACGTCCTCATACATACTAAACACTCACCTCTTTCTCGGCATTGATATCTCCTATGGAAGTATGAATAGTGAACTTCGCAAGAAGCTTTCGGCCGGTTACTTCAAAAGAAAAAGCATCAACGCTTAGGATTCTGTCATCCTGCATCAATGCTTCCTTTATCCGCTTTTTCAGTTTAGACTTTACAAGCCCCATGGACTGGCCAAATAACCGATCCAACTCCACTCCGTAATTCCAACTATAGATCAGCCATTCAAAACGCTCTGTATGAAGCGCAAAATACACAGCCTGCCGGATTGCTTCCAAACCATCTACCATTTCAGCAATTCGCTGATTCTCTATATCAACCTTGAAGGTTTTAGACGGTTGCTGGACGATTTCAAAATCCTGTTTTAGAATACTTCCTGATTCAGGGAGCATGTCGCACACTCCTTTCTACCACCGGTCGATAACTGCATACTGCTGTCCGCCTCGCTTTTGCAACATAAGAACTCTTTGGCCGGATCGTAAGCCGCCTTTCACCGTGACTGAAACTTCTCCTATTCCTGGAATGGCCATCTGCTCCGCATGATCCGTTAAATGCTCTGGTACGAGAATCTGATCGCCGGAAAGGATAGTCTTCTGATCTATCTGCACTGATAAGGGAGAAACCTTCGTTACGGTGCCCGGAATAATGTCACAGGGATCCCCTTCCTCCATGGCTTTTAGGACGATCCTTTTCATATTCTCTACCCAAGCTGCATCAGCCATTTATCCCAACTCCTCTCAGTGTTAAATCCATAGTATGAATCCCCTCATCAATCTTATGAGTTACGGATTCTACCAACAAATAGTTTTTCAGTTCCATTTCTTTTATATCTAAAAATACCGGAATCAGGCAGCCAGCTCTCACCCTTATATCTCCAAAGGCCCCTTTGATACTTAAGCTTCTGGAAGGACGATTGTAAAGGCTTAAATATCTCTCAGCCACGGCCTGACCGTTTACGCCTTTCTCAATGGATTCATCTTTTTGAAGTATCCCCCATTTGTTGATTGTTTCAGTATCTTTTACCATGTAGATATCCCGTTTCTTTGTTTCGTTGTTGTCATAATAGACCTTGATCTGGTTATAGGTATCACTGTCAATATTGATTTTATAATCATAGTCCTGGGCTGTACTGACATCAATCATAATGTTCAGCTTCATATTCTCCACGTTGTTTAGTACCAGCTTCCCGGCATCGTCATATAGCACAAACATCTTTCCGGTATGGATCAAGGTCAAATCCAGAGAGTCCAAAATAATATCAAACAGGGTTTTATCCTGCCTGTTCCTGGACAACTTATGACCGGTTTCAATTAGCGTGCCAGTCTGTAATTTATAATCCCGGGCAATCATAAGAATCACTTCCCCGGTAGATAGATTGGAATAATTATAGCTATCTGTATTCTTTAAATACCGGAGCTGGTCATAAGCTGTAACTTTCATTTGTCCGTCACTGTTCCAGCTCCTTTCAAAAATGAAGCCGAAAAATACAGACTTCCCATTAACATCAAGACGGACAGCATTCCCTTCCTCTATTTGGAGTTTGTTGTCTGGAATGATGGTAAATGAACATTTCCCTGGCTGCCCCTTACGCTGAATTTCCCAGGCGATGCTTCCCTGAACTACCGGTTCATAAACAATCTGCCCATTCTGTATATATAAATGTACTTCCAAGTTTTCACCACCTTTACGTAATAGTACGTATTTTCCATTGACATACGTATCATTACGTGTTATAATAGAAACATGATAAGGAAAGGAGCTACAAAAGATGCCTATGACACCGCGAGAGATGATTAAACATCTCAAAAGAAATGGCTTTGAAGAAATCAGTCAAAACGGTTCCCATGTAAAACTAAGGAATCCTGAAACTGATAAACAAACCATTGTTCCTTATCATTCCAAACCTTTAAAGAAGGGTCTGGAACAGGCAATATTAAAACAGGCGGGGCTGAAATAAGCCCCACCCCACCTTGATAAACTGGAGGTATTTCTATGAAAAAACTTTTCTATCCCGCACTTTTCCATAAAGCAGAAGACGGTGGATTTTGGGTTTCCTTTCCGGATCTGCCAGAATGCCTGACAGATGGCGACGATATGGAACAGGCCTATGAAATGGCAGTAGATGCCCTCGGCCTTGCGCTTACCAGCAGAGAAGGAGAAAAAGAACCTCTCCCCTCCCCATCAACTCCTGATACCGTATTTGTAGAACCAGACAGCTTTCTTGTAATTATTGAATTTGATATGGCTGCCTACAAAAAGCGGACCAACTCAAGAGCTGTAAAAAAGACCTTAAGCATACCCGAATGGTTAAATGAAGAAGCAACCTCTATCGGAGTAAATTTTTCCCAGGTTCTGCAGGAAGCTTTGATTGAAAAACTCCAATCCAGACCTTGAACTCTTACGGTAGATTAAACACTTGGCCGGGATAAATCACGTTGGGATTACTGATTTTGTCTTTATTGAGGTTATATATCTCCTGCCAGCGGCTTCCGTTTCCCAACTGTTTCTTTGCGATTGCCCAAAGGCAGTCACCTTTCGCAACGGTATAGGTCTTTGCTGCAGGTGGTGTTCCCTGGCGCTCCGGTTCAGATTCCGAAGCGGTAGGGACTTCCTGCTCTTCTACGATCACAAAGTTCATGATTTTAGTTCCATAGCTTCTATACTCTTTCATGGAAAGGGAAACAATGAGGTCTAATCCTTCCTTTGCATCATCAGATACCTTGTAATCTTCCAAAGTTACATCCATATTGGTATCAAAGAAGTTATTCCTCCCAGGACCATCCCGGACCACAATAAATTCAAAGGAACTTCCGCCCTCTTTCAGCTCTTTCAGTCTCTCCAGAAAATCTTCTGCATTATCAATACTTCCGTCCCATACCGCACAGGGATAGTCCATCTGTGGAATTACCACATCAAGGCTGATCTCTACCAAACCAGGCGGGCGGATCATATTAATCTCTTCTCCATTGATCAGCGTGGCCGTTTTATTCTGGCCAGTATATTTAACAGGGATCTTCTCTGGAGGCAGAGGGAGGAGCATATCATCAATATAAACTTCATAAGCCATTATAAATGCCCTCCCTCTGCTGCTGTCGACAGAATCTCATCCGTTAGGTCGTTTAACATACCATTCATCCGATCAAAGTCAGTCTCTGTTTTTAGGGTATTGTTATTGGTCATGTCAATCTTAAGTTCTGCCAGAGTAAACCGGTTGATGACCTCCTGCTCTGCAGCATCGCGCATATATTTGATTTCTTCGTCTAATGCGTCCATGGTATCCGCCATGCGCGCCGTGTTGCCGGCAGTCTTCCCTGTGTTACCGACGACATCAGTATTATAAGCTCCTGCGGCACCATCACCCTCCGCGGCACGTCTTGCAGCATCAGCCTTAGCCCCTTCAATTCCTGCCTTTCTTTGCATCCTTGCATCATCGGCTGCCCTTACTGCTCTATCATAATCCACTTTCCAATCTGACTTGGCCTTCGCTACCGCATCTCCTTTTCTGGCAAGTTCGGCTGCTCTCTCCTGCTGTTTCAACTGCTCCTCAATCCCGGCCCCCGCAGCAAACTCTACATGACCAAGCAGATCAATGGAAATGCCTGGGATGTTATTTGCCATTCCAATCAGCTTATTGATCCGGTCTATTGCCCCATTTACCAGATCCTGCAAAATTTTAAGCGCCATTATTTTTAGGTTTCCAAGAGTGTTTTGAACTTTTACCCGAAACGAATCAAAAGCAAGAGCTGCATCAAGCATTCCACCTTTAATCATGATCCAGGCCGCCAGGAAACCAAGTTTTAATCTATCTGTTTGGGTTGATATGGCATCCACACAAATCAACCATGCTACTTTGAGCCCCCCCACAGACTGTACCCATTTATATATAGCGGCCACAATAACACCAATCACAATTGCTATCCATAAGAATGGATTTGAAAGCATACTGACTAGCGTTGCCTGATTTGCCGCTACTGAAAGCCATGTTACGGCTGTGTATACTCCCCATGCCGCAGCAGCAACCAATATTCCCGCGGAGAGACCGTAAAAAATGGGCGCGATCGTAGACCAGTTATCATTAATAAAAGTGGCTCCCTGCCCAATTGCCTGGATAGCAGGGGAAAATGATTGCAGCAATGTCGTCTGTATGCTCGTCATCACCTGACTAAATGTCATCGGCATAGAGTTAAATTTTGCATTCGTTTCATCAGCCATATTAAGAAGTGACGCCTTTACAACCTGCGCCGAAACAGCCCCTTTCTCAGCATACTGCTTAATAGATCCTTCGGCCCAGCCCATACTTTTTTCTATGGTTCTTGCAATACCGGGGGCCGCGCTAAGAATTGAATTTAGGTCTTGCCCTCTTAATGCTCCAGCAGCCATTGCCTGGGATAGCTGTATCATCGCATTTGATTGCTCCTGCGTGGTCGCCCCACCGATTACAAACTGCTTATTTACCTGCTCCATGAAGGCGATCAATTCTTTATTACTGCTAAAAGCATTTCCTGCATTCAACCCCATCTTGGCAATAGCACTGGCTGTATCCATGTAAGGTGCCCTTGCTCTCTGCGCCGAGGCAAATATCATCTGATTTAATTCCTCCGTACTTTGAAGACCATCATTCATCAGATTCAGTCTAGCAGTCGTCTGAGTTACACTGTCAGATAAAGCTATAACTTTTTGGGCGCTGAATGCAAGGCCCGCACTCATTGCCACTCCTTTAAGCTTAGACCATAGCCCAGAAGCTGCAGTGGTCCCATCTCTGATAGAATCGTTAAACTGATTTTGTACGTTCAAATTATCACGAATATTCCTCTCCGCAGAATCCATCACGGAATTAAGTTGCTGATAGGCGGCATTGGCCGCACTGATATCCATCCTCCCCATGGCCTGATTCAGTGTTTCCTGAACGTATACCGCCTGGCTAAGTTTTCCTCGAAGGGATTCCAGTTCATTGTTTGTCTGATCCGTCCTTAAATTTATTGGTATACCATTAAGCTGCTGTATTCGGATGGACAAAGCCTTCAACCGGTTCTCTGCGGCAGCCACATCATTTAACATTCCGGGAGGCGTCACCCTCATACTCCTGGCTTGGGCAGATATGGCCTTCTGACTTTCATATAATTGCCTTGCCATCTGGTCGGCAGCCTGGTACTCCGACTGGAACCGGTCCGCACCTGAGTTCATGAAAACGCCTAATGCTGCAGCGCTATTCCAGGCCGGTTCCTGAGGGGCAGGAGGTGGAGTGGCTGCGACTCTTTCCACTTCTTCCCGATACCGGGCCATTTCAGCCGATGCCTCCGCGATTCCCTGCTTTGCAGCATCCATGGAAGCAGCATTTAATCCCGCATCAGTTGCGGCCTGTGTCTGTTCAAAGGTTGAGAGCATAATGGACATGGATGAAGTGATGTTATTTAATACTGCTGACATTCGGTCCTGTAACTGAATAGAAGTTTGTAATCCCGCCATCTCTTTCCTTTCCAAAATAGGACATTTAAAAAGCACCTGGATTTCTCCGGATGCTTTAATCTTTATAGTTCGATTTTAACAGAACTTTCCTTACGGTATTTTGAATCAAATATCTTTTTAAAGTCTCTTGCTTTATTTAATTCGGTAGAAGCAATTTCAAAGCTTATATACTCCACCCGATCTTCTTTCGTGTAAGTAAATATTATATAGTAACTGAGCGTTCTTGTTTTCTTTGTCTTTGCTCTTCCGCCTACAATTGCACCTAGAGGGCCAAATAACAATGCACCACCTACAGCACCACCTACGCTTGAAACGGTTTGATTTTGTATCTCTACGTCCGTTTTTACATCAAAGCTGGTGATTTTATCAAAGCTTAAACTGAATTCATTGCCGCCTCCTACAAAAGAAAATCTATCCTGTTCAAAACCTATAAGACAGTCCGCATTTACTGCCAGTGGGAGTCCAGATACATGTTCCGCCTTTATATGGTTCATCTGATATTGCTTTTTACCGCTCTGTTGACTATTTTTTATACTGCTCTCTAGTTCCTGCTTTTTCTTTTTTCCTGTTTTAGTTTTTATACCCAGAAAGATCAGTAATACACCTAACGCTAAAAGCACCAGAAATATAGTTAATGGGAGTGCATAATTCTTATCCCCTTGACTACCAGACATCCCTAAAAGTGCAATTAATGTAATAGGAATGCCAAAAGTAAAACAAATAACCTTTTTAACCATGATTATTTCCCCCTAATATGTAATGTCATGATTATATCATATTACCCTTCCAAGTTCTACCTTTTCCTCCTGGCCTTGGCAGCCTCTTTTTTATCGTTTTTTAGCTTCATCTGCACCGCTGCTATGACAACGGCCTTTTCATAACGGGGAAGCTCCAGGAACTCATGGGGCCACTTGTGAAGCTTGTGGAGGCAATAGTAAGCGATGTTTGCTTCCAAATCGCCTCCTTCCATTAGTTTTTTGCCTCTTCCACCAGATCTTCCAGTGCAATATCAAAGCCGTTTACTTCCTGTACCTTAGATAAATACTCCCGATACTCTCCCGGCGTAAGCATCTTTTTAAGCAAGGCCTCTGCTCCCATTACCTGATAGGAATCCTGAAGCTCCTTGTTATTAAGATCCGGAAATACCGTACAAGCCACAGCCAGTCTGCCAACATACTGATCATAGTCTGTTTCCGGCATGTAGGCTCCCTTTTTCCCTGGGATCGGCTTCCGCTTTGTACATTCCTTTTTAATCAGCTCATCCTGCTCCGAAGTTATGCACTTAATTTCCCATTCTACCGGTTTCTTATCTTTATTCATAAATCTCTTAGACACTACAACCTTCACATTTTCTACGGTTATAGCGTTCTGGCTTAAAAAGCAACTTAAATCTCCCATATTTTCTTATCCTCTCTTTCCTCTACTGCATTCCTACAAGGTTGCTGAACTTCTCCGGCATTTCCCAGCTTTCAAAAGTGAAATCAAATTCATCTTCCAGATAATCCGCGTCTGCATCGAACTTAGCAATGGTCCCTCCATCAAGGTTGCAGTCCTTTAAGATGATGGTCTGACGTCCCACACTGGAAGTTGGGTCTTCATTGGTTATCTGGATATCAAAATAGACATCCTTGCCAGTTTCCTGAAACTGATATAAAAGCTCCCTAAAAATACTGGTATTGTAATGAAACGTTGCGGAGCCGCTCCCTTTAGATCCAACAGTTTTATTTCCCTTCATGGTTCTTCCTAAAATTGGGACTTCCGTTTTTGTCTTCTCGATCTTAGCTTCAAGGTTAAGAGCCTGCATAAAATTGTACCGGTTATTACCGATCGTGACATAACATTCTGCCTGAGCGGCACTGATGGCGTCCCAGGCATTCATAGTGTTCTGGTTCATAATCCTTCACTCCTTCCTACGAAACCACTACGGTCATATACAATTGACTCATACAGTTAATCGGTTCTACCGGGAAATTCACCACAACAGACCGTTTACTGGAGCCCTTATCAACCGTGATTGCATCCGCCTTCACCGCTTCAATGGCCCGGAGCGTGGTAAGCTGTTTTCCATATGTAACGATATCATTCCAGAGACTTACCCGTCCTGCGGCGTCATTAGGAATCTTTCCAAGATAACGGGTATTGAACAGGGAGGCTATATCGTTTCCGATCTGATCCAGAACCCGGATTGTCTGATTGCTGGAAAAATCCTCGCCTTTCTCTTCTGTGTAGGTCACAAGGGTATTGATATCCATCAGAACCCGGATTTCGCTCCCGACCTTATGGAATAAAAATCTACCTGCCTGAATTCCCTCTTTGAGCTGAATTTGAGTGTAATCAGCCTTGATAGAATATTCTCCGTCATAGGTCTTATTCTCCGTGGTCTTATTGATGGCACAAGAGGCCTCCGCCCCAGTAGTCCAGTAAACCAATCCCGACTCTAGCTCCTCCGCTTCGTTCTCCACGGAAATGACTCCCTCATAATCGGCTTTTGTGTACCGGTATAAAACGGTCTGAAACTTGACCCCATTCTCGTCTCTCATCCGCTTTGTGAATGCCGCAAAGAGCGCCTTTACATTCTCATCAACCGATGGACAGCAGAGGACCTGGAAAGAATAATTCTCCATTTTGGCAAGAAAAACGGCATATTCCTCACCGGTTACTGCGTCTCCGCTAGTCCCTCCAGTAAATGGTATACCGGCCGTCTCTGCAAGGGTGGCAGTTTTTTTAAAGGTTATGAAGTCGTTATCCTTTAAGCCACTAGCACCGGCCACAGTCTGGACATCTACTTCTTTCCCTGCAAACAATGTTTTAACATCAAACTTAGTTTCATCATCAATATTTTTGACAATCACGCTTTTCAGACTATTCCCCCGGATGCCTCCATAAACAGCGGTGCCGTAATCATTTTCTGCCTTTGTGCCAACATTAAGCCGATAAAAAATCCCTTTTGTCAGATTTTTAAACAGCTCCCTGACCGGAATCATGGCTGCATCATCATAAGAATATCCAAAGATCTCCCGGCTCTTTCCTTGAAAATCCTCTGCTGTTACCTCAAATACTATCTTTTCCGGTCCCCAGTCAAGCACCATGGGAATAGCTGCAACTCCTCGCTCTCCCATAGCAGCCCCAGCTGAAGCAGCATTGACAAAATTGATATAGGCACCTGGGAGAACCTTATTTTGTGCTGTAAAATTTCCTCCGCCTAACATACACTCACCTTTCCTTTCATGAACTTTTCAAGCAGCTCCTCTGCTTCCGCCATCGTGTAGGCCTTTCCTGGTTCTAAAAGGGCGTTGATCATATCCTTTTTTCCACGATACCGTTTAGAATCGGCCAATTGCTCCTTTGTATAGCGAACAGCCACTCCCGGCGTAGCCTGTTTACTCGTTTTTCCTGCCATAACCATACTCCTTTTCATTTTACTGTGATATCATCCATAGCCTCTTCAGTTCTGCCGGTCCGCAGCCCGAACCGGTCGTAATTCACAAAAAAGGACAGTACTCCATCTCTTGATACTCCGCTTCGTCTTGTTCCCCGCATCAGAGAGCCATCAGCCAGAGAAAGATATTCCATGGATTCCATTAATATTTCAAGGACTCGGTTCAACTCCCTTGCAGGCTGCTCCATCTCTTCCGGCATATATTGGACATACATTCCTGTACTACGGAAATACCGTTGACCAAGAAGAGGCTTTTCTGATGGTTCCAAAAATCCCACAAAAAAACAGGGCTCTGTTAGTCCCTGGTCCACTTTGCTGGTATAGACGGTGGTTTCCGGAAAGAGAGAGTCAAGCTTTCTGGTTACCGCGTCCATGATGTCGTTATACATGAAATGCCCCCTTTAAATAATCGGATATCCTTTTCTCAATCATCTTGGGCGCCTGCTCTTCTAACTCCCGTTCTGAAATAGTCAGCATGAATTGGCCGGACACCCAGCCTTTATGATTGGCTGTCCGATGGCCATATTCTACATAAGAGGCATACTCAATAGGATTTATGATCTCAACAATATAGGTGTCTTCAAAATGATTGACCTTTAAGGAGTCCACGTATTGTGCTACTCCTCTGGTCTTTAATCCTTCTGACCCTGATCCGCTCCCTTGTGCAGTCCACCCGCGCCTTAAATTTCCACTGTCACTTGGAGTCCGCTTAATCACTTTGGCAAGCAACCGGGCTGCTAAATATCTGGCACAATCTTCGCAAAACTTATCCCGGTCCTTATCAAGCTGTGCGATCTGTTTCTGAAGCTGTCTCACTTCTTTAAAATCAAACTTTCCTCCAGACATTATGCTTTCTCCTTCCACAGTTCCAGGACAATTTCCTGATGGCTGCCATATACTGCCGGCTGACCGCTTCTGGAATAGAACTCGGTACGGCCAGCCTGATTGACCTCTATTTTGCTACCAGGCAACACCACGATTTCCGGAGCAAGAAATAGTTTGATCACTTGTCGGAGCTTGGAAACTGTGCCTACATCGTCAGTAGATGAGATACTTGAAAAAGAAAGATGGCAGGGCCGATCTTCCATCACCTTTATCATCTTCTGGCTGGTCACTTTTGTGCCTGGATCCTTATACGGCTGTTTTTCATAGATATTACAGGTCCCGTCATAAGTAGATTCAATAGCCTTTCGATGTATCTTCCTGGCCTGTTTCATTGCATCAGAAATCATTTTTATCACCCGGTCTTTCGATATCGATTCAGCTGCACCTTGTAGTTTTTTAAGATACTTCCCTGTAAGGCACTGGCCGCACTGGTAAAGCTGGTTTTGGTATCCCCTTCCGATATAGAAGTGACTGTAACCGGCACTTCTCCTTCTCCCAGCCCTTCATGCCTGTATAAATCTATCGCCATGCGGTAGCAGGTATTTACAAGCCCTTCTGGTACGTTTTTGATATGGCAGTAGTTCCTTACCGTTTCTTCCACGTCCTCCATGATAAATGTAAGCTGGGGATCCTGGGAGACATCTTCCTTGGATATCCCCAGTAATTCTTTTAATCTTCCCAGTTCCATAGAATCCTCCTTATGAAATGGTAGCAACAAATACCTGATCGGCATAAGGGAAGGAAGGCAGCGCCGTAGCCACGGCCTTGATCCACTTGGCCACCGGATCAATGGTATTGTACTGGCAGACAATTATCTTCTCAACCTCGGAAATTTCAACATCAGAATTCCTTCTAAGTTCCAACTCCTCTGCAGTCACTCCGTAGAAGGTATCTCCCATCTTACCCTCGGGCATCATGACAAAAGCATTTTCAGGAAGGAAACGTTTTGCACTGTATTTTCCTTTTGAATCCTGAATACGGTACTTTTTATCGTAAATAGCAATCTGAGGTAGCTTCTGCTGGGCAAGGAATGCGTTAAGCTCTGCCACGGTCAAAAGCTTTGAACTGTTTACACCAAACACTGCCGCCCGGATCCTTTCATCACGCAAGATGGCGCTTAAGTTCTTCTTGGAAGTCAACGCTCTAACGGGAGTAAATCCGGTATCATCCACAATAGTTTCCACCATCTGTTCCATGTCTTCCAGGATAGTAGGACTTCCGGAAAGCCAAATCTTACTTGCCTTATGCTCTGCCGGCATTCCGTAATCAATGGAGGCTTTGACCCCATTTTCATTAATCACAATCTTACCAGTAGAAAGGGCCTCCATTCTCATACACTCTACACGAGTACGGACAGAAGCAACCAGATTATCTACATCACGGAAGATATTTTTGATCATATCCTCCTCCTCCCGGTCATTTCTAGGACTTTCCAAAGCGATGATTGTTTTCTCCGGAATCTTGATTTTCTTCTTAATCAGAGCCAGATCCTGAGTGAATACTTCAGCACCTTCTCTGGACCCGATCTCGGCCTCAGTATCAAAGGCATGGACCTTTGCGGATACAGGTAAGTTGCTGGCACCCTTTACCATGTCAATTTCCAGCGCTTCCTTTTTGTCTTCCGGGAATAAATATTCCCCCATATAGGGTTCCTGAGCGCGCTCCTTTGTGTAATCAATTAAATCTCTTGGTGTTAATAATTCTTCTACTCTGGCCATATTAGTCCTCCTTAATCTGTAACTGTCCATCAATAAAAAATTTGATAAACGGCATTTTTACAATGAGCTGCTGTACGGCTTCCTCGATATAACCCCCCTGAAGGCGTTCGGCATTAACGGATCCATCAATCATCAATGCCCCCGGCTGCTGACCATGTGTTACCTCCACGGTGTCAAAAAGGATCCCGGCAGGTGCTGCTGACAAAGCATAAGTATAGGAACCGGAAGAGCCGCTCCTTGTCACCTTCACCGCTTTTCCGTCTTTGTCCAGAAGTGTACCAGCTGATACAAACTTCTGTCCATACTCATCAGCTGTTACGCCGGTATCGTTTACCGTGCAGCTGATGTTTTGGTACTTTTCACTTTTCAAAAATTCTGGGGTGTTCCCAAAGGTTTTCTTTGATAAAAACATTTTATTACCTCACTTTCATTTTTTGTTAGCCCCATGCCTTGGCATAAGGATTTTCTGCTGCTTCAGCAGTTTTATTTAAGGTCTCTGCAATTCCCTTCCCGAAACCATTTTCGTTGGTACTACCGGCTCTGGGTTTGTAGCCTCCACCAGTCCCTCCTTTGCCCGTATCGGGTTCTTTAAACAGAAATGCTTTTGATTCCTTTATGGTCTTGATCTGCTCCTCCAGGCCAGATACCTTGCCATCATCAGCTAGTATCAGCTTTGTCTTATCCACAAGTCCGGTAACAATATCAACATCATGGGCAGAACCGGCGAGAGCTACCTTAATAGCTGTGGAAAGCTTCAGTTCTTTCATGTCTGCCTCATTTTTCTCCTTAGCTGCCTTGTTTTCTGCCTGCAGGGTTTCAATTTGCTTTTGTAGCCCTGCATTGTCCCCACTGTTCTTTTTCAAGGTTTCCAGCTGTTTATCACGGTCCTTGATATCATTTTCCAGTTGTCCTTTTGCCTGATTAGCAGCATCGTAATCTGCCTTCGGAACATAGGACTCCAGCTCCTTTTTTGAAGCATCTGCCGCCTTTACGGCCTGCTCCTCGCTGATTCCAAGTGCAATGAATTCTTCTTTTTTCATGTCCCCATCCTTTCTTTGCATTAAAATAACGCCCAGGAAGTCCTGCGCGCTTGATAGCTGTACCATTTAATAGATGGCTTCACCCCGCCACCCAAGGGAGATAATTGGATCACCTCCTATTATTCTGCTGGTTCATAAGTAGCTTCGAAGATATCAGGCTTGCAAGGATAAAGTTCTCCTTTTACGCCCTTGATGATGTAGTCACCAACAGAAGCAGCCATTGTCCCCTCCAATGTTTTAATGCAACACTGGACATCAGGACACCCGATATTCCTAAACGATACCTCTCCTTTTTTGATGGCTTCCACAATCCATACCGGATCCTCTTCCTGATCGGATCCTCCTGTCCACTTAAAAGCATCAATTATCACAGGTTTCTTTCGATATTTCATTCCGTTCTCCTTCCTGTTGTGATATCACAACTTATGAATATAAAAATACCACCGGCCATTTACAGACTGATGGTATCATTTATGTTGAATTATTTTATTTGCCTCTTCCTCAGATATTTCATGATAGGAATCATAAACCGGGCTTTCGGGAAATCGGTACTGCGCCATTATCCCGGTCCTTACCCATCCTCTTTCCTTATCATACTTAAAGCTCTTACGCCCCTCAGAGCGAATAACAATCCCTCTGTTTTCAATATCATCTAAAACATAGAATTTCATTTATTTTTCACCCTTTCGATGTTGTTAGGAAAAGTCAACTTACTTGAGAGCTCAATCATTCTGTCTTCAATTTCAAGGAATTCCTCCGATTCATCATCTAGAAGTTTCCTTTGTTTCTCATACAACTTATGCAATTCTCCATTTTTTAAATCGAAGCTTTCCGGAGTATGATACTGCATCTCAAATGTCTGCCCACTTGGAGATTTGATGAAAGTATTTATGCCATTATACGAACTATCTGGATGCCATGTATTCTTTATCCTAACTGTATTATAGCCTTCCTTCTCAAAATTTTCAATGGCAAGGAGCGTCTTATCAGCCAAATTATCAGGGGGAGCGCCTAATGTATACCGGACAATGTCCTTAATCTCGTATTCATTCCCATCAGGCTGATAATTCTTCCTGATTTTTTCAAGGAAAGATTCTTTTGTTTTAATTCGGTATTCCAGGCCTAAGTTATTCATGCCCGCTGACTCAGCCATTTTTTTAACTTGTTCCGTTATTACTGGCTCATTTTCAAGAGCCTGATTATAATATGTCATCCCTCTGCTCTGAGCTTTTAAAATACCGTATTCTAACTTATCCGTGTATTTTACGTTCTGGAACTCATTAAAGCTCGCAGGCACTTCTTTCCCAAGAGTTTCTTTGTACTTTTCATACTGGGTTCTGTCGGCCACTTTATTCTTCTGCATCTTCTCCAGTAAGGCCGCCTGAGGATCATTCTCCACAAACTCCTCATGCCATTGCTTATAAGTCATGCTGGCCGGTACTTCCATAGACTTACCTGTAACTGGATCTCTGGCAGCTCTCATCTCAACGGCTGAAAACTCATCGTCGAAATGGGGAACTGTTGTTGTCCTGCAATGCGGGTGAAAGGGAGGCGCGGTAACTCCTACTTCATAATCCTTCATATCAAAGACTTTTTCATCCATATCCCGGCATATATCTGAGGTGCGGGTGTCCAGCGTGGCCAAGATTTCATACTGCTCTACTCCTAGCTCTTTAAAGCAATCCTTCTGGGCCGTGGAAGCTATGGCAGCGGATTCCGTCATGATTAAGCGTCCCGCCTGACTTCGACTTACATCCATCACCTGTGCTAGGCTCCGAATCGCCTTCTTCGGATCAGATCCCCGGATTATGCTCTGAGAAAGCTCTGTATGCAACTTAGTAACCAGCTTCTCTTTGTTAGTCCATATACGATCTGAGAAGCTGGATCCGTCCTGCGCCCATGGCTTACGAATGACCGTGTCTATTATCTTAGGGTCCAAGCGTGTCAGATTACTCCCCACTCCTGTTCCCTTGGCTATTTCAAAGGCGGTATGGTAATAATTTTCTGTATATGCATTATGGAGAAACGCCGTCGTGCCCCCCTCATAAGCTGTAGATAGAAGTTCAGCGTGCTGCCTGATCTGCAATTTCATAGCCTCAAGCCTAGAAATATGGTATCTGGCAGAAGCATTTTCTAATTCCTTTAACCAGCGCTGATCAACAGCATTCTCTTTCCCGGCTTTTATGTATTGCTGAACGGTCCATTTAAACTCATCCAGTTCGCTGGCCTTAAGCATTTTCTTGGCCTTGGCATAGCTTACTCCGTTATTATCCGCCAGTCGATTATACCAGCGTTCAATATCCATCTGCAGAAGTTTAGAGGCTTCATCAAACTGTTTTTCCAGATCCCGGTAGTATGCCACACTTCGGCTGTACTGCTCATCTTCAAGTGCTGCCATTCGTTCTTTCCAGTAAGAACTATTCTTCTTCGCCATCTATTTCACCGCCTTGGTCTCCCTCTGTCTGCTTTTGAAATGCCCTTCGGTATTCGTCAGTTTCCTCTGCGGCCTTCATTTTCTCTTTCTCCAGCTGCTTCTCTTCTTCATCAGCATTTTCTACAAGCGGATGGTTTTTAAGAATGGTCTTAATGGAAACCAAGCCTACGCTATTCTCACATATATCAGCTAACTCAGAATCACTCCTTATTGCGGATCGGGTCCATGTCTGTATGATCTGGCCGCATTCAGCCCCTAGGTATTTACAAATAGCACGAACCAGCCGGCCAAATCCCTGTTTAAATTCCGTTTCCATAAGACCAGCCTTTAACTCCAAAAGGGAATATAAGTACTTCAGTGCTTCCCCTGATGAATTACCGAACTTCTGCGGATCCGGATCCACGCCCTGACCTTGCTCAAATATCGCCTTCCTGGTCATTTCCAGGAATTTCTCCCTAGCCTCAATCGGGATACTGATTGTCAGTGTCTCCACGCCTGTTTTACTGCTTTCGTCCCCATCATCATCAAGCTTGATCATCTTGTACTTTTTAAGATCGTCAATGAACTCCTTTTTATCCTCACCGCCATAATTGGTAAGAATAAAAATCACTTCCTGGATATCCTCCAGATCATTTAAAAAGCCGGTGAATACCTTGTCGTAGGCATCTACCAGCGGTTTAATGTTCACCAGGTCATTGGTGGATATGTTGTTGTTGTTAAATGAGATAAAGGGAACATCTCCCCAGCCATGAATAAAGATATTTCCTTTTTCAGCAGCTCCATCTTCTGGAAGACCCGGAAAAACATTATAATCCGAAAGGCCGGTAGTGGAAATGGCGCTGCTCGTACGGTAGTAGCTGTAGCATCTTTCATTATCCCAGTATTCCCAGATGGTGATTTCCTTACCTGATGCAAAGTCAATATCCTTGTAAGTCCTTAACACAGCTATCAACGCTCGATCCAAATCGCTGCAGTAAATGGGAATGATCTGTTCTGAATCCACAACACCATAGCAGAAGTTTCCTCCTTCATCTTTCCAGTAGTGGATCCAGGCACATTCGTGATTAGAGGAATTAACACATAAATCCTTACATATCTTTGGGTAAGAATCTCCCAATACGTCTGCAATACGCTTATTCACTTCCTCTTTACCAATATCAAACAGCGGTGGCGCTGCAAACATATAGGCCGCCTTTTGATTCACCAGAAGGCCGTGAAAGTTACGAGGAATTCGATTGTCAGCACTTCGAAGCGGCCCGGAATCCTGTCCCCTTACTCCACGTTTCAATATATCGTTTTCGTTCCTGTAATATCGGTCTGCCTCCTGGCAGCGCTTCACATGCTGCCTGTGCCAGCTGGCCCGGTTCTTAATTAGTTCTTTTACCACTTCAATGTTGGGCTTTTCGTCATTCATTCTTCTCACCTGCCTTATTTAAAGATTGATATTCCTGATTTCTTACCACAGTTTTCTGCAATTCCCGTTGTGGCATCTGGGGCGTCATCATGCTTATTCTGGCCTTCTCTCTGGTACCGGTTCATGGCATTATAATATTCCGGCCAGCGGTTTTTCCAATCCTTCGGGTAATAAATGTGCTGCATAACCCATGAGGAATTTGAGTAGATTCTGGCCTGTTTATTCTTACTTTGATGGAACCATTTTATCGTTGTATGGTTGCTATCAAATTTCTCCTGAAGGATGCGCTCTACGTTACGGGCAAAACTGCGGCCGCCATTATTGGACTCTATCTTGGAAACGTCCACGCCATCTTCATAAAGCATTTTAGCCGTTGCCGGCTCCGTTACCTCCATAGGCTCTTTGGTGTAAAGAACATCAAGGACGTAAGCCTCATTGGCAAAGGTAACTCCATAATCAATACTACAAAGATAATCTTCCCCGGTATCGGCCGTATCAGTATAATTTCGGATCTCTTTAAACTCCGGCAACTCCCCACTATAGGTCTTAAAGCTGGTATACAGTTTTCCTTTCAGGTCTATTGGTTCCTGCTGATAGTTTGCAGAGGCAATATCCGCTCCCATTGCCTTTATTTTGGCTTGATAGGATTTATAAGATAATACCTCGGGGCAAAGCATCTCGTGTGTTTCAGGATTCAACAAGGCCTTCATGCAGATGTGCCGAACCTTAGCGCCTGCCTCCTTAAAATGCTCCAATGCCCGGCCTGCCAAATCGTCGCTGGCCCATCTGGTCATGATGATGATAATCTTACCGCCCTCTTCTAGACGGGACAGCATGGTATCAGTGAACCATGACCAATGTTTTTCTTTTGTTAACTCATTGTTCGCTTCCTCTGCATTTTTGATTAGGTCATCTATGATCAGAAGGGACGCTCCAAAGCCTGTGGCCGTTCCAGTGGGTGAAGTGGCCAGATAGTTATTGTATCCCCCTTCCAAGCTCCAAAGGTTCATAGCTCCATCGCCCTGTTTGATGCATATACCTGGGAATATATCAGAAAACACAACCTTACTCTGGTCTGCTTTTACTTCCTGGATATCATTACGGACGTTTTTGGAAAACATAGTGGAAAGAGTTTCATTATAGGATCCGGTCATAATCTTTTGTGACTGATTATTTCCAAGCACCCACTCAACCAGGAGTCCGGCTGTACGGCTCTTTCCGTGTCTTGGAGGCTCATTCACGATCATTACTTCATCATCAGACTGGATAAAATCCTGGAAGCCGTTGCAAAGCTCTATCAGGTACTTACGGTCCTCTTTGTAAAAGTCTGGTGCTTTCAAGTTGCAATAAAAAAAGAACTCCCTTCTAGCAAGTTCTATCTTTGCCCCTCTGATTATTGTCTCTCTATCCACCATGGATCAGCTTCTTTAATTCGTCTGTAGTTAGGCCCGCATAAGGATTTACGTTCTTGACCTCGCCGGATAATTCCACATTCTGTTTATCTCTCCATATATCTGGCTTTCGATTCTTTAACCAGAATATCTGAGCTGTGGTATCAGGAGCCACATCTTTCACTTTCCTCTCAACCAACACTGTTTTGATTTTGGGGAATTGTTCCCTTATCAATATGAGCTCTGAATCCGTTGCCTCCGGGTGCTCATATTTGTATTTGTTCATAAACACATCAAGCTTTTCAAAATATTCCGCCTGCTCTAGTGGAATTGTCACGTACTTATCCTCATTAAAGGAATAACCAAGGGCCCTTTTTAAGAGAGCATTCTCTACAAGAACGTCAACAACCTCTTTCCCTCTTTTTATGGCCTCCGAAATCTCCGGATACTTCTTTTTCCACTCATAGTAAGTGGACGGTGTAATATTCAGATTATGGGCTATCTGCTCGTCAGTCAATCCATCTCTCGCCCAAGCCTCCAGCAAAAGCAAGCCATCAGGCGTTAACCAATATTCATATTTTCCTTTTGCCATCAGTCTCACCTCACCTTCCAATCTGGCTGTTTTTACATTAAAAAAGAGACGGGGTTTGCCGCCTCTGAAATCATATATTAATTAAAATCTTTTCTAATAAACACCTCAACTCTGCTAGCGTTAATAGCTTCATCAGATAGTCCCGACCGTCTTAAACAACCATAAAATTCATCTCTTGCTTTTGTATTAGCTAAAAACATTGAATTATTAATGGCATTTATACACGATTGATTCATTACGTTGCATGAAGTGATCTCTGAATTTATAATTCCGCTTACAGCATAAATTGCATCATCGACACACCGCCTAAAAATAGCCATATCATTTTCAGCTACATCAGGATAACTAAAACCAATGACTATACTATATTCTACATACCTGGTACTAATACAGGGATACTCAAATTCTACACACTCCTCAAAATAACAGGATTTTCTTTTGCATTTAGTTATATACGTCTCTACGGTTTCATATACATGTATCTTTGTTTCAAAGTATGCCATGTTACTCCCCTTATATAACCTTTTAATATAACATATACTACTACATCGGAAACGTGTGCATTCTTCGAGGAAAACACCCATCGACCAAATTTCGACAGGCGTTTTCAAAAAGGAGAAAATCAAGAATCAATCAGCTGCCAAGCCGTTAAACCTGACAGCCGTCAAAATTAATCCGTTGCTGTAGTGTCTTGCTTGTTGCTTTATTCGTATTTAATGCAATAAAGAACCGCTGTATTTGTAGGACGAGAGGTAAATGACCTTATTGGCTTAGCTGATGTTTTTATTGTTCCATTTAATTGCATATACCCGTAATTTCCCATTTCTAGAAAGTCAGTATTTTCCGCACTTAAAACGGTATTATTTACTCTATCGATATCTGAATCATTTAATCCGATAGCTACGCCTGTTCCATAATCATTATTATACCAGCCGGGGGCTATTGTTGCATTTTGATGTACACCTACAGCCGCACCACTTCCTGTATTTCTAGAACCAGCTCCCATACCTCTTAAAAATTCACCTCTCAAATCAGGTACGGCAAAGGTTGTAGTTCCGTCGCCTCCAAAAAAATTATAAGAACCAAATTGTTCTCTAATGAATTGTGAAAAATCTTTGTAATCAGCAATATTATAAATAGTTCCGTCGCATATGAAGTAATGCTCCGGAGCACTTGTTCCCATATACGAAATTACGGTTCCAACTGGTGTGCTATCATTGCCATTACCATTACTACAACAACCACAATTAATTGTAATACAACTCTTTTTATCTTCGCACATATAATTTACCTCGCTTTTGTTTTTAATAGCTTTCTTGTTAAAATCCATACAAATATTGCAGCCATTATGCTTACAGCCGACAGCCGTAGGAGTATTATTTCTTTGTGTATTCGATAATTACGTTAGCTGCGCAGCCAGAATAATCACCTTTATTGTTTAAGAAAGAGTAGTATATGTCCCCGGTTTCCATACCATAGTACATATTTACGGCTGCATACATTCCCTCTGGGCGATTAATGGAGACCGACAATGCTACCTGGAATAAATTATTCTTGTCAACCATATTTCCGTACAAATCGATAACTTTATCAATCTTAAGGTCAGAAACATTTGCAAATGTGTATTTTTTACCATCCTCAACAGCAAGCCTCCCAGGAATCACCTTCCGATAAATTGACTTACCGTCCACCCAAGTGCCAATCTCAACCTCATCAAAGGAATAAACGTCTTTAGAATTACCATCACATTCTGCAAGTTGTATGCAATATTTTTTGTCTGTCATAAATAAATCCTCGCTTTCATTTGTTTTCATTGTTTCACATATTAACCGGTATCGTATGTTTCGTTAACACAATCATGATATAACTATAATAATGCACCAAATGTAGAACGTCAACCTTTTTTCGAACATATGTTCTAATATTATTTGATATCAACTATTAAATACGGCCCCTGAGCTGTTACGCTCAGAAGCCGTTAAAGGGGGATTTCCGAATTTATCTAATATTGGATACTATCATTATATATCCTTGACACGGCCACTACAAGGCCACGTTTTTGCCACGCTCCTGCCAAGAGTTATTCCAGCATAATTGCGTCTGATCCAAACAAGTAAATGCTTAAAATGTTTGTACAGTCTACAATCCATCGCCTTGCCGTCCGCTCTGCATAGCCATACTCCTCAGCCATATGCTCATAAGTCATTTCATCAAGGTAAAAGTGTCTGAACGCATCATACTTCTCTGGTGACTCCTTCCTGATCTGTTCTTCTTCCAGAAGCTTCAGGCACTTGTCAATATGTGCAATCATGACGATGCTCCGAAGCTTGCTTTTTATGATGCTGTTTATGTATATGTCTTCTGCCGACAGCTCCTCCAGTTCTTCTCCAGCTTCCACATCCGATAGCTCCGACACGCCCTCCTGGACGCTCTGGCATATCCGATTGTAATTCTCCATCAGCTTCTTGGCATTTTGGAATACCTTTACCCGTCTATTCTTTTTTTGAGACTTCTCAAATTCTTTTACTGCCTCAAGCGCTGCTGTCCTTGCTAACTGATCTGCTGTCTCTTTATTCACCATATCACCTCCCCCACTGTTAATGCTTTCTTTTTCGCTCTGCCTTTCTTTTGCCTCAACAACTCCGTATATGTCATGGTTACTGACCTATTTGGATCTTTCAGACTGACCAGTACCACGATATGGGGATATTTTTTCGTCACAACAACCTTTTCTGATGTAACCCGTGTCCCACGGACAAAATCCTTGCGAAAACTCTCATAGTCAAATCTGGCTCCAATCTTCAAAGACCTTTTAAATTCCACCAGATCCAATGCCGTAATCTCCGTATAAGCCTGCTGGGTTTTATACTCTGGCTCTTCATTCCGTATCGCCTTGAACGTATACCGGCCTTTGTAGGCTCGTCCTTCACGGGCATAATCCCTTACAAGGTGTACAGATACATGTAATGCTTCCGCCCATTCCCTGGAGGTTCGCTCTCCTTGAACCTCCCCGTTGTCATACATTGCATAAAGATATTTAAGCTTCATGATCCACCTCCTTTCTATGCCTCGGCTGCTCACGCAGTGCCGGATCCGGGCATAAGCTTGTATATGTATAAGCCGGCATTGTTGCGGAGAAGGTCGTTGCAGGTGGTCCTTTTAGTATGTGATCCTGTTTCGCAGCCCTTGCATGTTCCGCAGAAAGTATGACCGCATGTTCTTTTTTACTACTCAATTTATCACCTTCCTTGTGGAAATATCAGTTAGCAGACTAACGCAAATCCATTTTTTTACTCATAAACTCTCCAAATAATTCCCTCATTCTGTCCCAGTCAATATCTCCGTGATTGCGTACAACCATTAACGCACCCCATAACATTGCTGCCTGAATTTCAATAGGCTTATCTTTACAATTTCCATAAAGCCAATCTTCCACTTTAAAAAATGCTGGCAATATACGGTCTTCTAATAAAGCGTCACAGGCTCTTACCACAAAGTCCCGCATAGTATCAATCGTAGTGCATGAGGCTATTGCATTACTTCTCATTCCCTCTATCTCTTCTCTTGTCATTATCCTGCTCCTTTCTCCCAGTACTCCGGGAAATCCTAATTTTACTAAGCAAATCTTAGCTGCTCCTGACTATCGTCAATCCTCAAATTTGGCATTCGCTCACCTATTTTTAGATACGGACACGCTGTATAGCAAAGTTTTTCCGCCATCAAAGGAACTACACTGTTTCCAATTTTTTCAACTTGCATAGCTTTCGGGTAAGGCCTTCCATTGGGCATTTTAAATTCAATGATATAATCTTTTGCAAATCCCTGGCCCAGTTTTAATTCTTCGGGTTTTAGCATTCGGAACCAGATATCAATGATCTGATACGTTACTCCGTCTATTATCACAAGGGCAAGCCCAAACCGATCTTTTGTAACAATGGTTCCAATCGGTTCATTAAGGCTCTGACCTATTCCATGCCCATAATACTTAATCAGAAATGCCGATACCAAAGCAAAATGCCCGGGTGAAGTGGTTATTGTATGTATAGGGTCATTGATTGTTTGCCCGGTTCCTGTCTTATAAAACTTTGAAAGGAAGCAGGTTATAAGAGCATACCGGTTAGATGTATCAATGGTCTGTATTGGTTCGTTTAAGCTTTGGCCCCGTACCTCTCCTTTTACTGTTTCTGAATGATATTGGATCAGGAACGGCGCTGCCAGTTTATCCGGAAGAATGAACCGGTTTGGATCGTCAACTACAAACTTTTTAATCCCGGCTGCGATTCGGCTTAGAGTCTTATCTTTCAGTGGCCGCTTTCTAGTGAATATGGAGCTTCCTAAATCTGTAAAATCTATATCCTGGCTGATCGGTTCCCAAGGCTTCAAACCATTTACCCCACCTTTTGAGTGCGTCTGCTCCGGCCAGATAATCGGTCTTCCATCACATCGAAATTGGCCATACCAGCGTTCTCTAGTTGTATGTGCTCCATAATCAGCAGCAACTAAAACCCGGCTCTCAAACTCATACCCAAAAGCTTTCATAAGCCGGATAAACTTGTTATAGTATTCTCCTTCCCTGGCTTTAATAGGTCTGCCGTTTTTATCCAAAGGTCCCCATTTCTGGATCTCCTTAACGTTCTCCATCATGATAACTTCTGGTACTTTCCCTGTTGCTTTTAAAATTAGTTTGCATTGCTTCCATACACCCATCGGAAGTATGCGTAATCCTCTTTGAATTGGCCTATCTCCTTTTGCATTGGAATGGGAAGTACAATCGGGACTTGCCCAAACAAAGCTAACCTTTTGCCCCCAGGAAAGAAAGTTTCCGATTTTGACTCTCATAATGTCTTCCGTAAAATGGTGCGTATAGGGGTGATTATATTTGTGCATTGCAATTGCGTAGAAATTATGATTGATCGCATAATCAAAGCTTCTCCCCCACGCCTTTTGTGCACCTAAACTAACACCACCACCACCACAGAAATAATCAATAATTACATCTCTCATATTCTCAAAAGGACCCGCTATAGCGTTACCCCGGCCGGAGGTCGGCTCCTTTCAAACGTTTTCTCTTTTTCTCATTCTCTGATCAATCTCTGCCATCATTTCCGCTACCAGCTGCTCCATGAAGGGATACTTCTTCATTAGGACTACCGCCCAGGTGTGGCACCTTTCCCATTCGTCTGACTGCTTCGGTATAGGCTTGTTGCGGTAATTAAGCCAGAACTTGTTATACACTTCGTCAAAGGCTTTCTGTACTTCCTGATCCGTCATAGGCTTTCCACCTTCACATAAATGCCAGGTAGATCCGCCCAGTACTTTTCAATCACTTCGGAAGCTACCTGTGCATCATCTTTCCAGAAGTGCAGCTCTGTCATAACGTCCTTAAGGAGCTTGACCAGATTGTCTGTGTCCGGCTTACTGGTTTTATACTCCCCGTTCTTGTGCTTGCCAGTGACAGGAAAGCACCACCATGTCGTAAGCCTCACCGGACCAGTGTACTTCTCATCCGGTACGTGCTGCCCCAGGTGCGCCTGCAGCTTCGCCCTGGCTGCTTTTAAATCATCTGGTTCATAAAAGATCGGCTTGCCTTTTACAACATGAACCTGTTTTTCCTGGTGGGTCACGGTAGGAACCTTTTTCATGACCATAAAGAAATCAATCACCATGATAGTCAACTCCCTGCCATGTACCTGTATCAGGGTTGTAAACAATAAATTTATTGCCCCCACTTATGCGTTGGTGGACGTACTTCAAAATGTCAGGCTGCTGAATTAGCCATTTTGCAACTTCGCTTTTCTCAATGTCGAAATCCTCACCCGTATTTCTGTGACGAAGGGGCGGCATTTTCTTTGCAATGTCTAAGAGCTTACTTTTTTTCATTTCACTTTACCTCTCTAAAATTTTAATGTACTAAGTTTTTTTGTAGTTTTGAAATCGCCCTGTCATGGGAAGGGGAAGGGAGGGGACGGGTGTCAACTTAGACCCGTCCTTTCCTACCCCATGACCACGTGTAACGGGGAAAAAATGTTTATTTATAATAAGAGACTTCCCCGCACTCCGGGGATTCCTGATTTTAAGACTTCCCCGCACTCTTACCCCTTTAACGGGGAAGTCTGTTTTTAAGTGTTCCCCGTGATTTACTGCTTGACGGGGATTCCTTATCATTCAGGCTTTCCCGTATCTTGCTTTTCATCACTTTTCTGAATAAGACCATCTTCAATTATGTATCCACCATGCTCTTTTACCCTGTCTCGGACCGTTCTCTCTGAAACTCCAAGATATTCCGCTACATCATTTACGGATGGTTTTTCTCCAAAATTGCTCCCCTCGATTGCTTCCTCCAGGGCTGCTTTTCGGTCCATTTTTCGGTTCTTGGCGTTCTTTTTATTCTTTGCGCTTCCTCTTTGCCACGGTGCCTGCTCCGCATCCGGCTGAATGTCTCCCAGCACTCCAGACTGATCTACCACATGAACCGGGTAATTAAACCAAAGATTTTGCGGGTCAAACTTAGGAAACTCTCTGAGGGTCCCCTCGATACGCCACGCTGTCATTCCTTTTACCCTGGCCTTTGCTGCTTCGATATTACGCTCTAGGACCGCCATCTGCCACTTTTCCAACTTCTCTTTGCAGTACTCCAACATCTGATAGCTACTGCATAAATCGTCCTGAGAAAGGTCGTCATCCCACTTGAAATGTGCATCAAGGTACTGCCTGCAGGCGTCACAGACTGTCTGGTTTTCCTGCTGTTTCATAAGTTCCTCGGTGACGTCCAGTTCGATTAAGTCAATAAGCGCATCCGGATCTCTGGCGAATACGCCGGATCCGCTGGCTCGGTCCATGGACTTCTTTCCGCCCTGGCTTCCCTTGCTGTGATGATGGCAGTAGATCACCGCCACTCCTAGTTCCGTACACACCTTGTCAAACTGATTACAGAAATTGGACATTTGATCCGCGCTGTTTTCATCACCAGTGATAACCTTGTAGATCGGGTCAATGATAATGGCTATGTAGTTCTTTTTCGCTGCTCTGCGGATAAGCATCGGGGCCAGCTTGTCCATGGGTCGGGATTTTCCTCTTAAGTTCCAGATTTCAATGTTATCAAGATTCTTAGGTTCCCAGCCTAAAGCGTGATATACATCTTCGAAACGATGCAGACAGCTGGCCCGGTCAAGTTCAAGATTCACATACATTACCTTCCCCTTTGCACAGGCCCAATTAAGCCAGCTTTTACCCTCAGCTATAGCAATACACATTTCAATCTGTAGGAACGATTTACCGGCCTTTGAGGGGCCAGCAATCAGCATCTTATGCCCTTGCCGAAGCAAGCCATCAATCAGGATCGGGGCCAGCTCCGGAAGATTTCCCCATATATCTTTCAGGTTTTCTGGATCCGGAAGATCATCATTAATAGACTCAATCCATTCTTTCCACTCCGTCCAGCTCTCTTTTCCTATATTAGTGTCAACAATAAACTGTTTCTGGCCGCCCCGCATGACGCCGGGCATTCTGGACAACCTGGAAGGGTTCCGGTTCTGCTGATCAATGGCAAGTCCATTTTTCTTGCAGATATCATAGAGATAATCCACCCGCTTCCGGTACTCTGCGTAGTCCGCGGCGTCAACCCTTACGATAGCGTGGAGACTCTTTCCCCCGCTATGCACCAAACAGGCAATCGGTAATTCCAGTTCACGGATAATGGCGTGTTGTTTTTCAATCTCCATGGAATCCGATTCCACCAGGGCGTATTTAAAGTCAGTTACATTCTCATTTTTAGCACCTTTTCCATCCATGGGGTTAAATCGTATCCAGGCTCCACCCTCCGGGTCATAGTCCCCCAGCACGCTTTCTATATCCCCATTGCATTGTGATAAGAGTTCAACAAGCTGCCCTGCGGTTCGTCCACAGGCTCCTTTATCTGCAGGTACCCATTTGTTCTCATCTTCCTTTTTCCAGCTCTTTACAACATAGCCAACGTTTTCACCGGCTTCAAAAAGAGTTTCCAGGTATTTAATAAGCTCCCTGGCTGGATCCCACTGCTTTGGTGGAGTTACTTCTCGCCCTTCCACCCAGTTTTTATCAACAACAACTCCTTCAACGGAAATAGTATCGTTCCAGTCAAGGGCAGTGCCGGGATCATAGGGAGGTGTCCACCCCTGTTCCCTGGCATACTGGACAATGGTCCCACCTGTCACCGGAGTACCGGCCCCGTGGAAGCCCCGCCATTTTTGCTCACACTCCCCTGCGTGATAACGCCGGTCATTCATGCTCCAGCGGTCCCATACATCAACGGAATACCCTTCATGCTGAAGAGCCATGCCGACATTAACCCAACCCTGGTAGTCAAGCTCTGATGGGTCTATATGATTAAGGACCTCCATGAGGTCGTATGTACTATCCATGTTTCAAGTCTCCTTATTCCGGTATATATTCCTGCGGATTCACGCCGGAGGGCGCTCCCCTCCAACCTTCCGCTGCTATACGGTCAATCATGTTTTTGGCAGAATCAAAGTTCCACGTTCCCACATGCTGGAATCCGTACTTTTCCAGGCAACGGATCTGCTTTGGTGTGCTTAAATTTTCTTCCTGACGCTTGTGTAAACGATCCAGGATTAAGCTGGCTTTTCCGGCATTGTCTATCTGATCAGGGAGGATCCCGCGCTTTTCAAGCTCTCTTTTCTGGCTGTCTGATGGAGGTGCCATTTCCCAACCAAATGCAGGGACATACCCAGATAAATCCTCCGCCTGAATACTCATTTCAAACTGCAACGGATCAACCAGCTTCTTTTTGCGGTTTCTCATTTCCTTTAGCTGTTTTGCAAGGGCTTCCTCTCTTTGAGCGACAACATCTTCTGCCGCCTGTTTTTCTGCCTCTTCAATATCCATAGGGCAGCCGGCCTTTTCGATGTTCTCAGTCATTTTCTTTGCGACTTCCTCATCCTGACAGATCAGACTTGCAGGATGGCATAGTTCATGGCGTTCTGTGTGCCATAGAAAGTCCAATAATAATAAATGGGCCTTCCCTGGGAATAATCTGGTACCACGTCCTACCATCTGGCTGTAAAGGCTGCGGATCTTCGTTGGCCGCAGGACCACAATACAATCTACACTTGGGCAGTCCCAGCCTTCAGTAAGAAGCATAGAGTTGCAGAGAACGTTATAATCTCCTCGCTCATAGGCTGCCAGGACCTCCGCCCGGTCTTTACTGTCTCCGTTAACCTCGGCGGCCTTAAAACCCTTTTCATTCAAAATGTCCCGGAATTTCTGGCTTGTTTTCACCAGTGGCAGGAATACAACGGTCTTTCGGTTCCTGCAATGCTTTTCCATTTCATCTGCGATCTGATAAAGGTATGGATCCAGGGCTGTTGCCAGATCTCCGGATTTAAAGTCCCCGGACTGCATCCCAACACCTGAAAGATCAAGCTGCAGAGGGATGGTGAGGGCTTTGATTGGGGATAAGAATCCTGCCTTGATTGCTTTGGGAAGCGTGTATTCATAGGCCAGACTGTCAAAACATTCGCCTAAGTTTCTCATATCGCCCCGGTCCGGCGTTGCTGTTACGCCTAGGATGTTAGCGCCTTTAAAATAATCTAAAATCTTTTGGTAACTGTCAGATAAGCAATGATGTGCTTCGTCGATAATGATGGTGTCGAAATAATCCACCGGGAACTGTTTTAATCTCTTCTCTCTCATTAGGCTCTGAACGGATCCGACTACAACCCGGAACCAACTCCCTAAGCAGGTTTCCTCTGCCTTTTCGGTAGCGCACCCAAGGCCCGTTGCTTTTCCGATCTTATCGGCTGCCTGGTCCAGAAGCTCTCCACGGTGAGCCATAATGAGCACCCGGTTCCCCCGGCGTACACAGTCTTCTGCAACCTTGGCAAACACGATTGTCTTACCGCACCCGGTGGGGAGGACCAGGAGCGTCCTCTTGACGCCCTTGTCCCACTCCTCAAAGATTGCGGCCTTTGCCTCTGACTGATATGGTCTAAGCTCCATAGTTAAAACTTCCCTGTTTCATATTTTTTCGGTTCATATGGAAGATACCTCTTCACATGGTTAAACTTCTTACTTGCATCGTTTCTGTCTGTAGTTACCTCGATTGTGGCCTTACCCTTGGCTCCTGGAACTGCCGGCCAATTCATTTTAACTTTGCCGTTTACCTCTTTTTCACCAATGCAAAGAAAGAATTGTGCAATTTTCCATTCCATCTTGTCATAAAGAAGCAAGCCCTCTGTGATAAGTGTAGTTCCTTCCGGACTGTCAATTCTAAGTTTTAACACCGCTTTGTTGCATTCCGGAGATCTTTCACCACCTGGATGTCTTGCACGCTCAAAAGATTCTACTGTGAAATCATAATCTCCAGGAGGAAGGAGGACAAAGTCCCCGCCCCCTTCTCCTTTTTCTACTTCGTCGTCCCAACCTAATTCTTTTGCTTCATAATCTGCCATCTATTTTTCCTCCTTAATTAAACACTAAGCTGTCTTTTTCTTTCATTTCTTTAATCATGGGATATACCTGATCCCAGGCTCCTACCAACACCCCAGAGATAAAGTCCGGCGGATAATCAGCGACCGCCATATCTGCAGGGAAGTATCCTCTGGCAGCCACAACATTCTGGATATCCCACTCGTCAACCTGATTATTAATCATCAGATCGCGAAGGGCTTTCGCAATCCTCTCATCAACCTTTACATCCGGTGGATTTATAGGCTCTGACTTTGTTTCCACTGGTGAAGCTGCCTTCTCTTCTTTTGGAGGCTCCTCTGGGCTTTGATTGACAGTACTCCCAGAATCCTCCTGTCTCTGCTGAGAAGGAGGCGGAGTTGACTTCTTTTCACCCAATATGGGAATTCCCATATCGGAGCTTTCAATAATATGGCGAATCGCTTCATACTCAAACGGTATTTCATCAGGAAGCCCATACCGGTTCTTGGCGTCCCAGCAGGAATGGTGGGTTGTGTACATGACGCGCCTACCGCCCTGGGCCTTGTTCTTGCCCTTCTGGGCTCCCTGTCCGTCCACATTAACAACCATTGTCTTATAGTTGCAGAACAGGACCATATCCGCCCATTCCTTTACCATAGGAGCTACGCCTTTACTCAGCTTCATTTCCCATCGGTCATAAGCACCTAATTCATCCGGTTGCTCAAACTTCCGCATTTTTGCATGAGCTGTAAGTACAACATTGATTCCGACTTTTATTACATCAGTAAGAAGGTTCAAAAGCTTTCCAAACTCTTCCTGAATGTATGTATACCCTTTTCCGTAGCCGAACTCTTCAATGCTGCTCTTGTGATTCGTGGCACAAACATGAGTAATGCAGAGCATTTCCGCCCAGTCTGCTGTGTCAACAATCAATGTGCGGCAGATGTCCGGCGTCTGGATCACCTCTGAGACCTGTTCTAAAATCATGGTCCAGCTGCTGGGTTCCGGGAATCTCGCCACATCCATGTCCTTTGTGCTGCCCTCGGTATCTATAAACACCGGATCCGGGAACTGTGCGGCAAATGTTGACTTGCCGATTCCTTCAGGGCCATACGCAACAATCTTTTTCGCCCCCGGTAATTTTCCTCTAATAATCTGCATTAAAATACTCCTTTCTTCCATTCTGTTTTCTTATCTTCCATGAGTGGGTGCTCCTGGCCTGCCACATATCCGTCTTCTATGATGATGGAACACTCTTCCCCTGTACTTACCCGGGTTGCAATGGCTTGCAGGCCCTCTGATTCCAACCACTCCCCAAACTCCTTAAGTATTTCAAGGTCCATCTGCTCAAGCTTATCCAGAAGAACGAAACCACAATCCGGATTTAACTTCCTTACAATAGCAGTGGATACCTTTAGCCGATCAGATCCAGACATGTTGTCCCACTGCTGACCCTTATAAACAAGTTCACCGTCTTTGATTGACAGCTCAGGCAATGGAAGCGCTGCTGTTTTAAGAAGGTCATTCTTTGCGTCACGGGTACTATCAAGCTTTTTGGTAAGCTGGTCATACTGCCTGCGGTACTCTTTGGCATCGTCCTCGGCCTTTTCCTTGTCAAGGTTCGCCCGGACCTTCCGGTTGATTTCCTCTATATCGGAAATGTTCTGCTCCAGCTCTGCGGTAGACTGGTCCTCTAAATCCTTGGCATCCATTCTGGCAATGGCTAGATCAGCCCTGACTGCTTCCTGTTTCTTAAGTAACTCCTGGATCTGCTCCATAAGCCTCTGGTCTTCCTGCTCCAGCTGATGGAGACGTTCCCGTTTTCTCCGGTTCTCCCCGTTCTGTGCCAGGATATCCTGCTGTTTCTTAATGAGCTCTGACGCAGATACAAGCTCCGCTGGTGCATCATTATAATAGGGCTGCTCTTTGGCATACTTCTCTTTCTGGTCGGCAATACGACCAATGGCAAGCCGCTCATTATAATGCTCCTGCTCTTCCCTCTCCAATGTCACCAGCTTGTCCCCTACACCGATAATCTTAAGAAGGATCTGAGCTTTTTCCTTTGAGGTTGATTCCATGAACTTGGGAAGGTTAAGGGCGAACTGCTCCACAAAGTCATTAAGGAGCTGCTGGCCTCCCTTCTCTCCGTTTGGATCCGTGACCTTAAGTGCGCTGTTCTTTCCCTTCCTCTCCACCACAAGACCATTGCTCATAGTAATACGCAGGTTCGGAGGGATTACGGATTGTTCCCGCTGGGCCTGTGAAGGCCGGAACTTGTCTCCACCCAGCACCCAGGCAATGGAATCCAATACAGAGGTCTTCCCCTGGTTGTTCCTGCCTCCGATGATCGTCAGGCCATTTGCTGATGGTTCGATCTTTACGGCCTTAATTCGCTTTACATTTTCAATCTCTAACTGATTGATTTTCATAGACATTGTTGCAATCCTCCTGTAAATCCCTTATAATAAGGGTGAAAATTAATTATCAGTTACCTTGATTCCCTGGGAGTTGCAGCTCCTGGGGTTTCTTTTTTATGTTGTTTAATGATGTTAAGGATGTATGACACAATATCCGGATCATCTTCTTGGCTTATTAGGCTTTCCATAATGCAGCGATTAGTCTTAATAAATGTAATAGCCCTATCTACTTTCCGTTTGTCCATTACGAATGTTTACCTCTTTCCCTCTTCCTGCGGCGTTTTCTCTGCAACATCTGTCCATATTCCTTTGGTGAGGTACCGTAATCTCTAATTTCACCAGCAAAACACTGATGATAAAAATTTAATGGGTTCATGGTTCCTCTCCTCTCAGCATCTTAATCCGGTTCTGTATAATGGTAACCTGATTCTGAGCTACCATTAACTCTCCTTCGAGCTTCTCCATCTTCCCGGCTCTATCCACCATATCCGCAATGACAGTCATGCCGTAATTCATGTACAGGTCTGCGATCTGATCCTTGCCCTCTGTTTCGCTTATGGCAGGGTGCCAAGTGTAGACGTATTCAATAGTGCTGTACTCTTCATCACTGACTGCTCTCCCGATGAGCTTTTCAAACTCATTCTTTGACATGATTTCTCATTCCTCCTCTCACATCACTTCCAACGAACCGCATACCGCAAACAGGACGGCCAGACATGACAGGAAAATAATTGTCATCCGGATGTAGCATATAGCCTTGTCCATTAGCGGGTGCCTGCTGTGGTCAGCGTAATCGTCTAAGTTTTCATAGTGCTTTTTCATAGCTATCACCCCTTACTCTCTTCTGCTAATTTAAGCAGATACTTATCCCACTCGTCTACATTTACCTGCCATCTGCGGCCAACGCGGATTGCTGGTGATCCTTTTCTCTTAAACAAGGATTCTATCGTGTTGTGGCTTATGCCGTGGCGATCAACACAGTCCTTGATTGTTAGGAATTGCTTGTCCAATCTTGTTCTCCCTCCTCTCATAATCTTTGCATGGATACCGCCTACTCCGATCTGGGCAGCGCGGTTGGTGCTTACAGGACTTGCATGAATAGGTGATTTCTATATGTATCACCATTCCTTTCTTGTAAAATTTTCCATTTCTCCTTATACTGTAGATACCAGGCTGCCATCTGGAATACATAGGAAAGGAGAAAATAATGCTTCATTTAATTAATGTTTCATTAAAATCTTTGCTACTGATTCTTTTTGTTGCTACATACCTTTTTACAATTGTAAAATCATTTTTAAAGCTCAATGAGGTACTAAAGTGTCTAAAGTGTCTATTAAAATACTTAAACTCCGCCACAATAGATAGAATAAGCCTTCAATTGGATAAAAAAGAAAATTATCAACAATGCCTTAACGAAACTCTTCTTAAATTCCCAGTGATACAAAAACACTACGGTTATTATGGTGATTCACTTGAATATGGGGCTTCCGATGTAGAAAATTACAAAGTAGCTATAAATATTTACAATTATCTGCTGATGAAACGAAACTACCTGCTTCAAGACTTTAAATCTTCTTTTAATCCATTACAGACATTAAAAACACTTTTTTCATTCCCAAGCAGTTTAATTGAATTTATAGGATTTAATCCCTCTGCTGTAGCCTCAAGAGTTATAAACCTTGGCGGCTGGCTTTTATCCTTTGTGATCAGCCTTTATTCAGCAGAAATAAAAGTTTTAATATCAGCCTTAATCCAAAAGCTTATGAATTGATAAATAGACAAGCATAAATAGTAAAGCTGATTGATACTTTGAAAGAATCTCACCATCAAAGCCAAAAATCATTTTCAAAATGAATAAGCAGCCGAGTGTTAATAATAATGCGAGGCTGTTTTTCTTTATCCCTCTCACCTCCTCCTCTTTAATACGCTGTTATGCTTCCGGGGCGTCTTCCAGTAAACTGTCCACAGTTACGCATAGTAATTTTGCAACTTTTTTTAGGCTTCTCGCCGTAGGACTTACCTTATTCCATTTACATAAGCTTCCTACAGACAACCCCGCTTCAATTTCGATAAAGTTAATTGATAGACCTGACTTTTTTGCGGCTAAGCAAATATTGTCATACACCATTATTTGATCTTCTTCCTGTCTCGTAAAATCACCTCCATTCTTATTCTGAAAAAATCGCTAAAATGTATTGACTTACTTCTGAAAATATTCTATAATTAGGCTGTCAATCAAAATTAATAAAAATTTCCAGACATTTTCGCCGCTATAATTGTGCGATTTTTTCAGAACCTTATGTTTACATTATACGCGATTATTTCAGAATGTCAAGGGGTTTTTTGCGATTTTTTCAGAGATTCTTGGAGGAGCGCAAAATGGACTTAAAAGAACGAATTAAAGATTTGTGTAAAAAGAATAATATTTCTATGAACCAACTTGAACTAGAACTTGATTTTGGTAAGGGATATATAAGTAAACTTGGTAAAAGTACTCCTAATGCTACAAAAATACAGCAAATCGCCAACCGCTTAGGTGTTACTGTGGATTATCTTATGAGCGGAAATACAGAAGATGATAACGAAAAAGAATATTACTACCTTAATGACGAAACTCGTGAAATTGCTCAAGAGATTTTTAAAAATCCGGAACTTCGTTCACTGTTCCATGCGGCAAGGGGATTATCTCCAGAGCGCCTTAAAGCCCACATAGATTTTATACAAACGTTAAAGCAACAGGAAGATAAACATAATGATGAAGGGTGTTGATATGAATGAATAATCCATTACTTACAGAGTCGATTGGGGTGTACTTTTTAGATATGGACAGTGGAATCGAGGAACAAGTGGTCTCAAATAGTGATGGAAGCTTTACTATTATAATAAATTCAAAACTGAACCAAGAGCGGCAGATGCTCGCATACCAGCACGCTCTTTTACACATTGCCAATGATGATTTTAGTAAAAAAGATGCTGATTCTATAGAATTGGTCATGTAACAAATGATTATGGATTAAAATAGCCTATGGCTTTTTAACAAAATAAAGGGAGGAAAATTTATGAATTCTGAAGAAATGAAAAAGAAATATGGACATAATTTTATTGGAAACGTAATCCGAATCGCTGATAACCGCACAATAATCGTAAATGTAGGAAAAGGCGATTTAGAAACAGGGAATATCATACAGATTTACGAACCCGGTGAAATGCTTAAAGATATTGATGGCAAAGATCTTTGCACTTATGACTTTGTAAAGGATGAGTTAGAAGTTATACGCACGGAGGAACTGTATTCTGTTTGTAAAAAGATGAAGTCTGTAAGCAAAACCTTCAAATCATTCAGTTTTGCCTTATCTCCTCTTTTGGAGCGCACTGAAACTGAATATATCCCATTGAAAATTGATGAAAACGACATTCAGGAATTAAAACCTAAAGACCCTCTGGTAAGAGTTGGAGATCCTATAAAATTGGCTTGACATATAAACTGAATAATGGTAAGATAGTTGAACAATAGAGATGGTCGTTGTTTAAAATGACTAGCGAAAGTCCCTCTTACCATTAATTTGGAAGGAGGGACTTTTTCTTTATTTATGAGTACAGATCATTCTTACGATAAACCGTTTAAAACCTACGAAGAAATGATAAAAATCATGGAAAGCCGCAACATAATCATCAATGATAAACATTTCGCCGAAATGGTGTTGCGTAACTTCTCATATTACGGACTGATAAACGGATACAAAAACACATTTTTGCAAGCCGATAAATCTGATTCTTTTGTTGAAGGAACTCGATTTGAGGAATTACATACCTTGCATCTCATTGATATTAATTTAAACAATATACTCTTCAAATATATTTTATACTTGGAAAAAGCCTTGAAATCTCGTATCTCGTATCAGGTGGCAGAACAATATGGCGTGTTCACAGATTTCAAAAACAAGGGTAGTAAAAATCCAAAAGATTATTTGGATAAGGCACACTATTCAAATTCAACAAACCGTCGTTCCGATATATTATGGAAGCTGAAAAATTGTGTTTCGACAGATCGCCACAATCTTAGTATAGAACATTATATTCAAGACAAGAATCATATTCCTCCTTGGATACTAACCACAAACATATCATATGGACTTGCAATCGAATGGTATGGAATTTTAAGACTACAAGATAAAGAAGTAATTTGCAATACATTCATATCTCCTGGACTTATCAGTGCGGATGAAGCAAAAGAATTTTTAAAAAAAGCTCTATATTTGACTAAAGAATACCGTAATAAAATCGCACATGGTAGCAGAACATTTAATATTAAAAATCTTCCCATTTTACCTAAAGAGTCCATACTCCCACTTTCTTTTAATACTATTTCAGAGAAAGAGTACAATCAGCGAATTGGACAAAATGATATCTTATCTGTGTTCTTGGTAGTGATTATTCTATTAGATGATTCGTATATATTATCAAGCTTCCTTAATGAATGTTGGGAAGTTTTTGCCCCTTATCAAAATGTTAAGTTTACAAACAAAACGCTATACGATATATTCAAACTCCCTGTTGATACTTTTGATCGACTAAAAAAACTGATGGAATTAAGATTTACATAACATTGAAAAACCGCCCCGACTGCAATCGGAACGGCTTCACATAGATTTTCTCTTACCAGGTACACCCGGAAAGATATATCTACCTCATCAGTAGAATTATATCATTTTCCAAACGTCCTGACAAGGGGCGTATTTTTTATACCCAAAAATAAGTTGTGACATCACAACTCACGAAAGGAAATGATATTATGGCTGAGAAAAAGAAGAAAAGAAAGGATGGACGGTACTCAAAACAAGTATCCATAGGATTAAGGAACGGCAAACCGATCCGGAAAACCATTTACGGAAAAACACAAAAAGAACTGGACAAGAATTACAGGGATTTCATGAGCCTTAAGGATAAGGGAATTATTCTGCAAGAGGAGAACATGACCTTCCGGGAACTCTCAGAACTTTGGCTTAAGAATGAGAAAATAGGTAGTATCAGGGAACAATCCGTCACCACGATTAAAGGACAGCTTAGCACGATAAATTCACACATAGGAGACATAAAGATCAAGGACTTAAAACAGAGCCATATCGAAGCATTTCGGGCATCGATGCTAAAGTCTGGTAAGTTGGCACAGTATAACTTTTGCCTGTCCCGGATAAGGGCAATCGTAAGATATGCCGTACAAAAAGACATTACAGCAAAAGACATTACTCTTGGAATGAAGAGAATAAAAAATTGCCAAAAGCGGAGTAAGCGATCTCTTACTACGGTAGAACGACAACTTATCATAAAAGCTGATTTGGATAGCTTTGAATTCTGTTTTGTCAATCTGCTTCTTTACACTGGGTTGCGAAAAAATGAGGCTCTGGCACTGAATGTAAGTGATATAGACCTAAAGAAAAAACGGATAAATATTAACAAGTCCCTGATTGCCAGCAAAAGAAGAGAGTCATGCCTACAAGAGTACACGAAAACAACTGCCGGAAAACGTCAGGTGCCTATACCAGCATTTCTGTTAGAGGTTCTTTCAAAATACATCAAGGGTAGGACGGGCATTCTTTTCACCTCCAGGAACGGAGGATATATTTCCGATGGAACAATGAACTTCCGATGGAAAAAAATCTTGAAAAAGCTCCAGGCAGTTTCAGACACCCCAATTGCAGATGATATTACTTTGCACATGTTCCGGCACACTTATGCCAGTGACTTATACAAATCAGGAATAGATATTAAACAAGCTCAGTATCTCTTAGGTCATGATGACATTAAAACCACTCTTGATACCTATACTCATTTCGGCTACACGGATGTGCAAGTAGATAAGCTTGAGGATTACTACAATGCAGTCAAAATGCAGTCAAATGGTAAAGTGATACCCCTGAAACACGCATAAACACGGCATTCTGTAAGAATAAATTAAATTATTACGATTTGATAGATAATCTTGTAAGATCCATCATTTTCTGATATGCTTATAGGCGTAAAAACCATCAGGAGGAAAAGGAACCAATATGAACCAATATAACAATCAAGTCAGATCAAACCGCAGAAAAACGCGTTCCGGCAACAGAAATGATGTAGGGAAAAACGGTTTTCTATCGGTCCTTCTGTTTTATGTGCTTCCTTTCATCGTTATTAATGGCCTGATCTTTTTTCTGGTGACTTCCAGACCAAAGGGCGAGATTACGATCGGTGAAAGCAGCGATTATATATCCACAACCATGGAGCTTAAGATCAAATCCCTGCTTCCCGTGAATAGCATGGAGGTGGCTTTAAACGGTTCACCCGTTGAGATGACGAAAACAGGCTTTAAGACCTATTCTGCAGTCCTTAAAAGCAACGGAACACTTGCAGTAAAGCTTACATGCTTTAACAAAATGAAGACCGTTTTAGATGAGCAGGTGGATGTTTTAGATGACACACCTCCTGTCATTAAGGATAAGGTAGTTGAAAACGGAATTCTTTCCTTCCGTTTGGAAGACAGCCAGTCCGGCGTGGATTATTCCTCCATTTCCGCCTGTGATGAGGACAACCAGGATATTGCTCCCCTGTCCATAGACCGGAGTACAGGGCGTGTGACCTTTGAGCTTATAAAGGACAATTTAAACATCACTGCCAAAGATAATATCGGCAATGAGCTTCATGTAACCATTACCCCCCAGGGCGAAAGCATCGAAGAAGAGGAAACACCAGACGTACAGGCAGAGGATCAGGCAGAATCTTAAGCTGTGCCGTATGATAAGTAAATAACAATAATACAAACAAAGTGCGGTTCCTGATTTGGAACCGCACTTTGTTTGTATCATTATAGAATTTTTTCCTTTATTAAATCCCGGTACCAATAAAAACTGTCCTTGGGAATCCTGGTCTGGCTTTCATAATCTATAAAAACAATTCCGAATCTGTCGTCATACCCCTTTTCCCATTCAAAGTTATCTAAAAAACTCCAAATGAAATACCCAGTGACATCCACTCCATCAGCAATTGCCCGTTCCAGCTCTGTCAGATAACGCTTAAGGTAATCAATCCGGCCAGGGTCATGAACACCCCCATCCAGAGAAACCACATCAAGAGCAGACATACCATTTTCCGTAATAATCACAGGAAGCCCATAGGTCTCATAAAAATTGCGGACCGCCCAGTACATGGCCTTTGGCGTGATCGGCCACCCCATTCCGGTCTTTCCATGTCCGACCGGAAGCTTTCCCTGGTTATCATGGCTGACTGAGGTTCCCTGATATAGATTCATCCCACAAAAATCCAGAGGCTGGCTAATGAGTTTTTGTTCTTCTTCCGTTATAACCGGAAGCAGAGGGCCAAATAAATCTTTGCATTTGTCATGAAATGTTCCTTTTAAAAACAGTTCATTCCAGAATGCAGAGGAGTAAATCCAATCTTCTTTTCCAAAGGAATTCTGAAGCCTTCTGGCGGCATCGATCAGTTCATCCGTTTCATCAACAGGCCAATAGGCATTGCCGCAGGTAGGCGCATAACCAACCCTGCTGTCCGGTACCCATTTCCTTATCTCCTGTACCGCCCTTCCATGAGCCAGCGCAATATGGCGGCACATGATTAGCAATCTTTCCACCGGGTATTTGATTCCGGGAGCATGAATGCATTTGTCATATCCAAGCCAGGTAAATATCTGCGGTTCATTGAAGGTAAAGAAATGCTTTACACGGTCTCCCAACGCTTTTGCCACGGCTTCCGTATAAGAGGCAAACCATTCCGGACTATCCGGATTCAGCCAGCCGCCCTGCATCTCCAATTCATTGGGATAATCCCAGTGATAAAGGGTCACATAAGGAGTGATTCCGTATTTCAGCAATTCATCCACTAAATCAGAATAAAACTTTAATCCATTTTCATTTAACGAACCACAGCCCTTTGGAAAAATCCTGGGCCAGGAAATAGAGAACCGGTACGCTTGTACTCCCAATTCTCCGAGCAGAGCTACATCCTCTTTCATGCGGTGGTAATGATCACAGGCCCGCTCACCGGTATGTCCCTCAAAGATCCTTCCCTCCTCCCGGGCAAATACATCCCAGATGGAAAGGCCTTTGCCATCTTCCTGTGCGCCTCCCTCGATCTGGTACGAGGAAGTCGCAGTCCCCCATATAAAGTCCTTTTTGAAATTCATCTCTTCATCCTTTCACACTGCCGGCAGTCACACCGCCGATAATAAATTTAGATAAGCATAAATAAATAATCGCTACCGGAACAATTGCTATGGTAATCAGCATATAAACCTGCCCCATGTCAAACTTCAGGAAATCGGCACTACGAAGCTGTGCAATCAGAATCGGCAATGTCTTTTTAGCATTGGATTTCAGTACCAAAGAGGGTACAAAGTAATTATTCCAGGAAGCCACGAATGCAAAGATACCCTGTACCGCAAGTGCCGGCTTAACAATGGGAATTACAATCGTATTAAAGGTATAGAATTCATGGGATCCATCGATCCTTGCCGATTCGATAATCTCAAGGGGAAGATTGCTCTCAAAATAGGAAACCATGAAATAAAATACCACCGGAGCAGCCATGGAAGGAAGGATAAGGGGAACAAAACTGTCCATAAGCCCCATTCTGCTGATCAGTCTTAAAAAACCAAGGGTCGTTACCTGATTGGGAATCATCATAATCAGAACAATAAACAGATAAACCACATTTCGCAGCCGGAATTCATAAGCATGGATAGCATAAGCAGTCAAGGCCGAAACATATACTGCAAGCGCCGCAGAGCTACCGGCTATCAGAAGACTGTTGACGATCCCATAAACGACCGGGAGATTCTTATTATGAAGCACATTATACAAATTGGAACCAAAGGACTTACCCGGAATAAAAGAAAATCCCTTTGAAATCTCCGGATGAGACCTGGTTGCATTTATGATCAGGCAATAAAAGAAGAAGAGGCATAAAAACGCCAAAAGTGACAAAAACACATAGGCAGCGGCCTTCTTTATATTCATCATCTTGCCCATTACTTTCCTCCTCTCTTTTTCCCTGCACCGGTCAGTACAAAGAATACCACCAGACTGAGTGCTGCCGTAATAACAAAGAGTATTACCGATAAGGCACCTGCCATGCCATAATTCTTACTGTAGAGATGGTTATTCAAAAACATGATCAGGGTAGTACTGGTTCTGTCCGGACTCCCCTTTGCATTTGTCAGTACCTGAGGTACATCAAACATCTGCAGACCGCCGATCAGGGAAGTGATCAGGACATAAATAAAAATAGGCTTAATGGTGGGCATGGTTATCTTTGTGAAAATCTGTAGAGATTTTGCTCCATCAATGGAAGCAGCTTCGAATAAAGATGCATCAACACCAAGAATCGCAGCCATCAAAAGAATCGTTGTGTTTCCAAACCACATCATAAAGTTCATGAGCCCGATCAGACCCCTGGTTCCCCTTACGGTTGCAAGGAAACGGAAAGGGCTGTTTAAAATCCCAAGATTGATAAGCAGGTTATTCATAGGGCCGTCATCAGAGAACAGAGCAAAAAACAGCATGGCAAAAGAAGCCGCCATTATGACATTTGGCATATAGATAATGGTCTTAAAGAAAGTACTTCCTTTTAACCTTAACCTAAAATCCGCAAACCAGACTGCCAGAATCAAAGAAATGATAATCTGGGGAATAAAGCCGATGATCCAAAGAATCATGGTATTGCCCAGATACTTAAGTAAGTCACTTTGAAAAATAGATGCGTAATTTTGCAGTCCTACAAAGTTAGGGCCGATCTGCGTCAATCCGGAACGGTAATTTTCAAACAGGCTGTTATAAAAAGTATTTACCAGGGGGATAAAGGAGAATATCAAATAAGTGGCAAAAAATGGTATCAGAAAAATATATCCCCATTTCGCATAGCTGATTTTTTTTCTGGTCTTTGCCTTCTTTTCTTTTACCATTGCTAAACCTCCTGTTTTATACAGGGCGGGATATCCCCGCCCTGCAGCTTACTACTATTCTGTCTTTAATTCCGGGTACTTTTCAGTAATTGCGGTGTAAAAATTCTTCAGTGCCGTATCTTTGTCAACAGCCCCATTAAAGTAATCATGCATTGCAGTCTGGAATTCTTCATTAAGGCCCTGGTCATAAGGAGAGATTTTACTCATATCAATTTTTTCTGCCGCATCGCAGTACATCTGAAGCGGATTCTGTCCTCCGAGGAATTGGGACTTATAATCACTCTTTGCCAATTCTTCCATAACTGTCTTGTTATTGACAAAGTCATTCTTTTCTTCTACGATCTTTTTCATTGTTGCATCATCACAGCAAATGGTTCTCATAATGTCCGCTACAATATCCGCATTATCGGTTCCGTTAGCTGCACAAATCCAGGTTCCGCCCCAGTTATAGGACTCCGGGCCAATGGTTGCCGCCCAGTCGCCATAGCAGCCATTCCCTACTTCCTGTTTTCCGCCATCCGCTTCTGCTTTTTCAAGGGAGTTTCCTGCCATAACGAAATCCACACCCCATGCAGGCATGAAGTATCCGAATACTTTTCCTTCAGGTCCCTGGCCAGCCGCCCATTCTGCCGCCCAAAGGATGGTCTTCTGGTTATATCCCTTATCCGTATAATCTTTTGTCTGCTCCACCCATTTTTCCATATTAGGATCAATGACAACCTTAGTTCCATCAACCCAGGGAGCGGAAACGTTATTGGAAAAGGTACGATAGGTGTCATCAAAACCGGATACCATATAATACCCTTTTTCTTTCATCTTTTCCGCGGTCTTGTCAAAGGAATCCCAATCATTGATTGCCTTCTGGACTTCTGCCGGATCGTCGGTTCCAAGCACAGCCTTTGCAATGGAACGGCGGTAAATATAAAGTCCAGGGCAGCCCTGCCAGGAAATCCCCTTCTGCGCACCGCTTGCATCCTGAGCGATCTCCTTGGTATAGTTATATTGCTTGGACATATCCTGATCCGTGATTCCGATATCCTTCAAATTAGTGGTACTGTCGGAATTCACATATTTCAAAATATAATCTGCCTCTACCAGAAACATATCGACTTTATCATCTGCTTTTGCATCAGCCTGATTTAACAGAGCCTCATCAAGTGCATTCTGATACGCATTGTTTTCACTTGGAGTTGTTATAAAATTCACCGTATACCCTTCTGGCAGCTTGGAAGCATAATAATCCTCATATCTTGCCTTGAATTCATCATTCCAGACATAGATATTCACGACCTTCCCCTCTGTACTGCCAGCCCCCTTTTCTTCCGTTGCTTCCTTACTGGTGGTCTCAGGAGTTCCACTTCCGCTCTGAGTATCCTGAGTGCTCTTGGAACTGCAGCCTCCAATCAGTATTGCTGCCATTGCTGCACACAGCAATCCGCTTACTACTTTCTTCCTCATATTACCCTCTCCTTTTCTGATATGAACTATCATTATATAGTTGCTTTTCCAACCGATTCTCCTTTTAACAACTCTCCCTCCACAATGATCTGTTCTGTAAAAGTTGTCTTGGGTTTTTCGATGGAGCTTATTAATTTTTTAGCGGCCTGCATACCAATGGCGGCCGTATCCTGGTGTATGGTGGTCAGTTTGGGATTCAACAGCTGAGAGATCCGGCTGCCATCATATCCGGCAATGGAGATATCCTCCGGAACCTTTAAGTTTCTCGCCCGTATTTCATTTAACCCGCCGATTAATGCTGTATCGTCCGGGTATAAAATACAGGTGGGGGGATCCTTTCTGTCCAGCAGTTCCCTGGTGTATGCCATGGCCTGGCTGACATCCAGATAATCTGCTTCCAATACATAATTGTCCGGAATATACAGATCGTGACTCTCCATAAACCGGTAAAAGCTTGTAAGTCTTGCCTTTGTAACGGCCGTATTTATCTGTCCGTGGATGTATGCAATCTTTCTGTGACCATTATCATAGATATATTGCATCAGGGACTGGATTCCTTTAATGTTATCGGACAAAACCGAGGAACAGTTTTCGTGGATGTGGTCAATGGTAACTACAGGAATGTCGCCTCCCAAAAGGTCGATCACCTCCGGGTTATCAAAATTCACACAGGCGATTACCACGCCGTCCACATTTCTGTATTTACAGTGATCATAATAGGAGACTTTCTTCGTTCCTATCTGACTATTGATAAACGTGATATCATACCCCTGTTTCTCCGCTTCGACCTTAAAGG
>POVV01000129.1_pt1 | contig 63993 bp, 61 predicted proteins | sample 1560271 | NCBI WGS metagenome assembly POVV01 (sample SAMN08337232, study PRJNA429181) | Bioreactor metagenome, whole genome shotgun sequencing project. | biome: cows' rumen and soil; feature: anaerobic; isolation source: anaerobic chemostat enrichment culture, galacturonate as sole carbon... | reverse complement strand
ACAACTCCTCCTCCCGTGCTTTGTAGTGTAGCTTCTTGAAGTTATTATTTCACGGAAGTAAAGGTTTGTGAATACTTTCATTACTATTTGTGCCGCCGCTTGGCGGCGGAATGGAGATTACAATGAAAAAATTGATTGCAACAATGTTACTAACCTTACTAACAATGTCCATACTTTCAGGATGTACAAGTAAAAAAACAATAGACACGCAAGCAACGACAAAACAGTCTACAAGTGCAGCAAAAGAAACACAAGTGGAGTTGACGATTCTATGCGCAGTTAGTTTAACGGATGTAACAAAAGAAATAGCAGATACCTATAAACAAATAGCTCCAAATGTCACACTAACTTTTTCGTATGGTGCTTCAGGAGCTCTAATGACCCAAATCGAAGAAGGCGCACCAGCAGATGTCTTTATCTCAGCTGCGACAAAACAAATGGATGCACTAGAAGAAGGGGACCTTTTACTTGAGCATACCAAAAAGGAGTTACTACATAATGAAGTAGTTTTAATAGCACCAAAAGATAGTAAACTTAAACTAACAAACTTTGAAGATGTAGGAACAGAAAAAGTAAAGATAATTGCACTTGGAAATCCAGAGAACGTACCAGTTGGGCAATATTCTAAAGAGATATTTACAAATCTTGGGATATTAGATACCGTTAAAACCAAGTCGAATTACGGTAGTGACGTAAGGCAAGTTCTTACATGGGTTGAGGCAGGAGAGGTTGATTGTGGCGTGGTATATTCCACGGATGTAAGTGTAGGTGAAAATATTAAAATCATTTGCAAAGCACCAGAAGGAAGCCACAAAGACATTATTTATCCAGTTGCCGTAATAAAAACTTCAATCAATCAAGAGGCGGCAAAAGCCTTTGTTGATTTCTTATCAACACCAGAGGCAGTCGCTTCCTTTGAAAAGTATGGCTTTACGATGAAATAAAACAAAAGGGGTAGGAGGGATAACATGAATATATCGCCTTTGATTATAAGCTTTAAGGTTGCATGTACGGCAACTATTCTAACAATCATTCTTGGAATTCCTTTTGCATGGAAGGTAGCAAACATGAAAAAAGGGAAGGGACTCATAGATGGGATTGCGACTATGCCAATGGTATTGCCTCCTACAATTGTAGGATTCTTTTTGTTACTACTAATTGGGAAAAATAGTCCATTTGGCAAGTTTTTATTACAATTTGACATAACACTTACATTTACTTGGATTGCAGCAGTGCTAGCTTCAGTAGTTGTATCGTTTCCTTTGATGTATCGCACAGCAAGAGGGGCATTTGAAGCAGTTGACACTAATTTGATTTATGCAGGTCAAACACTTGGCATGAGTAACTTCACTATTTTTCGAAAGGTTGTATTGCCAAACACGATGTCTAGTATTTTGGCAGGAGTGGTATTAACCTTTGCAAGAGCACTAGGGGAATTTGGGGCAACCATTATGGTTGCAGGAAACATTCCAGGTCGAACGCAGACTATATCTGTTGCAATCTATTCAGCGGTGCAAGGAGGACAGAGAGAACAATCATATGCCTGGGTTGCAGTTATCATGCTCATTTCTTTTGGAAGCATAATATCTATGAATTGGTTTTCCAATAGAGAAAAAGGTAATTCAAAGGGGGTGGTTTGATGGGATTGCATGTAGATATTAAAAAAACAATGCAGAATTTTTCCCTGCAAGTCAGCTTTGATATGGGGTGTGAAACGTTATCAATTTTAGGCGCATCAGGATCAGGCAAAAGTATGACCTTAAAATGCATTGCAGGCATAGAGACGCCAGATGAGGGAAGGATTGTACTAGATGATACAATACTATTTGATTCCAAACAAAAAATTAATTTGTTACCACAGCAAAGAAATATTGGGTATTTATTTCAAAACTATGCCTTATTTCCAAATATGACAGTAGAAGAAAATATTGCAATTGGATTAAAGGCAAGCAAACAAGAAAAAAGGACGTTAGTAGAAGAAAAAATAAAATCATTTTATCTAGAAGGATTAGAAAAGAAAAAACCAAGTCAGCTTTCAGGAGGACAACAACAAAGGGTTGCGATTGCGAGAATGATTGCTTCAAATCCAAAAATTATTATGTTAGACGAACCATTTTCGGCGCTAGACAGCTATTTAAGGTGGGAAATGGAACAAGAAATATTAGATATTATTGAAACGTACAAGAAACCAACGTTGTTTGTATCCCATAATCGCGATGAAGTATATCGCATCAGTGACTTGATTGGAGTCATTGACCAAGGTAGGCTTTCGTTTGTCAGTGAAAAAAAAGATATATTTGAAAATCCTAAAACTTTTATAGGCGCTGTTTTGACAGGATGTAAGAATTTTACCCGCATTAAGAAAGTGAATGAATATAAAGTGTACGCATTTGATTGGCAGATCAATTTAATTACAAAGGAGCCAGTTTCTAACGATATACAATATGTTGGAATTCGGGCGCATCATATTCAGGTGATTGATTCAAACGAGGAGTCTGATAATACCATGCTTTGTACGGTAAAAAAAATAATTGATAATACGTTTACAACAATTATTTTAGTAGAAGGACTAAGAAATTCTCAAAAAAACGGAGTCGATAAACAGCATAACTATGGAGAAATTAGACTAGAGATGCCTAAAAATGAATGGGAAAAAGTAAAAGGAAATCAAGTGAAATTAAGATTTATACCAGAAGCTTTACTTCTATTAGAATAATGTAAGTAGAATCTTGATTAATTTCTGATAATTAACAAAAATATAGAATCAATAGTGTAAAAAGTAGAAAAATAATTAAAATATCTATTAAATATTGACAAATAGATGCATTGTGAAAAAAGAAAGAGAATGCTAAAATTTTAACTATAGAAATTGCTAGCACTCTATTTGACAGAGACGTCATGACTTTATGACTTATTCTAAAAAAGTCGAGACGTCTCTTTTTTGTTATTCCAAATCTTCTTATCAATGTAACAATTGTGACGTGAAACAGTTTTAAAGGAGGAAATGAAATGAGACAGGTGGCTATTTACGGTAAAGGTGGTATCGGAAAATCAACAACAACGCAGAACTTAACAGCAGGCTTAGGTGAAATGGGTAAGAAAATCATGATAGTAGGCTGTGACCCCAAAGCAGATTCCACAAGATTAGTTCTTGGAGGTCTGGCACAAAAAACAGTTCTTGATACACTTCGAGAAGAAGGTGAAGATATTGATCTTGATTTTATTATGAAAAATGGTTATGCAGACATTCGTTGTGTGGAATCAGGTGGTCCAGAACCAGGTGTTGGATGTGCTGGACGTGGAATTATTACATCTATTAACTTGTTAGAACAGCTTGGAGCGTATACAGATGATCTTGATTATGTATTCTATGATGTACTTGGTGATGTTGTATGTGGTGGATTTGCAATGCCAATACGTGAAGGAAAAGCACAAGAAATCTATATTGTTGCTTCAGGAGAAATGATGGCGTTGTATGCTGCCAACAACATTTCAAAAGGTATCCAAAAGTATGCAAACACTGGCGGAGTGCGTTTGGGTGGTATTATTTGTAATTCAAGAAAAGTAGATGGAGAAGCAGAACTAGTATCTGCCTTTGCAAAGGAATTGGGTTCTCAGATGATACATTTTGTTCCAAGAGATAACATGGTACAAAGAGCAGAGATTCATAAAAAGACAGTCATTGATTATGACCCAACTGTAAATCAAGCAGATGAATACAGAGCACTGGCAAAAAAGATTGACGGAAATGATATGTTTGTAATTCCTAAGCCAATGAAGCAAGAACGACTAGAGGAACTATTAATGGAACACGGAATCATGGATATCTAAAAGGATAAACAATTTGGAGGTGTAATGATGTTATTAGTAAGAGCGATTATCAGACCGGAGAAAGTAGGAGTCGTATTATCAGAATTATTATCAGCAGGTTATCCAGCCGTTACGAAAATGGATGTATATGGACGTGGTAAGCAAAAAGGAGTAAAGGTAGGAGAAGTATATTACGATGAGATTCCAAAAGATATGATACTTATGGTTGTAGATGATGCAGACAAAGATGATGTGGTAAAAATTATCATGAAGTATGCTAGAACAGGAGAAAGCGGACATTTTGGAGATGGTAGAATATTTGTCAGTCCAGTAGAAGAGGCCTATACAATCAGTACGAAGAAAAAAGGACTATAGGAGGGCCGATTATGAAAGAAGTTATGGCAATTGTGAGACAAAACAAGGTAAATATCACAAAGGATGCTTTGGCAGAAGTAGGAGTACCAGCTTTTACCTGTAGAAGAGTATTAGGTAGAGGGAAAAAGCTAATTGATATGAATCTATTACAACCCATCGTTGAGGCAGGTGAGCTGCCAACCAGTCCTGTTGGAGAATATATATCAGAAACAACCAGATTGATATCAAAGCGTGTATTTACATTCATTGTAGAAGATACAGAAGTAGAAAAGGTAGTAGAGGCTATTATGGAAGCAAATTCATCGGGCAATCCAGGTGATGGAAAGATATTTGTATTGCCAGTATATGAAAATTATCAGATTAGAAACGGTGCATCCACCATCGACGCATATTAATATAGGAGGAGGAGAATATGAGCGTTGCAGAAAAAGTACTAGACCAGTACAGTTCAAGAGTATATAAAAACAGAAAAACACACATTGTAGAGATAAATAACAATGAAAATGAAAACCAGATAGCTGCAAATGTGCGTACGATTCCAGGAATTATGACGCAGAGAGGTTGCTGTTATGCAGGATGTAAAGGCGTTGTACTTGGGCCAATCAAAGATGCACTTCAAATTGTTCACGGGCCAATTGGATGTTCTTACTATGCATGGGGAACCAGAAGACATAAAGGGAAAAATGCAGAAGGCGTAGATAACTATTTACAGTATAGTTTTTCTACCGACATGCAAGAGCCAGATGTCGTATTTGGAGGTGAGAAGAAGTTAAAAAAGGCAATTGATGAAGCCATGGAATTATTTCATCCCTCCACAATTATGATTTGTTCTACTTGTCCAGTCGGTCTAATTGGTGATGATATCCACGCGGTAGCTAAATGGGCCGAGGAAAAACACAATATCAAGTGTATCGCATTTAGTTGTGAAGGATATAAAGGAGTTAGCCAATCAGCAGGACATCATATTGCAAACAATCAGTTAATGAAATTTATCATAGGTGAAGGAGATCGTAAGATTGAAAGTAAATTCTCCGTTAATATTCTTGGAGAATATAACATCGGTGGCGATGGTTGGGAAACAGAGCGAATCTTAAAGAGAATTGGATATGAAGTGGTGTCAGTATTTACAGGGGATAGTAGTATTGAAGATTTAAAAAATGCACATCAAGCCAATCTAAGTCTTGTACAGTGTCATCGTTCGATTAACTACATCGCGGAAATGATTGAAACAAAATATGGGGTACCTTGGATGAAAGTGAATTTCATTGGTGTAAAAGGAACCATAGAGACATTGAGAAATATAGCCAAATATTTTGACAATGAAGAATTAACCAAACGAACAGAAGAAGTCATTGCAGATGAGTTGGAAAAAATCATTGATGATATCGAGTATTATAAAACAAAGTTAAAAGGTAAAACCGCTGCATTGTATGTAGGCGGTTCCAGATCCCATCACTACCAGACTCTTTTACATGATTTTGGAGTTTCAACGGTATTAGCAGGCTATGAATTTGCACATCGAGATGAGTATGAAGGAAGAGAGATTCTACCTTTTGTAAAAGAAGATGCAGACAGTAAAAACATAGAAAGCATTTCAGTTGAACCTGATCCAGAAAAATATCATCTGTATCTGCAAAAAGAGGTTTTAGAAAAATTAAGGGATGAAAAGCTTCTAAGCTATTACGGTGGTATGGCAAAAGAGATGGAAGCAGGAACTTACATGGTAGATGATTTGAACCATTTTGAAACAGAAGAATTTCTAAAATTATTAAAACCAGATATTTTCTTTTCAGGAATCAAAGATAAATTTGTAGCTCAAAAAAGTGGTATTTTATCAAGACAATTACATTCGTATGATTATAGTGGACCATACTCAGGTTTTCGAGGAGCTGTCAATTTTGCAAGAGATATTACGATGGGAATTTATACTCCAGCATGGAGTTTTATTAAAGCACCATGGAAAACAGCTCCGATTTTGACAGGTACACTAGGAGGTGAACAGGCATGTTAGATTACACAAAAAAAGAAAGCTATGATAGAACCGCACTGCGAGTAAATCCAGCAAAAACCTGCCAGCCGGTAGGGGCCATGTATGCGGCATTAGGAGTACATGAGTGCTTGCCACATAGCCACGGTTCACAAGGATGCTGCGCCTTCCACAGAATGTTTTTGACCAGACACTTTAAAGACCCTGCAATGGCGTCTTCTAGCTCCTTTACTGAGGGTGCATCCGTATTTGGTGGAGGAAGTAACTTAAAGACAGCGGCAAAAAATATCTTTGATATCTATAATCCAAGGATTATTGCAGTACACACCACTTGTCTTTCAGAGACCATTGGAGATGATTTGAATTCCTTTATTCAAGACATTGATATACCAGAAGGAAAATTCATGGTACATACCAATACACCAAGTTATAAAGGATCACATATAACAGGCTTTAGCAATATGGTAGACGGGTTTATTAAATACTTATCCGTTTCAACTGGAAAGAAAAATGGAAAAGTAACCTTGATTCCAGGATTTACAAATCCAGGTGATATGAGAGAGATGAAACGATTAGCATCGACTATGGGAGTATCTTATACGATGCTACCAGATACGAGTGGTGTTATGGATAGCCCAATGACTGGTAAATTTGAGATGTATCCAAAGGGTGGAACCACAGTGGAAGAAATCATAGAACTTGGAGATAGCAATCTAACGCTTGCACTTGGAAAATTTGCAAGCGAATTAGGTGCCCAAACCCTTAAGAAAAAATGCGGAGTGCCATGTAAGACACTTGGATTACCAATTGGAATCGAAAAAACAGATGAGTATATTATGGAGTTGCAAGCATACTCACAACAAGAAGTTCCATACGAATTAGAAGAAGAACGTGGACAATTGGTGGATGTATTAATTGATATTCATCCATACACCTATAATAAAAAAGTAGCCATTTTTGGCGATCCAGATACTGTGTTAGGAATGACCCAATTTGTTTTAGAAATGGGAATGATTCCAAAATATATTGTAACAGGAACACCAGGAGATGACTTTGAAAAAGAAGCCGCAGAATTATTTACGAAATTTGGCGTAGATGGATGTATTGCGAGAGCCGCAGGAGATTTATATCAATTACACCAATGGATCAAACAAGAAGGTGTTGATTTGTTAATAGGAGGAACCCACGGAAAGCATATAGCAAGAGCCGAAGATATTCCATTTGTTCGCGCAGGCTTCCCAATTATTGACAGATACATTCATTCCTATATGCCTTTGGTTGGATACAAAGGAGCAATGAGATTAGCAGAATTAATCACCAATGCAATCATGGACCGACAAGACAGAGATTGCAAAGAAGAAGACTTCGAAATGGTCATGTAACCTATCGGAAGGAAAACAAGCGGCTGCGAAGCAGACATTTGTTTTCACCCGATAGGTTAGCGATAAAGCGTAAGCTTTAGAGCTATTACACGAAGAAACGAAGTTTCGGAGTGTAAGAAATCGGAAGGAAAACAAGCGGCTGCGAAGCAGACATTTGTTTTACCCGATAGGTTAGCGATAAAGCGAAGCTTTAGAGCTATTACACGAAGAAATGAAGTTTCGTAGTGTAACCTATCGGAAGGAAAAGAACGAGGAAACTCAATTTTACTAAGTTCGAAAATACCTCACTAAGTAAAATTGAGTGCGTTCGTACTAAGAGAGAAAAAAACTCTCTCTAAGTACTCACAGCAAGCGGCTTACACATAAGAGAGCAAAATATGCTCTCTATGTGATCATTTAAGAATGGAGGAGGTGCATCTTTATGGAAAATGTCAGTGTGTTGGAAGAAAGAAAGGATTTTATCCTATATAAGCAAAATGGGTGCAGCGGTAATGGGATGCGTTGTGATGCTAATAGCGTATCCGGAGCGGTAAGCCAAAGAGCTTGTGTCTATTGCGGAGCACGAGTCGTTTTAAATCCCATAACCGATGCATTTCATATTGTTCATGGGCCAATTGGATGTGCCAGTTATACCTGGGATATCCGTGGTAGCTTATCAAGTGGTGAAGATTTATATCGGAATAGTTTTTCAACGGATCTTAGAGAGTCAGATATTATCTTCGGAGGAGAAAAAAGATTAACCGCAGCGATTGAAGAAATAGCAACAAAGCATCAGCCAAAGCTTATTTTTGTCTATGCAACTTGCATTGTTGGGGTAATTGGAGATGATGTGGATGCAGTCTGTAAGACGATGTCTAAAAAGTATCAGATAAGAGTAATCCCTGTAAAATCACCAGGTTTTTCAGGCAATAAATCAGTGGGCTATAAAATGGCATGTAATGCAATCATGGAACTGATTAAAAGTGAAAAACCCGCAAAAAGAAAAGGTGTCAATATATTAGGCGACTTTAATCTGGCTGGCGAAATGTGGATCATTAAAGATTACCTAAAAAGAATAGGCATTTCTGTTATTTCAGGATTTACAGGTGATTCGAATTATGAGAATTTACTGGAATCACCAGCGGCTACGCTAAACGTTGTACAGTGTGCAGGTTCTAGCACCTATCTAGCCAATCGAATGGAAGAAGAAATGGGGATACCCTTCATTAAAGTAAGCTTTTTTGGAATAGAGGACACCACTAGTTCCCTCATTCGTATTGCAGAAGCGTTGCAAGATGAAGAAGCAAGACAAAAGGCAATCGCATTTACGAAGGAAGAAACCAGTAAGATTACTCCATTGGTAGAAAGATATAAAAAGAATTTGACGGGTAAAAAGGCAGCGATCTACGTGGGTGGAGGCTTTAAGGCTATATCATTGATTCGGCAGTTTGACTTTCTAGGAGTAGAAACCGTAGTGGTTGGAACACAGACAGGGAAAAAAGAAGACTACGACATTATTGAGAGTCTTGTTAGTAAAGATACAGTGATACTAGATGATGCAAATCCTGCAGAGCTAGAAAAGTTTATGAAGGAAAAACAAGCAGATATTTTAGTTGGTGGAGTAAAAGAAAGACCACTTGCTTATAAACTTGGAATTGCATTTTGTGATCACAACCATGAGAGAAAACACCCGTTAAGCGGATTCGATGGCATGATAAATTTTGTAAAGGAAATCAATGGAAGTATCAATAATCCTGTTTGGAAGTATATGGAGGAAAGCCTATGAGAGGTACATTCGTTAATTTAAATGTAAATCCGTGTAAAATGTGTATGCCAATGGGAACAGCAACCGCGCTGTACGGAATTCATAAATGTATGACGATACTGCACGGATCGCAAGGGTGCAGTACGTATATTAGACGGCATATGGCTACCCATTACAACGAGCCAGTTGACATAGCCTCCACCTCTTTAACCGAGGAGGGAACCGTTTACGGAGGAGAGAAAAATCTTTTACAAGGACTAAAGAATCTAATTCAATTATATGAGCCAGAAGTAATTGGGGTTGCTACTACTTGCCTTGCAGAGACAATAGGTGAAGATCTGGTTCGAATGATTGATAAATTTTATCTGGAAAACCCAGAACATAGTCATATTAAAGTAATTCCCATCCCATCTCCAGGCTATGGCGGAACGCAGTTTGAAGGGTATATGAGAGCAATCTATGAAGTGGTTAAGAATGTAGAGATGGATACAACAAAGCATGAAAAGATTAATGTTGTAACTTCCATATTATCTCCAGCAGATACAAGATATTTAAAAGATTTGCTAAAAGATTTCTCAATCGATGCCATTCTACTTCCAGACCTGTCAGAGACGTTAGATGGAATGCATAAAACGACTTATGAGCGTTTACCTTCTGGCGGAACTAGCATAGGGGACATTCAAACCATGGCAGGGGCAAGACTTACGCTTGAATTATCAAGTTTTACAAAAGATAATCCTTCGGTTGCAAAGTATTTATTTGATACATATGGTGTACCGTACAAAAAATGTGCTCTTCCAGTGAGTCTTAGAGATACAGATCAACTGATTAAAATTTTATCTGAGATATCTGGAAAGTCGATTCCAAATGAGATAACCAATCAAAGAGGTCGATTTTTAGATGCAATGATTGATGGACATAAGTACAATGGAGAAGCAAGAGCCGCAATCTTTGGGGAACCAGACTTTGTATATAGTACAGTAAGATTGTGTGTTGAAAATGGAATTATGCCAATGATTGTAGCAACAGGCTCTAAATGTAATACATTAAAAAAAATGGTGGAACATGAAATAGAAGAACTTGCCAAGGCCTATTTAATTGATCGGTTTGAAATATTGGACGATATTGATTTTCAAACAATAGAAGAAAAATCAATAGAACTTGGAATTAATATTTTAATTGGAAGTTCGGATGGAAGAAGGATAGAAGAAAGACAGCAGATTGGTCTAGTACGAAGAAGCTTTCCAATTCATGATAGAGTGGGAGGACAAAGGCTTCGTATGCTAGGTTATGAAGGGGCTCTTACCTTTTTAGATGAGATTGCAAATGTGATATTGTCAAAAAAAGAAACGAGTTTTCGTAAAGATTTATATAAGAAATATTATGAAGAGCAGTTGCAGGCAACAAAGAAGAAAGAAAAAGGTGATGTTATGGAAGTAATCAACCTAGAAGAAAAGAAAATGGAAAAGTCAATCGAAGAGAAAACAAAAACGCATCCCTGCTACAACTGTGGAGCTCATCAATATGCAAGAATGCATTTACCGATTGCACCAAAATGTAATATTAGTTGCAATTATTGTTTGAGAAAGTATGACTGTCCAAATGAAAGCAGACCAGGTGTTACGACCAGTATTTTAAATCCAGAAGAGGCTTTGGCTAAATACATAGAGGTGAAGAAAAAAGTCCCCAATCTATCGGTTGTTGGAATTGCAGGACCAGGAGATGCCTTGGCAAACTTCGATGAAACGAAACAGACACTTTCAATGATTAAAGAAGTGGATCAAGATGTTACCTTTTGTTTATCAACCAATGGTTTGATGCTTCCTCGTTATGCAAGAGACTTAATAGAGCTTGGTGTATCCCACGTTACAGTGACAATGAATGCAATTGATCCCAAAATAGGTGCACAAATTTACAAATATGTGGATTACATGGGAGTGAAGTATTATGGAGAAGCGGCAGCAGCCATATTACTAGCGAATCAGTTAACTGGTATCCAACTATTAACCTCCAAAGGAATCATTTGTAAAGTCAACATTGTAATGTTAAAAGGCATTAATGATCATCACATTCCAGAAGTAGTAAAAAAAGTGAAAGATTTAGGTGGAACGATTACGAATATCATGCAGCTGATACCAGTAAAAGGAAGTGTGTTTGAAGATTTACCACTCGTTAGTAATAAAGAAATCATGGAAATGCGTAAAAACTGTGGTGAAACAATGAAACAAATGTATCATTGTAGACAATGTCGTGCGGATGCAATTGGAACATTAGATCATGATCAGTCCATTGAATTTAATGCTTGTCACAAAGAGGAAAAACAAGAAGACTCAATCAAAAAAGAGAATGCACAACAAAAGCTACAGGTTGCAGTTGCAACAAAAAGTGGAATGATAGTCGATCAACACTTTGGACAGGTAAGCGAACTCTACGTCTATGAATATTTAAATGGCAATGCCAAATTCCTAGAGAAAAGAAAAATCGACCAATATTGTAAAGGTGTAGAAGAGTGTGAAGAAAAGGAAGATAAAATATCCTTGATTATACATACGATTGCTGATTGTGATGCAGTCATAGCAATGAGAATTGGTGATTCCCCTAGAATGAAATTAAATGAAAAAGGAATTAAAGTCTTTACCACTTACGATAAAATAGAAGATTCTGTAAAAAAAATTGCAAAGGAACTAGAAATAGAGGAAAATCAGGTATAATAGAAGAGGAGAATGCATATGGTTAGTCCAAAGTATCATATATTTGTCTGTACAAGTTGCAGAATAAATGGTCAGCAAAAAGGCTTTTGTTATTCAAAAGGAGCAGTTGATTTGGTGCAAAGATTTATGGAAGAAATCGACGACAGAGATTTATCAGGTGAAGTCATGATTACCAATACGGGATGCTTTGGTATCTGCGATAAAGGACCTATTGTCGTAGTTTATCCAGAAGGTGTTTGGTATGGCAATGTGACAGAGGATGATGTTGAGACCATAGTGGAGCAGCATATAGAAGGTGGCTTAGTAGTTGAGTCACTGGTTATTTAGAAGAAAATAAAGGCGTAAGTAAGGGGAGGTCTGTCTGGTGATTCAAATCATAGATAATACATTAACCACATTTGATTATTGCCTGCCAACCAAGGAGGAGCTGCAAGTTTTTTGCGAGCTTCTTTTTGACATTGGTGTCGATATCATAGAATTATCCGTTGATGCATATGAAAGAATGGAGCAAATAATAAATGGGAAAAAATTTGCACTCCATGTTGAATTTCTGGAGATGGCTGATTTATTCCCCGGATTTTATCGCTATATTTGCCATAGTGAGGAACCTAAGGATAATGTGATAAACGAAATTCAAATAAACGATGCAAGAGAAATTGTTCGATTGAAATCTTTACAAAAATGCAGTGAGGTTCGAATTGTAGGGCTAGATGATTTAATTTGTAAATCTTACGATAAGACAATGGCTGAAATAAAACAAAGTGTACCCAAAAGCAAAATTAACTTTTGTCCTGAAAATGCGTATGGATGTGCAAGTGCATTAGCAGTACAATGGGTGATGATGGGAGGATGCTATGTTACAACAAGTTTTGCGGGTTGCAAGAATAATGCAGCAACAGAAGAGGTCATCATGGCACTTCGCCTTGCACTAAGACATAAGCCAAATAGGGACTTATCCATGCTTCCTAGATTAGTACAGTTGTTTGAGAAAATAACAAATACAACGATTGGTAATAAAAAGCCAGTCATTGGAAAAAATATTTTTAAAGTGGAATCTGGTATTCACGCGGATGGTATTCAGAAGAATCCAGCCAACTACGAGGCATATGATCCCAAAAGTGTCGGAGGAATAGCAGAAATAGTCATCGGAAAGCATTCTGGTATGAAAGCCATTCAATATAAGTTACAGGAACTTAAAATACCTTTGCCAAATGAGGCAGTTATGGAAAAAATGGTAGCCTTTGTCAAAGAAACGTGCACAGAAAAGAAAAGCAGTTTGAAGGACGAAGAATTCAGACAGCTTGTTCATGAGGTGATTGCAAATGAAAGAAATGAAACATATCGTTGACACCACGTTAAGAGATGGGGAACAAAGTCCAGGTATTGTTCTTCGCACAGAAGATAAAGTTAAAATTGCTAAATTTTTAGATGAATTGGGAGTATATGAAATTGAAGCAGGAGTACCCTGCCTTGGTGCTATTGAAGAAGAGAGTATCTGCAAGATAAAAGAAAATACTAAACAGGCTAAAATATCGGTATGGAGCCGTATGAGACCAGAGGATATAAAGAAATCACTTGTTTGTCAGCCTGACATTATTCATATTGGAACACCCGTATCTTATATTCAGATATATAGCAAATTAAAGAAAAATAAAGTGTGGGTACAAAAGCAGATACTGGAATGTGTGGCGATAGCAAAAAGTAACAATGTTGATATTACAGTAGGGCTAGAAGATGCGTCCAGATCGGATATAGGTTTTGTACTAAGTTTGATAAAAGAATTATCAAGGGAAGGGGTCAATACCATTCGCCTAGCAGACACGGTAGGAATATTGACGCCAAATCGTACCAAAGAAATTGTTGAGACAATAAAAGAAAACAGTGATGTAAAAATAGAAATGCATGTTCATAATGATCTAGGAATGGCAGTGGCAAACTCAATTATAGGAGCAAAGGCGGGAGCAGATTTTATTGATATTACTCTATTTGGCATCGGTGAACGAACTGGAAATTGTAATTTTTATGACTTTATAAAGGCTAGTGATTCTATTTTTGAATTTGCAATGACGAAAAAACAAATACGAGAGGTTGAAAAGCAAGTATACGAAGAACTAAGGGGGGCGATGTAAGATGCCAAAAATAGGTGTTATCTTAAACGAAAAGCAAGAAATTGCATCACTATTAGACGCAACGAAGCTAATTATATATGAGAAAAAAGAGGATGGCTGGAAGGAAACAAAGGAAGTTGTGGATTCTTTTAGGCAAAGAGATTCTATTTCTTTGATGCGAGAATTTATTGAAAAGTTCGTTCATGAAATGGGAGATTGCAAGATAATAGTAGCCTCTATCCTTACTGGTATTCCTTTTTTGATGTTAGATAAAAAAGGATTTATGTTATGTGAAGCCAAGGAAATTTCAGACCAGCTATTTGAAGAAATAGGTTACGATTATGCACAAATGGAGCAAGAAAAAGAGAAAACGACAAAGTCAATAAAAAAAGATTATCCAAGAACTCCCGTAGAAACAAAGGAGGCTGGTATCTTTGAGCTTGATCTTAGAAAGTTGCAAGAAAATCATCCAGAGATATCCTCAAAGATGGCAATTCTTCCTTTCCTAAAGGAGAACACCTTCTACCAACTTAATCTTTTTTGTGACCATGTAATGCCTTGGCTAGAACATCATCCTATTATGGCTAGATATCAATACAGAGCAAACAAATTAGAAGGAAGTGGATATCTTATATGCATAGCCAAACGAACGTGTATAACATAAAGTCAAGCAGCTACTTTGAATGATTATTATAGCATAACAAAAGCTATAACTGAATTCAAAGTGCTGCCAAACTAACTTTGTTATTTTATTGAAATATAAATATGAACTTCTGCATCTTCAATGCTATTATTTTGGTACTCTTCAAAATCACATAGATAGCTTCTATCTAGATTCATCTCCCAAAGCTCACTCCAAAAGTTTGCCACAGCTTGATGCATATTCCCACGTACTACGAATTTGGCGTAGTTACTTGCGGGTATAATTTTTACGCTTGTATCTTCTATCTGCGTAGTTGGTTCTTGTTCTACTTCACATCCTACAAAAATCTCATATTCTCCATTAAAATCAGTTTCATAATCGGAATAGATACCAAGACCTTTGTCATTTACTTTACTTGGTATTTGTGAATAGATACCGTCTTGATAAAAGTGATTCCATAGTCCTCCAATGATTTCAGACATATTTGGAGCGGAATTCTTTGTACGAGCACGAACACCCACGACTTTCTTTTCAGGCATAGTTACAACTTCATAGTTCATTTTACTACCTCTCTTTCTAAGCAATGAAATGAATTGCTTAAAGAGAGAATAGCAAATATAACCTGACACGTTTTGTCATATTATAAATATTTATTTAAAACCTGATTTAATTCTTTTTTGTATGCCTCTCGAAGCGATTTGGGCTCAAGAATTTCAAGTGACGCGCCGTATCCTAGAAGGTATTGAATGAGCCAAGGATTAAGGGGTATTTGCGCATTCACAATAAAATGATCCATGTTATCCGTAATTGTAGCTTCTCCAAATTCATCGTAGACACGAAACGCCATTTCTTTTTGTATTTTTAGAGTCAAATGAATCATTTCCTTTGTATCCTCTTTATAATACAATGAAGGCATTATATTGGTATTTTTTTCGAATTTTTCTTGTGTTAGATGAAGATTTTTTAAGCGGTTTAATTTAAAGTAACGATAATCACATTTATTCATACAATAAGCATATAGATACCACTGCGTGCCTTTATAAATTAATTTATACGGTTGTACATTTCGCGTTGATTCTTTTCCTTTGTTATTATAATAAGAAAAGGACAGTAAAAGAGACTCTTGTATGGCTCTTTTAATAGCCTCAAAATCAGACCGCGTACTGTTAGTCTGAGACCAACCTGTAAAATCAATCTCAATCCAATCATCAACCTCTTTTTGAAAAATACCAGACAACTTATCAATTGATGGTTTTAAATTCAGGTGCCCCGTAACCGAAGCACCTTGTAAAGCCATTAATATTTCATTTTGCTCTGCATCTGAAAGAAGTGCTTTATCGATGGAATAGTGTCCCATAATAGAGATTCCACCGCCTTTGCCTTGTGTGCAATAAATGGGTATTCCATTGGCGGATAAAGTCTCAATATCTCTGTAAATAGTACGTATGCTCACGCCTAAATCCTTAGAAAGAGAGGAGGCAGTGACTGTTTTTTTATGAAGTAATGTATACGTAATAGCAAATAAACGATCATTTTTCAATGGCCTTTCCCCCTTCCGATTGATTCCAAAACTTTATCTTTTGTTCCTCTGTTAGAGACATTGCAAAATCTTGTTTGATTCTCAAAAAATATTCAAAATCTTTTAATAGCATATATAATACCGCTCTTGATTCGAATTCTTGTCTGGAAACGGGAAGCTCACTGCTTTGAAACATCTCAAACAAAGAATTGCATTCCATAAGTAAGCTATTGGCATTGTTAGTTTCATTTAGGCTTAGAGCGATGTGATTGATAAAGTTAGCAATGTCATTTGCTTGAGATGGAATGTGCTCAAGAGACAGAATTTTGTCATAAATATTTTTAAGTACCTGATATTGTTGTTTTCGCATCTGCATATAGCTTAAGAAGTATTGGTTTTCTTGAGAAAAAGTATTATTCATGTTTGTATAGGCATGCTTGATTCCAGTTTGAATATGTGCATCCAAAGAGGTAAAACATTCTGGGGTAACTTCCATTTTTGAGGCATTTTTTATTTGGTCTGAGATATGTGAAAGAATACTACGTATGTCGGCTTCTAGCGTAGCTTGTGTATCCCGAATTTGCTTAATCTTGCTAGGCATATATAAATTCAGTAACGTTCCTATGCCAGCACCAATGATGAGTAAGAACAATTCATTGCCAATCAAAGAAAAAGACATGTTCTTTTCAATCAAAAAGTGTGTCGTTAAAACAGCGTTCATAGCAATGGCATCTTGTAATTTAAAGTGATAACAAATCCATACAAAGAAAAGAAGAAAAACACCAAATGAAACAGGAGTAAATCCTAACATCTGAAAGATACCAAAAGACAGAACTGTTGCAATACAAAAGGCAAGGAGACGCTTGAAAGAAATCGTAATGGTTTCTTTTGTTGTATCTTGAATGGTAAGTAAAGTAATAATACCAGCAGAAGGACTATAGGCAAGAGAAAAGAAATTAGCAAGAATAATTGCCAAAGCGGTTCCAAAGGCGATTTTAATTATTTTCATGTTGTCACTTCCTTTCTACTTTTACCTATATTCTAGATGATAATACATCACATTTCAATACTTATAAGTATACCAAAGTGAATCACTTGTTTTCGGACAAAAATAATCCTAGAAGAATAAAGCAAATACCTCCAATGCTAGCTTGTGTAATAGGTTCCTTCAAAATAAGCACTGAAGTAAACGTGGTAATAATTGGAACAAGGTAAATATAAACACTTGTATGTACAACACCAAGATTTTTAACGGCATAGTTCCAAGTTAAGAAGCAAATAGCGGAAGCGCCAAAGCCCAAAAACAATAGATTTAAGAGATTAATTGGAATGAGAATTTCAAACAGAGAGACATCAAATTTCATACCAATAACCCAAGGAAACATAAAGAGTATTCCATAAAAAAAGCACCTTCTGGTGGCTGGTATGATAGGATAACCAAAAGTGGAAATTTTTTTTGACAAGGTGGAATAAGCTGCCCAGATAAATGCAGCCAATAAGGCCAAAAGATTTCCAATTGGGGAAAAATCAAAAACAGCATCCTTATTTAAACTAATCATACAAATTCCTATCATTGCGATAAGAAACCCAGCATAAAAACGTATTCCAGGCTTTTTTTCCTTTAAGAAAACATAGCTAAAAATAGCGGAAACAAAGGGGGAAACCGAAACAATGATTCCTACATTCGATGCTAACGTATAAGTCAAAGCGATGTTTTCAAAAAGAAAATATAATGTGATTCCACATAATCCTGCAAATGCAAAATACCATTCTTGTTTTGCATTGACGAGTGAAAGTTTATGCGGATAGATAAGCCATAGTGCAAAATATCCAGCAATAAATCTTAAGAAAAGAATTTCAATGGGGGTAAAATCATTTAGTAGTACTTTGGTTGATACAAATGTGGTGCCCCATATGATGATAGTAAAAATAGCCGCAAGATGCCCTCTTGTCTTTGAGTGATTCATTGTGTTACTCCTTTCGATGAAACGTGATTTGCTTCTAAAAATATTCTCTGATATTGCTTTGGTGTAAGCCCAATAAACTCCTTAAAAAAGTTTATAAAGTGACTCTGATCTGAAAATCCTGCCAAATCAACACAGTTATTCATCTACATTGCCAAACTTTATCATACTTTATCAATTATTTCAAAAGTTTTCTTGAAGGATATGCTCAAAATTCATGAAAATGCCTGATAAGAATAATGTTATTTGGGATATACGGTTACCTAATATGATAAGAAAAATAGATTAAAACATAATAGATAGAATATAAATTGTCAAAAAAATAGCAATTTTGTCCAAAAAGATATTAAAAAGATTATGTAAAAACACAACAGATAAAATATTGATTATAAAAACATTATGTGTTAGTATATGTATATGATAAAAAATTAACAATAAAGGAGAATGGACATGAAGGGTTTTGCGATGTTAGGTATTGGAAGCACAGGATGGATTGAAAAAGAAGCTCCAAAATGTGGAGTATTTGATGCGATTTGCAGACCATTAGCGTTATCGCCTTGTACTTCGGATGTACATACGGTATGGGCAGGAGCGATTGGTGAGCGTCATGACATGATACTTGGACATGAAGCAGTTGCAGAAATTGTAGAGGTGGGAAGTCTTGTAAAGGATTTTAAACCAGGCGATAAAGTAATTGTACCTGCTATTACACCAGATTGGGGTTCATTAGAAGCACAGGGTGGATACTCCATGCATTCAGGGGGAATGCTTTCGGGTTGGAAATTCTCTAATTTTAAAGATGGAGTGTTTGGTGAATTATTTCATGTAAATGAAGCAGATGCAAATCTTGCACATTTACCAAATGGAATTGATTTAGCAGCAGCAGCTATGTTGTCTGATATGGTTCCAACAGGACTTCATGGAGTTGAACTTGCTGATGTTCAGTTTGGAGATAGTGTAGTTGTTATTGGAATTGGACCAGTTGGGCTTATGTCTGTAGCAGGTGCTGTATTACGTGGAGCATCTCACATTTATGCAGTAGGTTCCAGACCGAATTGTATCGAGATAGCAAAAGAGTATGGAGCAACAAACATCATCAATTATCGCGAGGGTGATATTGTTGATCAGATTATGGAAGAAACAAAGAATAAAGGGGTAGACAAAATTATTATTGCAGGTGGCGATGTCGATACGTTCGACCAAGCGATTCGTATGCTTAAGCCAGGTGGAAGAATTGGCAATGTAAATTATCTTGGAGAAGGAGATTATGTTAAGATTCCACGCACTGACTGGGGATGTGGAATGGGGCATAAAACGATTGCAGGTGGTCTTATGCCGGGCGGAAGACTACGTATGGAAAAATTAGTTTCCTTAATCACAACAAATCGTTTGGATACCAGCAAATTAATAACCCATAAGTTTAATGGATTTGAAAAAGTGGAAGATGCGCTTATGCTTATGAAGGATAAACCAAAAGATTTAATTAAGCCAGTAGTTATTATATAAAATATTATGACAGCAAATTAAGTTCATGTAAATCTTTGAACGATTTGCTGTCATTTTTATGATAACGATTTTGTAAGCGAAACGTTCTATGCCTTACATCATAAATCACCTTTATGATGCAGTTCTTCCATAACAGAACGTGCTGATTCTGCACCCATTCCAAAACGCTCACAACCAAGCTCCATCATTTGCGTGATAGTATCTAACGAACGGATACCTCCTGCGGCTTTAATGAGGGCTTTGTCTGCGACAGTATCCTTCATAATTTTAATCATATGTATGGTAGTAGGGGCCTGTGACCACCCTGTTGCGCTTTTTACATAAGTAGCACCAGCATAAACGGCTATTTCACATGCTTTTGCGATTTCATAATCCGTAAGATAGGGGGCTTCAATAATTACTTTAACAGGGATTGTATCACTGACTTGAACCACCTGTTTAATATCCTCATAGACATAATTGTAATATCCAGACTTTAACATTCCATAAGCCATAACCATATCTAGTTCTAGACATCCCAACTTAATTAGCTCTTTGGCTTGTTCTACTTTGGAAAAAGTACTGTCACATCCAGTAGGAAAGCCAACAACACCACCAGGTTTAATGAAGGACTCATTTTTTAAACTTTCTATAATATAAGGGGTGTAACAAGGCATAGCAAAAACACTGACAAATTGATACTTTTTTGCATAGGCTAACATGGTATCAATTTCAGTTTTGGTATGGGTACTTTTTACACAGCTAATATCAATATGTCGATGCAACGTTTGTATGAAATCAGGTTTCATTTTTTTGCTTCACCTCGATATCTTCCCTGCATGGTTGATGTAAGTTCATATTGCTTACCAATGATTACAACATCATCTAAACAAACAGGTGTGCCTTGATAGGAACAGGTTCGTTGAATACATAGTAATGCATCACCCGTTTCTATTTCTAACATTTGCGCCTCTTCAAAGCTTGCATTTTTTGCATAGATTCGGTCGGAAGCCTCATCTATTTTTATTTGATAGGTATCCTCTAGAAACTGATATAGGGCTGAAAACTTATTGCAATGTTTTGTAATATTTGGAACCAGATGTGCAGGAACATAATTTTTCATAATTACAATTGGTTTTTCGTCCGCTAGTTGGATTCTTTGAAATCGTGCCACTATTTCCCCAGCAGATATTCGTAAATAACTAGCAATTTCTAAATCAGCTTCTATTAGGTCAATATGCATTCGTTTGGTTCTTACGCTATATCCCTTTTGGCGAAGAGTTTCGGTAACGGAAACGACGTGATTTAGATTTTGAGATGCCTTAAAATCAAGTACCATGGTACCTCGACCTTGCTTTACATCCACTAATTTATCTTCATTTAATAATTTAACAGCCTTTCGAATCGTAATACGACTAACCCCAAATATTTTTTCCAAATCACCTTCAATGGGAAGCATTTCACCTATTTTGTATTTCCCTTTCAAAATATCTTGCTTCAATTGATTGTACACTTGTAGATAAGATGGCAATTTCCTTGACATGTCATAATCCTCCCAATCAGAAATAGAAAACGTTTCTGATATCACTTAAATATTATATCTAATTCTAGACTTCCTTTTTATTGCTAACTTATAGTATAGCCTAGCTATAAAAAAAATGCTAGAAATAAAAAGTGATGAAATTGAAAGGCTGCCGACAAAGTCGACAGCCTCATATTTATAAGGGTAAGAAGGATAAATTATAAGAAGGAAAAACAATTACATTGCATTGTGGAAGGTACGTGCAATTACATCATCTTGTTGTTCTTTGGTTAACTTGTTGAAATTAACAGCATAGCCAGACACTCGAATTGTAAGCTGAGGATATTTATCTGGGTTCTTCTGTGCATCTAAAAGAGTTTCTTTTGTAAAAACATTTACGTTCAAATGATGGCCACCTTTTTCAGCATATCCATCTAATAATGTTACTAAGTTATCTACTTGTGCTTGATTTGTCATTTGAAAACCTCCTTGTGTGAGCCTATGTGAAAAAATAAAACAAGATATTGTTACATAAGCCAAAGTGCTAAAATTCTTATTAACAGATAATAGTAATTGTTACTGTTACTGTATCTATAATATAACATAGAATTATTAATATGTCCATAGGATTAAAAAAGAATACCTGTTTTTTTTTCGAAACAAAATTAATAACATAAATTGGTAATCTGTTCATATACTGTTTTAAGAGGTGAGTAAATGATTAAAAGAGACGAGCTAATTAAAATATTTTCAAGCAATATTAGGACAATATTATTGCAAAGTAACATAGATTTCGAACTGTTACAAGAAGTGCGCTTAAGAGTAAATGGTCCATTGATTCTTATCTATAAAGGGAAAGAATATTTTCTTTCACCAAGCGGAGTACTAAGTCAATTGAAGTCAGATGCCTACTATGTAGAAAAAAGTGAAATTAAAGAAACAATGGACTATATAAGTAGCTATTCCTTGTATGCGTTTGAAGATGAAATCAAGCAGGGATTTATCACCATACAAGGTGGACACCGAATTGGTATAGCAGGAAAGACGGTTCTTGATGGAGACAAGATTACAGGATTAAAGTATATATCTTATATTAATGTTAGAATATCGCATGAAATAAAAGGGTGTGCCAACGCGGTAATGCCTTTTATTGAAGAAGAAAATCAAGTACATCATTGTCTTATCATATCACCTCCAAGATGTGGAAAAACTACATTACTTCGCGATATTATCAGACAAATATCAAATGGGGTGAATGGAAGGATAGGAAAGACGGTTGGAGTGGTAGATGAAAGAAGTGAAATCGCTGGATGCTATATGGGAGTAGCGGTAAATGACTTAGGAATTAGAACTGATGTCCTTGATTGCTGCCCAAAGGCAAAAGGTATGTTAATGTTAATTCGCTCCATGTCTCCTAGTGTGATTGCGATAGATGAAATTGGAGATTATGATGATGTAAAGGCAATTGAGGCAGTGATTCATTGTGGTTGCAAATTACTTGCAACGGTGCATGGAAGTTCCATTGAGGATATAAAAACCAAGCCCCTGCTTCAAAAAATGATAACAGAAAAGGTATTTGAGCGTTATATCGTACTGGATAATAATAAAAAAGTTGGAAATATTAGAGAAATCTTTGATGAACGAGGAACCATTCTTTATAGGGAGGAGGCATAATTTTGCTTAAATTATTCGGTTCCATATTAATTGTAATGGCAACAACAGGAATAGGATATACGACAGGAAGAGATTTAAAAATACGACTGGATAACCTAAGATATATTAAAAAACTTATGCTTATGCTTAGAGGTGAAATTAAATATTTAAAGGCGCCCTTGGGCGAAGCTTTTTTTAATGTAGCAAAGAGAGCAAAAGAACCCTTTGACTTATTTTTTAATAAAATAGCCCTAGAGATTGAGATGCTTGAATGCGAAAGTTTTTATGCAATCTGGTGCAAGCATATAGACCACGAGCTCTCCAAGGTAAAGTTAAGTAACAAGGACTGTCAAACCCTAAAAAGAGTTGGAGAACACCTTGGCTACATGGATAAAGAAATGCAGTTAGGCATGATAGATTTGTATGTGGAACAGTTGGAAGAGGAAATAAAGCTAACCAAAGAAAGTATAGATGAAAAAATCAGAGTGTACCACTGTCTTGGCGTTACAATCGGATTATTTGCAGTACTTATTATCTTATAATTACACGCCTTGATATTTGGAAAGAAAGCTATCAGTTGTGTGTGCGATAATCGTACGAGTGGAGGAAAACATGAGTGTAAATATCATATTTAAAATTGCAGCAGTAGGAATATTAGTATCTGTTTTGGGACAGGTGTTAAAGCATAGTGGCAGGGAAGAGCATGCATTTTTAACAAGTCTAGCAGGGCTAATTGTCGTTTTGTTTTGGATTATACCATATATTTATGATTTATTTGAAACTATAAAAAAACTATTTGCTTTGTAGGTGATTGGAATGGACATGTTAAAAATAGCCTTTATTGGAGTAATTGGTGTTATATTAGCAATTCAATTTAAAGGTACAAAATCTGAATACGGAATTTATATTGGACTGGCTACCAGTCTCATTATTTTATTTTGCATCGCGGATAAGCTATCAATTGTCATAGATGCAATTAACAAAATACAAGGCTATATTCAGCTAAATACCGTATATTTAACAACACTTGCAAAGATTATTGGCATCACCTATATAGCAGAATTTGCTTCTGGTATATGTAAAGATGCAGGTTATAGTGCAATTGCAGGACAAATTGAGGTATTTGCTAAAATATCAGTAATGGCACTTAGTATGCCAGTTTTAATTGCATTGTTAGAAACAATTGATAGCTTTCTAAGCTAAATAAGAGATTTAAAGGTAGGTGATAAGGTTTGATACGAAAAAGTATTACTAGACTTAAATTAGTAGGATGCGTGTTATTTTTTTTCACCTCATGTTTGTCTATGAGTGGAAGTGTATGTGCAAAGGAGTCAGATTTATCCATAACTGAAAGTACAGAATTTACCAGTGTAAACAAAAGTCTTAATCAGTTGTTAGAAGGAGAGTCCTTAGATTTTAAGGAAATGATAGCAAATGTGATAAAAGGAAAAGAGCCCCTTGATGTAGATAAATTGGTACAAGCACTCATTGATCAGGCATTTGGACAAGTCAATTATGTAAAACGAACGATCGTACATATTATGATTATAACAATAGCAGCAGCACTTCTTAGTAATTTTAGTAATGTATTTAATAACAGTCAGATATCGGACATTAGTTTCTATGTTGTGTATATGTTAATGCTTACAGTATTAATGAAATCGTTTGTTGCGGTCACTACGATTGCTACGGATGCAGTCAATACTCTAATAGAATTTATGAAAAGTCTTGTACCAGCCTACTTTTTAGCACTTACTTTTGCAGGAAAAACAACAACTGCAATGATATTTTATCAAATTATCTTAATGATTATTACAGGGATTCAACTTCTTTTTTCCAACTTAATTTTGCCCTTGATTAATATATATGTAGTGTTAATGTTAGTAAACAACATTTCAAAGGAAGATTTCTTATCTAGACTTGCACAGCTTTTAAAGGGAGTGATTGAATGGTTGCTAAAAGCATTGCTTACTGTGGTAATTGGATTTAATATCATTCAAAGTCTCTTAGCTCCTGCAATTGATGCGTTTCGTACTACAATGTTAAATAAAACGGTAAGTGCGATACCAGGAGTTGGAAATGCTGTAAATGCCGTAACGGATATGGTAATTGGATCTGCTGTTATCATTAAAAACGGTGTTGGAGTCGTAGCTTTAGTTGTTCTTACTGTATTAAGTCTTACGCCATTGATACAACTTTGGATATTTTCTATTATGTATAAGCTATCCGCAGCCATTATGCAACCTGTTTCGGATGCCAGAATGATTAGTTGCATTGGTAGTGTTGGTGATGGAGCAAGATTATTAATTAAAGTAGTAACGACATCACTAATTTTATTTATGATAACAATAGCAATTGTAACGGCCACAACAACTACGTCAGTTTAGGAGAAAGGTATGATTACAGGTATTTATCAATGGATTAAAAATATTGCATTTTATATGATTTTAATCACTGCAGTTATGAATTTGATTCCCAATAATAATTATAAAAAGTATATTAACTTGTTTACAGGTATTGTAATGATAATTTTAGTTATATCTCCAATTAGTAAGCTTTTAGGAGCAAGTACGAGACTCGATTCGAACTTTATCAAAAATATATATAACCAAGAGATCGTTAACTTAAAGGTGGATGCATATCAGATTTCCGATACTAGCTCATCGAAATTATTAGAAGAATATAAAAATGAAATCAGTAATCAGATAGAAGAAATCGTAAATAAGGAGGGATATTTTGTGGTGAAATCTAAAATAGTCATGAACGAAGATAGAGAAAGTGACAATTACGGTAACTTAGAAGGGATACAAGTAGTACTGTCAACACAAGAAAAAAAGAATCAAAAAATATTAGTAGATAAAATTCAAATAGGGCAAAAGCAGTTTGAAAATCCAGAAGAAATTAGTGTAAAAAATGTGATAGATGACTTCTATAATGTAGGTTTAGATAATATAAATGTTAGTATACAGAGGTAGAGTATGGAGTGGAAGAATAAATTACAAGATATAAAATTAAGCTTTAAAAATATGAAGAAAGATAATTTTATTATAGTACTTTTGGTAGGGGTTCTTCTAATTGTGATTACATTACCTACCTCAGATCGAAGTAGTAAAGAGGGAAACGACAACAAAAAGGTCCCAAGTGTAAGCGAAACCACATCCAATCAAAATGATACACAAACCTTAAGTTATGTAGAGGAACAAGAAAAACGCTTAGAAACCATATTAAGCAAAGTGCAAGGAGTAGGAGAAGTTAATGTGATGATTACATTAAAATCTTCAAAAGAGCTTATCGTAGAAAAAGATACGCCTGCCACTTCATCTATTATGCAGGAAGAGGATGCAGAAGGGGGAAAAAGAAGTACAACGGATAAAAGTACGACGGAAGCAACAGTCTATCAGCAAGATAATAGTGGGGGGAGCACTCCGTATGTTGTAAAAGAGATTGAGCCAGAAATAGAAGGAATTATTGTCATTGCAAAGGGAGGAGATGACCCTGTAGTAGCAAAAAATATTTCAGATGCTATTTTAGCATTATTTCGTGTAGAAGTGCATAAAATTAAGGTAATGAAGATGAATTAAGCGAGGAGGATTAAGCAATTGAAGAATGTATTTAAAAGAAATCAAATTGTAATAACAGCGTTAGCAATTATGATTGCAGCAGCCTTTTATTTAAACTATGCAGATAAAATAGATACAAGTGAAACAACAAAAGAAACAAGTGCAAAGGTGGAAGAGGGAGAAGTTGATGTAGGCGATATCTCAGATGAAGATATTTATCAAGCGGCAAATGCAAAGACTGGTTCCGATCAGGTTTTAGATGCATTAGCGCCAAACGCAAAAGATGATATCGAAAGTTATGATTTAGATTTATCCTCAGATCCAGCAACAGACACAGCAAAAGACACAGCAACCGATACATCTGCTGATGGAACACAACCTACAGATGCTGCAACGACAACGACTGAAGGTGAGACACCAGGTGAGGCAGTATTAACGAGTGCAACTACAAATGTTGGTTTTATTGCAGAAGCAAAACTTTCAAGAGAACAGGTTCGAGCAAAGAACAAAGAAGCATTATTAGAAATTATTAATAACACTTCAATTGCAGATGAACAAAAGCAAACTGCCATTGATGCAATGATTAAGATGACAGATATTGCAGAAAGAGAAGCGGCAGCAGAAACCTTATTAGAATCCAAAGGATTTGAAGATGTGGTAGTTAGTATCACAGATGATAGTGCTGACGTAGTAGTTAATATGGCAGAAGTAACAGATGCAAAAAGAGCTCAGATTGAAGATATCATGAAAAGAAAGACGGGAGTATCCGCTGAAAATATTGTTATTACGCCAATTAGTGTAGAACAGTAATACATAAAAAAGAAACAGGAACCTTCATTTGATGAGAGAATCATGAGATGAAGGTTTTTATACTTTTTATCAATATTTTTCGTAATAATTTCACATAAAAAGTGTATTTATTTGAAAAATATGGTATAATTTGTCTATTGGTAATATTTATATAGATATAAAATAAAGAGATTCAATATGAGTATCATATGTGTGAAAAAACAGATTGTATTGCTAATGGGGGGACATATGAAAAAACATCTTTTATTCTTTGTACTTTTAGTTGTGTGGTTTTTGATACCTTTTCAGAAAGTACAAGCTTCCAACTCAGACTACAAACATATTCTTATCTTGAATTCTTATCATAGTGGATTCCAATGGACAGATAATCAGACAGAAGGGATTTTGAGTGCTCTTTCCATGGATAATCCCCATTACAATATTTCAATAGAACATATGGACTGGAAGAGGTATCCTACAGACAAGAATTTAGACAACATTTATAAAAGTTTACAGGATAAATATGCATTGCAAAAAATTGATGTTGTTGTTACTACGGATGACGCTGCATTTTACTTTGCTTTAGAAAATCGCAGCACAATTTTTTCTGATGCACCTGTGGTTTTTTGCGGTGTAAATTCAACAGGATTATTACAGGCGAAAGATGAGAGTAATTATACAGGTGTATTAGAAGAGATTTATCCTGAAGATACCATAAGAGCCGCATTAAAAATAAACCCATCTATTAATACGATATATCTTATTTATGATAACACAGAAAGTGGAATGTCTACGGGTGAATTATGTATAAAAGCCGCAAACAAAGTGAATTCCACATTAAATGTCATATCTCTGAATCAAGAAAGTAGCACTGATATCATAAATCAACTCCCTGATATCAATCAAAACAGTATCATACTCATAACCACATATTTTACGGATTTGGATGGAAGCCCCATTAATCATCAAGCGTTTTGTAAAAAAATAAGCAGTGAATCATACGTACCTGTATACCATTTGTACGATTTTGGAATGAATCAAGGTGTGTTTGGTGGCTATCTTACGACTGGTAGACAGCAAGGGATGGAAGCAGGCGAACTGGCGAATCGAATTATTAAAGGTGAGAAGGCAGATGAAATACCAATACTTAGCTTAAAAAGTAGTCATTTTACATATGATTATCTTGTAGCACAAAAGTTTCAGATAAAAAAAAGCCAATTACCTTTACAAAACATTACTATGAATAAGCCATTTTCCTTTTTAGAAACTTATAGAAATCTGGTTATAACAGTTTTATTTATTATTATATTATTAGCTTCTTTTTCTGGTGTTCTCTTATTCTATATAAGAAAAATAAATAAAATGAAATATAAGCTTGCCCAAAATAACGAAGAATTATCACAACTTTATGAAGAGTTATCTGCTACAGAAGAAGAACTAAGAGCACAGGTAACAGATATATCAGATGCACACGAGCAATTAGAAGAATATAGTACGAAACTGCATCACTTAGCATACCATGATACGTTAACAGGACTTTACAATCGTCTCTACTTGTATGAGGAGATTGGAGAAAAACTAGAAGATAATTCCTATGAAGGCGCGATGTATTTTATCGATTTGGATAACTTTAAGTTTGTAAATGATGCTTTGGGACATAGTATTGGGGATGAGCTATTAATAGCAATCAGTAATCGGCTCCTGACATTAACGTCAAAAAACATAGCATTGATACGCCTTGGCGGAGATGAGTTTGTATTTTTTGCAAGCAAAATTAAGAGTAAAGAGGTAGCAAAGGATTTTGCAGTTAAAATTATAAATATATTCTCATCGAACTTTGATATCAATGAAAATAGACTTTCTGTCACCGTTAGTATCGGAATAGCCATGTTTCCAGAGAATGGGGCTAGCATTGACAAACTACTTCGAAATGCTGATATGGCAATGTATAAAGTAAAAAACAATGGAAAAAATGGTTATTACTTTTTCAACAACCAGTTAAAAGAAGAATTGATGGAGCGAATCAATATTGAAAAGAATTTTAAAAATGCATTAGAATATAAAGAATTCCAAATTCATTACCAACCTCAAATTAAAATAGGAACGGATAATATAGATGGTTTTGAAGCGCTAATTCGATGGCAAAATAAAGAGCTAGGGATGCTTTCTCCAATTAAATTCATATCGGTTGCAGAAGAGACGGGATTTATCACGGTGTTGGGAGAATGGATATTAAAAACAGCTTGTAATACGGTGGCAAAACTGAATCAAAAATTAAATCAATCATTTAATATTTCAGTTAATATCTCAGTCATTCAGCTCGTTCAAGATGATTTTGTAAAAGTCGTAAAAAAGGTCTTAAAAGAGACCTGTCTTTCACCAGAATTGTTAGAGCTTGAGATTACAGAATCTGTAATTATGGAGTCACAGGAATTAGTAACAGAGAAAATAAAGATATTGCGAAAGTTAGGTATTAAAATTGCCATTGATGATTTTGGGACAGGTTATTCATCACTTTCGTATCTGAGAAACATACCGATTACTACATTAAAAATTGATAAGCTTTTCGTAGATGATATCGGGAATCCATTATCTAACACAGACGTTACAGATACCATAATTGATCTAGGACATAAAATGAATTTAACTATTGTCGCAGAAGGAGTGGAGACAAAAGAACAGCTTACCTATTTAAAACAAAATGGTTGTGATAAAATTCAAGGGTATTTCTACTCCAAACCATTACCGATTCAAAAACTAGAAGAATTTATTAACAATTATCAACAATTAGATTTTGGCTAAAAATATAAGCACAGAGAATGAACTCTGTGCTTATACTATAAAATGCTTTAGTGTTTTTGTTTGTTTACAAAGGAAAGCGTTTGTCAAGCATGTCAGTTACCTTGTAGCCATTATTTTGTAAATGACTACTTATTTCAGAGGAAGAAGTCTGTTCATCAAATTGTATATCAACATAATCCTGTCCAGCACTTACACTAACCTTCCCGACTCCAACGATGCCTTCTATTTGTTTTTTTACTTTATCCTGTGTTTCGATATCTTCAAGTCCATCAACATTCAAACGGATATATTGCATTAGCCTGCCCTCACTTTTATTCCATATTATAAAGATAGTATTTGTAATTACAAAAATATTATACAAACTGTTTGGGCATTGGATTGTTTATGGAATGGGAGGATTTGTTGGTGCTTCATTCTCCCATTCATGCTCATTTTCTCGACCTCTTTGTCCAGGTGGGACATTCGTATCTAATACGGAATTGACACCTGCATCTGGAGTTGTATTGTTCGTACCTCCACCATTATTTGTATCTGTGTTAGGAGGAGTTGATCCATTGTTGTTATTTTCATTCGTTGTACCACTTCCATCTGGCGTGTAGGTCGGTAAATTATTATAATAATAATTTGGATCGATACTGGAAGCTGGTGAATTGTGAATTGGACACAGGTTCTGAGTATAATCTGGTGGTAACTCATATTGCGAATCATCAGTAACGCCTTCAGAACCCTCTGGTCTAATAATAAATACCTGGTCTGAATCATAGTTTACTTCAGGACAATATGGGCTTGCAGGTAAATGTGTAACTGCGCAGGTAGCAAGTTTGATATGGGTATCACATACTTCCGTAGGAGCAGTGCCTTTGGCAAAATACTCTTTCACTACCATGCCGCCTCTTGGATCCGCATCACAAAGGCCAGCAACAGCAAGTTTACCCGATTTTTTACAAATAACGGCTGTTTCTATGTTATCTGGAACGCTAAATTCTTTTCGCTCAAGACCAGTATGAACACGAGTCATTATTTTCTTCCACAAAAGCTTGTGAAAGGAGGTACTACTTGCCATTTTATCATTTGTATCATAACCACCCCATACGGATGCAGTATAATATGGTGTATATCCAGAAAACCAAACATCACGGTAATCAGAAGTGGTACCTGTTTTTCCTGCAACTGGCATAGTACCTAAATTGACTGATTTACCCGTACCATATTTAACCACGTCTTCCATAGCATTAGTAAGTAAAAACGCGGTGCTGTTTTTTATTACCGTGGTAGTTTTAGGTGTATTATCAATCAACACATTTCCATCATGGTCAAGTATCTTAGTATATAGGATTGGTTCTGTATAAGTACCACCATTTGCAATGGTAGCAAATGCTGCGGTTAGTTCTAAGTTAGTAACACCATCCGTAATACCACCAAGAGCAAGAGATTGTGTAACATCGGTAAGCACCGTACCATTTGCTTGTTTTCTTGTGTTTACTAACGTAGTAAAACCAAATTTTAATAAATAATCATATCCCAATTGTGGAGTTACATCAGTTAATGTCTTAACTGCCACAATGTTCATAGAATTAACAATCGCATCTCGTATTGTTGAAAGGCCTCGATAGCCAGTGGAATACCAGTTACTCACAGGGCGTCCGCTCGCATAATTATAAGGTGCGTCGTCATAAACAGTAGCTAATGTCATTCCAGCCGTATCAAGAGCAGGCGCAAAGGCAGAAACTACCTTAAAGGTGGAACCTGGCTGACGCCTACTATCAGTTGCACGGTTTAAAGTAAGACTTGCCTGTTTTGTTCCACGTCCACCAACAATTGCTTTTACATAACCAGTTGCTTGATCCATAATAACGCACGATGCTTGTGGTTGTGGAGTTAGAGTAATTGCTTCTTCGATTTTATCTCCATCCGTAAGGATTGCTTCCTTGTATCGTTCCACCTGCTCTTTTGCGGCTTCTTCGCTTTTAAACACCAAACTGTAACTGATACCGTCAATTTCTTTAAAATAATTCTTTAAGCTTTCTTCGCTATAGTTTGAAACCGTTCCATCCTTTGCAGTAACGGTCAATCGATAGGTAAGTGCAACTTCCGTTCCATCAGGATAGTTAGAAGGATCAGCAAATTCTTCATCCACAATTGTCTGAATTTCTTTATCTTGAGTGGTATAGATACTTAATCCACCGCTATATAAAGCATTGTAAGCTTGCGTTTGTGTGTAACCTTTCTGTTCTTGCAAATCCTGCATTACTTTATTTGTAAGTGCGTCAACAAAGTATGTATAAACAGAAGAGGATACAATCTCGGTGTTAACTGTTTTAATTCTAGAATATACATCATCATCAATTGCTTCATTGTATTCATCTTGGGTAATGTATTCTTGCTCTAACATATTATTAAGAACTTTTTTACGTCGCTCAGCGTTATTTTCTGGATAGCTGATTGGGTTAAAGCGATAAGGATTTTGCGTAATTCCAGCTATAACCGCACATTCTGAGAGAGTTAAGTCGGATACATCCTTATTAAAATAACGAAGGGATGCAGCTTGTACACCCAATGTATTTTGACCAAGATTAATTGCATTTAAATAATTCTCTAAAATAGCTTCCTTTGGCATTGACTTCTCAAGCTTAATTGCAAGATATTGTTCTTGTATTTTACGCTTGAATTTATCGGTAAGAGATTTTTCTTCCGTCCAACCTTCAAAAACATTATTCTTAAGTAGCTGTTGTGTAATCGTACTTGCACCCTCCGAGAAACGGCCACTTGTAATACCAACAACACCAGCTCTTATAATACCTTTCATATCAATACCGTTATGTTCCCAAAAACGTTCATCCTCAATTGCTACAAAGGCATTTTGTAAATTCTTTGGAATTTCATCAATTGATTTTGCAATTCTGTTAGATCCGCTGGCAACTAGCTTTGTTATCTCACTGCCACTCTGATCGTACACAGTAGTTGAGTATTTCTTAGGAGTTACATCGTAAGTAGATATTTCAGGTGCACTATCAATTACGCCTCTAACGATTCCAATGACTGCGCAACTGCCAATTACAGCAACAGCCAAAAAACAAGCAATAAAAGCCTTAAAAATAGTCACAGACAGTTTTCTTCCAAATCGATTTGATTTGGAAATTAAGGATTTTTGCTTATCAGAAGCTCCCTTTTTTCCGTAATTCATTTATATGCCTCCTTTATCCTCCCTATTATAACAAATAACCTAAGCTAAATAAAGCTAAATTTGTTGCCTCAAAATGCTGAAAGGTCTATTTTGTGCGCATTGTTCTAACTTTGACGGGTCAATTGATTACCAAAAATTACATTCACAACTTTTGTGGGTATATGTAATACTATTTTTTACAAGTTACACTTATATTATAAGGATGGTCAAGAATAGGAAATTTATGCAAAGAATGGAAGAAATTCAATATGTGCAAAAGAATAGTTGACTAAATATTTAGAGAATGTTAATATGGATATTAAGATATCTTTTACTTATATTCTAGAATATTGTTTAACTGTTAATTTGCTATTATAATATGGAGGTTGAATAGTTATGAAAATAATAAAAAGATGTTTATGTTTATTTATTATAGGGATTATAGCTTTTAATAGTCCAGTTAAAACTTATGCAAATGAAGAAGATTTAAATAAAGTGAAGAATGAAAAAGTAAATAGTGATAGTATGGAGCAGAAATTTGTGTGAAATGTGGAAGAACATTACAAACATTTGGAACACATCCATGTATTCAAATTCATCGTTCTTGTTCTTTGAAAGACAGGGAATATGGATATGTACAGTGCCCTATGGATATAAAATGCTACGAATAATAAAAATTTGAAAAGGGGTATTATAAGTGGATATTGATAGAATGAATTCCAGACCCTATAATAATATTTATGGACGAATTGGAAATTTTGATGTTATAATGCTTTCAGGAATTCTCATTATTGTTGTTGGTTTGATTATATTGCTAAAAGCTCATTTTTCATTAAAAACATATTCAAAAAAACGTTATGTATTACCAATATGCATGATATTATGTGGAGTCTTAATTAGTATACTAAGTTTTGTATAAAACAAATTATGTTTTTTATTAGGTGCAGACAACTAATTTACAAAATAGTAAGTTAGTTGTCTGCTTTTTTGGATTGATATATTTTAATTCAAAATTCTATATTTGACAGAAAGAAAAGTAATGATACAATATACGTAGTAAAATCTTCTCAATTGAAATGATTTTAGAATACAACCATTGGAGGATGAAATGATAGAAAACTATAAAGCAGTATATGAGGGCGCAGAGGCAGAGATTATAGAAAAGAAATCCAGATTTATCGCCACAGTATTTCCAGTTGAATCAGAAGAGCAGGCAATCGCCCTGATTGAAGCAACGAAGAAAAAATACTGGAATGCAAATCATAACTGTTTTGCATATATAATAGGAAAGAATCAAGAAATTCAGCGTTGTAGTGATGATGGTGAACCAAGTCAAACCGCTGGAAGACCGATGCTTGATGTGTTACTTTTAGAAGGAATTCACAATACCTTAGTCATTGTAACCAGATACTTTGGTGGAACATTACTTGGTACGGGGGGGCTTGTTAGAGCGTATTCAAAGGCAGTACAAGAGGGGCTGGCGAATTCGTTGATTGCCAATAAGTGTCTAGCGACGAAGCTTTGTATAGAAACAGACTATAATGGAATCGGAAAGATTCAGTATCTACTTGGGCAAAGAAAAATAAATACCCTATCCAGTGAATACACCGATAGGGTAGAAATAACTGTATTAGTACCAATAAGTGAAAAGGAAGGCCTGATAAAAGCGATAATCGAAGCTACAAATGGTAAGGCCTTCCTTGAGGAACTGGAAGATATCTATTTTGCAATCATTAAGGATGAGGTTATTTGTTTTGTGGATTAATATCTTTAGAAAACATCCAATCAAGAATGCTTTGAATGTCTTTGTCCCAATAATCCCAATTATGTCCTCCTTCACTTTCTTGATACACAAAGGAAGCACCTTTTTGCTCTAACTTTTCTTTGACCGAACGATTCATTTCATATAAAAAATCTTCGGTTCCGCAGGATTGATACAAGTCTGGTACAATTCCAGTTGAAAGACAATTGTCATATAACTTAAACAAATCGGCTTGACTACCAGCAAGTTTGTCTGGTTCTTCAAAAACATTCGTCCATTGAAAAGGAGCAGAAATGGCACCTTTCATGTTTTCTTCGTAGGTTTTGGCAATGTCTAATGCACCAGACATACTAGCTGCCTTAGCATAAAGGTTAGGATTTGATAAAGCCAGATACCAAGCACCGTAACCACCCATGGAAAAGCCAGCTACGAAGGTATCTTCACGTTTGTCTGAGATAGGAAAAATGCTTTTGATAAAAGCGGGCAATTCCTTGGTGAAAAAGGTAGCATATGCATTTCCATGTTTCATATCCTGATAACAGCTATTATCTGCAGAGGCCATGACAAGTGCACAGCAGTGTTTTTGTGCATAACGCTCTACATTACTAAAACGTAGCCAGGAACTATAGTTGCCATAAGCACCATGAAGAAGATAGACAACTGGAAGTCCTTCTTCATAGCGATAGTGCTTTTTTACTTCTTCATTTGTAATTTGCTCATTCCCTTCAGGAGTTGGAATTACAATATTTATGGTAATATTATGTTGCAAAGTATAGCTATAATAATTACAAGTCATTGATGCCATTGTGATACCTCCTAATAAACGTTTACATTCCAAGTATATCAAATTGTTCAAAAGAAACAGTCACATGGTAGTCTTCTTTTGGATTTTCAAATTTTATAAGCACAGACCGTAAGCTTTGGCTGTAATACCAACCACTTTTGGCAGCTTCAAATTTTGAGCGGTGAAGAAAGTGTTTTAGTGGTTCTTCGTTTAACTGCACCCAATAAGGAGATTTTTCCGTGTGAATCATATCAAGAAGCACAGTTTTTATTTTGGTCGTGTAACTTCCCTCTCGTTTCACGCAAACACTTACTTTTTCACCAGCCTTCATTTGGATGTGTTCCTTTAAAAATGCTCCATTTGCATAATCCATTGTGATTCCATCATCTTCGTATAAGGTAAATTCTCCATCCTTATCAGGACACATAATGAAATGAAGATCGGTTACATGATCTTGATGGAGGTTATACATCTGATTATCTGCAATTGGAATAATAGCACCAGCTTTAATAAACATCGGTATGTCAGCTAGTGTGACTGGTATCTGGACGGTTTGTCCACCTGTTAATTGCTTGCGGCTATGATAATCATAAAAGGTTTCTCCTTTTGGAAGATATACTTCGCGAATGGATTGGCCTTTTTCTACCACGTTTGCAATAAGTAGGTGGTCTCCAACCATAAAGTCAATACCATTTTCATAACAATTTTCATCGTCTTGAAAAGCAGCAATCATAGGTTGTATAATCGGAAGCCCTGTTTCATGCGCACGAACCATAAGGGAATAAAGATATGGAATTAATCGATAGCGAAATTGAATGGCTTCTTTAATGTATTTCTTACAATCAGAGTACATCCAAGCTTCCGTAACGGTATTATCAATGTTTGTAGAATGAATGGAAAAACGAGGTTGAAAAATACCATTTTGTACCCATCTTACAAATAATTCTGGTTCAGGCGCTGGGCCATAAAATCCACCAATATCACAACCATAATTTGTGACTCCACATAAGCTCATTCCAAGTATGGTGGAAATGTTATATTTTAGCGAATCCCAGCTGGTGTAATTATCGCCAGCCCATGTCTGTGCATAACGTTGTATTCCTGCATGCCCAGAGCGACACACAATAAAAGGTCTTATATTTTTTGAAGTTTCTAAAATAGCTTCTTCTGTGATATGACACATTATGTTTGACATTACAGACTTTAACTGTCCAATAGTTCCGCCCATTTCTTCATAATCACAAATAGCATCCTTATCGACAATACTGTCATATTCGCAGTTATCGTTCCAAACGCTTGTTACACCAAAATCTAAAACATGTTCTTTTAGGTATTTTTTCCATACCTGGCGAGTATGCTTGGAGGTAAAGTCTGCAAAAAGTCCCTTTCCTCCCCACCAAGTTCCAATACATTCTTTTTGACCTTGGCTGTCCTTTACAAAGATGCCTTCTTGTTTTAGCTGCTCTAGATAAGGGTGTGTCAGTAAGAATCCAGGCTTTACATTTGGGGAAGTTGTGATTCCTTTTTGCTCCATCAAAGCAAAAAACTCTTTTGGATTTTTGAATCTGTCATAATTCCATGTAAACACATAGCGTTTACCTTCTATCGCGCAATACCCTGAGGAAAGTTGAAATCCATCAACTGGAATTTCCTCTTCTTTTGTTGTATCTATAAATTCTAATATGGCATCATCACAATCAGAATCTAACTCAGAGTAGTACATAGATGAGCCAAGATAACCAAGGGCATAGCGAGGTAGCATACAAGATTTTCCTGTCAAATCTGTATAGCGGCGAGTAATATCAGAAATACTTGGACCATAGATAAAGAACAAGTCAATATCTCCACCATCTGCTCGAAAGCGACTGTGTTTTTTCCAATAGTTACTATGTTCACGTCCCATGTCGAAATCACATTCATAAGTGGTATGATAGAAATAGCCAGATGCTATTTTGGTATGCTTATTACATTTGATATAAAAAGGTATATGTTTATATAAAGAATCAGTTTCCACTGGATCGTAGCCCATTGCATCCTTTGGACTCATAGACATATATTTTTTGTGTTTATTAAAGGTTCCAGATTTTTCGCCAAAACCATAAAAACAGTCTCCATCAAAAATTTCACTCGTATGAATACATCTGTGATTGGAATCCTCAAGGTATCCAAGGTCGACAATATCGGCATGTAAGTAATTTCCAAATAAGTCTTTAATGCAGATGCGAAATGGTTCTTTGTCAATTTCAATAAGAAGTTTACTTCCTTGTATTAAAATTTGGGTTGCAGTTTCTTGAACAGATGATTGTGCAGGTGTAATCTTTTTGCGTCTCTCCCCTAAAAATGGATCCATCATATCTTCCCAAGCAGTCATGACTAAACTATAAGAAGCCTCTTCAAAATTACGATGAAAGCCTGCCCTAATTCGAATGATATCATCAGTTAGAAAAAGAATTCGTATTGGTGCACCATCAGTTATAAGAGTATAAAAAGAATCATGTTGTAATAAATTAATTACTTGGTTGCAGGTTTTCAAAATATTACCTCCTTACATTTCAATGATTGATGTTTTTATTATATCGAGATAAGAGTCTAAGTACTATTCAAATCATGACGGATTACGAGATGCATTCTACATATCTTGCTATTTTCAAAATTTATATCAAAATATTGTTTATAATGACATGTGTATAAGCAGGAAATGACAATAATTTAGTAGTTTTGTATTGTTATATGAGATATTTATAATATTTCTTGTGTTATAATGGATAAAAATTATGAAGGAGAGAATGAAAATGAAAAATTTTGAACAAAAAATATTTCCATATTTATTGTTGCTTCCAACAATTGCTATATTTGGAGTGTTTCTTTTTTATCCAGCAGTCAATGGACTATGGATTTCATTTACAAAGTGGGATGGAATTAACCCACAAAAGTTTATAGGGTTAAAAAACTATGTTGATTTACTAAGTGATGAAAGCTTTTGGAGGGCCTTTCTTAATACTGTGGTTTTTACCGTAATAACGGTACCTGCCATTTATGTTTCAGCCCTATTTTTGGCATTGCTTTTAACACAAAATATAAAGGGAAGTTCCTTCTTTCGTGCCGCTTTTTATTGGCCAACTATGGTTTCCACCATTATAGTAGGACTAAGCTGGCGCTTCTTATTAGGAGAAGATTTTGGTATTATCAATTATTTACTTACAGCAATGGGGAGGTCTCCAGTTAAATGGCTAACCAATCCAAGGGCAGCTATGGGGGTTATCATTTTCGTAACAACATGGAGTCTTGCAGGATACTATATGGTTATGTTTATAGCGGGAATTAAATCAATCTCAGAGACTTATTATGAAGCAGCCAAAATTGATGGAGCAGGGTTTGTACAACAATTTCGCTATATCACGCTTCCACTATTAAAGCCTACTACGTTGTTAGTAATTGTATTATCAACGGTAACAGTCATAAAGACGTATCCACTTGTTTTTGCACTGACGCAAGGTGGACCTGCTGGTGCAACAAAGTTAATGGTACAGTTAATTCAAGAAACAGGGTTTGATAAAAACAAAATGGGATATGCTAGCGCAATGACAATGTTTCTTTTTATCATATTGGCAGTTCTTACAACGATACAGTTTAAATTAAATCAAGGAGGAGAACAGGATGAAAACTAAAACCTGGAAAGATAGAAGCAAATCCGTATTACTAGCGTTGATACTATTTGCATTAACTTTTTTATTTGTTATGCCAATCGTATGGATTATTTTTTCCTCTTTTAAGAGCGCGGGAGAATTATTTAAATGGCCACCAAGTTTATTGGGAAAGAATCCATCCCTAAGTAACTATTCAAAGGCACTGAGTGAAGGTAACTTTGTCGTTTATTTCTTTAATACTGTTTTTACGAGTGTAGTTGCAACGATACTAACAGTGGTGGTAAATGTAATGTCTGGTTACGCATTTGCAAAATATCGATTTAAAGGGCAAACCATTCTTTTTGGAATTGTTCTTGCAACACTTATGATTCCCCTTGAAGTAATTATGATACCTGTATTTAAAGTAATTGTAGCTACAAAATTATACAATAACTTATGGGGATTAATTATTCCAGCAGTAGCATCGCCAACCGCAGTATTTTTGGTAAGACAGTACTACACTGGAATTCCAAGTGCCTATATGGAGGCAGCAAGAATTGATGGGGCATCAGAATTTTATATTTTTACAAAAATTATGCTTCCAATGGCTAAGCCGATTATATCAGTATTATGTATTTTCTCCTTTATGTGGAGATGGAATGATTATTTATGGCCAAAGCTTGTTATCAATAGCAAATCAAAATACACGTTACAGTTAGCACTTGCTAATTTCTCAGGAGAATATTCAGTTGACTGGAACAGCCTATTAGCTATGTCTGTCATCTCAATGATACCTGTAATCGTCGTATTTATTTCTTTACAAAAGTATATTATTGGTGGAATGACAACAGGTGGCGTAAAAGAATAAAAGTAAGGAGGAGCAAAACGTATGAAATATATCGAATACCCATTGTATGCAGAAGGATATGTGAATCATTTCCTTACTACTGGGGTTTACACACAAGTTCAACAATTTGAAAAAGCTACCTTAAGTGGAAGGGTAAATGAGTGGTTAAAAAAGGGCTTTTCCATTCATGAAAATCCTTGTAGAAAGGAATTTATTGCAAAAAGGCAGGCAGATCTCCCACCATACCTTGACTTAAGTATGTATGAAATGGGAGAAGAAGTAGAAGTATTTGGAGAAAAGAAGCCCCTTAAATTCTATGCTCCTTTTGGCAACATAGCACTGGAGGAATCTGGTTTTTATTATAAGCCAACTTACTTAAGAACTTATAGCTATGCAGTGATTCAGGCGCAAAAGAATGAAACGGTGGAATTCGAACTAACCACATGTGGTGGAATGACATTATGGGTAAATGATGAATTGGTTACTGATTTTATTCCTTTTACTAGAAATATGGTAAAAAGTACCCGTGTTTTGGTAAAAGTAAAAAAAGGAGAAAATAAGTTTGTTATTTGTCTTGATGATTTAGCAGAACGAGATACCGATTATTATTTTCGCTTAAGAAGAATTGGAAAAGCTAAGCTTACGGTTTTAATTCCAGTTTCAGATGAAGTAAGAACAGAGATAGTAACTAAAACAGAGAAGATGCTAGATAATATCTGTTTTGAAAAGGAAGCTTATATAAGTGAACCAGTAAAGCTTTTAATGAATAACTTTAGTGTTAGGCCAGTTGATTTTCGTTTGACCATAACTCCAGGTGAGTTTATTGAAAAGATGGAAAAAAGCTTTAAGTTAATTCAGCATCGAGACTACCAACTTAGACCTGATCAGCAAATGATACCTCTATTACACAGTGATGAACTTATACCTGGTTATTATTATTTTAGTGTAGAGGTCGATGTAGATGGTATTATTCTAAAAAGAAAGATTGGAACACAATTGGTTCGCAAAGAGTTTTTAGGCTATCACGAAGAAAAGCTTGCTGATCGAAAAAGACATGCACTTGAGACAGTAATACAGTACGGGGTCAATAATGTATATAAAGCAGCGGCACTTTTTAAACTCGAGAGAGATTTAAAGTGGGCAGAAGAAATCATTTTAGAGGAGTTAGAAGGGGTACGTCAAAGAAAAGATTGCTGTGATTTTCATTTTGTTATTATTCTTTATATTTATAAAACGTTTCATGGGTTGTTGTCCGTTCGCCTTAAGAGTGAGATAGAAGATGCAATGCAAGGTTTTCGTTATTGGATTGATGAACCAGGAGATGATGTTATGTGGTTTTTTAGTGAAAATCATGCACTGTTGTTTCATGTATGCCAGTACTTAGCAGGACAATATCTTCCAGAGAGAATATTTACCAATAGCAATCGATTGGGACGAGAAGTAGAAAAAAGTGGATCCAAGCTTTTAGATGCATGGTTTGAAGAATTTTTTAAAGAATTTATTACAGAGTGGAATTCAAATGCTTATATACCTGTTGATGTATTAGGGCTTGGAACGCTTTACAATTTAACAGATAAAGAGAGTGATTTGCATAAGAAAGCCAAAAAGGCACTTGATATGATCTTTTATGCACTAAGTATCAATGAGCACAAAGGAGCTATCATGACAAGTTTTGGCAGAAGTTATGAAAAAGAGCTAAAAGGTAATTACAATGCAGGTACGACCAGTCTATTATATGTTGCGTATAATGCAGGTTATTTAAACCGTGCGGTAATTGGATATATTTCCTTGGTATTAGGCGATTACGAAGCACCAAAAGAGTATGAAAAATATATGAAGCTTACAGGGAACCAACAATTGATACATCAAAATACACAAGGCTTTGAACAACACGTTAACTTATATTTATATAAGAATGCAGATGTATTGCTTTCAACCGCGGTTGGATTCAAACCTTACCAACCAGGATATCAAGAGCATATTGTACAGGCAACGATTAACGAAACTGCACAGGTATTTATTAATCACCCAGGAGAATCTCATACCTATGGAAGTGGAAGGCCTAATTTCTGGGCAGGAAATGGAGTGCTACCACTTGCAGTTCAACACAAAAATACAAGTATTTTAAGATATAAAATAGGCGAAGAAAATCGAATTGATTATACGCATGCTTATATTCCACTGTGTGAATTTGACCGCTATATTGGAGAAAAGAATGTAATTGTACTAGAAAAAGATGGAGCTTATATCGGTGTGTATGCTCATAATGGACTCTCCATTCAAGAAACGGGGCCATGTAAGTACAAGGAGTTTATAAGTCATGGTAGAGAGAATGTATGGGTGCTTAAAGTAGAAAGAAGTTGTAATTACGAAAATCTTGATGATTTCTTTAAAGAATTTAAGACGTTAAAGGTTAGTGTGAAAGAAAACGTAACCGTTTTACAAGAAAATAAAGATACTTACTTGCTAGAGGATAATAATGAATTTTATGTCAATGGACAAACGGTTTACCAATATCCACTCACCGTGCAAGGATTGATAGATTGGGAGGAATAAGACATAATGATGAGTCGTCAGAAAATAGATGAATTACTAAATTTAGTATCGGACAAAATGATGTCCTTAAAAAACAATGGAATGGAGGAAAAGTTCCCGATTAGTTTAATTGACATTGATTGTTGGGAATGGCCTCAAGGGGTTGGTATATTTGGCCTTTACAAATATTATCAAATTAGTGGTAAGAAAGAAATATTAGATTTTTTGATAAGCTGGTTTGATGAACGATTGAAAGAGGGAATCTTAGAACGCAATGTTAATACGACTGCACCAATGCTTACTTTAACGTATTTGTATGAAGAGACAAAGAAAGCAGAATACTTAGTATTAATAGAAGACTGGGTAGACTGGATTATGAAGGATAAAAAGCTGATTCGAACAGGTGATGACTGCTTCCAGCATATGATTACAGGTGATCCTAATGACGGTGAAATATTAATTGATACTATTTTTATGACTCTCTTGTTCTTATATCGTGCAAGTAAAATTCTAAACCGTGAGGACTGTAAAGCAGAAGCCAATTATCAGATTCTAAATCATATCAAATATTTATTAAACAAAGAAGAAGGTCTTTTCTATCACGGCTTTAACTTTAATAGGAATAACAATTATGGAAAAGTGATGTGGGGAAGAGGAAATAGCTGGTATACCATAGCAATAATGGAAATTATTCAAGACGTGGAAATAGAGGAATCAGTAAAAAGATACTTCTTAACAGTTTATACCAATCAGGTAAAAGCCTTGAAAAAATATAGCGATAATAATACGGGACTTTGGCATACTGTAATTGATGATGAAAGCTCATATATTGAAATATCTGCCAGTGCAGCATTCTTATGTGGAATTATGAAAGGCGTACGACTTGGAATATTACCAAAAGAGGAATACGTTGAATTTATACAAAAATCGCTGGATCATATTGTTGATTATATATTAGAGGATGGGACAGTTACACAGGTTTCATATGGAACTCCAATTGGAGAATCAAAGGAATTTTACAAAGAAATTCCATGCTGTCCAATGACATATGGACAGGCACTTATGATTTTATTGCTGCAAGAAGCATTGATGGATTTTTGGCACTAGAAAGGTGTGTTTTTCATGAAAGAAAGGGTATTTTTTGAGGAATTTGATTCTTTATATTATTTTCATGGTTCGACGCAAAGTTGGGCTATGCAAGGATTTCATTTTCACAAGCAATATGAGATTATATTGTTTCTTAGCGATGGAGCGTTGTTAGAAATTGGGAATCGTTCCTACAATGTTAAGGCAGGAGATGTCTTTCTTTTGAATAATAAGGAGTATCATAGGACGAGTGGGGCAGTGGGAAAGCCTCATAACCGATATGTTCTTATGTTTGATCCAGAAATCTTTCTTGCGGGATGTTCAGAAACGTTTGGTTATGAATTCGATTTATTTTTTGAACGCAGGCCAGAGAATTTTGTACATAGATTGCATCTATCGGAAGAAAATCTAAGTAAGATAGAGAAGCTCTTTCTAAATATTGAAAGAGAAATCAATGAAGGGGAAGAAAAAGAAGAGCAAGTAAAGCTTAGACTGGCTATTTTAAACCTGATCGTTGAGCTAAACGAAATGTACCGTTTCTTTTTAAAAGAGCAAAAAGATACCAGTAGCGAAAATAAAATACGAAAAACAGAATTTAAAGATCCTATTTTGTATCGCAACAGAATCGAACAAATTAAGAAGTACATTGTAGAACATGTGAATGAGAAACTAGAGCTAGATGATATAGCAAAAGAGTTTTATATGAATCGGTATTATCTAAGCCATTATTTTAAAAAGGAGACAGGGTTTACCTTACAACAGTACATCACGAATCGTAAAGTGGTAGAAGCAAAGGCGAAATTAAAAAGCGGTTATTCCGTCACAGAAATTGCGGCACAGCTTTCTTATAACAGTGACAGCCATTTTATTGCTACTTTTAAAAAGAGTACGGGAATCACTCCAAAGAAATATGCGCAAGAAAAGAAGAAAAATAGCAATAATGAATAACATTTACTGGTTTATATGTGATTTTTTATACTAAATAACTGTTAAAATGTATATACAAAACGAAAGGAGAAGAAAAATATGAAAAAAGTGATATCTATGTTACTAATAATGACCATTGTTTTGAGCACATTGACAGCTTGCGGTAAGGGAGGAGATTCCGCAGATGCAATTAAAACACTTAATGTTGTTTGGTTTACAGACGGAAAAGAAGATGTAACCTTTAAAGAACTTGCGAGTGCTTATGAAGAAACGCATGAAAACGTTAAGATTGAATTAATTGAGGTTCCTTATAGTGATTTAGAAAGTAAAATTAAAAATATGATCAACGGTGAAGAAGTACCTGCACTGGCAAGATTAACTAATTTGGGTGCTTTTAGGAATCAGCTAGTAGATTTATCAGAGTATGTATCTGATGCAGAAGCTTTTAAGAATAATTTTGGAGAAGGCTTAAAATTTGTTTATGATGATAAAATATTAGCTGCACCAATGGACGTAACAGCAAATGGATTAATCTATAATAAAACAGCTTTTGAACAAGCTGGTGTATCTGTTCCACAATCAGAGAGCGAGATTTGGACTTGGAATGAGTGGAAAGAAGCAATGAAGAAGGTTATGGAAAACAGCGATGTGAAATATGGTCTTGTATTTGATAACTCAACCCAACGTTTCAGTACCTTAATGTATCAAGCTGGTGCTAGTATGTTAAATGCTGATTTAACAGCATCCAATTTTAATACACCAGAAATGAATCGTGCAGTGAGCTTTTTCAAAGAGCTTCACGATGAAAAAATAATTCCAGATTCTGTTTGGTTAGGTTCAGAAAATCCAAATGAATTATTCCGTACAGGTCAAGTAGCAATGCATTTTGCAGGAAGCTGGATGATTGCAAACTACAAGAGCGAAATTACAGATTTTGAATGGGGTGTTACCTATTTACCAAAAGAAGCAAATCGTTCAAGTGTACCAGGTGGTAAATATTTAGCAGCATTCCAAGGATCAGGGGTTGAAAAAGAAGCAGCAGAGTTCATCGAGTGGATTTCACAGGCTGAAAACAATGCAAAATATTGTCAGGAAAATAGTTATCTATCACAGGTAAAAGGAAATGAAAAATTAAGCTATGATTATGGAGCAGAGTTCTTTGAGATTTTTGCACAAGAGTTAGCTGCAACCGGTTCACAGCCAGGTGCTGAATGGGGATACCAGGCATTTACAGGAACGGTACAAGGTGATATCAAAGAGAAATTAGCATCTGTATTAGCTGGAAATATGACGGTAGAAGCATATCTACTTGATATGGAAGGACTCATTAACGAGACACTTGCTGAATTAAAAGACGAGTAGTTAGTATCAATCATCCTCCGCAAAAGCGGAGGATGAAATTAAAAGGAGGCAAATATAAATGAGAAAAGCATTTATTTCTCCTGCAAAATATGTGCAGGGTGAAAATGAAATAGAAAACTTAGGGTATTTTGTCAAGACGTTTGGAGATTCTGCACTTTTAATAGCTCATAAAGACGATGTACTTCGAATCAAAGATAAATTAGAAAAGACTACGAATAAATTTGGAATTACATTTGTAGAAAGTAACTTTGTTGGAGAGTGCTCCAGAGAAGAAGTGAAAAGATTACAAGATTTAGCAAAAGAGAAAAATTGTGATTGTACCATTGGTTTAGGTGGAGGAAAGGCAATTGATACTGCTAAATGCGTAGCGGAAGGTGAGGCCTTGATTATTGTACCTACAATAGCTGCGACGGATGCACCAACCAGCCATTCCGCTGTATTGTATACACCAGATGGAGCATTTGACGATTATGCATATTTTAAACAAAGTCCAAGTGTTGTACTTGTAGATACTACAGTAATAGCCAATGCGCCAACTAGATTCTTGGTTGCTGGTATGGGTGATGCCTTATCCACTTATTTCGAAGCGAGAGCAAATGTAGCTTCCTTTACACGTGTCAATGCAGGACTACCATGTGGCTATCGTGAAGGCTTTTGCAAAGAAGCAACTGGAACACAGACAGCTTTTGCACTAGCAACGCTTTGTTACCAGAACTTATTAAGAGAAGGTATGAAGGCTAAAATCGCATGTGATGGCAATCAAGTAACTCCAGCACTAGAAAGTATAGTAGAGACAAATATCTTATTATCTGGAATTGGTTTTGAAAGTGGCGGATTAGCAGCAGCACATGCAATCCATGACGGGTTAACCATATTAGAAGGAACTCACAAATATTTCCATGGTGAAAAAGTTGCATTTGGAACTCTTGCACAGCTTGTATTAGAAAATGCGAAAGTAGAAGAGTTAGAAGAAGTTCTAAGTTTTTGTGTTTCTGTGGGGCTTCCAGTTTGCCTATCAGACATTGGAGTAAGCGAAATATCAGAAGACGAACTTCGTCAAGTGGCTGAAAAATCTTGTATCAAAGAAGAATCCATTCATGCAATGCCATTCCCAGTGACAGTAGAAAGTGTAATGGCAGCCATTAAAACGGCAGATGCAATTGGAAGAAAATTTAAGGAAACAGGTACGATAAACTAATTTTCGGATGCAAAGGAGCCTAAGAATATGAGAAAAATAATGAATCGTCCGGAAACTATGGTAATTGAGATGTGCAATGGAATTGCGATGGCACATCCAGAACTTGAGTTTATACAAAAATTTAAAATAATCAAAAAAAGAGAAATAAATAAAGATAAAGTTAGTTTGATTAGTGGCGGAGGAAGTGGTCACGAGCCAGCACATGCAGGATACATTGGAAAAGGAATGTTAGATGCGGCTGTGTGTGGAGACATGTTTGCTTCCCCATCTCAAGTTCAAGTATATCAAGCAATTAAAGCGACAGAGAGTAAAAAGGGAACCCTTTTAATTATAAAAAATTACAGCGGAGATTTGATGAATTTTAAAAATGCCGCTTACCTTGCTTCGGAAGATAAAATAACAGTAGATTATGTAAAAGTAGATGATGACATTGCTGTACAAGACAGCCTATACACTGTAGGAAGACGCGGTGTTGCAGGAACAGTACTAGTACACAAGATTGCAGGGGCAGCAGCAGAGAAGGGCTGGTCACTTGAAGAAGTTAAAAGTGCGGCAGAACAAGCAAATAAGAATATCAAAAGTATTGGATGTGCATTTAGCTCTTGTACAGTTCCTGCAAAAGGGACTCCAACCTTTGAAATTGCTGAAGGTGAAATGGAGTACGGTGTAGGAATTCATGGAGAGCCTGGAATTAAAAGAGAAAAAATCATTTGTGCAGATGAACTTGCAGATAGAATGGTGAATTTATTACTAAATGAGTTAGATAGAAATGAGAATGAAGAAGTGACTGTGCTTGTAAATGGATTTGGAAGTACGCCACTACAAGAACTTTATGTGTTAAACAATTCCATTGCAAGAATTTTACACGAGAAAAAGGTGCCAGTTTATCGAACTTTTGTAGGTAACTTTATGACAAGCATTGATATGTTTGGCGCATCTGTTACTCTTATGAAAATGAATCCAATGCTAAAAGAATTATTGGATGAAGAAAGTATTACCCCTGCTTTAAAAATATCTGGACCAGAACAAAGTATTCCATATACAGATATGCGTCTAATCAGCGAGGAGAATAAGGAAGTTGATTTTGGACTTTCAACAAGTAAAGAGTATGCAAAATTAAATAACGAAGCACTTACTTTACAAAACATAATTTATATGGTTGACAAAATAAGCGATTCCATTATAAAGCATGAAGTATATTTTTGCGAGTTAGATTCTCATGCTGGAGATGGCGATTTTGGTATGAGTGTAGCCAAGGGATTTAAACAGCTAAAGAGAGAATGGGTTGATATCTTAAAGAACCACACCTCTAGCATTGGTGAATTTTTAGATAGTTGTTCCATGATTATTATGGAATACTGCGGTGGGGCTTCTGGTCCTATTTGGGGATCGGCGTTTCGAAGTGCAGGTAAAAGTGCAGGTTCAAAGACAACATTAAGTATGAAAGAGTTCGCTGATTTGTTACAGGCAGCCGTAGAAGGAATTCAAAAGACGGGAGAACGTTCTTTTGGAAGAGGAGCTATTGTTGGTGATAAAACATTGATGGATGCGTTGATTCCATGTAAAGATGCATGGATGCAATCAGTAAAAGAAGGACATTCTATGAAAGAAGCTTTTTATAGAGGTGCGAAAGCAGCAGTAGAAGGTGCAGACAAAACAAAAGGAATTGTTGCACGTATGGGACGTGCTGGCACGGTAGGAGAAAGAAGTCTTGGTTATCCAGATGCAGGCGCATTTGCACTGGGAGTTATTTTTACAGAGTTAGCAAATGATCTAATAGAAGGATAAGAATAAAGGAGCAAAACAATAAAAACATATAGGTTTTGCAGGGTGTCAGCAATTTGACACCCTTATCCTTATCTAAAAGACAAGGCAAATAAATAGAAAGGAAGAAGGGGATCGTATGATTGATTATGCAGAAAAATGTATGAAAAGCGGTGCTGTATTTGCAACGGAAAGAGTTAGTGGTATAAACGATAATATGCCTACCCCACATTATCATGAATTTTATGAATTGTATTATCTAGAATCTGGGCAAAGATACCATTTTATTGATAATAATATGTATCATATTGAGGGTGGCCAGTTTCTTTTATTTGAGCCTTATATGCTGCATCATTCCTATGGTGATAAAGATGTTCCGTTTTGTAGACTCATTATTTATTTTCGAGAAGACGAAATTATTTCTGCAAACTTGAAGGAAATATTAAAGGGCTCTACGGGCGCCTATCAATTGTCAAAAGAGGAAACCCAACAGTTTTACCAACTCATGAATATGATTTATAGGGAAAAACAAAATCCACAGCAATACAGCAATGAATATTGTCAAAGCTTGCTAAATACAATGCTTATTATCTTATTTCGAAACAAACGTCAGAAAATGAAGATAGAACAAAAGAATCAGATTACTGAAATAATTTCATATATTAATGCAAATTATATGTATGATCTTTCAATTGCAGATATCGCAGGGCATTTTTATATGAGTCCCTTTTATTTGTGTAGAGAATTTAAAAAATATACAAACACAACCATTAATCAATATATCAACAAAACAAGAATCATGAATGCACAAAGAATGCTCTACTCTTCCGATGATAATATAACAAACATAAGCATTAATACAGGATTTGCAAGCGTAAGCCACTTTGGTCGCGTTTTTAAAGAGATTACTGGTTCGACGCCAACCTCGTGGAGAAAACGAAGAAAATCCTTTGAATAACGATTAATTATGCTGTGTAAAATATCGGTGAATTATGATTGGATAAAGAATCATAATAAAACACACGAGAATAAAATATCGTAAGGTATCCGCAGTAAAAGAAGTACCTAATAAAGCTTTTAAACCGTACTTGAGGAGCAAAGCAAGTAGTAAGCCTAATAATAGTTTTATTGCTTGCATAAAAGGTGCTACAGCTTGTTCTTTAAAGTTGATGTAGTGTGGTTCCACATACCAACCAAGCGAAAAGCCAAGACCTGCACCAACAGCCTTAAAACAGTCATGAAATTGTGTCAAATCAGCATTTGAAAGATTCTTTCTCATAAGTGCATATAGCAGTATAACAAACGAATAGGTACTAAGAAATAAAGCGATTTTTTTATTACTTATACTAGTTATATCATGAAGCTGATTGATGAAGAATACAAAAAATAAAGCAATACACAGTGAGGTTATTACATCTTTGGGAGTATGGTATCCCAGATACATTCGAGAAAAGCCCACTCCTAGTATAATGAGGGAAAAAACAATACGCTGCCATGTCTTTTTGGAAAGAAACGCAAGTGAGCCAAATAAAGCAGTGCTATTTTGCGTATGTCCACTTGGAAAAGAATAGCCTGTAGCTGAATCTTGCAGGGAAGAAACGGGTTGAAAACTACGGTCTAGTATCCAAGGACGTGGAATGCAAAATGTTATCTTTAAAGCTTGAACCAGTAATCCGCTGGCAAAATAAGACAGACAAATTTTACGAGCCATTTGTTTATCATAGCACCAATATAAAAAGCAAATGATTGTGATTGAAATAAATTCTTCACCCAGGTGTGTAAACATACCAAATAGCGAGGTCAATTCTGGTGTCCTATAATCTGCTAAAAATCTTAAAAAATCCATTGACGAATCTCCTTATCCATTCTATATTTTTCCATTTTAGATTATTATAACATAGATGCCATATTTAACACATAAAAAAGAACCTTTCTGTGTGTGAAAGGTTCTTTCAAAAAAATTGATTAATTTCTTGACATTCTTCTTCTCATATTTGCATCTAAGTATTTCTTACGAATACGAAGATTCTTTGGTGTAATCTCAAGTAGTTCGTCTACATCAATAAAATCAAGCGCTTCTTCAAGTGTTAATACTTTAGGCGTTGTTAAACGAAGTGCTTCATCTGCGCCTGAAGAACGCGTATTGGTAAGTTTTTTCGTCTTACATACGTTTAATTCAATATCTTCAGCCTTACCATTTTGTCCAATTACCATTCCAGCATATACCTTTTCACCAGCTCCAATGAATAAGGTTCCACGTTCTTGTGCACTATATAAACCATAAGTAATGGATTCGCCAGCTTCAAAAGCGATAAGAGAACCTTGTTTTCTATATTGAATATCTCCACGGTAAGGGCCATAGCTATCAAAAACAGTATTTAAGATACCATTTCCTTTTGTGTCTGTCATAAATTCACCACGATATCCAATTAATCCTCGAGAAGGAATTAAGAACTCAAGTCTTGTATATCCACCATTGGAAGCTCCCATTGCACGAAGTTCGCCTTTTCTCTGGCTTAATTTATCAATAACAGTTCCTGAAAATTCTTCTGGAACGTCAATGTATGCAATCTCAAGAGGCTCTAATTTTTTACCGTTTTCATCGGTGCGGTATAGAACTTCTGCTTTACTTACAGCAAACTCATAACCTTCACGACGCATATTCTCAATCAATACGGATAAATGGAGTTCACCACGTCCTGATACCTTAAAGCTATCTGCACTATCATTTTCCTCAACACGTAAACTTACATCCGTATTTAACTCTTTGAATAATCTGTCACGCAAATGTCTTGAGGTAACAAATTTACCCTCTCTACCCGCAAGAGGACTATCATTAACAATGAACTGCATTGCAATGGTAGGCTCTGAAATCTTTTGGAAAGGAATGGCAACAGGATTATCTACGGAACAAATCGTATCACCGATATGAATATCTGCAATACCTGAGATTGCCACGATAGCACCAATGGTAGCCTCTTGTACTTCTACTTTATTTAATCCGTCAAATTCGTATAATTTACTGATGCGTACCTTCTTTAGTTTGTCTGGTTCGTGATGATTTACTACAATTGCATCTTGGTTTACCTTAATGGTTCCATTATCAACCTTACCAACTCCGATACGACCAACGTATTCATTATAGTCAATCGTACTGATTAATACCTGTGCATCTGCTTCAGGGTCGCCTTCTGGTGCAGGAATGTAATCAAGAATGGTTTCAAACAGTGGAAACATATCTTTTCTTTCATCATTTAAGTCTTTGATTGCAAAGCCAGATTTGGCAGATGCAAAAACGAAAGGACAATCAAGCTGTTCATCAGATGCATCCAAATCCATAAATAATTCAAGGATTTCATCTATAACTTCTTCTGGTCTTCCTTCTGGTTTGTCTATTTTATTGATACATACGATAACGTGTAAATCTAACTCAAGCGCTTTACGAAGAACAAATTTGGTTTGTGGCATTGCCCCTTCGTAAGCATCGACAACTAAGACTACGCCATTTACCATCTTAAGAACTCGTTCTACTTCTCCACCAAAATCAGCATGTCCAGGTGTATCAACAATGTTAATCTTTGTATTTTTATAATAAACAGCAGTATTTTTTGATAAAATAGTAATACCACGTTCACGTTCAATATCGTTGGAGTCCATAACACGTTCTGCTACCGCTTGGTTTGCACGAAAAGTTCCACTTTGTTTTAAAAGTTCATCTACTAAGGTTGTCTTACCGTGGTCAACGTGGGCGATAATTGCTATATTTCTAACATCTTCTCTTTTTTGATTCATAAATCGTTAATCCTTCTTTCTAAACTCGCACTAATGGCAACTTTAACAGTTTATCATATTTTAGCGAGATTACAAGCATTTTTGTACTGGTTTTACGTTTTGTATAAAAATTTTTTAATATTTCGTTCTAAAATGGAAATAATGGGAATAAATATACTTATGGACAATATACGAGAAGAGATACTTCGTTTAAAAGAAGGGAGAAATTTATAATGGCGGATAAGGTAATTGAAAACAATCAGGTAACGGTAATTGGGGAAATAGTATCAGGCTTTGTATTTAGCCATGAGGTATTTGGCGAAGGCTTTTATATGCTTGATATCCTTGTAAAGAGGCTAAGTGATTCTTCAGATGTAATACCTCTTATGATTTCTGAAAGACTATTGGATGTGACTCAGGATTATCGTGGAAAAAACATTTGTGTACAAGGACAGTTTCGATCCTATAACAGACATGAGGAAAAGAAGAACAGATTAGTATTATCAGTATTTGCAAGAGAGATTGAGTTTGTTGAAGAAGTAGATGACAATGTGAAAACAAATCAAATCTTTTTAGATGGATATATTTGTAAAGCTCCTGTTTATCGAAAGACACCTCTGGGGAGAGAGATTGCTGACCTATTGATTGCTGTGAATAGGCCTTATGGAAAATCCGATTATATTCCTTGTATCTGCTGGGGCAGAAATGCAAGATTTGCTTCCTCCTTTGAAATTGGCGGGCATGCTCAGGTATGGGGAAGAATACAGAGTCGGGAATATACAAAGAAAATTGATGAAGCCAATTCAGAAAAGAGAGTTGCATACGAAATATCTGTTAGTAAACTAGAATATGTAAAAAATTAATAAGTTGTATATGGTTACTTTTATAAATTCGTAACTATTCAGTGAATAGAAATTGATAACTATCAATTTTTATCACCTTTTACACAATTGATTTAATTGAATGCGTCAATAAAAGGGTGAAAACTGAATAGTCACGATTTTATTTTACTGTTTTGTTAAGAAAAATGTAATAGTTTGATGAAAAGTATTAAAATTATAAATTTAGTGAAAAATTTTGTTTCTATTTTTTGGGGTTTGGTGTATAATGTTAATATTGTAACTAAATCATCATCAATTCTGATATAAAAATCCAACCAAAACAATTACAAAAATATGAATTGAATATATTGGGGGTACAGTATGAGTAAAAACTCAAAAGAAGGAGATTCTATGAGAGAAAAATATGAATCATTGTCAGTAGTTGCATTAAGAGATGTAGCAAAGGCAAGAGGGATCAAAAACATTTCAACGATGAAAAAAAGTGAATTAGTTGATGCGATGCTAAGAGAAGATGAAAAAGAAGCAACACAGCAAAGCGTGACAACAGAAGAAACAGAAGTTAAGACAGAAAGTACTAAAAAAGAAAGCAATAAGACAGAAAATAGTAAAGCGGAAAACAAATCCGAGACAAAGACGGCTGAAACAGAAATGGATAAGCTAGACAGTGGGATTTTAGCCAAGGGTATCTTAGAGGTACTTCCAGATGGATATGGTTTTATACGATGTGCAAACTATCTTCCAGGAGAAAATGATGTATATGTATCACCTTCTCAAATTAGGCGTTTCAGCTTAAAGACAGGCGATATCGTTGAGGGTAATACAAGGGTAAAAACTCAGGCAGAAAAATTCAGCGCATTATTATTTGTTAAATCTATCAATGGTTTTCATCCGTCAGAAGCTTCCAAACGTGGAAATTTTGAGGACATGACTCCAATTTTCCCAAATCAAAGATTAAAACTTGAGACAACTCCAAATGGAACTGCAATGAGAATAGTAGATTTGATATCACCTGTTGGTAAAGGACAAAGAGGTATGATTGTATCTCCGCCAAAGGCAGGTAAGACAACTTTATTAAAACAAGTTGCCAAATCAATACTTTCTAATAATAAAAATATGCATATGATTATTCTTTTGATTGATGAACGTCCAGAAGAAGTTACTGATATCAAAGAATCAATCGAAGGAAAGAACGTAGAAGTAATTTATTCTACTTTTGATGAACTTCCTGAACACCATAAGAGAGTTTCTGAAATGGTACTAGAAAGAGCAAAAAGATTAGTGGAACATAAAAAAGATGTTGTAATCCTACTAGACAGTATTACAAGACTTGCAAGAGCATATAATCTAACGGTTCCGCCAAGTGGAAGAACATTATCAGGTGGTTTAGACCCAGCAGCGTTACATATGCCAAAACGTTTCTTTGGTGCGGCAAGAAATATGCGAGAAGGTGGAAGTCTTACCATTCTTGCAACAGCATTAGTGGATACAGGAAGTAAGATGGATGATGTAGTTTACGAAGAATTCAAGGGTACAGGTAATATGGAACTTGTATTAGACCGTAAGCTTTCTGAAAAGAGAGTCTTTCCAGCAATTGATATTCCAAAATCAGGAACAAGACGCGAAGACCTTCTTCTTAATAAGGAAGAACAGGAAGCAGTTTATATTATGAGACGAGCTTTAAATGGCATGCGCTCAGATGATGCGGTTGAAAAAATTCTTGATTTATTTGTAAAAACACAGAATAATGATGAATTTGTGCAAATGGTAAAGAAAACAAAATTAAATTAAAAGTGCTTGCAATGGCTTATAACATATGTTACAATGAATAAGCTGTTTATGAGAAATGAGATCGACTGTGTCGGTTTTTATATGATTATTTATAAAGAGGTGAAATCAATGAGAGAAGGAATACATCCAGAATATAATCAGGCAGAAGTTACATGTAACTGTGGTAACACTTTTGTAACTGGTTCAACTAAGAAGGACATTCACGTTGAAATTTGTTCAAAATGTCATCCATTCTATACAGGCCAGCAGAAAGCTGCTGCAGCTCGTGGACGTATTGATAAGTTCAATCGTAAGTATGGTATGAACGAAAGCAAATAGTATTTGAGCAGGTAAGGTTGGGGTTGATGAATCTCAGCCTTTTTTGTATCATATTAAGTTGTAAAGCATTTCATTCTTATACAAATCCCTACACAAAGTGCAAGGTAAAGGAGGATTAAATGAAACCATCTGGAATTGGCGGTCAGGCTGTTATGGAAGGCGTTATGATGAAGAATGCCGACAAGTATGCAGTTGCGGTTAGAAAAGCAGATCAAACAATAGAAGTATCAACAAATGAATTTCAAAGTATTATAAAAAATAAAAATATATCTAAAATACCAATTGTAAGAGGTGTATTTAACTTTATCGATTCAATGGTACTGGGTATGAAGTCTCTTACTTTTTCTGCTAGCTTTTTTGAAGAGGAAGAAGTTAAGCCAAGTAAAGCGGATAAACTAATTGAAAAGATATTCAAGGATAAAGCGGAAAAGTTTGTAATGAGCCTTACGGTATGTTTTTCTATTGTAATTGCTGTGGCTTTATTTATGTTATTACCTTATTATATATCAAGTTTGTTTAAGAACATGTTCTTATCAGATATGGCAATTGCTGCCATAGAAGGTGTATTGCGTCTTGTAATCTTTATGGGATATATCTTTCTTATTTCTTTTATGAAGGATATACAAAGGGTATTTATGTATCATGGAGCAGAGCATAAATGTATTAATTGTATTGAACACGGACTTGAATTAAATGTAGAGAATGTAAGAAAGAGTTCAAAGCAACATAAACGTTGTGGAACTAGTTTTTTATTAATCGTTATTGTTATTAGTATTATTTTCTTTCTATTTATTCGTGTCGATTCACCTGTTCTAAGAGTTCTGGTAAGAATATTATTGATTCCTGTAATTGCAGGTGTGTCCTATGAGTTTATTAGGCTTGCAGGTAGAAGTGAAAATAAAATAATAGAGGTATTAAGTAAACCAGGATTATGGCTTCAGAATTTAACAACAAGAGAGCCAGATGATGATATGATAGAGGTTGCGATTGCTTCCGTAGAAGCAGTATTTGACTGGAGAGCTTATATCGAAGATGATACGAAAGAGAAAAACGCCCAACCAATTACCGAATAGATAGGAGCCTAAGATGACTTTACAAGAAGCCTTGGAATATGGAAAAAAATATTTAGAATCCAGACATATCTTAGACAGTCATATAGACGCTTGGTATCTACTGGAGTATGTGATCAAAGCGGATCGAAGCTATTTTTTCTTACATCAAAAAGAGCAGATGGAACCAGAAAAGGAACAACTTTATATAACATACCTAAAGCAAAGAGGAGAACATATTCCGCTTCAGCATATTACGAAACAACAAGAGTTTATGGGACTGACCTTTTGTGTAAATGAACATGTTTTAATTCCAAGACAAGATACAGAAATCTTAGTAGAAGAGGTATTAAAGCGTGTGAGAAAAGATATGACGATTCTTGACATGTGTACGGGTTCAGGCTGCATTATTATAAGTTTAAAACATGAGAAACCTAGCATTCAAGCATTTGCAAGTGATATATCAGAAAAGGCACTTGCAGTTGCAAGACAAAATGCCAAGAATTTGGACGCACCAGTTACCTTTATACAAAGTGATTTGTTTCAAGAAATTAATGATACATTTGACATAATTGTTTCGAATCCTCCCTATATTAAAACTGCAGTAGTAGATAGCTTAATGGCGGAGGTAAAAGAACATGAACCGCTTATTGCGCTAGATGGCAGTGTAGACGGCCTGTTCTTCTATAAAGAAATCATAAGTAAAGCTAAGAGGCATTTAAATGCAAGGGGATTTCTATGTTTTGAAATTGGCTTCGATCAGGGTGAGGATGTCTCTTCCTTAATGAAAGAGTCCGGATTCCATAATGTAGTAGTAATAAAAGATTTGGCTGGACTTGACCGAGTCGTGATTGGAAACACTTAGCGAAGCAAGTGGTTGTGATAGAAGAATGGAATTTGAATTTACCCGTCATAGTACGGCTGGATTATAATAGATTAGTTAATGTCATGGAGGAATAAAGATGTTTGATAGATTAGAAGATCTGCTGATTCGTTATGAAGAAATTATGAGTGAACTGAATGAGCCTAATGTAGCGGAGGATCAAAAACGCTTTCGTAAGCTAATGAAGGAACAAAGTGATTTGACTCCGATTGTGGAGGCATATAAAGAATATAAAGCCGCAAAACAAAGTGTGGAAGATAGCTTGCTTATGTTAGAGGAAGAAAGTGATGAAGAAATGCGAGAGCTAGCCAAAGAAGAATTAAATGATTCTAAGGCTCGCATTGAAGAATTAGAGCAAGAGCTTAAGATTCTCTTATTACCAAAAGACCCTAATGATGAGAAGAACGTTATTGTTGAAATACGTGCAGGAGCAGGTGGAGATGAAGCGGCATTATTTGCGGCAGAGGTGTATCGTCTTTATGTAAGATTTGCAGAACGAAACCGTTGGAAGACGGAAATGATGAGTTTGAATGAAAATGGAATTGGTGGTTTTAAAGAAGTAATCTTTATGATCAATGGACAGGGTGCTTATTCTAAATTAAAATACGAAAGTGGCGTTCATCGTGTACAACGTGTACCAGAAACCGAATCTGGCGGTCGTATCCATACTTCTACCATTACGGTAGCCATTATGCCAGAAGCAGAGGAAGTGGATTTTGAACTGAACATGAATGATTGTAAGTTTGATGTATTCCGAGCATCAGGAAATGGTGGACAGTGCGTTAATACAACGGATTCCGCAGTTCGTTTGACACATATTCCAACTGGTATCGTAATCTCTTGCCAGGATGAAAAGTCACAGTTAAAGAATAAGGATAAAGCATTAAAGGTGCTTCGTTCCAGACTCTATGAATTAGAGCTTCAAAAGAAAAATGATGCAGAGGCAGAAGCAAGAAGAAGTCAGGTAGGAACAGGAGATCGTTCAGAAAAGATTAGAACGTATAACTTTCCACAAGGACGTCTAACAGATCATAGAATCAAATTAACACTTCACAGATTAGATGCTGTTATGGATGGAGATTTGTATGAAGTAATCGATAGTTTGATAGCGGCGGATCAGGCAGCGAAGTTGGCTAACTTGAATGAGGAAGCGTAAAGCATGTGTAGTTATAAAATAAGATAAACATGATTGAAAATCGTTCTACAGCGGTAAAGGTAGAACGATTTTTTCTATTTCTTATAGTTGTGCCTTCACAAGAACTACGTTACTATTATTATAGGATTTGATGAATTGACTTGATAAAATAATATGTTAATATAAAAATGATAAAAGTAAATTATAATTAGTTTTTATCATTGAGGGCTGTTATATAAAATTATATGGAGGGTACATGGAAAATTATTTTAACGTTAAGAAAAACCTCAAAATAGTTTTATTTTTGGGGTCATTTGCTTTTGGATTTTTATCATTTATTTTGCCTATCTATTCAAAGAATATTGGTGGGAGTGGAGTATCGATAGGAGGTCTATTTTCTGTTTTTAGCATTATATCATTACTATTAAGGCCAATAATAGGAAGAGCGATAGACAAGTATGGAAGAAAATGTTTTTTTGTGTCTTCATTTATATTTTACGCTATTTCTATGATTTTATTTTCATATTCAACTAATATACTATTACTATATTTAAGCAGGTTAATTCAAGCTATAGGAGCTTCAATGATGTGGATTACATCATATTCTATAGCGGCAGATATTGCTGATAATGAAAATAAAGGTAAAACAATTGGACAAGTAGATGGGGCAAGCTCAAAAGGGGCATTATGTGGAGCAATTATAGGTTTTATTATTTTAAGTAATTTTTCTATACTAGAAGGATGGAGTATTTTATTTAAAGGGTATGCTATATTAGCTTTATTAGCAGCGTATATTGCATATAAAAAAATACCTGAAACTTCGGTCAAACAAAATGAAAGGACAATTATTCAAAATAAAAATAATTATAATATCTATTTTTACAAATTATTAAGCATAGTATTTATAACATCTTTATCAACATCAATGTTAAGTCCAGTATTAATGATTTACTTACAAGATAGGTTTACTAGTAATATTTTTGTATTAGGATTGGCATTTACTCCAGCTGCTTATGTATATGCATTTTTACCCTCAAAACTAGGAGGTATTAGTGATAAGGTAGGAAGAGTTATTCCAATGGTTGTAGGATTATTATGCGCTGGAATAATATCATTAGGATTCTCTCGATGCAATGATATTAGATTATTAGTTATATTATGGGTATTGGAATCTATAGGACTAGTCTTGGCATCTCCAGCAGAAGAAGCGTTAGTGGCGGACATAGTAGATGAGAAAACACGTGGTTCTGCTTATGGTACATACTTTTTTGTGTCCAGTTTAGGTGCAATTATTGGGCCGTTATTAGGAGGATGGTTATATGATGGTTATGGTCATCATATTCCGTTTTATGTAAATGCTATCTTGTTGTTTCTTAATAGCGTAATGACTATTGTTTTATTGGGGAAAAAATATAAGTTATAAGATTTAAGGAATTACACATAATAGTATCAAAAGATAAGCATGGACGGAGGAAAGATGAAAAATAAACAGAGAAGATTATGTATCAATGCAATCTTAGTACTTATCAGTGTTCTACTTCTTACTGCGTGCAATAAGGAGTCAAAGAACCAAGCAACAAATGAAGATAGAACAAAAGAAACGCAAACGCAGTCTACAGATGATTCAAAGGAAGAGATAAAAAAGAAATCTTCGAAGGAAAATAGATACGTTCCAGACAAAGAAACCGTGCTACGTATGCGAGAGATAGCATTAGAGGGTATGACAACAGAGCAGAGAAAAAGCTTAACTGACCTAGTAAAAACATCAAACATGGATTTAGAAAATAGTATTTTTTACAATGATTTGTGGAAACGCTTATCCGATCCAAAAGACCTCATATGGAATTATGTGGACAAAGTTGGAGAGATTCAAATAGGTTGGGCATTTGAGCCTACTGAAGTTTCACAAGAAGAGTCTGGGCTTACGAAAGAAGAGTACGAGCAAACATATGGAAAACCAGTAATGGTTGAGAATGAGAAAAATGCAGATAGTTATATCGAATTAATTGATGAATTGAGTTTAACTATCAATAATGAGGATTTAAAAGCAGACCTTTTTACAATTAAAGATTCTTTAACAAAGGTAAAAGAAAACCATGATGTAAATGAAATTGTAAAAATTTATAAGTTATTGCATGATATGGATTATTTTTTGCTTCGTTATGGAATTGAAGATGTAGGTAAAGATGTGAGAGATCAAAGTACAATTAGCAAATACTATGGAGTGCTAAGGATATATGAATCTGCGCAAAATACCAACACTAATTCTAAGTAATAGAAAATAGCAAGGGCAGAACCAGCTTTGTGTGGTTCCTGTCCTTTTTGTAATTAAAGTCTACAACAAAAAGATGAAATGACTTAAGAAAAACGTAAGTGGACATGAAACGGTATTGATAATACTATTATGTAAATAAGGAATCAACAAGAATCAAACAGGATAAATTGGGAGGAGTTAATATGTATAAAAAAGGTATGGTTATTTTTTGTGTGGTACTCATGCTGATGGGGTGTAAAGCTGCAAATCAAGCCGAGGAGAGTGTATCTTTGGAAAGTTCAATTGCAATCAGTAAAGATGATTTTTTAGAAGAAATGAAAGAAATGTTTGAACAAAGTGATAATACTTTTTCTTATGAAGATGCAAATAAAAGTATTTTAGAAGGGGAAAGAGTAAATATAACCTTAAATGATAGTGAAAACATGCAAGTATATATTTACGAATCATCCGATAAGGCAATTGAAGATGCTAAGCGAATAAGTTTGGATGGATTTTCTTATACAAAGTCAGAGGGAGATGAGGGCATGACAACTACGATTGATTGGATTGACAACCCTCATTTTTATAAGATTCAAAATATTATGATTCTATACTTAGGTAATGATGAAACTATATTAGACATACTTTCAGATAGCTTTGGAGAACAAATTGCAGGCTCCTAAAGGTATTTAATGGATTAGAAAGGGATGTGTCGTATGCGAGTATTAATTATTGAAGATGACAAAGAATTATGTGATACAATGGCTTATCATTTAAGACAAGAAGGATATGAGGCAGATACTTGCTATCGGGGAGATGAAGCGGATTACTATTTTAGACAAGGTATCTATGACGTGATTATTTTAGACCGTATGCTTCCGCAAGTAGATGGATTGACATTAGTGGAACATGCACGAGGTTTAGGTATTGTAGTACCTGTTATTATGGTAACAGCACTGAATGGAATTAATGATAGAATCGATGGTTTAGATGCAGGAGCGGATGATTATTTGATTAAACCATTTGCTATGGAGGAATTATTAGCAAGAATTCGTGCGCTGCTAAGGCGACCGGCAAGAATAACAGAGGTAGAAAAGATTACGCTTGGAAGCCTTGTGTTAGATGTGCAGTTACATACACTTACGAATCAAGAAAATCAAGTTTCCTTATCAAAGAAGGAAGCGCTGCTTTTGGAGTTCTTTATGAGAAATAAAAATCAAATTTTATCTCGCAGTCAAATACTTTCAAAGGTTTGGGGAATGGATCATTTTGTAGAAGAAGGAAATGTGGATAATTATATTTATTTTGTTCGAAGAAGGTTAGCTTCAGTGAAATGCAATGTTAAAATCAAGACGATTCACGGCGTGGGATATCGTATGGAAATGGAGTAAAAGTTATGTTTAATACATTACGAAAGCAATTGACGCTTTTATACACCATTACAACGGGAATTATTTTGACTGTAGTAATAGGAACTATCTTTATAAGTTTTCAAAGAGAAGCAGCCGCAAACAATCTAGAAACTTTTCAAAATAATTTATACGCAATTGAAACAAAACTTCAAACGGATTCCTTGATTAAATATGTCTGGCTGGCTGAATATGAAAATAATAACAATTTACTCATACATATTGAAGACAATGGAAAGCCAATTGATTATGAAGGATACGGATATCAGAGCGGACTTCGAAACGACTTGGTGGAATTGGTAAAAGAGCGCGCTATGGAAGATGGGATTAATTCTTCCATGCCTCCCATTACATCAAATAAAGTAATGAGCGATATCTATAAAATTAAATGGAATAACAAAAATTACTTGGGAGCTGTTGATTTAATAAAAGAAAAAAAGGGTTATAGAAGCGTGATACTTTTGCAATATTTTCCCATGGAATTTAGCCGTATCCGTAGCAGAATGGTTATATTTATTATGTATGGACTTGGCGTAGTTGCATTGTATGTAGTAAGTTGGAAGTTTGTTGGCAAGTCTTTAAAACCTGTGGAGGAAAACAGAAAACGACAAACCGAATTTATCGCAGCAGCATCACATGAATTAAAGGCTCCTTTAGCAGTGCTTCAAACAAGTGCTTCTGCATTAAAATATGGAGATAATCAAGCAATCTTTATCAAAAATATTGAAAATGAGTGTGTGAGGATGTCCAATCTAATCGAAGATATGCTTTTACTTGCATCTACTGATGCAAAGAATTGGTCCCTGCATCAGTGTATCATCGATGCAGATACGTTAGTGCTTGAAACTTATGAGCGTATGGAGGCCTTATGCAGAGAACAAGGATATCGATTGGTGGTAGACCTTCCAACAAAGCCCCTACCTAAGATGGAGGGAGATAAAGAGAGGCTTACACAGGTGCTTTCTATATTAATAAACAATTCTTTGGCTTATGCAAATGCAAAAGAGAGAAAAGAAATACGACTACGCGCCTATGAAAAAAGAAATTATATATATATTCAAGTAATTGATTATGGGATCGGAATCAAAGAAGAAATAAAAGCAAACATATTTGAACGATTTTATCGAGGAGATGAAGCAAGAAATGAAAAAAGTCATTTTGGACTTGGACTTAGTATTGCAAAAGAAATCATAGAATTACATGGTGGTATTATAAAATGTGAAGACACCGAAGAAAATGGCTCCACATTTACCATTAAATTAAAAAGATTCATTTAAAAAGTTTTTGGAGTAGTCCAAAAACTTTTTTACTTTATAGGAAAGTTCTCCTTCGGAGAACTCTTGATATGAAAAGGGCCCGCATGGAGGCGGGCACAACAAGTAAACGATAGGTTTTAGAAGATATAGAAACCTTCAGCTCCCGGGAAGTCTTCGTCA
>POVV01000127.1_pt1 | contig 64314 bp, 50 predicted proteins | sample 1560271 | NCBI WGS metagenome assembly POVV01 (sample SAMN08337232, study PRJNA429181) | Bioreactor metagenome, whole genome shotgun sequencing project. | biome: cows' rumen and soil; feature: anaerobic; isolation source: anaerobic chemostat enrichment culture, galacturonate as sole carbon... | reverse complement strand
GTTATCGATATTTGGAATGTTTAGCCAATAACACCATCAGCCCTTTCTATGCTGCACTGGCCAATATTGCGACGCTATTCTTACAGGATTTACAGACCCAATACGCATTGAAGCCGGCAGAGTTACGGTTGAGATTCTAGTCGTGGAGCGCTCTGCGCTTTACAGCCTCGTTCCTCGGCCGCCAGGAGAAATCAATATTCCGATATTGATTATGCGGACGAAATTTACACTGCAATCAAATTAGACTAATGTGTCATCAATCTAAGGCCATCAGTATTGATGACCTTAGATTTCATCATCACAAACCGCTATTTAATCTCAGTTACCGAAGGCACGACAGGCGTAACAGGTATCGTAAGAAGCTCAGGAACCAACGGTTGAGGCTTTCTGCCAACGGTGGGAACCGGTTGCCTGAATCCCCGGGTCAAATACACCAAGTATAAGAAGCCTAACGCCCCCCAAATCAGTCCGAGCCTTAGGGAGTCAACCTCTAAATTGAGCCACAGGACCACAATCATTGCGGCACCGATTAACGGCATGACCAAAAAACTCACTCTATCTTTAAGCGTTTTATTGCGCCCCTGACGAACAAAGAAAAACCAGAATACTGAAATATTCACAAAGCTGAATGCCACCAGCGCCCCGAAATTAATCAGTGAAATAGCACTTTCTAAATCCAGTACAATCGCCGTTAAAGCGACCACGCCAACCAATAAGATATTGGTCACCGGCGTTTTCCACCGCGGATGAATATAGCCAAATATCTTTTCAGGGAAAACGTTATCGCGCCCCATGACATAGAGCAGCCTGGCGATACTCGCCTGTGATGCAAGGCCTGAGGCCAGTGCGCCCACGACAGTGCAGCACAGTAAAACCACTTGGAAGAATTTACCGCCAACGTACAGAGCGATATCAGGTAAAGCATTATCCGGATCGCTTAACATTGAAAGGTCCGGGAAAAATAGCTGAATAAAAAATGACACTGAAACAAAGATGATTCCGCCGTAAAATGCGGTTAAAAAGATCGCTTTAGGAATCACTTTTTTCGGATCCGGCGTCTCTTCTGATAAGGTACTTACTGCGTCAAATCCCAGAAACGAGAAACACAGCACCGTAGCACCGGCAATAATCGGTACCACTCTGGCTTCATCAGAGAAAAATGGCCGAGCCAAATCTCGTTGAATGCCTTCCGGGCCCTGACTCAGCCCCTGCCATACCAAATAGATGAACACCACCAGAATCGCGATTTGAATAAACACCAACACCATATTCAAATTGGCAACCCAGTTGACGCTTCGAAGGTTTATAACGGTCATCACGGCCACAAAACCGACCACCCAGATCCAAGGATCGACGGAAGGAAACAGAGCCATTAAATAGATTTTCGCCAACAGCGTATTAATCATTGGCAGGAACATGTAGTCCATCAGTGACAGCCAGCCCACCATAAAACCGACGTGCGGATTTATCGCTTTTTGCGAATAGGTGTAGGCCGAGCCCGCTTCAGGAAATTGCCGTACCAGCTTGCCGTAGCTTATCGCAGTAAACAGTACCGCCACTAAGGCCAGAATATAGGCGCTGGGAACATGCCCTTCAGTTTTACCCGATACAATAACAAATGAGTCAAACACGGTCATTGGCGTCAGGTAAGCCAAACCGATAATAACAATTTGCCACAGTTTAAGGGAACGCTTGAGTTGAACTCGATTAGGCGATGCTGAAATTGTTGACTGACTAATCGCCATAGCGGTATTCCCCCAAACTCTCAACTTTTTGGATCGATACAACATCAAGCAGAGAGGCCGCAGGGGAATAGTCTGACGAGCGGCTGGGATAAAGAGAGGAATAACATCGGTTTTCGCAAAGCGAAATGTTGGCACCATAGTCACTGCGGCGGTATTTATTACCGACGCAGAGAGGCGGTTTGAGTACGGAAGTTGCCATTGATCGTTCCTTCTTAAAACGTTAACCGAAGCTAACTGATATTAGAGAATATTTATTCACTAGAGAAATTAGACTAAAAAATCGCTATCACTAGGATTTATAAATACTTTTCTCAGCCATAAACAAAAAAATAACCGACGTCATTTTACGCCGGTTATTCACTATTCGGCCATTTTGCACCACAAGAATAACCTTGCCAATAGTGTGAAATAAATATTCTTGATGATAAGTTAAATTGTTTTAAAAATGTCTTAATAAACAAAGAATAATAAACATAAATATTATTGCTATCCCTTGAGCTTTCTCATATCTTCAATAGCGATATCTGAGTCGATTGTTTTACATTTTTCAGAAACGATTTGTAATAATATTCCATCGACTTTATTGTGTGACTTATAGCACACTTATTTTTTAAATTGTATGATGAATCAAATTCAACGCAGGGGACCATTTTTCATGCTTCCGTTCCTAAGACTCTGCTGGCAATACCTCCGGGCCTTTATTTTAATTTATATTTGTTTACTGATTGGTAATGGCATATCGGCCATTATTCCGCTGGATATTCCGGGCAGCATAATTGGTATGTTGGTGTTGTTTGCCCTGCTCTCCTCACAAATACTCCCCCCGGCCTGGGTCAAACCCGGATGTCACCTGTTTATTCGTCATATGGCCCTGCTGTTTGTGCCTATCAGCGTCGGTATCATGAATTATTATCAGCAGATTTTGACCCTGTTCGGACCCTTGGTGGTCTCCTGTCTGGTCAGTAGCCTGGTGACCATGCTTATCGTCGGCTTTTCATCTCATTACGTGCACGGCGTTAAGAAAATTAAGAGTAATAAGGAGCCATTATAATGTGGTGGGCTATCCCGTTAACCCTGGTGGTATTTTACGGCTCCCGTAAGCTGGCGATAAAATTAAACATGTCGCTGCTGAATCCGCTGCTGGTTTCATTATTTATCATTGTGCCGATTTTATTACTCACCAATACCCGCTATGACAGCTACTTTCAGGGCAGTAAGTTGCTTAATGATTTGCTACAGCCTGCCGTTGTCGCGCTGGCCTTCCCGCTGTATGAGCAACTTCACCAAATCCGTGCCCGCTGGAAATCCATTATCACCATCTGTCTGATCGGCAGCCTGGCGGCTATGATCAGTGGTACTGCCGTAGCGCTGTGGTTAGGCGCATCGCCCGAAATGGCGGCATCCGTGTTGCCAAAATCAGTCACGACACCGATCGCCATGGCGGTCTCGGAGTCGATTCATGGCGTACCGGCTATCAGCGCTATCTGCGTGATGTTTGTTGGTATTTTCGGCGCCGTTTTCGGTTATCCGATTCTCAATTTAATGCGGATAAAAACCCCAATAGCTCGGGGATTATCTATCGGTTCAACCGCCCATGCCTTAGGCACCGCCCGCTGCGTAGAACAAGATTATCAGGAAGGTGCTTATAGTTCTCTGGCGTTGGTTATTTGCGGCGTGATTACATCACTGACCGCCCCTTTTATTTTCCCTATCCTTTTACGTTTATTTAGCTAACACGCTATAGCGGGTTGTCAGTAAATCTGCCATTTGCATTTACTTACAACCCGATAGAAACAAGAAGGGAATTTTCAGCTACCCTATAGAGGTATGCTTTACGCCAATCGGTCAATCAAATATGTAGTTCAGATCGCAATACTCAACAAAATGTTTATATCCGAGTAACATTGATTGAACATTTGAGTTGGGTTTCTTAAAATTGACTGACTTGTTGTTTTTTAATCTGATTTAAGAGCCCATCTTCATGGATATGGAACTAGAACATAAACGCCCTCTTTATATTCCTTATGCCGGCCCGGCTTTGCTTGAAACGCCTTTATTAAATAAAGGCAGTGCATTTACTCAAGAAGAGCGTAGTAATTTCAACCTTGACGGTCTGCTACCTGAAGCAATCGAAACTATTGAAGAACAGGCCGATCGTGCCTATAAGCAATTTCAGGGATTTAAAACTGATATTGATAAGCACATTTACCTGCGCAATATTCAAGATACCAACGAAACGTTGTTCTATCGCCTGATAGAGAATCACATGAGCGAAATGATGCCGGTGATTTATACCCCGACCGTGGGTGAGGCCTGTGAACATTTCTCTGATATCTACCGCCGCCATCGTGGTCTGTTTATCTCCTACCCGAACAGAGATAACATCGATGACATGCTGCAAAACGCCACTAAACAAAACGTAAAAGTCATCGTGGTGACTGACGGTGAGCGTATTCTGGGTCTCGGCGATCAGGGTATCGGCGGCATGGGTATTCCTATCGGAAAACTCTCGCTTTATTGTGCCTGTGGCGGTATCAGCCCGGCATATACGCTGCCTGTGGTATTGGATGTGGGTACCAATAATCAGCAGTGCTTGAACGACCCGCTGTATATGGGCTGGCGTCATCCGCGTATTTCCGGTGACGAATATTATGAATTCGTTGACGCCTTTATTTCTGCGGTAAAACGCCGCTGGCCGAACGTATTACTGCAGTTTGAAGACTTCGCCCAAAAGAACGCAACCCCGTTGCTTAACCGCTATCGCGATGAGCTCTGCTGCTTTAACGATGATATTCAAGGTACCGCAGCCGTCACATTAGGCAGCCTGATTGCCGCCAGCCGTGCAGCAAACAGCCAGCTAAAAGACCAACGAGTGGTATTCCTTGGCGCAGGCTCAGCCGGATGTGGTATTGCTGAACAAATCATTGCCCAGATGATCACCGAAGGTCTGAGTGAAAGTGAAGCCCGTAACCGTATCTTTATGGTTGACCGTTTTGGCCTGCTCACCGATCAAATGCCAACCCTGCTGGACTTCCAGGCCAAGCTGGTACAAAAGCATGATTCTCTGAGCCATTGGCAGCGTGACAGTGAAGCCATTTCCCTGCTCGACGTGGTGCGTAATGCTAAACCGACGGTCATGATTGGCGTTTCTGGTCAGGCAGGCCTGTTCACCGAAGAAATTATTCGTGAAATGCACAGCCACTGTGCCCGTCCGATTGTCATGCCGCTGTCTAACCCGACCTCTCGAGTTGAAGGCCGTCCGGAAGACATTATTAACTGGACCGACGGAGCGGCGCTGGTTGCCACCGGTAGCCCGTTTGCTCCGGTTATCCATAAAGAGAAAGTCTATCCGATTGCCCAATGTAATAACTCTTACATCTTCCCGGGTATTGGCTTAGGCGTACTGGCCTCTAAAGCCAGCCGTGTGACTGACGGTATGTTAATGGCTGCCAGTCGCGCACTGGCGGACTGCTCACCGTTAGCGAAAAATGGCGAAGGTGCGTTATTACCGGCAGTTGACGATATTCAGGAAGTTTCACGCTATATCGCGTTGAAAGTAGCCAAAATGGCTCAGCTTGAATCCGTTGCGGTATTAACCTCGGATGAGGCTTTACTCCACGCACTCAATGATAACTTCTGGAATCCGGAATACCGTCGCTATAAGCGCACGTCGTTCTGATCGGAATATTTGCCTGAACTTAGCCAGTGCCGCCCAATGGCACTGGCTGTTTTAACTGAATCTTACTGTTTTTCTGACTCTTTTCAGATTTTTTGCTCTCTACCATCTTGTGTTAACGCTTACCGTCGAGTAGCCTTGAAATGTCCCACTCAAGTTAAAAGTACTCAACTATGATATTAAAACGACTGATATACAGCCTGTTGGCATTGTTGATTTTATTAATCGGCACGGCCCTACTCCTCGATCGCTGGATCAGTTGGCGTACTGCACCCTATATTTATGAAAATATAGAAGAACTACCCGAAAGCCACGTTGGCGTAGTATTAGGCACCTCTAAATACGTCAGAACCGGCGTGATAAATCAATATTATAAATTTCGCATTCAAGGTGCGTTGAATCTGTATAACAGCGGCAAGATTAACTACCTGCTGCTCAGCGGTGATAATGCCTTGCTCAGCTATAACGAGCCTATCACCATGCGCAAAGATCTGATTGCCGGCGGCGTTCCCTCTTCCGACATTGTGCTGGACTATGCCGGATTCAGAACCTTAGACTCGATTATCCGCACCAGAAAAGTGTTCGACACCAACGGTTTTACCATTATCACTCAACGCTTTCACTGCGAACGAGCGCTATTTATCGCCATGCATAGCGGAATAAAGGCTCAGTGTTATGCGGTGCCGTCGCCTAAAAATATGTTTACCGTCAGAGCGCGTGAAGTGATCGCCCGATTGGGCGCCCTAACCGACTTATATATTTTAAAGCGTGAGCCCCGCTTTCTTGGCCCGATGATACCGATTCCGACACCTTATAGTCTGGAAGGTGATGTGCAGGATTATCCGGCCGTATCACCGGAACAATTGTTTGAACTGGAAGATGCCGCAATTCAGGCACAGGCGGCTAAACGCCCCACAGCGGCTAATAGCGTCAAGTAGTGGATTGTTTAGTCGCAGGTGGCTTACCGGATAGCAAACGCCATAGCCACTCGACGGGCCCCAGCGTAAACCAGCGCAGCCACAGTACTGAAAACACAATATTAATGCACCAGATAAGCGGTACTAAGGCCAGCAATGATAAGCGGTCGAGCTGTTGGTACCAGCCCAGATGGTAAAATAACGTGGTGCAAACGACCGTTTGTAACAGGTAGTTACTCAACGTCATACGCCCTACGCTCGCCAGATATTTGCTGATTCGGCTAAGCTGAATACGCTGTCCGTAGCCATACCACAGCGCCATATAGCCCAGCCCCTGTAAAACGGCCGCCAGGTCTTTCGGTACTTGTAAATAGTAGTTGGCCCAATCAAAACGCCAGTCGGACCACCACTGGAGTGCCGCCACCGGGAGATGAATAAACAGAGAGAGGCCAAACAGCATCCATCCCTGACGGCGATAAGTGGATATCTCTGCATTACCCTTAAGCCAGCCATTACGCATCAAAACAGCGCCGATCAACATCAACCCGACCAGTTCCCAGCCATACTGAATAATAATTGCCAGCTGGATCATCAACGTCATACTAAACCGGGCTGACCAAGCCTGAATGCCACCGGCCAGCTTCCATTGTGCTTCGGCATCCAGCTCTGCGGCAGTTGGCGTCCAGAAGCTATTAGCTTGACCATCGATACCCGTTAATAAGCCCAAACAGAGCAACAGCGCTATACCGATCGAGAAAAGCACTATACCGGTTCGTAACAGACTATCGCCGGACGTCGCCCCGTGAATGAACATCACAGCACCCAGCCCGGTAATACCGTACGACAGCAAAATATCGCCGTCCCACATAAATACGCTGTGAATAAACCCGATAACCCCAAGCCAAAAGAGCCGGATAACATTCCAGCGTCGGCCTCGTTTTTGTAACAGTTCGAGCCCGCCGCCAAATAAAATGGCGAACATTGACAGAAAGGTGCCCTGAGCGAAAATGCTTAACAGCGACCATACCACCCCGTCGCTTAGCGAAGGTAACCCCGCATAAGCCGGGTTAAGGTAAGCCGCCTTGGGCAGGCCAAATCCACTAATATTCAGCAGCAGAATACCGAGCAAAGAAATGCCCCGCACGCTGTCCAGTAATGAATTACGCCGGGCTGAGCCGTTAAAAGGTTCAGCTACCGGCGTAGAATCTGTGGAATATTGCTGCATTCAATAAACGATGATTTAGGGGTGGTGAGAAGTATGACGCACCGAGGCCAAAAACTCCTGACGCGTACTTGGATTGCTCTTAAACAAACCGCCCAGTGAGGTTGTACTGGTCGAGCTGGTTGCATCACAAACCCCGCGGGATTTGACACAATAATGAATGGCATCAATCGAAACCGCCACGTTAGTGGTGCCCAATAGGGTTTGCAAAGCCAACAGGATTTGCTGCGTCAGACGCTCCTGCACCTGAGGGCGCTGGGAGAAAAACTGAACGATACGGTTGATTTTAGATAACCCGATAACAGAATCTTTCGGAATATAAGCCACCGTCGCCTTACCATCGATGGTGACAAAGTGATGTTCACAGGTGCTGGTCAGTGTGATATCTCTGACCGTAACCATTTCGTCCACTTTCATCTTATTTTGTATCAGGGTAATTTTCGGGAAATTAGCATAGTCCAGCCCGGAAAAAATCTCATCAACGTACATTTTAGCAATTCGGGTCGGAGTTTCGGCCAAACTGTCATCGGACAGGTCAAGATTAAGCAGTTGCATAATCTCGGTCATATGCGCCTGAATGCGTTGTTTGCGTATGTCCGAATCAAGTACCGCACCACGCAACGGCGTCTCCAGCCCTTTGGCTTCTAATGCGGCATGAACTAATATGGCTTCTTTACTCAGCGATGACATTGTATCTCTCCAACACGTTTGCAATATCTTTGATAAGGATCACACCTTACAGCCGACCACTGTAATTTAGCCTTACGGGTTTATCCAGTGCTCTGTAGTCATTTTGTTAATAAAAAATATCTTATGCTGAAATTTATCGCCGTTCACCCGACTGATGATATCAGGCATAATAGAAAGATTATTTTCTTTCAGCCCAAACCCAATCAGGTTTGTAACGGAGCCTCCGGATGGATTGTTGTGCAACTACATCATCAGATCTTCTTACTCTTAGCCAGGCCTTAGAAAAAATACTGTCACAGGTCAGCACGGTATCCCAAAGCGAACAAATAGACCTGACGCAAGCCGCGGGACGAATTACCGCCCGGTCAGTGACCTCTCCGCTCGACGTTCCGCCATTTGCTAACTCAGCCATGGACGGTTACGCCGTACGCCTTAAAGACGTGACTGAGTCGGCTATTTTACCGGTAGCCGGTAAAGCCTTTGCCGGGCAACCGTTCCACGGTGAATGGCCGACAGGAACCTGTTTACGCATTATGACCGGAGCCCCGGCACCAGCCGAAGCTGAAGCGGTTATTATGCAAGAGCAGGCTGAAGTGCTGGATAACGGCATCCGCTTCACTCATCTGCCTAAAGCCGGCCAGAATATTCGCTTAGCCGGTGAAGATATTATTAAAGGGGCCGGGGTATTAGCCGCAGGTTCAAGACTGGGCGCAGCGCAGTTACCGCTGTTAGCCTCGCTAGGTGTCAGTCAGGTTGCCGTTTATCGCCGCTTAAAAGTCGCCCTGTTCTCTACCGGTGATGAACTCCAGCTCATTGGTCAGCCGCTACAGGACGGGCAAATTTACGATACTAACCGTTTCGTGGTTCGATTAATGCTCCAGCAACTCGGCTGTGAAGTTATTGACCTTGGTATTATCCGTGATAATGAAGCCGCTATTCGACAAGCCTTTGACCGTGCAAACAGTCAGGCTGATTTAGTTATCAGCAGCGGCGGCGTTTCGGTTGGTGAAGCTGACTACACTAAACAAATTCTTGATGAACTGGGCCAGATTAGCTTCTGGAAACTGGCAATTAAGCCGGGCAAACCTTTTGCCTTCGGTAAATTAAGTCAGGCTTGGTTCTGCGGACTACCGGGGAATCCGGTCTCTGCCGCCCTGACCTTCTATCAATTGGTTCAGCCGTTAATTGCTAAACTCAGCGGATACACTCAGTGGCAAAAGCCACGTCAGTTCAGAGTCAAAACCACCAGTAAACTGAAGAAAACGCCGGGTCGTTTAGATTTCCAGCGTGGTATTTTGTCGACCAATGCACAGGGTGAGATGGAAGTTTGTACTACCGGTCATCAGGGCTCACACGTGTTTAGCTCATTTAGCCAGGCTAACTGCTTTATTGTGTTAGAGCAGGAACGCGGCTCTGTTGCCGCCGGTGAATGGGTTACGGTAGAACCCTTTAATTCACTGCTGGAGAGCTAAGCGATGCTGCCTGAACTGAGCGATAGCGAAACCCTGCGTTATAACCGTCAGATTATCCTGCGCGGATTTGACTTCGACGGGCAGGAAAAACTGAAAGCCTCTTCGGCGCTGATCGTCGGCTTAGGTGGTTTAGGTTGCCCGGCAGCCCAGTATCTGGCCGCTGCCGGTATTGGCTCGCTGACGCTGCTGGATTTCGACACCGTGTCGTTATCCAACCTACAGCGCCAAATACTGCACCGCGACGACCGCATTGGTATGTCAAAGGTTGAATCTGCCCGCCGCTCGCTGAGCGAGATCAATCCCAACGTGGCTTTGCATACGGTCGATGCCGCGCTGGATGACCAACAGTTGGCTGCGTTAATTCAGCAGGTGGATATTGTTGTAGACTGCACCGATAACGTAGATATCCGCAATCGGCTTAATCAGCAATGCTGCAAATTACGCATCCCCTTGGTTTCCGGTGCGGCTATTCGCATGGAAGGTCAGATTAGCGTATTTACTTACCAGCAGAATGAACCTTGCTATCAATGCCTGAGCCGCCTGTTTGGTGCCAATGCTTTAACCTGCGTCGAGGCCGGCGTAATGTCACCGTTGGTTGGTATGATCGGCTCAATGCAGGCAATGGAAACGATTAAAGTGTTAACTCACTTTGGTACCCCGTTAACCGGCCGACTACTGATGATTGATGCCATGACAATGCAGTTCAGAGAGATGAAACTGATGCGCGATCCGGCCTGCCCGGTGTGCTCAAGCTGTAGCTGACAACGTGGTTTAATTTGATCGCAGCGTAGATTTCGTGCGCATAATCAGCATCGGGATATACATTTTTCCTAGCGGCCAAGGGGCGATATTTTTAACGTCTGGTGGGCTACCGGCCTACCTTTGCTAAGGGCCATTATTGGACACATTCATGTGTCCAACCCTACGGGCCAGCGCTAGCGCTGTTTAAATTTGTTGCCGACAAATTTGTCGGCAACTCAAGTTGCTGCGCCCCCTTCGGTTGACCACCTTTAAGAGCAATAGTTTAATTATTGGAGTTTGTCAGCAGTCTGAGCCCTCAATAATGAGGGCTTTTAATTTATCATCGTCGCCAAGCGTCATCCCCCTCAGCCCCGTGAACGACGATCGGCTGAGATTTGTCGGAATACTTTATATTACCGATTTGATTCCGGGGAAAAGAGAGACTACTAGTTTAAATATTAGCGTGATAAATATTCGGCAAGATAGCTTACAGTACGCTGCCACTTTGACTGTTTGGCTGATTAGGTTGAGGTGCTGCATCTTGCGCCTGCCGATCGGGATCGGCCTGTTTATTATCACAGCCCTTAGCACCACACTTAACCAACTCTAGTGGGCCACTGTGCAGCAGGATAGCCAACCAGCCGGTTTTACTGGTAAAGTTTTCGCCATTAAACGGCTGAACCCCTGAAGGCCCGCCGCATAGCATCATATGGCTTGATGCTACACATGACCAGCCACGAGCTTTCAACGCTTCCGACATTTCACTGTCTTTATTATCAAGGCGGTCGAGATATACTTTTTCTTTGGTCTCGGTATTTTCTGCCACCCAGGCCCTGAGCGATAGCTGCTCTTCGGTCAGGTTACTCTCACCCTCCATCCCCTTTTTATAAGGGATAACCTTTAAGGTTGACGGTGTCACCTCTCCACTTCTCGGATCGATGGCCTGATATTCACCGGCGAAAGAAAACTCAGTGGCACTGCCGTCCTGATCCTGCTGTGCCGCGGTTACGAAACTCACAGAGCTTACCCATAAAGCCAGACAAGCCAACGCCATCAGAGATAAATTTTTCATTGACTGACCACCGTTGTCGGTAATAAAAAACCAGAAATAATGCGGGGAATACCGCGATTCGTCGTCTATAGATATAAATATAGTACTCTTTGGTTAACAATGGTTGATAACCAGACGGATATCTTATCTTAATAAAAATAATTAGTTAGCTAACTCTGTAATAAGTGCAATCAATGTGGAAAAAATTAGATTCTGAGAAAGGACAACATCATGACGCCCGACAATGGCGCATCATGATGTTGAAAAATAAAATTAATCAACCAACTTGCATACTCCGAACGCGGCCGGAATATGGAAGTCAGGTTTTTCTGTTTTTGGATTAACCCAACTAATCCATTTACGTACCTGAGGCTCACCTTGACTAAACTCGCCGCGCAGAATTGCACACATCAGTTCGCGCTTATCGGTACCCAGCAATAGGTGAAGCTTATCCAGTTCGCTGAGATCGACTTTCCCCGCCACGGCATAACCGTTTTTCGTTTTTTCAGCATGGACTTTTAACGTTTTCCAGTCCCAACTGGCATCGACCTGACGGTAGAAGTTGGCTTCAGCATCAAACACTCGCCCTGCTGAATCCATTTCCATGGTGTAATAAGGCTTCAGATCTTTACCGGTAGAGAAAAATAGCTCAACCCGATCCGATGCCAATACTGCGGTGTCTTTATCCGGATCGTTACCCAGCTGGATATCGTCATCCACTACGTTAAAACGAAAATAGAGAGCCTCTTTATCCCACAAAGCGCGGAACTCTGTCGCCGGTGGCGTCTCTTTATTCCATGGATAAGTGAAATCAGTCAATACTTCTGCTTTTTTCCAAATGGCTTCATCGGCGTTACCCGATAAAGTCGGAGCCTTATCAGTATGATGGATATTGTATTGCTGAGCATTGGCCGCCGTGAAGCCTAAAAGTAGCGTGGTGAAGAATATGAGTAATCTGTTCATTCGAAATACCTTATGTAATGGCTACGTGAATGGGCAAAAAATTACTTGAAATAAAATTTCAATAAAAATATAGATCATTGAATTTATATTTCAAATAACTTTGTTACCAATGATATAAACAGTATCGATATTTGGGATGAATATCACGGGGATTAACCCGGAGATCGGAACTTAATTGTACGCCAAGCCTGTTTTTTGTATTTTCCGGTATAAATAATGAATAAGGTTAAATTGAATTATTTTTTCGATATTTTACCGGAGTTTGATTAGTTATCTTATTGAACTGTCGATGAAAATAACTAACATCCTGAAAACCACACTGCGATGTAATGGCGGATAAGGAAAGTGAGCCAGTCCTTAACAAAAAGCAGGCTTTATCTATGCGCAGTTGCGATATATATCCACTAAATGACAGCCCAGCAAAGGCAGTTAAATCCCGCTTTACTGCACTAACGCTGCAATGTACATGATCGGCTACCTGCTGTAGCGTCACTAGCGTTGTGAAATTATTGTCGAGATAATTTAATATCTTCTCCACTCGCTGATTTTTATGGGTAAGAGCGGATGGCTCTCAGAGATATAGCCGATGCCTTTATCTTCAATCAAAAGTTCAAATAGCAATCCAAGCAGGCTAAGGCGCGTCAGCGGCGAGTGGCTGGCGGTTATCTTTCTGAACAAAGGCTCACTTTACTTTGCACAATCTGCAGATAATTGAATGGCTGGAGAAGCACGGGAAAAAAGTTGGCTGATTGCACGATATTCTTCCATTCCACTGAGCAACTGCCGGTTAAACCAGATTTGTGGAATCAGAATAACAAAAATCTCACTGACAGAATCAGTCCGAACACTTTCCCATGAGTGAGGTTGCCCGGAGGCAATAAAAACAAGATCCGGAGAACTATAATCGGACGCATGGTTGCCGATATATCGCTTCCCTTCACTGTGTAACGTCAACGTTAGTTCATATTCCTGATGGTAATGCCACTTAAATGGTATTTCTTGCAGCTTTAAATGCGTTGAAAACCATGAGGTTGCTGCTTCATACCAGAATGTTTCACGTTTAAGCATGGGTTATCTCACGTACAAATTTGAGCTAATTGTGCAGTATTTTGCGCCAATACTAAACTAAACGTAGCCATTGCTCTGGATAATGAACGGTATCATTCCTGACATAGAGCGACATAAAATGATTACTGATTACTTTCAGACAAGCCTTCCTCACATCAACAACGTTTTACTGAGCCAGAAAGAGCAAACCGATCGTGTGGCTGAACAGATGGTAAAAACCATCCGGGATGATGGCATTATTTATGCTTTCGGAACAGGCCATTCTCATATGATCCCAATGGAGTTGTTTGGGCGCGCGGGAGGATTAGCCAATGTGTGTGCAATGCTTGACGAAACTATCTTAAACGGCGGTGGCGCAAGACGTTCGAGCAGGATGGAGCAGTTATCCGGGCTTGCCAATATTATCTGGCAAAGTACGCCGCCCGGCCCCAGCGATATGCTTTTTATTGTCTCAAATTCCGGCAGAAACGCCGCTATCGTTGAAATGGAGCTTAAAGCCCGAGAGGAAGATGTCTTTACCGTTGCCATCACCTCACTAGCACAATCAAAAGCTAATGCGTCTCTTCACCCTAGTGGACAAAAGCTTTATCAGCTTGTGATATTGTGCTGGATAATGGCGCCCCTGACGGTGATGCACAAATGAGATTTGGCGATTATGTCACCGAGCCTTTATCAACGTTAACCGGTATTATTCTTATCAACTCACTGGTCTGTGAAAGCGTGCTGTTATGCCAGGAACGAAATATCCCAGTGCCGCTGTTTCAGAGCCAAAATACCGAAAGAAAAACAAATAACGACGCATTGTTTGAGCGTTTCTCATCCCGAATTCCTAATTTCTGAAACGGGGATAACTCAACCTGTGTGCAAAATTGAGCGGGTATTAAGAATTAAAACCGTACAATAATTTCTATTATCCAAACTTCCTCCTTGCTGAATAACGAGAGGAAAATCCGAAGAGGTTAAACCTCTTCGGACGGTCGTCTGTTAAAATTAAGCGCTACGACTAGAAGTTAATACGAAAACCAAGATTAGCCTCAACCGGCATTTCAACCCAATGTCCTTTACGGTAATCCACTTCCATATAGAGTGCCGTTCTCTCTGAGATTCGGGCATCGAGGCCTAAACCATATTTGCCGATGTTCCCCGAAAAATCGTTATTAAAATCGTAACGCTGGTTAATTCTTACGTGATTAGACTTAATAAACTCTCGTTCAATGGCGGCTTTTACATACGGGTTAAGTTTAATCCCACCGCTTAAATCAAAAGCTTTACCCAGGTTAAAACCGACTTCGGCCTTGGCTGAACGGTTGTTATCAATATCAGCCTTCATGCCATTATTTAACGTAATGTTCTTACTCTCTGCGCTAAAGTAACTGGCTCGCAAATAGGGCTCAATATACATATCCTGACTGAACTGATAGTTATAACCAGCCTCAACCGATGTACCAATGGCATTTTGGTGATAGTTGCTCTTAGCGATATCGCCGCTGGTGCTGCGCGCATTTAGTGAATTACTAAAGCGGTTAGCTTTTAGTACGCCATCAATATAATAGCCGGAGTCATCAAAGTAGGTCGCATAAATGCCTAAGCTATAGCTATCGATATCACTGTTTCCGCCTCGGGCATGCTTAAGTTTGTTATTACTATAGGCGGTGAATCCGCCCAACAGCATCTTACCTGAGGCTAGAGCTATCACCTTATCGCCACCGATTTCAAAACCATCCTGTTGTAGCTTATAAGCTGCGCCCATTGAAGAACTTACCCGAGTATTATTGGTCAGATAACGCCCCCATGCGCCAAAGTTATCGCCAACGCTATTACGCAGGTCGCCTTTTCGCAGGCGTAGGTTTTGCAGCTCACTATCAAATATAAACTGATTGGCAGAAGCCATACTGAGCACTGCGTCGGTTGACGGCGTGGTCTGCTTCGCCAGAGGTTTTACATCAGCAGGCGGAACGTCTTCTGGATCGACGTCGGGAGCAGGTTCATCTGACGGTTGCCAGTCAGCGCCTAAATACCAGACATTACCGGTTATCCCATCTTTACCATTTTTCTGCTTAAGGCTGTACATATAAGCACCGCCGTCTACAGCCGTAATATTTGCCCCTGATAATGACGCTAATGTGAAATCCGCCCCGCTGCTTTTATCATTGATAATATTTAACGTTTGATTTTCAGCCGTCGTAATCTCTTCGCCGGAGTCATTAATAATCACCCGATGGCTGCCACTCCCGCTTTCCATTAAAAGCATATTCCCCTTTCCCTGACTAATGGTGGTGTTAAAGTTAAATACGCCCGAACCTGACAGCGAGCCTACGATCAAATTAGCGTAATTGTCAGCACCGTTTTGGAACTTCACCATACCGCCGGATAGGTCCAGCTGATTTATCACAGCAAAAGCATCGTGTTCTTCGCTATAACGTACAATCAACGTAGTGTTATCGCCGTTGAGAATAATCTTATCGGCCACAGCGCCATCAATGGCGGAAGTGTCCATGTAAATCATTGAGTTATCGTTAGCCTGAGTTGTCCCACTCAGTTTTCCCCCGACCTTAGCCCAAGCGTAAGCGTTATCGTTTAAAACCGTATTTCTCGCTTCACCGCCGGCATAAACCAGTTGTCTCGTCGCGTCGTTAAATATTGCCTCAACCGATAAACCATTGGCCTTGATCTGCTGTTCACTGGCGTTAAAGAAAATCGAGTTTTCGGAGGTTGCCAGCGTATCCCAATTTTTATCTACGTTCTTAATACCCCATAACATTTCCGTTGAATTGTCGTAATAGCGGTTATTCGTCACTATCGGTACAAACGAGACCGAGTTGTCAGGATTGGTATTAACATAGGTTTTTCCATCATTAGAAAACTGCGTCGTCACCATAACCGCTGACTTACCGTAGGCTGTCGTCCGATCCGCAGAGGCCATAACCCATAATAGGCTATCGTTTAATGTGGTATTTTCTGCACGCCCGTCATACAAAACCGGTACGCCGTTTACCGTCATACGAGATCCCGCGACATTAATTCGACTATTAGTCACTTCGGTAAATTTAACCGTGCCTGAGGTTATGCTGGTCGCATAGTGAGCTTGCGGATTATATAGCTCATAGCCGTCACCATTAATCACAAAGTGGTGGTCTTCGCTGCCCAGCGTCATTCCATCGCCAGCGACTATATCAATAAATTCTGTCGGGCCAAACTTGCTCTGTTCACAGACAACATTAACGCTATACCCCTCACAGGGAGCGGCATATGCACTAAATGAAAAGGTACCAGTAAGTACGGATGAGACTGCGAGGCTTAAATACTTTTTACTAAAGATCCTACCAAAACTATGTTCCATGATAACGTCTCCATGTTTCCTTGTTGTTTCTATTTTTCCTGATATTTTTGGTAATGCTTTAGAAAAGATAATCAGGGATAAATATTCAACTCACTTTCAAAATAAAATAGACAAGTGTGTTTTATAAATGTTAAATCAAATTAAAATGTATGCTAATTAAATATAATTAGCATAATCATTGATTTTACCGATAATAATTATGGGCCACATAACTTACAAGTCGTTAGAAACGATCAATTCACCCAAATCAATAGATAAAGACTATCAAATTGATTTTATTGATCGTTGAAACATAATATAAAACTAAAAGAATTGCTATAAATCAAATAGAAAGAATATTCACACGCTAAGTTAAGCTGTTTCAAGAAAAATAAAAAAATGATTTAAAACTGATTAACACAGTGTTTATATAGTAATAAAAAATAAAATAAAAATGCTATTTAAATATAAATAACAATATAATTTTACGAATGAGAATTAAACTCATGACAATTATTAAGCATGATCTTACCTTATATAACAACCCGCGATGATAAAGCAAAAATAATTCATACTTAGCAATCAAGAATGCGTTTCATTTAAATTAAGTATATAGTCCGAGAATACATGAGATACACTACAGTCTTAATGATAATACACAGGCCAATGACCCGTCTCCTAAAACGATGCCACACGGTTGGTATACACTACATTTACCTGTAAAATACTCCGATTATTTCTATAGCACCCACTTTGGTGATCCAATGCGTGTAATGTTAGCTCCAATGGAAGGCGTATTGGATGCCTTTGTTCGTGAACTTCTCACAGAGATCAATGACTATGATCTTTGCATCACCGAATTTGTGCGCATTACCGGTACCCTGCTGCCGCAAAAAACCTATTATCGCTTAAGCCCTGAATTACATAACGGCGGGCTAACTAAATCAGGTACGCCGGTACGGGTTCAGCTATTGGGTAATTCACCCGACTGGCTGGCAGAAAACGCCGCCAGAGCGGTTGAGATGGGATCTCACGGGATTGATCTAAACTGCGGCTGCCCGGCTAAACGCGTTGTCGGCGGCGACGGCGGAGCCAGTCTGTTACGGGAACCTGAAACCATCTATCAGGTAGCCAAAGCGATGCGACAGGCGATTCCCGCAGATAAAATATTATCGGTTAAGGTCAGATTAGGCTGGGACTCTAGCGAACGTCGTTTTGAAATTGCCGATGCGGTACAACAAGCCGGAGCTAATGAGCTCACGGTACATGGCAGAACGAAAGAAGATGGCTATAAAGCAGATAAAATTAACTGGCAGGCCATCGGTGAAATTCGCCAGCGATTATCGATTCCGGTGATTGCTAACGGTGAAATCTGGAACTACCAAGATGGCCTGCGCTGCCAAGAAATCACCGGTTGCGATGCGCTGATGGTTGGCCGCGGCGCGCTAAATGTACCTAATCTGGGCTCGGTGGTTAAACATCAACAGGATAAGATGCCTTGGGATCGGGTGCTCATGCTATTAAAGAAATACGTTCAGACTGAGAATCCTTACGATACCGGGCTATATAATATTGCCAGAACCAAGCAATGGTTAGGGTATTTGCGTAAAGAGTATGATGAAGCATCAATATTGTTCTCATCCATCAGAGCGATGACTGATAAAGAGCAACTATCGCAATTTATCACTAGCCTGTGAGGTGAAAATAATTTCAAGGTCAGCGCTGAATAGCCGATAGGCTGTATACGATGCGCCTACTCAAATAAGCGATCCCGGCAAATAAGCAGCGCCAACAAAAATGCCGCTTGATATATGACGGGTATGATAACAAGGATTTACCGAACGCCATGACCTTCACTGGTGACGATTTAATATTGCCAATCAATATAGAAAAGCAGCCGATTGACTACTTTTCTATAAAAATAGTGGCAATGATTACAGACCTGCCCGTGGATCAGGGCCATAGGCATTATCACCTACTGTAGGCTTCATCACTAAAGCCGCACCAATAAAGGCCGCAGCAAAAACAAGCCAACCCAAACACCACCATCCACTTTGACCCGCATCATGCAAACGCCGAACGTTATAAGGCAACATTGTCAGGATAGAAACCAATACAAATCCATAAGCAACAATCTCAGCAACGACTCCACTTCCACCAAATAACCGGCTGGCGATGAATGCAATAACAAAAAATACAATAAGTTGTATTAATAGAAAGAAGCCAAAATCTCTACGCCGTTCACGTCCGCTGTAACAAAAAATCTTTTTATACCCATTTAACCAAGCATTTATCGCATATGACATATGAATACCACTTCTATTAAAATTCCATTTAAAGCCGCTCGCAATATACATTTTGAATCGAGCAACCACATATTAAGATAACCAATAAGGCAAAATAATGATACTGCAATCTCAGTATAAAAAACACCATAAAAATAAAATAAAAAATTGGCGGGTCAGATGCTTCGCCATAAAAAAATAGGTTAAAATCGAAAGCTCGTATGATACTGTTTTATATAATATTGCCAGAACTAAGCGGGCCATTGGATATTTGAGCAAGAAATATGATACTGCTGAGTTATTTAATCAAGTCAGCACTATTATTCAATAATAACCATTGTCACAGGCTATTTATTCAAAAACACGACCGGTATATATAAGGATATTCTATGAAGCTATTCTGCCTGCTGTTACTGTTCTCCGGCACTGCGTGGGCGTGCAGCCCGTCAGCGCTAAATATTCCTCAAGCTTTATCTGTACCACTAGGCACTCAAGAAATTGTCTCGGTTGTAAAAGGATATTATGTACAACAGCAAAAAATAGAACAGAATAATAATGAAGGGATTTTTCAAGTCGTGCACTCTTTTGGGCAGCAGGTCGATGCCGGAAAGTATCGGGTCTTTATCGGTGGCCCATTAGGAAATTTCTGTGAATATGGCGAAATAGAAATGGAGTCAGCCTATCAGGATCAATATGCAACAGGTCTACGTTATTTGTTAGTGAGTAAAGTGGATAAAAAAGGACTGATTATTCCCCTGTTTTCGTCAGAAGGTTTGTCAATTAAGGACGGGCAAGTATATAGCCCTGAGCCCTATAAGCGCAGGGCTGAGAAGTACTTAACCATAGCGCAGTCGGCCTTTGATGCCAAAGTATTACAAGGAATTCCGGTAACCAACTGGCAGCAAGAATAAATAGACCGGTTTTTTGTTGCCAGTGCCAGAGATGAAACTATGTCTCCGGCGCTGGCAAATTAATTAAAAACATTCAAAAGTGAGTAATGCAATACGATTTTTAGGCTCAAAAAATAAAATGACAGAACGCTCGGCGATATCCATAAAAGGATGCGCATAGGTTTGAGCAATAAAATGGAAAGGTGAGCCATCTTCAGCCAGTGGCCTGATATTGGTCTCCTGCATACAAGGCTTAGCTTCTGTCCCTACATTTCGCATATCAGACTGATAAGGAAATGGTTCAAAAGAAAACCAGTTACTGCATGAAGAAGCCACTTCCCCCGCGAACTGCTCTAATATGCCATCGTTTAATGGATAATCTTCAGGGTATTCTTCAAAAAAGTAATTACGCCGATCCACAACAATATCACCTTCCTTCTGGTATCGCCGTTTACACGCCTGATAGTCAGCATGCATCTGCGTATATTGGTCTTCTAGATCCTGCCGATGGGTTGGCCATAATTCCAAATCTTTATAAAGGGAATGACCAACGTTACCGTCTGCATTTTCATCTTTGCATTAGCGGGTTGTGATGATTCAGCGCCAGCAATCGACGCCATTATCATCATGTAGAAGATTAAGCTGAACCTACATTAAATAGACGTAAAGCCAATAGGCCATGCCCCATAGTCGCCCCGGCACGCACCGCGGCGGCAATCGATACCAGTTCGGCTAACTCTTCCTGTGTTGCACCTGCGCTTTTTGCCCTTTGAGTGTGAACATCTAAGCAATAAGCACATTGAGTAGTTAAAGCAACAGCAAGAGCAATAAACTCGCGAGTTTTAGGCGGAATGAGCCCATCTTCACGCTTAGCGACATGGTCAAAGGCCATAAAGGCTTTGCCTTCTTGCGGAGCTAGGTTTAGTAATGAAAAAATATGCTCAAGATCTTGTGGCGACTGATAATTGTTCATTTTATTTGACCTCATTGAATAATTTTTTGGCATGTTTATCTTTTAGTTTTTCGATCAATCCCATAAGCCAGCACATTGGACATCCACCTAGCAGTAACATCGCGCCAATCAGTGCAAAAAACATAACCAAAGGTTCGGGTAACATAAATAAGGTGACAGCAAGCAACGTTACTGCTCCTATTGCTCGAAGCAAGTGCATAACGACAGAAAGTTGACAGTGCATGTTAGTCTCCGGATTCAAGTTCAGAATGAGATTTATCATGATGCATTGGGTACCCCCCCTTATTCAGAGCTTCACGAACCAGAGTACGAGCCCGATGGAGTCGACTCTTCACGGCCTCTATACTTATATCTAATTTGTCTGCAACTTCCGCCGATGTCAGTTCCTCAATATCACGCAGGATCAATATGGTGCGATAAACCTCAGGCAATGAGGTAATTGACCGCGCTAAATCGATTTGTAATGCGTTATCAGTTAAGGAAGTCGCAATCTCATAGTCAAATGATTCAGAAAGCGGATCTGTTCGTGAACTTACTTTAAATAACCGATAGCATTCACGTTCGACGATTCGAAACAACCAACCGGCAAAAGCGGTAACGGTCCTGAGAGTCCCAATCTTTCGTTGTAATTGCCATAACGCGATTTGCACAGCATCCTCGGCATCTTCACTGGTCGAACAGGCTCTGCGAGCAAAACGTTTTAAGTCAGGCTGACAGGCGGCCAACAGTTGAGACAATGCTTTCTGATCGCCGGAGCAGGCTGCTTCGACTAACAATTCATCGGCCTGGTTCATTTTTTCAAACCTATCGATTTTCGGCCTAACATTGCACATGAGGGACAAAATCCAATTATGCTTGTCATGACTAAGATTGCAGCTGTTATAAATAACAGAGTCTGAGCCAGTCCTTCATTCATCAAAATTTTTGCGCCAAAAGCAATCAAGATGGCAAAACACAAACGAAGTGCCCGTTCCCTCATTCGCAGATTTCGTTTTAAATAAAGCATATCTAACCTCCGTTAATTAATATCTCTTCTTATATAGAGGCCAGAGAGTTACAAAAGGATTCAAAAAAATATATTTCAGCCAAATACTTTATTTAAGCATAAAATCGATATAGTGATTTCGCCCGTCAGACCATTGTTTTCCTTGATAAATTTCTATTTCTTTCTGAAACATAGGACCATAAGTGCAGAACGTGTGAAATTCGCCAAATTCTGCACAACGATCAATGCCGTCCGGCAGGTTATCCAACAGTTGGGTATCAACCGTTTTCCCGAGGTAATCTGAACTCAGGCGGGTACCGTCAACGGTAACAATTACCGTTTTATACTCCAACGCCAGAAACTCCTCAGTAATTTGTTCCGGTGTAGAACCCCACAGCGGATAAACGCCCTGTATGCCACTTTGCTGGTTAAGATTCTCCCGATAGGCTTTTACATCTTCCAGATGAATATCTCCGTACATTATGTGAGAGATTCCCTGTTGGACGAGATCAAGGCAGAACCGCCCTACTTTTTCATCGTAGTCGGCATAGGCATGGCCGCGTTTATCTTCCAGCTCAATAATATGTAATGGCAGACCTAATGCGTCAGCCTGGGCCTGTATCACTTCCCGGCGAATATTATGCGCGGTAGAACGACCGGTGTTAGCATCAAACATCGTCATCAGCCCGACTGGCTGATAATCATTGAATCGGGGGTCATAGCGCAGCCGATGCAGTGCCAGCGTGGCATCTTTTCCGCCGGAGGTTGCAACCATAATCGGGTGTTTTTGTGGCTGAATAATCATGTCTACCTAACGCTTATCTGAGATTATTATCGGATTAATATATATCACGCTCAGTGATAATGATGATTTTCATTCATTGTAAAACATAACCGATAATGATTTTTCAAGGGGATTAATATACGTAAAAATCAATTAATTCTCTCCAACAGCATAAAAATACAATTTATTACAAATAACCTCCCCTTTATCAGGCATATATAGGCTAATTCAGTTGTACGGGAAACCACATCATAAATTATAATTCTGTTAGCTGAACGTCCCGTTCATTTCCCATAATCTAATTAAGTCAGTGAGCTATGCGCGCAAAAATTCGTTGTTCATTATTAAGCCTGTTAATTTTATCCGCCGGCACAATGGCGGTACCTGAGGCCATGGCTAAAACTAGCCAAACTACAACTCAAAGCGCATCATCGCAACCGGAACTGGCTTCTGGCAGTGCGCTGGTGATTGATATGAAGAATCGCAGCGTTATTTATTCCAGCAACCCGGACAAAGTGGTTCCAATTGCCTCCATTACCAAGCTGATGACCGCGATGGTCGTTCTGGACAAGAAGCAGCCTTTAACCGAAGTCATCTCTATTAATATAAATGACACTAAAGAGATGAAAGGTGTCTATTCGAGAGTAAAAATTGGCAGCGAAATCACCCGTCAAGAGATGCTATTACTGGCACTGATGTCGTCAGAAAACCGGGCGGCGGCGAGTCTGGCCCACCACTATCCCGGCGGCTATAACGCATTTATCAAGGCGATGAATACCAAAGCTAAATCCCTGGGAATGAAAAACACCCGCTATGTTGAGCCGACCGGACTGTCAGAAAAAAATGTTTCAACCGCCAGAGACCTGACCCGTTTACTGATTGCTACCAAACAGTATCCCCTGCTTAGCAAACTGAGTACCACACCGGATAAGACCGTTGCTTTCCAGAAGCCTAACTACAGTTTAGGCTTTCGTAATACCAATCATTTGATCAGCAATGAAGCCTGGAATATTCAGCTAACTAAAACCGGCTTTACCAATGAAGCCGGACACTGTTTGGCAATGCGCACCACGATTGCTAATCGTGACGTCGCCTTGGTGGTATTAGATGCCTATGGAAAATACACCCACTTTGCTGATGCCAACCGTTTACGCAAATGGATGGAAACCGGCAAAACACCACCGGTTCCTGAAGCGGCTAAAAGCTATAAAAAGCAAAAAGCTCGTCAGGGACAAGCCTGATTCCAGCTTAGCCATCGCTAAGGTTCGATAGACAGACAAAACCGTCGCTTCAACCTATCGTTGAACGGCGGTTTTTCAATGATTAAACCAACCGGTTAGCTTGCCTGAGTGCTTCATATTTCAGTAGGAAGCGTTGAAACCTTCAGGTAAGCTTGACGCAATGTTGCCTGTATAAAGGCAAATTGTTAATTGACCCTATAAGGAATTTACACATTGGCTGGTGGTAGCTTACTTGCGTTGCTCGACGATATCGCAGCAGTTCTTGATGACGTTGCTTTAATGACGAAATTAGCCGCAAAAAAAACGTCCGGCGTCTTAGGTGACGATCTGGCACTGAATGCCCAACAGGTTAGCGGCGTCAGGGCCGAACGCGAAATTCCGGTAGTTTGGGCGGTAGCCAAAGGCTCATTTATCAATAAGCTCATTTTGGTTCCTCTGGCTTTGGCTATTAGCGCATTTGCTCCTTGGGCGGTGACTCCGTTACTGATGCTGGGTGGGGCGTTTTTATGCTTTGAAGGCGTTGAGAAGCTGGCACATAAATATCTGCATGCGAAAAACTCCGCTGATGACCAACAGAATTCAGCAGAAATAGACGTTTCTGAAGAAGATCTGGCCGCGCTTGAAAAAACAAAAATCAAAGGTGCAATAAGAACCGACTTTATCCTGTCCGCCGAAATTATTGCAATTACCTTAGGGGTTATTGCCGAAGCTGAATTTTTACAACAGGTCATTGTTATGTCCGGTATTGCTATCGCAATGACCATCGGTGTTTACGGACTGGTGGCCGGCATCGTCAAGCTAGACGATCTCGGTTTTTACCTGAGCCGTAAAAAAACCAGCGTGGTTAAAGCTATGGGCAACGGGCTTATCAGCGTTACACCTTACCTGATGAAAACCCTTTCGATCGTTGGTACCGCAGCCATGTTTATGGTGGGTGGCGGTATTCTGACTCACGGTATTCCGCCGGTAAGCGGCGCTATTGAACATTTGGCTCAAATGGCCGCGACCGTTCCGACCATAGGCTTTATTCTTAGCGCGGTTAGCCCGACCATCTTAAGCATGGTTTTTGGCGCTATTGCCGGCGCGATAGTACTAATCGGTGTCACTATCGTGGGTAAATTAAAAAATAACAAACCGTCGACCCCATCAGCCTGATTCTTTCCCGTTCGCCTTGCTGACCCATATTCAGCAAGGCGACATATCTGCTGACAAATCCGCCAAAACCAACACATCTATTACAGCCAATTAAACTATACTTACCCTAAGACCGCGAGATTAGCCTTAATTGAATAGAAGGTGTTATCTGTTGCCGGGTGCGGCCACCGGCAAGTCCGGAGGTATCTTATGATGTTTAATCATGTCTGGGGACTTTTGACCCATCCCGGCCGGGAGTTCCAACAAATCAGTCAGGAAAAAGAGACGGTATCTCACCTGTATACCCGCTATATATTATTGATGGCGGCAATACCGGTGATCTGTTCGTTTATTGGTACCACCTATTTCGGCTGGATGTTCGGCGATGGTCAGGTTGTTAAAGTCATGCCAATTATAGCCATTTATATCGGCATTGTTTTCTACGGTATGCTGTTAGCCGCGGTGGCTATCGTGGGTAAAGTCATTCATGTTATGGCCCGTCGCTATCACCAACGCCCTGATTTGTCCCAATGTATTATTTTTGCCGGTTATACGGCTACCCCGATGTTCTTAAGCGGTATCGTTGCCTTATATCCGCTGGTGTGGATGTGCCTGTTAGCGGGTATTATCGGGCTGTGCTATTGCGCTTATCTGCTTTATTCCGGCATTCCGGCCTTTCTTAACATTGACCGAAGCGAAGGATTTATCTTTTCCAGCTCAACGCTGGCCATTGGTATTCTGGTACTGGAAGCCCTGTTAGGACTCACGGTGTTACTGTGGGGATATGGCGCTCACTTTTGGTAAATGATTCGGGTGAGTAAACGCAGCCAACAAAGATCCAGCTTGAAGTGTCACGGGTATAAGAGTAAGAAAGTCAAATATCACTAAGGGGGCGCATTTGATGGCACGCCCCCTTTGTTTTAACTCGGTAATCAGAAAAATACCACTTCACCGCCGTTCAGATTATACATAGAGCCAACGATTTTAATTTTACCCTCTTTTTCCAGCGTGTTTAGGATCTCGCTCTTACTGCGAATATTATCCACCGTCATCTGTACGTTAGTTTTCGCCACTGCATCAACAAAAGCGTCGTTACTTGATTTTCTTTCACCATCAAATTTAGTGGCATCTACGGCTGGTTTAATTTTTTCAAGCAGGCCGGTTAGATTGCCGAGTTCAACGTTATCAATAGCGCCTTTGACTGCCCCGCACCCTGTATGCCCTATAACCAGAACCACTTTAGCCCCGGCTGCAGCACAGGCAAACTCTAAGCTACCCAAAAGATCTTCATTGGCAATATTGCCGGCAACACGACCGTTAAAAGCCTCACCGATGCCGGTATCGAGCAAAATTTCTGCCGGTGCCCGCGAGTCGATACAGCTCAGAATAACCGCCGATGGAAATTGCCCGTCCTGACTGGAAACTTTTTGCGCCAGGTAATCATGGTGCTTTGGTTTCCCTGAGCGGAAACGCTGGTTTCCCTGTTTGAGACTTTCAACTACCTGATCAGGGGTCATACTGTCCCGCTGTTCTTTGGTCAATGCTGCGGCATAGCTAATACCCGGAACGCTGACGCCAATAACACCGGCAACGCCCAGAATAGACAATCCTGCCGCTTTTTTAAACAATGTACGGCGCGGAAGTTCAATAGGATCGGATTCGTTTTTATCAGTCATGATGTTCACCTAAAGGGAGATAATGGACGATTTATAATGGGAATGAAGGCATCTGATTTCCATTCCTTGAGTGGAGCCTTTAATCAGTATCGTAAGTGAATGCTATTTTTTCCAATAAAAACCCGACTTTTACTAAGTTTATTTAAATCAAAAGCAACATCTTAAAAACAAAATGAAATATTTAAAATCCACTATAATAAGTATTATTTAGATTAAAATATTATTAGCCTGTTAATAATCACCAGCAGATTAAAGCAATGATGATTTTTGGCTTGGTCAGATGTTGAATTTAGAGAAAATAATATGGATAACCAATTTATTGAAGGTGACAATCGTTTCTATCTAAATGATAGAGATAACAATATGATAGCTGAGATTGTTTTTATTCCCACCGGCGTTAATCTGGCAATCATTGACCATACATACGTTGACCCAAGCCTTAAAGGCCAGGGGATTGGAAAAAAGCTGGTCGCCTTAGTGGTAAAAAAAATGCGCGCTGAGCACAGAAAGATTATTCCTCTGTGTCCGTTTGCTAAACATCAGTTTGATATGACTCCGGAATATCAGGATATTCTGGCTTAAATTAACAACAGCAGAAAACAAACACGAGTTTAACGCAATCAACCAACGCATTAATTAACATAAAGAAACAAAGTTTATACCGCAATAAAGGTATATCGTAAAAGGACGGTTAAAATTGATTGATGGGTTATCATGATATCCAGAGAAAAATAAAACGGGCTACCCGATATTGCGATAGCCCGTTTTACATGCTTCAAGTTTTACCTGCTTCAAATAGTCTTAGAAGCTGACTTTGATCCCCAGATTTCCTGAATAACCATCCATTTGGCCATCAAAAGCTTTCTGGTAACGCGCGTCAGCATAAACATCAACGCCCTGCCCGACTTTTGCCGTCACGCCTACACCGCCCTGCCAGTATGACTCACTGAAATCTGGCCGAATCGTTGCTGTATCAACGGTCACTTTCGGATCCTTTCCTAACTGATAAATCACATCGCTGGACAGATAAGGCTTAATCACCTGCTCTTTACCACCGTCATGATACAGCCGGAATCCGCCTCGGGCCTGACCAACGCTATGAGAAGTCCCGCTGATATCAGAGATATCATCACTGAAGCTCTCAAGATTTAAATACTGATACTTAAGCTGCCCCTGAGGTTCAATGCTCCAGCCATCAGCAATTTTAAATGCCTTGCCAACCTCGGCCGACATCGCCAAACCGTATCCATTCTGGTCGGCGTTATTGCGACTTTCATAACTATTGCGATAAAAAGTCCCCTGACCAACTAAGTCGATATAACCACCGTCATTCGTCATGATGGTGTAATAACCACCCAAACCATAGGCATCAGTTTTGATTTTACCGGTATTAACCGACAGTTCCGCTCTGACACTACGTGCACGGTCTTGCGTATTAGTATGCTGAGTTCCCAGGGTCATCATCACACCGGCCGTTGTCTGAGTACCGGCCGCATTTTCTGACTGGTATAAATCGCTGCCCATTTGAGCAAACCAGATATCTGAATCATAGCTAAACCGCCCGGCATCAAAGTTATTGTGCTGGCCGCTAATACGTCCCCATGCGCCTTGACTAAATCCACTGCCATAGGAAGCGGAGTCACCTCGGCGTTCATGCAAACTACCTAAGGTAGTAAAACCATAAAACTCATTGAGATAAGGTGCTGCAATATAGCCGGATACTTCGGTCCGATAAGCAATTTCGGGCTTAGGCGGAAGCGGAGGTAACGGTGGCTCCGGCGGTAATGGCGGTTCAGGCGGTACTGGAGGCTCAGGTGGTTCTGGCGGCTCCGGAGTTAAGTTAGACTGTAAATTCCAGTGATTATCATCAATTTTATACAGATAATAGTCATAAGCACCGGCCGACACGCTGCCGTTCATCGCAAACTGACCGGCTGATGCATCACCGTCTACGCTAATAAGATTGATACCATTGCCGGTCGTCAGCGCACCAAGTCCGCCACGGTTCACTACGCGAACGCCATAATCACCGGTAACGTCACCCATTACGTGAATTTTATCGGTCACCGAGTCGTTATCGCCTAATGCACCATTTAACGTAAAGTTACCGCCGCCGCTCAGGTTGCCATTGATCGTCAAAGTACTAAAGTCTGAGCTAGAAGCACGAGCGCTGGTTGAGCTTGGTAAAAAGACGACGTTTCCGGCCATGTTCAATGACTGGACATCAACATCACCGGTCAAATTCCACAGGCTAGTCTCATCAATATCGATGCTGTTTGCGTTAATCGCTGCACCGCTCCAAACTGAATTACCGGTGAGTGATAGATTAACCACATTGTTTTCGGCAGCCCGAATATCACCGACAACGGTCGACTGATTGTCTACCGTCATATTCACATTACTGACAATATTCAACGGTGAACTTACCGTTCCCACGTTGGTTGCCGCATCGATCAGAATACCGTTGCCGCCACTTAATATTGAGCCATTTCTCACATCAGTATTGATATTCGCGCCATAGGCCCGCAAACCTGAACCCAACGTACTGATTACCGATGAATTATTCAGATCAACGTTGGTATAGACTGCGGCAGAGCCAGCCGCATAGATACCACCGGCATTAACGCCTTGAGTGGTGATGCGGCTATTCTCAAGATTAATGTTACTGCTGGTCTGAGTCCATAAAGCATAAGCGCTGGCACCGGTTGAGGTCCCAATAACGTTTTTCGCATCTACCGTTGAACTGGCAAACGTGCCAATCACCATGCCTGAATCACCAGTGGTATCGATACTTGCGGTGTCCAGATTTAATAAGCCACCTCTGGCCGCCGTCGCGCCTACGCTGCCAACACCCGCGGTAGAGATAGCCATATTAGTCGCGTCAAAACGATATTCAGAATAGATTCCGTGGGCGTTACCGCCTTTCGTTCCCACCGTGGTGCTATCAACCACCGCCGTTCCGCGGTTTTCTATCGCTGATGCGCCATAACCTTCGGTGTATATCTGACTGTTGGTGACCTGGACTTTAGAGTCCTTACCCGGCACCCAAATTCCAATCGCATTGTCGCCCTTAGACAGATAAGAACCGCCAATCACCGTAACATCAGCATAGGTGTTGACGTTGATCATGGTGGCGTTACCACTTTGAGAAGTGGCATTAACGTTAGTCAGCGTAACCTTTGCCAGATTAGTCGCATTCCCGATAACTCTAACTACCGCACCGCTATCAAGATGAATTTCTGCGTTACTTAGGTTAAAGGTTCCGCCGCCCTCTAGTACCTGATTAACCTTACCGGTGACATTCAGGCCATCCAGAGTAAGGGTTGATCCTCTGGCAACAGAAGCAACGGCGTAACCGTTATCCAAATAGGCCGTGGTATTGGTTAAATAACCATTAGCACCGGATGACAGGTTAATTGAAGTACCTGAATACCCGGTATTGTTAAAACTATTACCATCGCCGGTCAGCGTGCTGTTGGTCCCCGTCAGGTATACCCCCTTCAGCGAACCGCCATCGGTACTAATATGCGTATCGGTTAGAGATATTTCGGTACCTGACCAACCTTCAATGCCATTCCCGGTAGCCGTAATCGTGGTACCGTCAAGGATCGTTTTAGATCCGACCCCCGTAGAATAAATCCCACGAGCAGTGTCACCGCTGGTAGTAATAGTTCCGCCGTGCAGGTTAACGGTGCCTTTACTGTTAGAAATACCGGATGCCACTATGCCATGCGTGGTTATGGATGAACCGGTCAGGTTCAACGCCCCACCCTCAGTAACCTTGATCCCGGTAGTATTGCGGCCGATTGTATCAATCACCAGGCCAGAAATACTGTTTACGGTGCTGTTTGCTCCGCCAACTTCAATAGCATAGCCGTTCTCTATTGCTGAATCATAGTCGCCGGTAACAGACTTTGTTGTGCCATCGATAACACTAAGAGTATTCTCCGCCCATGCGGAGGGCACACTAAAAAGTGGGATCAATAAACTGGCAAGAAGGGTTTTCCTAAAACTAGGCGGATTTAAAAACGTGGTCTTCATAGATAATATCCCTTTATTACTCTTGATATCCATTCATTGCAACTGCAACATCATCATTTAATAAATAATTAAATTCGCTGCCGGCCCATTTTTAAAAAATAGGTTTAAGCAATGAATTTGAATACCACCCTATAGAGCTACTATTAAGTTATTAATAATCCTTAATAGTGTCGAAAAATCCCAATGTCCTGACTACACTTTAGCTATACCAAGCAATAGGTATATGTGTCTTCGGTCATTAAACAACCGAAATCACGCCAGAATTAAAAACTCAGAAGAAATTAAACTACAATTCAATATACCGATCAACATAAATCTATCGATCTAATGAGCTACATTAACAATCAATCATAAGATTTAAAGCTAATTAATGGCTTTATACCAGATCATCAGATCGAATAAACCCCGCCCAATCAGGCCTATGTAATGATTAATGGTTATTTGATAGATAAATACACTAATAAACATAGTATCAAAAATGTTATTAAAAATATAAAACTCATTATTTAAAGTTCATAAAAATTACTGAAATAATTTCTTACTTATTTTCAATAAATAAACTAATAGGTTGCTATTTCATTTAAAAAAATCAAGTATTAAATCCTTACAATTACCCTTAACAAAAAACATTGTAATAATTGTGATGGCAAAAAACAGACAAACCACCCATCTAATACAACCTAAAATCATTAATATTATAATTATCAATTAATTATATTAATTCAACCTACCAGGGATCCTGACTCGTCTCTAGATTAACTCATCGTCGTACAAGCACGATGAATTCAGTTAAAAATCGAGTAACGGCTAAAACCAGTCAACCATAAAAAACAAAATATAACGGTTGTATGAGGTCATTCCTCACCCTTTTTCATCGTTCAAAAAATGATTGAATTCTCTATCATCGATCAACCCTTCAATTCCTTGGATTCCCGCTAGCCCATAGGTGAATTCAAGAACTAACTCACAGTTTTAATCTACTATTACAGTATGGTGATACTAGGTAACTTATTGATATAGGCTTCGGTTTAAGCCTTATCAGATCTCATCTTTTATACTTTTTTGAACTGTACATTGGTTCAGTTTTTTAAGAATTTCAATAAAGGGAGACGACGGATGTCAGACGCTATAAATAGGGATACTATTCAACAACTGACCGCCGGACACTATGCCGATCCGTTCTCCATATTGGGTATGCATAAAACCAGCGCAGGCTTTACCATTCGGGCCTTTCTACCCGATGCATTACAAGTCGATGTTTTAGATAAACAAACCCAACAATCATTAGTTACGCTAACCCAGGTTGATGAAACCGGCTTTTTCTCCGGCCGCCTTCCCGCCAGAGCCCAACCCTATCAGTATCAGTTGCTTATTCAGTGGCAAGACCACCAGCAGGTGATTGAAGATCCCTACCGCTTTGGCCCGCTGTTGCAAGAAATGGACAGTTGGCTTTTAGCGGAAGGGACCCACCTTCGCCCTTATGAGCGGTTAGGCGCTCATCCGACCCGCTTAGATAATGTTGATGGCGTAACCTTTGCGGTATGGGCGCCTAACGCTCTGCGCGTTTCCGTCGTCGGTGAGTTTAACTTCTGGGACGGCAGGCGTCACCCTATGCGCTTTCGTAAAGAGAATGGCATCTGGGAGCTGTTTATTCCGCACGTTCAGATTGGGCAAATCTATAAATATGAGGTGATAAACTGCCACGGGCAGCCAACGCTCAAAGCGGATCCTTATGCCTTTTCGGCCGAAATGCGGCCGAATACCGCCTCCCGAATTAGCCAGTTGCCCCCTAGGGTAGCCATGTCAGACAAACGTCGCGCAGCAAACGCTTTTTCAGCACCGGTATCGATTTATGAAGTTCATTTGGGCTCGTGGCGTCGCCATACTGACGATAATAGTTGGCTAAGTTATAAAGAGTTAGCTGAACAGTTAATCCCCTACGTTAAATATATGGGTTTTACCCATATAGAATTAATGCCAATGAGTGAGCATCCCTTTGACGGTTCATGGGGATACCAACCTATAGGCATATATGCACCAACCCGCCGTTTTGGCGACGTTGAAGAGTTTCGCGATCTGGTTGATGCGGCTCATCAGGCCGGAATTAACGTATTACTTGACTGGGTACCGGCACATTTCCCTACTGATGCCCACGGTCTGGCGCAGTTTGACGGTACCTCTCTGTATGAATATTCAGATCCGAAAGAGGGTTTTCATCAGGATTGGAACACGCTGATTTATAACTATAGCCGGCTTGAAGTCCGTAATTACCTTTCCGGTAATGCCCTGTACTGGATGGAGCGCTTTGGCATTGATGGCTTACGGGTTGATGCGGTGGCATCGATGATCTACCGCAATTACAGCCGGGCCGACGGAGAATGGATCCCCAATAAATTTGGCGGCAATGAAAACCTGGAGGCTATCGACTTCGTTCGTTACACCAATAAAACCATTGGTACCGAATGCCCCGGTGCTGCGACTATCGCTGAAGAGTCTACTGATTATCCCGGCGTCACTCTGCCACCGGATATGGGGGGGCTGGGTTTTCATTACAAATGGAATTTGGGCTGGATGCATGATTCGCTGGACTACATGAGTCTGGATCCGGTTCATCGCCAGTACCATCACGACTTGCTGACCTTCGGCATGCTTTACGCCTATACCGAAAACTTTGTTCTGCCGCTGTCTCACGATGAAGTGGTTCACGGTAAGCGTTCCCTGCTGGGCCGCATGCCCGGCGATACCTGGCAGCAGTTTGCTAACCTGCGCGCTTACTACGGCTTTATGTGGGCTCACCCCGGCAAAAAACTGCTGTTTATGGGCGGTGAATTTGCTCAGGGTCGCGAATGGGATCACGACAGCAGCTTGGACTGGCATCTGCTGGACCCTATTCAAGGCGGCTGGCATAACGGCGTTCAAGATTTGGTTCGCGATCTTAACCATTGCTATCAACAACAGGCCCCGCTCTATCAGCTAGATTTTGACCCTCGTGGCTTTGAGTGGTTGGTGGTTGATGACAAGCAAAATTCGGTATTTGCCTTTGTTCGTCGCGATGACGAAGGTAACGAAGTGGTGGTGGTCAGTAACTTTACGCCAGTTCCTCGTGAAAATTATCGCATCGGTATTGATATTGCCGGTGAGTATCGGGAAATCCTGAATACTGACTCCGAGTTTTATCGCGGCAGTAATACCGGAAACCACGGTGGAGTACACAGTGATGACATTCCTGCCCACGGCAGAAATCACTCTCTGCAATTGATGTTACCCCCTTTGGCAACGATATATTTACGACGGGAATCCTGATATGACGGCAACGCTACTCAGGGGGAGTGATTACCCCGTCGGCAGCCATTTTGACGGCAGCGGCATTAACTTCAGCTTATTTTCAGCCCATGCTGAAAAGGTTGAACTGTGCCTGTTTGATGAACATGGCCAGGAACAGCGATTGGCATTACCCGGCCAAACCGGTGACGTATGGCATGGTTATCTCGCCGGTTATAAACCGGGCGTTCGCTATGGCTATCGGGTTTATGGCCCTTGGGATCCGCAAAATGGCCTACGATTTAACCCGCAGAAACTGTTGATCGACCCTTACTGTCGTGCGCTGGACACAAAAGTCCCCGACAGCCCTCTGCTAGTCGATGCCGGTTCTCAGCCCGATGCGGCAGACAGCGCCCCTGTGACGCCAAAAAGTATCGTAACCCATGAACCCTATGACTGGCAGCAGGATACCTGCCCGCGCACGCCGTGGTCGCAGTCGGTCATTTATGAAGCCCATGTTAAAGGGTTAACCAAAACTCATCCGGCTATTCCCGCTATTCTGCGTGGAAGCTATGCCGCTGTAGCCCATCCGGCGATGATTAATTACCTGAAAAATTTAGGGATTACTGCGCTGGAACTCCTCCCGGTTCAGCTGCATGCCGACGAACCCCGTTTACAACAGGCCGGATTAACCAATTACTGGGGCTATAACGTTCTGGCCCCGTTTGCCATTGAACCGGATTACTGGTCCGGACAGCCAAATTCAACCCCGCTGTCTGAGTTCAGAGATATGGTTAGAACGCTGCATACCGCCGGTATTGAAGTGATTTTAGACCTGGTATTTAACCACAGTGCCGAACTCGATCTCGAAGGCCCGACGCTATCACTGCGCGGTGCTGATAACGCCAGCTATTACTGGCTTGATGACCAAGGCAATTATCACAACTGGAGCGGCTGTGGTAACACCCTGCAGCTGACACAGCCGGCCACGGTAAAATGGGTCATGGACTGCCTGCGATTCTGGGCCATTGAGTGCCATATCGACGGTTTTCGTTTTGACCTTGGCAGCGTGCTTGGCCGCACGCCGGAGTTCTCATCATCATCGCCGTTAATCAGCGCCATGTTGCAGGACCCGATTATTTCACAGCTAAAGCTGATTGCAGAACCTTGGGATATTGGCCCCGATGGTTACCAGTTAGGCCATTTCAGCTCTCCGTTTGCCGAATGGAACGATCGTTTCCGTGATGATATCCGCCGTTTTTGGCTACAGGGCTCCGTGCCCCTTGGCCAATTTGCCAGACGCTATGCTGCCTCCAGCGATATTTTTAACCGTCATGGCCGCCGGCCTTGGGCCTCCGTCAACAAAATAACCTCCCATGACGGATTCACCCTGAATGATTTAGTCAGCTTTAATCACAAACATAATCACGCCAATGGTGAAGATAACCGCGACGGTAACTCACAGAACTACAGCAACAACCACGGAACGGAAGGTCTTGAAGCAGACGACCAAACGTTAGATCGCCGGTCAGCCAGCCAACGTGCGCTGCTCACCACCCTGCTACTGTCGCAGGGAACCCCGATGCTGCTTGCCGGTGATGAATCTGGTCATAGCCAGCAGGGAAATAACAACGCCTATTGTCAGGACTCCCCCCTGACGTGGCTGAACTGGATTCAGGCCGATGATGAGTTAATGAACTTTACCCGCGGCCTGATAAATTTGCGTCAAAAAATCCCCGCATTAACCACCTGTGACTGGTGGACGGGCGAGGTCACATCAGAAAAGGGAGATCGTGATGTGGATTGGCTGAATGCTCAAGGCCAAAGGTTGTCACCGCAGCAATGGGAACAGGGTGAACAGCAAGTCCTGCAGATTTTACTGTCGGGCAGTTGGCTGATAGCCATTAATACGAGCAACTGCAAGCAAACGTTGATTTTACCAGCGGGAAGTTGGCTAACCTCACAGCCGTTTAGCCTGCGTGAAGTACAGGTCGGCACTACCGATTATCAGGTGATGCCGCGAACAATTTGTGTATTACAACAAAAATGACCACGGGCTACAAAGTAATGCCGCTTTAGAGCACCCGATATAATTTTACGCATAGGATTTTAAAGATGTCAGGAGGAAACATGGTTAAATCTGATACAAGTCATCAATTGATGTTAGCAAGGCAATTACCTAAGCAGTCCGTCGCATTAATTTTGGCGGGAGGACGTGGGTCCCGCCTTAAAGGTTTAACCTCAAAACGTGCTAAGCCGGCAGTCCATTTTGGTGGGAAATTTCGCATCATTGATTTTGCATTATCAAACTGCATGAATTCAGGCATTCGCCGCATTGGTGTATTAACCCAATACCACTCTCACTCGTTGGTGCAGCACATTCAGCGCGGCTGGTCATTTCTCAATGAAGAGATGAATGAATTTGTCGATTTATTACCGGCTCAGCAGCGTGAAGATGTCGGCGAATGGTACCGGGGTACTGCCGATGCGATTTACCAGAATTTAGATATTATTCGTCGCTATAACGCGGAGTACATCGTTATTCTGGCCGGCGATCATATCTATAAGATGGATTATTCTCGCATGTTGCTCGACCACGTGGAGAAAGGCAGCCAGTGTACCGTTGCCTGTATTGCCGTACCTCGGTCAGAGGCTTCAGAATTTGGCGTAATGGATATTTCTGACGACCACCGGATCTTAAACTTCTTGGAGAAACCGGAAAATCCGCCGGCGATGCCCGACGACCCGGATATGTCTTTAGCCAGTATGGGAATCTACGTTTTTAATACCCAATACCTGTATAAGTTACTGCAAGAAGACAGCATCAACATGGAGACCAGCCATGACTTCGGTAAGGATTTAATTCCGAAGGCCGTATCTGAGGGCGTTGCGTGGGCTCATCCGTTCAGCCTGTCTTGCGTGACATCAGATATCAATGCTGCCCCTTATTGGCGTGATGTCGGTACCTTAGATGCCTACTGGAGTGCCAACCTCGATTTAGCTTCAGTGACGCCTGAATTGGACATGTACAACAAGAACTGGCCTATCCGGACCTATATGGAACCGCTGCCTCCGGCTAAGTTTGTGCAAGACCGCTCCGGTAGCCACGGAATGACCATGAACTCTCTGATTGGTGCCGGCTGCATTATTTCAGGTTCAGTGGTACTTAACTCGGTGCTGTTCCCGCGGGTCAGGATTAACTCATTCTGTACGCTGGATTCAACGGTGCTGCTGCCGGACGTCTATATCGGACGCTCTTGCCGCTTACGCCGCTGTGTTATTGACCGTGCCTGTCATTTACCGGAAGGGTTAGTTATCGGGGAAAACGCCGAAGAGGATGAACGCAGGTTCTATCGCTCTGCCAGCGGCATTGTGCTGGTGACCCGAGAAATGCTCGATAAGCTTTAATCGTTCATAACCGCGGAGGCAGCTTTCGATTCGATAACTGCCTCCGGTTTGTTCGATATCGCCATGTTTTACTATCAGGCATTTTTAATTGATTAGATATTCAATATTATTTGGAAATTATTAAGAAAGCGCACTCCAAATAAATTACATCAGGAGATGATATGCGAGTTCTACACGCATGTTCTGAATTATTTCCGCTGCTGAAAACCGGAGGGTTAGCGGATGTTATCGGCGCCCTTCCCGGCGCCCAGATCGCCGCTGGCGCAGATGTTCGACTATTGTTACCCGCCTTTCCGGCTTTAATGGAAGGGATACCGCAAACGTCTATCGTCACTGAAGTCGATACTTTTGCCGGCCGCGTAACGCTACGCTACGGCACTTATAATAACGTCGGCGTTTATCTGATCGATGCCCCGCACCTCTACGATCGCCCGGGCAGCCCGTATCACGATAATTCACAGCATGACTATGCCGATAACTATAAACGCTTTGGCCTGCTGGGTTGGATAGCCTGTGAGCTGGCCTGTGGGATTGATTTTTACTGGCAGGCTGATGTGGTTCACGGCCACGACTGGCATGCCGGATTAGCCGGTGCCTATCTGGCGGCCAAAGATTACCCGGCCCGCTTTGTGTTTACCGTCCACAACCTGGCTTATCAGGGATTGTTTTCGGCTAGCCATATTGATGAGCTCCAGCTTCCTCGCCACTTTATGCAGCCTGAAGGGTTAGAGTTTTACGGACAGATTTCTTATCTAAAAGCCGGCCTTTACTACGCCGATAAGATTACTGCGGTCAGCCCGACCTATGCTCAAGAGATTACCCAGGCTGAATTTGGTTTTGGTATGGAAAACTTGCTGCGTCAGCGCCGAGAGCAGGGAAAGCTGGCCGGTATTCTCAACGGCGTTGATTACAACATCTGGAGCCCGCAAAAAGATACCTTACTTCCGCAAAACTACAACGATAAAAAAATGGCCGGCAAAGTAGAAAACAAGGCCCATTTGCAGTCAGTGATGGGGCTCTCTGTTACGCCAAAGGTGCCGTTATTTTGCGTGGTCAGTCGCCTGAGCAACCAGAAAGGCTTAGATTTACTGCTTGACGCTCTGCCGACATTATTAAACGAAGGCTGCCAGCTAGTGTTACTCGGCAGCGGCGATGCTGACTTACAAGATGCCTATCTTGCCATGGCAAAAAAACACCCTAAGCAAATCGCCGTCAAAATCGGCTATGACGAAAATCTGGCCCACCAAATTATCGGAGCCGCTGATGTCATACTGGTTCCGAGCCGATTTGAACCCTGCGGGCTAACCCAGCTCTACGGTCTGAAATACGGTACTTTGCCGTTGGTCAGGCTTACCGGGGGATTAGCCGATACGGTGATAGATTGTTCTCTGGAGAATCTGGCCGATAAAACCGCGACCGGATTTGTCTTCCGTGACTGTCAGGTCAGTGAACTAATCGATGCTATGCGCCGGGTGTTTGCACTGTGGGCAGAGCCGGTCAAGTGGAAGCGAGTTCAGCGTCAGGCGATGTCAATGGACTTTAGCTGGGACATTGCCGCACAAAAATATTTACAAATGTATCAACAGCTGAGGTAAGTCCTCAGTGGTATTGTTGAGTTTTTAAGCGATAATCAAGGTTAATAGCAATTTCGATTTAACGTCACGGCGAAGCATCCGGCACCAAGCCGGTAACTGAACGACCCGTGACAATGCGTTTATTCACGGGGCCGCTGATAACAAACGGATTTGCCCATAATGCCGACACAAACCAGAGATGAATTAACGATATGGCTTCACAATTTAATTTTGAATCACCGGCTGAACGAGTTGAACACCTTAAGACGTCAATTCAAGAAAAGCTAAAGTTTACCATTGGTAAAGAACCGGCCTTAGCCACCGAACACGACTGGTTAAATGCCATCTCTTTTGTCGCACGGGACATGATGGTGGAACGCTGGCTGCGTTCTACTCGGGCACACTTTTCCCAATCGGGCCGTCGGGTTTATTACCTGTCGATGGAATTTTTAATGGGCAGAACGCTATCTAACGCCCTGCTCAATATTGGTATTTATGACGATCTGGCTGAAGCGCTGGACGGAATGGGATTTAGCCTTGAACAGCTGATCAGCGAAGAAGATGAGCCGGGCCTCGGCAACGGCGGCCTCGGTCGCTTAGCCGCCTGCTTCCTCGATTCGCTGGCAACCCTGGGCTTACCTGCCCGCGGCTATGGTATCCGCTATGAATATGGCATGTTCAAACAAAACATTGTTAACGGACAGCAGGCTGAATCTCCGGATAACTGGCTGGAATACGGTAATGCCTGGGAATTCCCGCGGCATAACGTTCGCCATAAAGTGTTTTTTGGCGGGCGTATTCAGATTGAAGGTAATGTCAGCCATTGGTTGGAAACCGAAGAAATCCTGGCCTGCGCCTATGACCAGATCATTCCCGGTTATGATACCGATGCCACCAATACCCTGCGGCTGTGGTCAGCCCGGGCCAGTAACGAAATTAACCTCGGTAAATTTAATCAGGGGGATTATTTTGCGGCGGTAGAGGATAAAAACCACTCAGAGAACGTATCTCGGGTGCTCTATCCGAATGATTCAACCTACTCCGGGCGTGAACTGCGTTTACGTCAGGAATACTTCTTAGTGTCAGCAACCTTACAGGATATTCTGAGCGGTCACTGGACGGCTTATGAAACCTATGAAAACCTGGCCAGCAAGATGGCTATCCATCTGAATGATACTCACCCGGTACTGGCCATTCCTGAGCTGATGCGCCTGCTGATTGATATCCATAACTTCAGTTGGGAAGATGCATGGTATATCACCTGTCAGGTGTTCTCTTACACCAACCATACGCTAATGAGTGAAGCGCTGGAGACGTGGCCGGTGGAGATGCTGGGTAAAAACTTGCCGCGCCACCTACAGATTATTTTTGAAATTAACGATCAGTTCCTGGATGTGGTTAAAAGCCATTATCCTGACGATAGCAGCTTACCTAGTCGGGTTTCTATCATTGATGAAAACAACGGGCGTCAGGTTCGCATGGCGTGGCTTGCAGTTATTGCCAGCCATAAAGTGAATGGCGTATCAGCCCTGCACTCAGAGCTGATGGTTCAGTCACTGTTTGCTGACTTTGCCATGATTTTCCCCGGCCGTTTCTGTAATAAAACCAACGGTGTCACCCCTCGCCGCTGGTTAGGCTTGGCCAATAAACCGCTTTCCTCACTGTTGGACGATGTGATCGATAAGACCTGGCGTACAGATTTAAGTAAGCTGTCATATTTAAACCAACAGGCTGACTTCCCGGGTTTTATTGACAAGATCAAACAGGTCAAACTGCAGAACAAGCGCAGGCTGGCGGAGTATATTGCTGAAAACCTGAACGTGATTGTTAATCCTCACGCCCTGTTTGACGTGCAGATAAAACGGATTCACGAATATAAGCGCCAGTTGCTCAATCTGCTGCAGGTGATTAACCGTTATAACCGGATTCTGAAATCCCCTGATGACGAGTGGGTGCCGCGAGTGGTTATTTTTGCCGGTAAAGCAGCATCATCCTATGTCAACGCGAAGCTGATTATCCGCTTGATTAACGACGTCGCGAAAGTCGTCAATAACGATGAGCGGATTAAAAATAAGCTCAAGGTTGTTTTTGTGCCTAACTACAGCGTCAGCCTGGCCCAGATGATTATTCCGGCTACCGACCTGTCAGAACAAATTTCATTAGCAGGAACCGAAGCTTCCGGTACCGGCAATATGAAGTTTGCTCTAAACGGCGCCTTGACCATCGGCACCCTTGACGGTGCGAATATTGAAATCAAACAGCACGTCGGTGACGATAATATCTTTATTTTCGGCAATACCGCCGAACAGGTTGAGGAGATTCGGCGTAACGGCTACAACCCGCGTAAATACTATGAGGAAGATAAAGAACTTCATGAAGTATTAACCCAGATTGCTACCGGTACCTTCAGCCCGGATGAGCCGCATCGCTACAGTGGATTATTTGACTCGCTGGTCAACTTCGGTGATTTCTACCAGTTACTGGCTGACTACCGTTCCTATGTCAATATGCAGGATCAGGTCGATAAGCTGTACCGCAAACCCGATGAATGGGCACGTAAAGCCGTGCTGAATATTGCCAATATGGGGTATTTCTCTTCCGACCGTACCATTCAGGAATATGCCGACGAAATCTGGAATATTAAACCGGTTAAATTGTAATTTATCTAACCGTCAATCTGGCCCCCATCCCCCGCTTTTCGCGGGGGATTAATGATGAATTGATTCATGGACAAGCTTCCTCCTCAGGTAACACCACCAAACGCCTCACCAAAAGATGCTATGACGCTGACCGGGATTGCCACCGACTACATCAATGCTAAAGGGCAACAAGAAAGTATTACCCAGCATACCCGTGAGCGGCTGTTTGCAGCCATGAGCGCCTCAGAGCCAAATTCAGGGCTATTATCAGATAACTCACCGCTGCCACCGGTCAGCGTTTTTTATACTGATTGCGAATATCGAATACCACTGACCCGACCCGGTGCCTATCAATGGCATTTACAGCTGGAAGATTTAGCACTGGTTGAAACGACCGATACCAACCGTTATTCCGGCAGCCTTAAAGATAAAAATAGCTCTGCTATCGTATTACCATCATCACTCCCGTTGGGATACCACCGGCTGATTGTCAGCGATCCGCATAGCGATAATACCAATTGGTCATGCCGAATTATTATCGCCCCTAAACGTGGTTTTATTCCCCGCCAGTTAGGCAATCAAGCCAAGCTTTGGGGCACCTGTATTCAACTATATACCCTACGTTCAGCGACCAACTGGGGCATCGGTGACTTTAGTGACCTGAAACATATGCTGCACCATGTTGCGCGGCGAGGAGGTGCCTTTGTCGGGCTTAACCCAATACATGCGCTCTATCCGGCAAATCCGGACAGTGCCAGCCCTTACAGCCCTTCGTCCCGTAACTGGCTAAACGTCATCTATATCGATGTCGCCGGCGTCCCTGAATTCCAACGCAGCGCAAGCGCGCAGGTTTGGTGGAACAGTGCTGAAGTACAACAGCGCTGGCAACAAGTCAGGCAGACAGATTTAGTCGATTATCCGCAGGTTATTGCCCTAAAGCTGGACGGTTTACGCCTCGCTTATGCCCACTTTAAACACCTAAACCACCAGCATGAGCGCGTTCAGGCATTTAACTATTTTATCTATCATCATGGCGCTCCCTTACAGAAACAGGCCGAGTTTGATGCACTTCATGCTTATTATGCCCGACGAGAGCCTGATATGTGGGGCTGGCCGGCGTGGCCAAAGGAATATCAAGATGGCAATAGTGATGCCGTCAGGCAATTTGTCGCTGAGCATCAGGACGAAGTCCGATTCTATGCATGGCTACAATGGCTGGCTCATGCTCAGCTAGCCGAATGCTTTACCCTCAGCCAGCGCCAGGGAATGTCGATCGGTATTTATCGCGATCTGGCGGTCGGCGTTACTGAGGGCGGCTCAGATACCTGGTGCGATAAAACCCTTTACCGAATTAAAGCCTCGATTGGCGCACCGCCTGACCCGCTGGGGCCGCTGGGGCAAAACTGGGGATTACCGCCAATGGACCCGCAAATTATGGTCCAGCGAGCCTATCAGCCCTTTATCGATTTATTACGTTCCAATATGCGTTACTGCGGCGCACTGCGTATCGATCACGTTATGTCGCTACTACGCCTGTGGTGGATCCCTTACGGGGACACTGCCGACCGGGGGGGATATGTCTCTTATCCGGTAGATGACTTACTGGCTATTCTGGCGTTAGAAAGCCAGCGCCATAAATGCATGGTTATCGGTGAAGATTTGGGAATCGTTCCGCCCGAGATCGTCAATAAGCTTAAACAGAGCGGTGTGTTTTCATACAAAGTGCTCTATTTTGAACAGAACGGCAGCGGCCAATTTAAGCAGCCGGAAGAGTATCCGGCTCAGGCAATGGCGACTATCACCACCCATGATTTACCCACCCTGCGCAGCTACTGGCAGTCAGGTGATTTAGATTTAGGCCAAGCGCTGGGCCTATATCCGAATGAACAGGTTTTGGCCGATCTCAGAGCAGACAGAGAACGGTGTAAACTGGCCCTATTAGATAACCTGCGCCAAGCTAACCTTATTGATAACTCGGTTAATCGCCACTCAGATGAATTCAGCGCCGACCAACCCATGACCCCGGAACTGAATAACGCCATCCATCGGTTTATTGCCTCAAGCGGCAGTTTACTGATTGGACTACAGCCCGAAGACTGGCTAGCAATGGATACGCCGGTTAACGTACCCGGTACTACAGATCAGTACCCTAACTGGCGCAGAAAATTAACCGCCAGTCTGGATGATCTATTTAGCGATCCTCAAACGGACAGGTTACTTAAAACGGTACAGTCAGCACGAGATAACCTATTTTAGCTTGGTTATCACCGAACCATCACTCTTGTCACCCCGTTGAAAAACGGGGCCTAACTCTTAGGCTAACTATCGGCGAGTTAGCTAAAATCTGGATTCCGGCTTCCGCCGGGATGATGATTGAGTGGCGTCACATAATAGAGACATGCTCAACCGATCGATATTACCCGAATCAGACCGCCCTATAACGATGGAGAACTTAACGTGAATATCACCATTGAAACGCGAGACACAACGACCGTATATGGTATCCGTCACAACGGCCCCTATATGGAAATTGATAAAGCCTTTAATGCACTGTGGGACTGGGTGGTCGCGGTAGACCTTCCGACTCAGGTTACCTGTGGCATGGCTATATTCCACGATGACCCGACAAAAACCGCGCCGCAGAGTTGTCGTTCAGACGCCTGCGTCCAGTTAAAGCAGCCACCGTCAGAGCTGCAGCTGTCTGAAATAGTTAAACCTATCGAGATTGCCGGCGGTTGCTTTGCTCTTTATCGACATATCGGCCCCTATTCTGCCCTGGAGCCGGTTTATCATCAGTTTTATCACCAATGGCTACCGGCCAGTGATTACCAGAAAACGGCTCAGCCATCGTTTGAAATTTATATCAACAATCCGCTGGATACGCCGCCGGATGAGTTAATCACCGATATCTATTTTCCGGTCATGGCTAAATAAGCGTTATTTCATAAACAAAAATGGCGCCCTTACGGGCGCCAGATAGGAAAGCTGATAGCTTAAGTTGTTATTCTTTTACGCTCTGAAACTCTTTCTCGGCGGTATTAAAGCGTGACAGCATTTTTTCTGTCGGACGGTTGCCGACCATGCTGAAAACAAAAATACCGATAGTGGCGAAGATAAAGCCCGGGATGATTTCATACAGGCCAAACCAGGCATATTGCTTCCAGATAATGACGGTCGCAGCACCAATCAGCATACCGGCAAGAGCACCGTTACGGGTCATGCCAGACCACACCACCGACAGCAGCACAACCGGACCAAACGCCGCGCCAAAGCCGGCCCATGCATAGCTTACTAAGCCAAGCACCCGGTTATCCGGATTTGATGCCAGCAAAATAGCGATGATAGCGATCAATAACACCATAAAGCGCCCTACCCAAACCAACTCGTTTTGGCTGGCCTTATTGCGTAAAAAAGCTTTATAGAAGTCTTCGGTCAGCGCACTGGAACACACTAATAGCTGACAGCTTAGGGTACTCATTACCGCCGCAAGAATGGCTGACAGTAAAATACCGGCAATCCACGGGTTAAACAGCAGCATGGCTAACTCAATAAATACCCGCTCGCCGTTTTCATTCACGTTACCGGCCAGCGACGGATTATTAGAGAAGAAAGCAATACCAAAGAAGCCCACCGCAACCGCTCCGGCAAGACAGAAGATCATCCAGGTCATACTGATGCGACGAGCATTATGAATAACGTGGTGAGAATCAGCGGCCATAAAGCGAGCCAGAATATGTGGCTGACCGAAATAACCTAGCCCCCAGCCCAACAAAGAGATAATGGCAATAACGTTCAGCCCCTTAAACATATCCAGATTTTCAGGGTTTTTCGCCGCGATCACCAGCATCGAGCTATCAATACCCCCTACGGCAATAATCACCATCACCGGCGTTAGAATCAGGGCAAAAATCATTAATGTTGCCTGAACGGTATCCGTCCAGCTTACCGCTAAAAAACCGCCAATAAAGGTATAGGCAATGGTGGCTAAAGCACCAACCCAAAGCGCCGTTCCATAACTTAAGCCGAAGGTACTTTCAAACAGACGCGCACCGGCAACGACCCCTGATGCACAATAGATAGTGAAGAAAACCAAAATAATCAGGGCAGAAAAAATGCGTAAGATACGGCTTTTATCTTCAAAACGGGTGGTGAAATAGTCAGGCAGCGTCAGCGCATTATGGTTAACTTCAGTATGAACCCGAAGGCGACCGGCAACAAAACGCCAGTTTAAATAGGCCCCGATAGTCAAACCAATCGCAATCCAGCTTTCTGATATTCCGGAAAGAAATACCGCACCCGGTAATCCCATTAACAGCCAGCCGCTCATATCGGAAGCACCGGCAGATAATGCTGTGACAAAGCTGCCTAACCGACGGCCGCCTAGAATAAAATCACCAAAGTTATTGGTGGCACGATAGGCGATAAGCCCGATAGCTACCATCCCTACAATATAGACCACAAAGGTCACTAACATCGGCATACTGTCGTTCATGTAGCTCTCCGCATTCCGGTATTCTCATCATTAAGTTAACGTTATATGTTATGTATCGTGCTGGTAGCACTTCATCTAAAACAGGTTAACCGCGCATGTCTCTGATTACTGAAAGGCGCTCCATATTGCCGTTCGTCAGGTATCACCTTCTCTGATTCAGTATCACTTAGCCTATACAATAAATTCTAAAAGACACAAATAATTTAACAAATAAATTACAAATATCCGTGACCGTGTCTCATTTCAGAGATTTATTTATCGATTCGGATAAAAAGCTTGCTGCCACTGTACTGGGCAAAAGTGGGAAATTATCCATACAGTATCAATGAATTACAAGCCTTTGGAATATATTCCTAAAAATACTCCATCTATAGAATTAATCACCAAGATGGATCGGGATCACATAATAGGTGCAACCATATTTAAACAAGGTTGCAACATCATGCCATTTACACCTATTCTCAATAACCATCATCTATCAATTCAGCATAACCATTTTTTACTATTTTTAGTTTTTCAGACCATTATCGCTGCCTGATTTACCATCAGAGATGTTTAGCGATTGTTACTTGGTTTTGGCTACCTGCGATAAGAGGAAATAAAATGGCAATGACTACCATGGGCGTGAAGCTGGATGAAGCGACGCGCGACAGAATAAAAAAAGCGGCCCATACCGTCGACCGCACACCACATTGGTTAATCAAACAGGCCATCTTTAACTACCTCGAACAGCTTGAGGGGGGAAACATTCCTGCTGAGCTATCAACCCACGGTCAGGACAACAAATCAGACGGCGAGCTCATCGCTGAACCTGCTACACAACAGGGTTATCAGCCATTTTTGGAATTTGCTGAGAATATTTTACCCCAGTCGGTCAGCCGGGCGGCCATTACCGCGGCTTATCGCACGCCGGAAACTGAAATTATCCCCCGATTACTCGAGCAGGCCAAACTGACGGCGGAACAAACACAATCGACCCACCAATTGGCCTATAAGCTGGCAGAGAAGCTGCGTAATCAAAAAAATAGCATTGGCCGGGCCGGTATGGTCCAGGGGTTACTACAGGAGTTCTCGCTGTCATCATCAGAAGGCGTTGCCCTGATGTGTCTGGCCGAAGCCTTACTGCGCATTCCCGACAAAGCCACCCGAGACGCCCTTATCCGCGACAAAATCAGTAACGGCAATTGGCACTCTCATATCGGGCAAAGCCCTTCTCTGTTCGTTAATGCCGCCACCTGGGGGTTATTACTGACCGGCAAACTGGTCTCGACCCATAATGAGTCTCAACTCTCGTCATCGCTTAATCGAATTATTGGTAAAAGTGGTGAACCCCTGATCCGCAAAGGGGTTGATATGGCGATGCGCCTGATGGGCGAACAGTTTGTCACCGGTGAGACTATTTCAGAAGCGTTAGCCAACGCCCATAAGCAGGAAGAAAAAGGCTTTCGTTACTCTTACGATATGTTAGGCGAAGCGGCTTTAACCGAAAAAGATGCTCAACGTTATCTGTTCTCTTATCAACAAGCTATTCATGCCATTGGCAAAGCCGCAAACGGCCGCGGGATATATGAAGGCCCGGGTATTTCCATCAAGCTATCGGCGCTGCACCCTCGCTATAGTCGGGCACAGTATGAGCGGGTAATGGATGAACTCTATCCGCGCCTGCTGGAACTGACCCTACTGGCGCGTCAGTACGATATCGGCCTGAATATTGATGCTGAAGAAGCCGACCGGTTAGAGATCTCATTAGACCTGCTGGAAAAACTGTGTTTCGAACCTAAGCTGGCTAACTGGAACGGCATTGGCTTTGTGGTTCAGGCTTATCAAAAACGCTGCCCGTACGTTATCGACTATCTGATCGATCTGGCCCACCGTAGCCAGCACCGGCTGATGATTCGTTTAGTAAAAGGCGCCTACTGGGACAGCGAAATCAAACGCGCTCAGGTTGACGGTCTTGAAGGCTATCCGGTTTATACCCGTAAGGTGTATACCGACATCGCCTATCTGGCCTGTGCGCGTAAACTGCTGGCCGTGCCTGAAGCTATTTATCCTCAGTTCGCCACCCACAATGCCCATACTCTGTCAGCCATCTATTATCTGGCTGGTCAAAATTATTACCCCGGACAGTATGAGTTCCAGTGCCTGCACGGTATGGGGGAACCGCTCTATTTTCAGGTGGTCGGAAAGCACAGCGATGGCAAACTCAATCGACCTTGCCGCATCTATGCTCCGGTAGGAACCCATGAAACGCTGCTCGCCTATCTGGTTCGTCGATTACTTGAGAACGGCGCGAATACCTCGTTTGTTAATCGTATTGCCGACACCGCAATTTCACTTGATGAACTGGTTGCCGATCCGGCCAAAATCATTGAGTCTCAGTCAGCAGTAGAAGGTGAATTAGGCAGACCTCATCAGCGCATTCCACTGCCAAGAGGTTTATATGCCGGCGTTCGCCTGAATTCTTACGGTCTGGATTTGTCTAATGAACAGCGTTTAGCTTCGCTCTCCAGCGCCCTGTTATCGGGAGCAACTCAGGAATGGCAATCAGCCCCGCTGATTGATGCACCACTTGATGGTGAACGCACGCCGGTGAAAGTGTTTAATCCGGCGGATGCCAGAGACTGTGTCGGCTATGTCACCGATGCCACCGAACAGGATGTTGACCGGGCCATTGAAGCCGCAGTGAACAGCGCGCCAATTTGGTTTGCAACGCCGCCAGAGCGCCGGGCTGAACTGCTAAATCGTAGCGCATCAATGCTGGAAAACCAGCTTCAACCGATGATTGGGCTATTAGTCCGCGAAGCAGGCAAAACCTTTAATAACGCCATATCTGAAGTCAGAGAGGCCATCGACTTCCTGCGCTATTATGCCGAGCTGGTACAGCATGATTTCAGTAATGACAGCTATCGTCCACTCGGGCCGGTGGTCTGTATTAGCCCGTGGAACTTCCCGCTGGCGATCTTTGCCGGCCAGATTGCGGCGGCGCTGGCCGCCGGTAACACCGTTTTGGCTAAGCCGGCAGAACAAACGCCGCTGATTGCCAGCCAGATGATTAAACTGATGCATCAGGCGGGTATTCCCGCCGGAGCCGTTCAACTGCTGCCGGGCAAAGGTGAAATCATCGGCGCAAAACTGGTGGGTGACAACCGGGTTAAAGGCGTGATGTTTACCGGCTCCACCGAAGTCGCACAGATGTTACAGCGTAACTTATCCGGACGACTGGATCACCATGGCCAACCTACTCCGCTGATCGCTGAAACCGGCGGGCTGAATGCCATGATTGTCGACTCTTCAGCGTTGACTGAACAGGTAGTGACCGACGTAGTGGCATCGGCCTTTGACAGCGCGGGCCAGCGCTGTTCGGCCTTACGTATTCTCTGCCTACAGGAAGATATCGCCGACCGGACGATTGAAATGCTAAAAGGGGCAATGGCTGAATGTACGATGGGCAACCCCGATCGCCTGTCTACCGATATCGGCCCGGTCATTGATAGTGAAGCTAAAGCGAATATTGAACAGCATATTCAGGTGATGCGTGCCAAAGGCCATCCGGTTTATCAGGCGGTTTTCCATCCGGAGGCCGATGAGTCCGTATGGTCTAAAGGCACCTTTGTTAAACCCACCTTAATTGAACTCGATAGCATTGATGAACTGACGAAGGAGGTCTTCGGCCCGGTGCTGCACGTCGTGCGCTACCAAAGAGAAAACATCAGTGAATTGGTTAGTCAGATCAACGCCGCCGGCTACGGACTGACAATGGGAATTCATACCCGCATTGATGAAACAATCAGCCAGATTACTGAGCAGGCTCGGGTCGGTAACCTGTACGTGAACCGCAATATTGTCGGTGCAGTGGTCGGCGTCCAGCCTTTTGGCGGCGAGGGATTATCAGGAACGGGCCCTAAAGCCGGCGGGCCGCTGTACCTTTACCGTTTGCTCTCTCATCGCCCTACCGACGCATTGACTAAAGCCTTCCAGCGCTCGGATGACTTGCACCATATTGATACCCGGGGCAGAGATCTGCTGTTGCAGCCGCTGGAGCAATTTAAAGCCTGGGCCGTTAACCAATACAATCTGCCACTTGCGGCAGTCTGTGATAGCTATCGGGATAACTCTCAGTCGGGCACCATTCGCTTACTTAATGGCCCGACCGGTGAGCGCAATAGTTACGCCCTGCTGCCGCGCGATAGCGTGCTGTGCCTTAATCATTCAGAAGAGGACGCACTGATTCAATTAGCCGCCGTGCTGGCCGTGGGGTCAAAGGCGCTATGGATAGACGATAAAACCACCCGAACTTGGTATAAAAACTTCCCTGACTCGGTACAGAAAAAGATTGGCTTTATTGCCGACTGGCAGAGTTCTGACGCTCAGTTTGATGCGGTTATCTACCACGGAGACAGTGATAAACTCAAAGACGTTTGCCAACAGGTTGCCCGCCGCGACGGGCCGATTGTTTCGGTTCAAGGCTTTGCCTGCGGTAACAGTAATATCTTACTGGAGCGCTTAGTGGTGGAGCGGGCCCTGAGTATTAATACTGCGGCCGCGGGGGGAAATGCCAGCCTGATGACCATCGGGTAATTCATCTCATAACCCGGGCATCGGTTAAATTTTAAGGATGCCCGTTTTTTTTAGTCATATGCACAAATTACCGAAAATCGCTATGAATCACGGGGGTTTGGCTGATTGTGCGTATGACAGATGACCTAAATTAGTTATACTGTCTGTAATATTGAATTCGATTAACGTCTACGACAATTCCAATCATACAAGTACATCAATGAAAACAATCACAACTCAGATTCCGGCTCTCGATAAGGTGGTTCGCATTTGTGACTACTTATCTGATAAAAATGGCGCGACCTTTAGCCAGATATACCAGGACGTTGGTATCGCCAAAAGTAGTACATCATCATTGCTGAACGGGATGGTAGCCCATGGTTTACTTCGTCAGGATGCTGATAAATATTACCTTGGATTACGGCTGTATGAGTTTGGTAATAAAGCGGTTGAACAATACGATATTAAAAAGATCGCCCTGCCGGTATTAAGCGATCTGCGAGATAAAACCAATCTCACCTGTCATCTCGGCGTGTTGCAGGGGTCTTCACCGATTTATCTCACCAAGCTGGAAAGTCCTCAGGCTATTATTATTCGGAGCTGGGAAGGAAAACGGCTTTCATTGCACAGTTCCGGTCTGGGTAAAGTCTTAATGGCTTGGTTAACCGATGACGAAGTCGATGCCCTGCTTCCGGACGATCAGCAGCTCCAGCGTTTTACTGATACCACGATTACCGATAAGTTTAAGCTAAAACAGGCGCTGGCTGAGATTCGCGTTAAAGGCTGGGCCTATGATGATGAAGAAGACAGTCAGGGCGTGCGCTGTATTGCAGTTCCGGTCAGAAATCCTCAGGGTAAAGTGATTGCGGCTATCAGTATGTCAGGCGTCGCCTTCCAGATCCCTGACGATAAGCGGGAACATCTGGCCTCTCTGGTGATTGAAGCCGGAAAGCGATTGTCTTTACAGCTAAAATAACAACGGCTAAGTCCGATTAAGCAAAATGAGCCACCCTAAAACGCTTTGGGGTAGCTCATTTTACACGCATCAAACCTGCAGTAGCATCACGCTCAGGACCCTACTCCTGATAAGCAACTCCCGCATATTTCAACACCTTCATCAGGCGCTGTTTTTTCTCTGATGATAGCGGTTTTACCGGCGCTAAAACCTGGGTTGAAATATCCAGGCCGGTTAAGCGAATCGCCTGCTTGATAACACCAAAGAACGGTGTTTCCAAACTGTATACCGTTGACAGCTTAGAGAGCTGGCACTGAAGCTCAAACATCGTCTGATACTCTTTGCGCTTAAATGCCCGATAAATTCCGCAGGTTATCTCTGGCGCAAAGTTAGCCGTTGCCGGGATCCCGCCGTTCCCGCCCATGACCAAGGTATCCATCATATATTCGTCATAGCCTGAAAAAATCACAAAGTCAGGACGAATCGGGCGAACCTGATTAACGGTTTCGCGAATATGACTAATATTATCTACGGTGTCTTTAATACCAATGATATTAGCTACGTCTGTGGCTAATCTGGCGATCAAATCAACGCTGATATCTTGTCCGGTAAGCGCAGGGAAATTATATAAAATAACCGGAGAACAGATATTCTCTGCCACCGTACGGAAATGATGATAGATAAAATCATCATTGAGTAGTGCGTAATAAGGATTCAATACCAGAACCGCATCAACTCCGAGTTTATCGGCGTGAAGGCCAAACTCAATCACTTCTTGAGTACTCGGGCTACTGATACCTAATAATACCGGCACGCGCCCCGCAATATGCTTAACGGCAAACTCAGCCACCTCAAATCGCTGTTCTTTTGGCATATGACAAAACTCACCGCCGCTGCCCAAAATCAGCATCCCGTCGACGCCGTCATCGACCAGCTTGTCGATCAGTCGACCCATTCCCTGTGTATCCAGTTGCCCGTTGGTATCAAAAATTGTCGGTACCGGTGGAAAAACACCTCTAAATTTGTTCAGATCAGCCATTGTTTTACCTTATTGCCTATAAAATTAAACCGTCCCATCGTCGGGTACTGTTTATGCACCATTTAGGCGCTATTCAGGCAGGCCTCAGCTCAATCCACCGACGCCTGCCTGATGATGACTAACTGGTGTAAGCACCGGCCATCAGTGACGCAGCTCTTTCTGTAAACTGCTTATAGATTCCTCTGCGGGCAGAGTAGTCCGGACGAACCCAACGGCTCTTACGTTCAGCCATAATGGCATCAATTTCCTGCTCGGTTTTACGCTCACCGTTAACACCAATAATGTTAAGCTTGCGCTCCGGCACGTTCATTTCAATCACATCACCGTCTTCAATTAGGGCTATTGGGCCACCGTCAGCCGCTTCCGGGGACACATGGCCCACGCACGGCCCGCTGGTTGCACCGGAGAAACGACCGTCGGTAATCAAAGCAACCCGACCGTCCAGACGATTGTCATAAACGATCGCATCGGTGGTCATTAGCATTTCCGGCGCGCCAGAGCCTTTTGGCCCTTCATAGCGAATAAACAGCACATCGCCCGGCTCCACTTGGTTATGGATAATGGCTTGCTGTGCGTCTTCTTCTGAATTAAATACTTTGGCCGGCCCGATATGCTGATGCATATCAGCACGACAGGCGGCGTACTTAATGACTGCCCCGTCCGGTGCAATATTGCCTTTTAAAATGGCAATTGAGCCTTTCTTGGTTGCTGACTCCGGCTTTCTAATCACATCTTCCGGCTGGACTTTATAGTTCGCCAGATAGCCATGGTTACGTTCAAAGAAGCCTGACTGCTGAATCATCTCCAGGTTATCCCCCAGAGAGCGTCCGGTGACGGTCAGCACGTCTAAATCGAGTTGATCGCGCAGCAGCCACTGGATCATCGGGATGCCGCCGGCAAACCACATTAACTCAGTAACATACTCGCCGCTCGGCTGGATATTCGTCAGGTAAGGAATCTGATGATTAATGCGGTCAAACACCTCCGGTTTTAGTTCCCAACCCAGTTCATGAGCAATGGCCGGTAAGTGAATAAGACCGTTGGTACTGCCTCCGATTGCAGCATGAACCTTAATCGCATTCTCAAATGCCGCAGGAGTCAGAATTTTTCCGGTAGTAATATTCTTCTCAGCCAGATACATCGCCTGATGCCCGGCAGCGCGTGCCATACGGCGAATTTCAGACATGGTGGCAGGGATCAGTGCACTGCCCGGTAACGCCATGCCTAAGGCTTCGGACATACACTGCATGGTACTTGCCGTGCCCATAAACTGACAGGCACCGGCCGTTGGGCAGCCACACTGTTGATAGGCTTCGACCTGCTTAACGCTGATCTCCCCTTTCTTTAACTTAGCGGTAATGCCACCTAAGTCGGAGGTGCTCATATTCGGTGCCGGGCGCATAGAGCCGCCGGGAATATGCAGTAATGGCATATCCAGCCGCGCCGCGGCGATCAGGTGCGCCGGAATAGATTTATCACAGCTAGAGATCAATACTCCGGCATCATAAGGCACTACCGACGCATGGATTTCCACCATATTGGCAATGGCTTCACGGGAGGCCAGAATATAGTTCATGCCGTCGTGGCCTTGCCCCCAACCGTCACAAATATCCGTCACATGGTGACGCACTGCCCGGCCACCGCTTTCATGAACGCCTAATACCGTTTCATAACCCAGTTCGCCTAAGTGGAAGCTTCCCGGATGGCTCTCACCATAACAGTCATCAATCAGGACCTGAGGCTTTTTGGTATCTTCTTTGCTGTAGTTCATCCCTAAACGCAGGGCATCAAGCTGGGACCATAAATCACGGGCACTTTGACATTTTTGTTGCATTTTCAATTCCTCAAAATAATCTATCAACACGACATTGAATCATCATTACCGGCTATTTAGTGGGTGGTCGGGCCGTAATGGCCGGTAAAGTAAAGAGTAAGAAAGTGGCGATTAACAGTGCTCCGACTAACACAAACATGCCTGCAGTTTGGCTAATGGTCATGGTTAATAATCCCACCAGATAAGGGCCGATAAAGCCGCCTAAATTACCCAGAGCATTGATTGAACCCCGTACGCCACCCAACACGTTGGCAGGGAAAAGTAGCGGTGGAAGCGTCCAGAACGGTCCGGCATAGGCTTGCAGGAAGAATCCGCATATCACCATCATTCCGTAAGCCAGCCAGATATTGTCTTTTAATAGCAGAGACAGCGTCAGACAGATGGCAAAACCAACCAGAGGAATAGCGGTATATAGCCGACGGTTCATCGTCTTATCACACCATTTGGCAATGTAATATTGGCCGATAATACACAGGAAATAGGGAGCAGCGGTCAAAGCACCCACAATGGTCATACCGCTTCCGGTCAGATTTCTAATCAGGTTAGGCATCCACAGTGCGAAGCCATAGAAACCAACCTGAACGAAGAAATAAATCCCGATTAACTTCCATAAATTTACGCTACGAATAATGGTTTTAAAACTGGCTTTATCGTCAACGGACGAGCCCATTTTGTCTTCTTCAAGCTTGCGCTCAATCCACTCACGTTCACGCGGGTCTAACCACTTAGCCTGATGCGGATGATCTGCCACCATCGGCATCCAGATAAACAGTAATCCTAGCGATAATACACCTTCGATAATAAACATTTCACGCCAGCCCTGAACTTCAATTAACCAGCCGGAGAGCGGGCCAGTAATAATCGAAGCGACGGCCAAGTTCATTTGGAAGAAGGCAATAGCACGGGCTTTTTCCTCATTAGGAAACCAGTGTCCTATCAGTGCTAAGATCGCCGGATAAACACCGCCTTCAGCCACCCCGAGTATGAAGCGTATAATCAGTAGCTGAGTTGGGTTCTGTACGAATCCGGTGAGTAAAGCAAAACCGCCCCAGGCAACGATTGTCCAGGCGATAAACTTTTTAGCACTATAGCGTTCGGCAATGTGTCCGCCGGGTACTTGTAGAAAAATGTATCCGATAAAGAAAATGCCTGCGACTAATCCTGAAAACGAAGCAGTCATTCCTAAATCTTTATCCATACCGCCAGCAATACCAATGGCGATATTTGTTCTATCCATATAAGCCACGATATAGACCAATATCGTGGCGGGGATAATGTGTTTCCACCGTCCTTTAGGAATTGGGGCACTTGAGGCTGTATTCATCAGTATGTTCCTTGGCTCAACCTTTAAATTATTAGAAATTAATGCGTTGTATTATTTTGGTGTATAGCTGTTGAGATGAATCATTTTAGTTCTATATACAGAACACATGTACTGCATATGGAACATATACTCTATTGTAGGTAGGAAAGAGTCAATCGTTTGAATCGCTAAAGTTAGGGTTCTGTGAGCAAACGCAAATTTTTTATCTATCCAATTCGTTGAATCTGCAGTACGCCATCTCCCCTCCTCACCATAGGGCTAAGTGCCCGAAATATTAAAAAATCAATAATTATCAATATATTGTTATAGATAGCCTATCGATAGCGGATGAAATTAGTTGCTGTCGATCACAAAAAATCAACTTTACCGGCGCATGTCATTGACTCCGGCACTGCCTGAGTCGAATATAAAACAAAATACAGAACAATTGTTCCACATAAAGAACAAATCAGCAGGCGTAATTATTTTTCAATAATCCAAGGAGTAAAAAAATGATTACCACTGCTATTTTTCCCGGCCGTTATGTGCAAGGAGCCGATGCAATAAAGCTGTGCTTAGGTGAGGAACTTTCCCGCCTTGGCAAGAAAGCGTTGGTGTTACAGGACCCGTTTGTTAACCAAACCTTAGGTGGCATGATTGCCGGGGCATTAGACGGTAAAATCGATTTTCAAGTTGAAGTATTCAATAGCGAATGTTCAGACGAAGAAATTGCCCGCATCTCATCGCTGGCCAAAGCCTATGGTGCTGAAGTCGTGGTAGGAATGGGAGGCGGTAAAACGCTGGACACCGCTAAGGCTACGGGTGCGGCACTAAAACTGCCAATCGCGATTGTGCCTACGCTGGCGTCAACGGATGCCCCCTGCAGCTCGCTAGTGGTGATTTATACTCAGGAAGGCCAGTTTAAGCGTTATCTGATGATCCCTCGTAACCCCGACGTGGTGCTGGTTGACTCTAAAGTTATCGCTCAGGCTCCGGTTCGCTTTTTGGTTTCCGGCATTGGTGATGCGCTGGCGACGTGGTTTGAAGCCGAAGATTGTCGGATTAAGCTGGCAGGCAATATGACAACCCGCCCCGGCCCTATGTCAGCCTTTGGTCTGGCCCGCCTGTGTTACGATACCTTGCTTAAGTATGGCGTTCTGGCCAAGTCTGCCTGTGAGCAACAGCAGGTAACCCCGGCACTTGAGCATGTGATTGAAGCCAACACCCTACTCTCCGGTCTCGGCTTTGAGAGCGGCGGCTTGGCCGCGGCCCATGCTATTCATAACGGGCTCACCGTATTGCCGCAAACCCATAGCTATTGGCACGGAGAAAAAGTCGCCTTTGGTACCTTAGCCATGCTGATGCTGACCGATCGGGATCCTGAAATTATTGATACCGTTTATACCTTCTGTCAGCAGGTCGGGTTACCGATTACGCTGGAAGATATTGGTCTAAAACAGGTCAGCGATGAAGAGCTTATGAAGGTGGCTAAAGCGGCGTGTAATGAAGGTGAAACCATGCATAACGAGCCTTGTGAAATTAGCCCGGAAAATGTTATGGCTGCGCTTCGGGCGGCGGATGCTGAAGGTCGTCGACGTAAGTTAGCGGCGTAGTTCTTATTTACAGGCAATAAAAAAACCGTGGCCCGCAATAAAAACGAGGGTCACGGTTTCGGCTAGCTATTTTTCGGCGTCACTGATGCACTAGGTTAAAGATTGATCTCGCAGGGTATCCAGCAGGTCATAGCCTTTCCAGGTTAATCCCGTCACCTGATAATAATCTAATGAGCTGGAGCTGTAATCGTGCCCTTCGATATAACTATTCTCTTGCAACAGACTGATATGGGCACAGACCAGACCATGATCATATCCGGTAATGCTGGTACTTTTTACCCCGTTGGCACTGACATCAGATGCTTCAACCATCACTAATATTTTTTTAATTAATTCCCAATCTCTTTTCATATTCCACCTCATGACTGATTGAATACTCAAAGTATCGGCGGTTTTCTCATAATCAGCCAACTTCAGCGGTTTCATTTTTGTCGTTGAGTTAACAGATAAAATAAAAAGATCGCTAAAAAACACAGTATGCGGAATAAATAGCCAGTCCTGCCGTAGTGACCACAATGGCGCTCTGCCGGCAACGCCGGAATTTAGGGTGTTTCTGGCAATAATGATAGCCAAATACTTATTATGTGGTATCCAATAAAACCACACGCTATATTATAATTTACACATCGAATAGATTGCGTTCTGAGTATGTATGAATAAATCATTTAGTGACGGGCTGATGGCGGGGCTTGTTGCCCACGAGCCGGTGATAACAAAAACCATGCTGAGCTACAGCATCGATTACAGAAAAGGATTTGTCTGTGGCTTTTCTTATGCACTCGAAAAATTATGCAGTGACTCCACCATGGCTCAATATCAGGCAGGTCAATTAGCCTATTTTTATCAGTTGGAGCAAGAGCTGCTGAGCGATTTTTTTACCGACTTTAGTGGCAATCACCTTTCAGATGATTTCACTAAGGGCTATAACAGTGCCCGATTATCCCCGGCTTCTTAAGCCAACGTTTTATTACTTTGGCTTATCTTCATACCCGCCCCTTAACTCTCTGTAATAATTCATTATTATCAATTAATTAAAAAATTTTCACCGTCTATTTTTAAGTAAAAAATCACCCATTCATCCCTTGTTTGACGCTATTTTCCCCCTGCAATTAATCCTATTTTTCGCCGCCAATGGCGCATTTATCGTCGGCAATTTTACGCCATAAAATACAGACAAGATCACACAACAATCATTTTGATCGTAATTTAAACAAAAAATAGTTGACTGTACTGTGAAGTGGGTGCAGCCTAACTAAAATAAAGAACAGTAGTTCCATATGCAGAACAAATCACATACTAAAAAACGGAGTACGCCATACTATGAGTCTGAATAAATTTAGAGGTATCTTTCCACCGGTTCCAACCATCGTTAACAGTGCAGGCAAGCTCGATCGCGACGGCATGGGCAAACTGATAGACAGAGTGATCGACAGTGGTGCAAACGGTATGCTGATTCTAGGCAGCGGCGGTGAGTTTTGTCATATGGACCATGAAATGCGTCTTGAAGTGGCTGAATTTGCCATGAGTCACGTTGCCGGTCGTGTTCCGGTCATGTTAGGTATCGCTGCCCCGGGAACAGATGAAACCATCCAATACGGGTTGCACGCGCAAAAGATTGGTGCCGCCGCTGTACTGGTGGTTAATCCCTATTATGCCCAGTTAAGCAGTGAGTATATTTACCATCACTATCGGAGCATTGGGGAAAGTCTGGCTGTTCCGGTGCTGTTATATAACTTTCCGGCATTAACCGGGCAAGATATCGGCCTTGATGTTATCACCCGCTTAGCCAAAGACGTTCCCAACATTATTGGCATTAAAGACACTATTGATAATATCAGCCACACCAGAGAGATCATTAACCGAATCCATCCTTTCCGACCTGAATTTATTATCTTCTCCGGCTATGACGAATATCTGTTAGATACCCTAATTCTAGGCGGACACGGCGGTATTCCAGCCACCTTCAATATTGCACCTGAAGTGACCGGGGGTATCTATAACGCCTTTGTGAATAAAGAGTATGAGAAGGCGTTCGAGTTACAGCGCACCTTGGCAAAACTCTCTTCGTTATATGCCATTGAATCCCCTTTCTTTGGCGTGGTGAAAGAAGGCATTAAAGCATCGGGTTTAGATATATCAACAAACGTTATTGCACCGGTCAGAAAGCTCTCTGCCGATAAAATTTCGCAGGTTAAGCGCATTCTGCAGTCAGCCGGAATCGACGCACAATAACAATAAAAACCGTTATTTGGATCTAACAATTATCAGGAGATTTCCATGAGTAATGTCTATCCCGTAATGAAGCTTAATCCTAACGATGATGTCGTTGTCGCCCGCTTTCCGGTATCTGCCGGCACGGTATTACCCAATGAAAACATTAAAGTTCAATCCGATATTCCTGAGGGCCATAAAATATCCCTACGGGATATTCCCGTTGGCCAAGCGGTAAAACGCTACGGGCAAATTATCGGTTTTGCCTCAGAGCCCATTAAAGCAGGCGACCATATCCACACCCACAACCTGAGCATGGGTGACTTCAGCCGCGACTACGCCTTCGGTGAAGATACCATTGAACTACCTAAAGCGGAAAAAATCGATACCTTTATGGGCATCAAACGGGCCGACGGTCGCGTAGCAACCCGAAACTTTATCGGTATTCTGACCTCGGTAAACTGCAGTGCCACAGTCGCCCGGGCAATTGAAGACCATTATAAAAAGCACGGACTAGAAAACTACCCTAACGTTGACGGGGTTGTCGCTCTGCCGCAAAGCTTCGGCTGTGCGATTGGTTTTGACAGTGAAGCCATGGTTGTTATGCGCCGCACCTTGAGCGGATATGCCCGACACGTCAACTTTGCTGGCGTGGTTATCATCGGTCTGGGATGTGAATCTAATCAGATCAAAGATCTGATTCAGGTCGAAAACCTGACCGAAGGCAAAATGCTGCATACCATGACAATTCAGGAAACCGGTGGCACGCAAAAAACCATTAATAAGGGCATTGAAGTTATTGATGGAATGCTGGCCGAAGCCAACCAGGTTAAACGTGAAGAGGTACCCGTTTCTGAAATTATTCTGGCCTTAGAGTGCGGCGGTTCCGATAGCTATTCGGGTATTTCAGCCAATCCGGTACTTGGCTATGCCGCCGATAAAATTGTTCAGCAAGGCGGTACCGCAATTCTGTCCGAAACATCTGAGATCTACGGGGCAGAACATCTGTTAACCCGCCGTGCCGTGACGCCCGAAGTCGGTAAAAAACTCATCAGCCGGATTAAATGGTGGGAGGATTACTGTGCTCGCAATAACAGCGAGATGAATAACAATCCATCGGCGGGCAACAAAGTCGGTGGCCTGACGACGGTACTGGAAAAATCCCTCGGTGGCATCGCCAAAGGCGGAACCTCTAACTTAGTCGATGTTTATGAATATGCTGAACCGGTCACCGCCAAAGGGCTGGTCTTTATGGATACCCCCGGATACGACCCGATTGCCGTTACCGGCCAAATTGCCGGCGGCGCCAATCTGCTATGTTTTACGACCGGCAGGGGATCGGCATTTGGCAGTAAACCAACGCCGTCCCTAAAGCTGGCCACCAACAATACGCTCTGGAAGCGGCAGGAAGAAGATATGGATATTAACTGTGGCAACGTCGTTGACGGCACAGAAACCATTGCTGAAGCCGGCGAGCGTTTATACACCATGATTCTGGATATGGCATCGGGTAAAAAAACCAAGAGTGAACTTTTTGGTTACGGTGGTTTGGAATTTGTTCCCTGGAATATTGGTTCAATTATGTAATTGACCGTTTATCAGGCACCACTGTTTATTTAAATACTGCGTTTCATAGCAAGCTTTATATTCACAATTATAAATAGCGGTGCCTAAAAATAAAATAATAGAAACCTTCGGGTAATCATTCACAGGAGTTGTGAACATGTCTTTTATTGATGAGCTATTACAAGATATCCCTCTGCCTAATATGATAAAAGTTCGGCAACACTTTGCATCACCGGATGAAATTGTTGATATAAAGTCAGTGGTTAAACAAGAATTAAATAAGCCTGAAATTAAAGCGACGATAAAACCCGGCATGACCATTGCAGTAGGTATTGGCAGCCGGGGAATTGCTGAAATACCCAGAATTGCGCAGGCCGTTATTGCTGAGTTAAAAGCCTTAGGGGCTATTCCCTTTGCCGTTCCGGCGATGGGAAGCCACGGTGGTGCGACTGCGCAAGGTCAACGCCACGTGCTGGAGAACTTGGGGATGACGGAAGAAATACTGGGCTGTGAGATCCGCGCATCAATGGAAACGGTAAAGCTTGGTGAATTGGAAAATGGGCTGCCTATTTTAATGGATAAAAACGCGATGCAGGCTGATGGCATTATTGCCATTAACCGGATTAAAGCTCACAACGCGTTCACCGCCCCGATAGAAAGTGGCATTATCAAAATGATTACTATCGGTTTTGGCAAACAAGACGGCGCAGACTCTTGCCATACTCACGGCTTCGGCAATATGGCGAAAAACATTGTCGACATGGCGCGAATTAAGCTGAAAAGGACCCCTTTTCTCTTTGGTATCGGTACGGTTGAGAATGCCTATGACAAAGTGGTAAAAATCGAAGCTATTGCCGCAGACAGATTAGAAGAGCGTGAAACCGCACTCTTGGCTGAATCTAAATCCTATTTCCCTAAGATCTTGTTTGATAACGTTGATATCGCGGTTATTGATCTAATGGGCAAAATATATTCCGGCGGCGGTATGGACGGACACGTGATGGGCAGAGCGCCGACGCCCTTTGTTGAACCTATTGCGACTATCAGGCCCGATCGCATAGCGGTGCTGGATTTACATGAGCAAAGCGGCGGCAATGCGACCGGCATGGGTTGGGCCGATTACTGTACCCAGCGCCTGTATAATAAAATCGATTTGCCCGAAACTTATCCTAATGTCATTACATCCCGACTCGCGCGCGATGGCTTTATTCCCGTCATTATGCCATCAGATAAGCAAGCCATTCAGGTTGCGATTAAGACCTGCATTATATTAGATGGCAGAACTGAAGCGCGAATAGTCAGAATGGCTAACACATTACATATAGGTGAAATTTATATTTCTGAAAATATGCTGGACGATGCTCGCGCCAATAATAATATCGAAATATTAACTGAACCGGCCCAGTTTATTTTTGATGAAGAAAATAACTTTACGGATATCGGCGAATGGTAAAGAAAAATATTCATTAATTAATCAGTAGAAAAACTCAATAATATTATCGTTTATTTAAAACTAAAATTATATATGAATATATAAGGATACCTCATGTCTGTCACCTTACCGTCGGTGGTTAATAAAACGAAATGGCGATTAATACCCTTTATGTTAATGCTGTATATTTTGGCCTTTTTAGATCGCTCTAATATTGGTTTTGCTAAAGAGACCTACCAGCTTGATATTGGATTAAGCAATGAAGCCTATGCGCTCGGTGCCGGCTTATTCTTTGTGGTGTATGCCTTTTTAGGTGCGCCGGCCAACCTCTGTTTAAGAAAATTCGGCGCCAAACGTTGGATCGGCGTAACGACCCTCGCCTGGGGTGCACTCTCGATGGCAATGGGCTATGCCGACAGTGAGGCTAAATTTTTAACCGTACGCGTATTACTCGGCATCGCCGAAGCCGGATTCTTTCCCGGCATGATTTATCTGACCTCACAATGGTTTCCTCAGGCTAACCGGGCCAGCGTGATGGGCCTGTTCTATATGGGTGCTCCGCTAGCAATGGCATTCGGCTCCCCCTTATCCGGTGCGTTATTAGAACTTCACGGCATGTTAGGCCATCCCGGCTGGTACTGGATGTTTATTATTGAAGGCGCATTAGCCTTTGCTGCCGGTATATGGACCTTCTTTTATCTGGACGATGCACCGATATCCGCCCGCTTCCTAAGCCCTGCTGAAAAAGAGCTGTTAATTAATCAATTAAATACCGAAGAAAGTAAAAAAGTCTCTTCCAGCATTATTGAAGCGCTTAAAAATCCGAAAATATGGCATCTGGCGATTATTTACGGAACCATCCAGTGTGGCGTTTATGGTTTGATTTTCTTCTTACCGTCCCAAGTGGCTTCGATTATGGGTAGCTCGGTTAACTTTATGACCTCGGTCGTTACGGCTATTCCCTGGCTATGCGCACTGCTAGGCACCTACTTTATTCCTCGCTATTCAGACCGGACTCAGGAACGCCGTAAAATTGCTGCCGCAACCCTGTTGGTCGGAGGGATAGCCATTATGCTCTCTTCGGTTGCCGGTCCTTATGGCGCCATCATTGCACTTTGTCTTAGTGCAACAGCCTTCTTTGCCTGTCAGCCAATATTCTGGGCGATTCCGACCAGTATTTTGTCCGGTAGCGCTCTGGCTGTCAGTATCGGATTTATCAATATGTTCGGCGCATTGTTCAGCTTTGCCGCCCCGATTATCCGCGTTCATGCCGAGAATATGTTTAATAGCCCGGTAGCCGGATTAGTGGCCATCGGCTCGGTAGCCTCTGTCGGTGCACTGGCCATTATGGCCCTCAGAAAACAGAGTTAACCATAGTGAGTTCAGTCGATTATTGGCACCTCAATCATCGACTGAACAACCAGAACTGAACGCTAAAAACGACCAGAGGACCATATGCATATACATCTTGACGTTATCGGCGGTATTGCAGGAGATATGTTTTCAGCGGCTATGCTGGATACCTTTCCCGACCTTGCCCCGCCGCTTTTCAACCTG
>POVV01000126.1_pt1 | contig 64555 bp, 54 predicted proteins | sample 1560271 | NCBI WGS metagenome assembly POVV01 (sample SAMN08337232, study PRJNA429181) | Bioreactor metagenome, whole genome shotgun sequencing project. | biome: cows' rumen and soil; feature: anaerobic; isolation source: anaerobic chemostat enrichment culture, galacturonate as sole carbon... | reverse complement strand
CCATAGTGTCTCCTTTCCCACTGGCTAAGTTCAATATATCACAAAAGGCAGGGACTGCGCCCTGCCTTTTTGTAACACGAATTTCTCTATGCTATTTTCAAATATTTGTACCTATCTTTCCCTTTCACACGGGAATGTTATTTTACAATTGAGGATGGTCTTATGTTTTTTTACACAAAACCATCGTATCATAAAAGGTCTAGTAATCAATTTTATCTAAGATTCCACTCATATATGCAATCGTAATCCCATAATTTGTCATTGGCACGTTTTGTTTTTTCGCCTGTTTGACACGACTTAGCATATATCTTCGATTAAACATACAAGAACCGCATTGTATAATCAAATCATACCCAGACAAATCCTTTGGAAAATCAACTCCGCTTACAATTTGAATATCAATTGCATCACCTACACGTTTACGAAGCATTCTTGGAATCTTTTCCCTACCAATATCCTCTGCCAACGGTGCATGCGTACACGCTTCTGCTATTAAAACCTTAGAATTTTCTGTCAATTTAGAAAAAGCATTCGCACTTTCTACATAATAATCAATGTCTCCTTTGTACCTGGCAAACAAAACTGAAAAGGAAGTCAAGCGGCTTTCCTTTGGTTTTTTTTCATATACCGTTTGAAATACTTGCGAATCCGTAATGATTAATGCAGGAGGCTTAGATAGTGCCTGTAACGATTCCTCCAATCTATCGGTGGTGGCAGACAAAACAATACATTTTAAGTCTAGTAAATCACGCAAGGTTTGTACTTGTGGCAATATAAGTCGTCCTTTTGGAGCTTGCATATCTTGCGGCATGACAAGCAATACAATATCACCCTCATTAACCAAATGACCAACAATACTATTTGCCTCATAATCCTCTGGAACATTTCTTCTTAATTCCTCTAACAAATCCTCCATTCCGATACGTTTTTGACAGCTTATAAGTATCGGTGCTCTTTTCGTGATTTGCTGTGCCACATCCTTGACCTCTTCTAGATTTTCAAGAATATCTACTTTGTTTACCACTGGAATAAAAGGAATCTTTGCCTTGTTTAGTTTTTCCACCCACACTTTTTCCATCGAACAGACTGTATCGGTAAATACTACAATGGCAATATCCGTCTTTGTAAGTGCATGATTGGTTCGTTCGATTCTTTTATTTCCCAGTTCTCCTTCATCATCAAATCCTGCCGTATCAATAAAAACACAAGGCCCAATTCCACTAATCTCCATTGTTTTATATACAGGATCTGTTGTAGTACCTGCAATTTCGGAAACAAGTGCAATGTCTTGACTTGTAATTGCATTAATCAAAGAAGATTTCCCGCTGTTTCGCTTACCATATATTCCTATATGAAGCTGGTTTGATCTTGGTGTATTGGTTAGACTCATATATTCCTCCTTTAGAATCGAAAATCTCTCTTTCCTTGTTTCATTTCTTCCAAATGCTTTCTTGTTATATCCTTCACTTTTTCGTTTTGAATGTGATTGACTTGCTCTTGAATCACTTGATTACCCTTTACCTTCGTATCTTCACTTGCATAATCTTCCAGATATTCGTTTAACGTCATAAGTGCATTTGGTTGACAGCAATTTGCAATCTGCCCTGATTTGGCAAGCTGCATAAATCGATCTCCCGTTCGTCCTTCTCGGTAACAGGCCGTGCAAAAGCTTGGGATATATCCAAGTCCCAACAACCAATTTACAACCTCATCCAGTGTTCTGGTATCACTTACTTCAAATTGAGAAGAATTCTCCTCCTCGCTTTCTTCCTTGGCATAGCCTCCAACGCTGGTTTTAGAACCTCCACTTATCTGTGAAACCCCAAGGGCAAGTACTTTTTCTCTCGTGCTTCTAGATTCTCTTGTCGATATTATCATTCCTGCGTATGGTACTGCAATACGAATAACTGCTACAATCTTTTCAAACAATTCATCCGATATCGCATCTTTGTAATCCTCTGGATTTACATCATCTGCTGGTCTGATACGGGGTACGCTTATGGTATGTGGACCAACTCCTTTTGCTGCCTCCAAATGCTCGGCATGCATAAGCAGTCCCGTAAAATCATATTTGTATCGATTGAGTCCAAATAAAACACCAATACCTACATCATCGATTCCACCCTCCATCGCTCGATCCATCGCTTCTGTATGATAGGCGTAATCATGCTTTGGTCCAGTTGGATGAAGCATTTCATAATTTTCTTTATGATACGTCTCCTGAAATAAAATATAAGTACCAATACCTGCCTCTTTTAATTTGCGGTAATTCTCAACACTAGTCGCCGCAATGTTTACATTCACACGTCTTATCTCTCCATTTTTATGCTTAATATCATAGATGGTTTTGATACTTTCAAGAACATATTCAATGGGATTATTCACAGGGTCTTCTCCTGTTTCAAGTGCAAGTCTTTTATGCCCCATATCTTGCAGTGCAATTACTTCACTCCTTATTTCTTCCTGTGTAAGCTTTTTCCTTCGAATCGTTTTGTTTTTTAGATGATATGGACAGTAAACACAACCATTCACACAATAATTGGATAAATAAAGTGGTGCAAACATGACGATACGTTCACCATAGATGCGTTGCTTGATTTCTTTGGCTAATGCATATATCTTTTGGTTCAACTCCTCAATATCACATTCAAGCAAAAGCAATGCTTCTTTGTGAGTTAGCCCTTTATAGTTATGGGCTTTTTGAATAATTTGCTCAATAAGTCCACGATTGTGTTTATTTTCTTCTGCAAATTGAATGGTTTCTATTATTTCTTCATGATTTATAAATTCTTCTGCTTTTGATGATGTTACATCATACATACAAATCCCCTTTTCTACTTTACATATTATCATTTTGCTTTTATCGTATTATAAAGCCTTACAATCGCCTCGCTCGGTCACAATGTGATAACCGATACGTTCAATGCGTTGATTCAAACATTGCCTGCATTGTGCCGCCTCATCGCCAGTACATATTTTATTGTCATAAAGCATATATTTTTTCCGTACACTTACGGGTGAAAGATTTGGCATAAGTACGTTAGCACCTGCCAAGATCCCCTTTTCTCTTCCCATCTTATCAAGCGTACCAAGTGCAGTAGTAGCTGGAATTAAAATGTTTGGAAGCATAAGTCGTATGATAGCAATTAAGTTCAATGTCAAGGAAACTAACCCATTCTCATAATCCTTAAAGGGTGTGTCCTTATGAGAAATAAACGGTCCAATTCCTACCATATGAGGTGATAGTTCTTTGATAAAGACTAAATCTTTAGCAAGGTTTTCTATTGTTTGAAAAGGAGATCCAACCATGAATCCACACCCTACTTGATAACCAATCTCTTTTAGCTGATAAAGACATTCTTTTCTTGTTCTTAAGGATAGGTTAGATGGATGAAGTTTTTCATAATGAAGTTCATCTGCCGTCTCATGTCGTAGTAAATACCTGTCTGCTCCTGCATCATAGAATCTTTTATATGCTTCATAGCTTCTCTCTCCAATAGACAGTGTCAAAGCACAATCGCTATATTCCTTCTTGATTGCCCAAATGATATCCTCTATCTTATCGTCTGTAAAAAACCCGTCTTCTCCACCTTGCAATACAAAGGTACGAAAACCAAGCTCATACCCTTCCTTGCAACAGGCAAGAATCTCTTCTTTTGTAAGTCGATAGCGCATTGCATTCGAATTACTTTTTCGTATACCACAGTAATAGCAATCATTTTTGCAAAAGTTGGTATACTCAATTAGTCCCCTAACATAAACATCTTTCCCATAATATTCAATCGCTTTTTGCTTGGCTAACTCTCTTAAATACTGTTCGTCTTCTTCATTTAACTGTTCTAGCAAACGAATGTAATCCTTTTTTTCAAGCTGCCTTTTGCTTGCCAATTGCTCAATTAGTTCTCTCATATTCCTCCGCCTGCCTTTATACCAATGCAGTCTTATCTGTTTTGTTATATATCACCTTTGCTGACAAACCTTTTAGTCTTCCGATTTTTCCAGACAATGCACTTATTACATCTGCTGGTGCATCAATTGCTATGCTTATTAAAGATAAATCCTTTTTGTGATAGGGAATTCCCATTCTACCAATGATATAATCTCCATATTGACTTAGCAAAGCATTGAGTTTATCAACGGATTCATTATGTTCTACCATAATCCCAATTAAAGCCACTCTTGTCTCCATCAATCAATTCTCCTTTTAACAAATTCACATCTTTTATATTGTGCGTTGATACCAGTAATGTTTTATCGCCTTTTTTCTTCAATATATACGCTGCTGTTATTTCTTTTGTTTTTTCGTCTAGCCCCGCAAAGGGTTCATCCATAATAACAAAGGGTGCATCAAAGTTCATTGCTCTTATAATAGCGACTCTTCGTTGCATTCCAAGACTTAGCTCCTTTGCAGACTTGTAAATCGATTCTTTCGGTAAAAGAGATAAGAGTTCTTTTTCCTCCCACTCTTCTCCTTTAGAAAGCGAGCCAAATAAAAATGCATTATTAAGCGTACTATATTCTTCTAATAATCGTGGTTCTTGAAACACGGCACAAATGTCTGACTTTTTTACACCTATTAATTCTCCTTCATCTGGTCGAATCAGTCCCAGTAGTATGTGAAAAAAGGTTGTCTTTCCACATCCAGATGGACCCATCAAGCAATAAACTCTCCCCCTTTTCAAATGCAAATTGATACGATTTAATACCATTTTCCCTTCATATGCTTTTGATAAATCCTTAATCTGTATATCTTTGGCTGTGATGAATTCTTTTTCGTTATTCATACGCTTTTTAAAGTATTTGCTGGAAACAGGTATCTTACTTACTTTTTTTATCCATTGTAAGACCAGCTTTTCCATCACATAACTTACGAATATAATTACAAGCGTCCAAGCAAATACCCCTGCTGTATTTAGATGAATCTTTGACATATATAGATTTTCACCAAAGGAAAACTTAGGAGTTCCAATTACTTCCGCAGCCACTCCTGATTTAAAGCTCATTCCAATGGATATCTCTATACTACTGATTAAAAAAGGGTTCAAACTTGGCAAGTAAATATAGAATAACCTTCTACCACGACTCATTTGAAATACCTGCGCCATTTCAATACTTTTTTTATCTGCATTTGATAATCCCATAATCGTATTTAGATATATGTTAGGAAATACCACCAAAAATGAAATATATATGGATAGGTTCTTTGAACCTGCCCAAATAAGTAGTAAAACAACAAAAGATGCAATTGGTATGGTTTTTAATAATGTTACAATCGGTGCCATGAACTCTTTTATAAAAGGTTTAAAAAAAGAAATTGCACCAAGCAACATACCGCTACTCATTCCAAGTAAAAAACCAGTCATGATTCGAAAGAGTGAAAAAACTACCGATTTGTAAAAGTCTAATTCTTTCAGTTCCTTACTAAGCTCCTTTAAGACGTCGATTGGGCCTGCTAATAAAACTTCATTTTGTATTAGTAAAGCCCCTACTTGCCATAGCATTATCCAAAAAAGAAAGATAACAAACTTTCGTATTTGCTCTTTTTTATTTTTCATTTGGAATATAGTAAAACTCTTCATTTGGAAGCACTCCTCCAACCGATTCTGCATTTTGATCAAATAACACCTGCAAATATCCCTCTAATGCCGTTTTTGCCTCTATTCCATCGATATAAGTAATATTACAAAATGGTATGGCCGCTTCAGCAATCGCCGCCTTTTCAATAATTCCAGACTTTTCAACCAAAAGTGATGCGTCTTTTGGGTTCTCATTTACATACTTTGCGCTTTCTTGATGATCTTTCATAAAGTTTAAAACTGCTTTTTCATTGTTTTGTAAAAATTCATTTCTTACTACCGTTACCCCAGTTACAAGTAAACTTCCCTTATCCCCTTGAATCTTATTCCATTCCTCGTTCATATCTATAACCATAGATAATTTATCGTTTTTGGCTAGTGTAGCCGTTACAAATGGTTGTGGTAACAGTCCGATTGCATTTTCCTCTTTTTCCAAAATTGCTGCAACCTCTGTTGGTTCTGATTTATATTCCAATGTTACTTCTTCTTTGATGCCTGCTTGGCTAAGCAGATATTGTAACACATAATCTGGTGTCGTTCCTTTCCCCGTTAGATATACAGTCTTTCCCTTTAGACTTAATAACGAATCCACCGTTTGATCCGAAGATACCATGTATAGGACTCCTAGCGTATTAATATCTAGAACTGATACTTTACCTTGTGTTTTCTGATATAGAATACTAGCAACATTGCCTGGAACCAAAGCAATATCTAGTTCACCTTTTATCATCAATGGCAATAACGTATCGGCAGATGTCTCCATGGTAAATGTATAGTCATTTGTTAATTTATTACTTTCAGCTTGTTCCATCATACGCATGAGACCAATTGAGGTAGGTCCTTTTAAAGAACCCACACGAACAGTTGCACTCTCTTTTGTATCCTTCCCACAACCATAAAGTGCAAAAAGACAGACTACAATAAAAACACACCCTATTTTTCTCCAACTACTTATTGATTTTTTTTGCTCCATATTAAATCTCCTCCATTTTAAAACTTTTTCTGCCTCCAAAACAAATTCAAAGACATCGCGTAAAACCTCTTTTCACCTCAATTCTTTCATAAAAATTTTAGTTACATTAGCAATCACTTTCTAAATGATACAAAAAAACGCCTTATACAAGTATAAGGCGCACGAAATCCTGCTTAAATCAATGTTATGTCATGGCCTTTTTTCGCAGAACATAAATCTTTGAAATCAGAATAATAACGATAAATTCACAAACAGAACGTATCTTTTTTGTTCATTTCTTTTATTATATTCTATGCCTTTACATAACGCAATCCTTTTTTGTTAATTTTATAACGATTTCACGATATCAGTTTAGCCATGCATAATAAAATAAACGTAGACCGAAAAAGAGCCTAAAAATGCTAACATTTTCAGACTCTTTCAATATAAAAATGAAAAGGGGATAATAAGCTAATTTATTCCTTTACACCACCAAGAGCAACTCCGGCAATAATATACTTTGATAATGCAAAGTATACAATGAATAAAGGAAGTACTGTTAGTAATAGTCCTACATAAATTACTCCATAATCAGAACGAAATTGTTCACTTCTAAGTACCTGTACGAACATAGGAAGTGTATATTTGGTTGATGAAGACAGAATAATCGATGGTGTATACAAATTATTCCAGGATGCAATAAAGGCAAATATTGCCTGAGTCGCCAAAGCTGGCTTCATTAGTGGCGTAGCAATCGTGTTAAAAGTATAGAATTCGCCCGAACCATCAATTCTTGCTGCATCAATAATTTCAAGAGGCAAGGCTGTCTTCATGTATTGTCTCATGAAAAATACAGTGGACGGTGCTGCAACAGCGGGTATAATAAGCGGCAAATACGAATCGTTTAGTCCAATTTGTATCATGAATTTATAAAATCCAATGATTGAAACTTGCGTCGGTATCATCATAATTCCAAGGATGAAGGACCAAGCAATCCTTCTAAGCTTAAAGTTATATACATATACACCATATGCTGTCATACTTGAAAAATATACTGTAAACAAGGTTGCAGGAACAGAAATACATAAACTATTTAACATGGCTTTCATCACTGGCGTTCCAACACCTGCTGATAATGATCCTAACTTACTTATATTGGTAAAGAACATAGTTCCAGGAATCAAAGATAATCCCTGCTGTATGGCTGCACTTGGTCTTGTTGCATTAATAATCATAATATAAAAAGGAAATATACTCATGATACATAACAAGATACAAATAATATTTCTAAAAAGTTTTTGTCTTTTAATATTTTTACTTAAACTTTCTAATTGTTCATTTTCACTTTTTTTAGATTCTTTTACTTCAATTACTTGAGAACTCATGCTTATACTCCTTTCCTTGATTTTCTTTGTCTTCTATCTTCTTTTTCGCCCAGTACAAAGAAGAAGAACAAGCTTATTATTAATGTCACTAAAAATAATACAACAGATGCAGCTCCCGCTTTACCAAAATCCTTACTTGTTAACGTAAGCTTTCTAATGTACATTGTAATGGTAGTAGAAGCGAAATCAGGAAGTCCATCTCCACCTTGATTTACATTGAAAAGAGAAGGAATATCATACATTTGTAATCCCCCGATAGCGGATGTTACTAGCACGAATAATGTAATTGGCTTTAATAAAGGTAGTGTTATATGGTAAAATATCTGTTTGCTATTTGCGCCATCTACTCTAGATGCTTCATACAAGCTAGGATTAATTCCAAGAATACCAGCAATCAGAACAATCATTGTATTTCCATACCACATCCAAAATTGAATGAATGCTATTAAAATCTGAGTTGGAAGCTTATGTACCATAAAATCATAATTTCCAGGAATCGCTCCCATATTTTTCAAAAGCTGTGTCATTGGTCCATTAATACTAAACAGGGAATAGAATAATACTGCCAAAGATGCTGCCGTAATAATATTTGGCATAAACATAGTCACCTTAAAGGCGCCTTGCCCCTTTAACTTTACTCTAGTGTCTGTAAACCATGATGCCAACAATAAGGACAATAAAATCTGAGGTACAAAGTTTAACATCCACATAAAAATAGTATTCCCTAATGCTTTAAACGTGAAGGTATCAAAGAGAACTGCCCCCTCCTTACCTGTCGTTATGAATGCATTAACAATATTTTTGAAACCGATAAAATTAGGCCCGATTTCCTTTAACCCCTTCGAGTAATACTCCATAAAACTCATCCATATTGTATATACCAACGGCCAAAGTTGAAAAATTGCATATACAATAAAAAAAGGAGCAATAAACAAGTAACCATACCTGCCATATTCTACTGTTTTTCTCTTTTTTCCCATGTTACTTTTTTGACTAATGTCAGCCATATTTCTTTTCACTCCTTACCCTTTTAATATTTTAGCTATTTTATAGTTCCAAATTCTAGGACTATATTCTTCATTTGGTACTATAAAATAGTTAAAACATATCCATATGGTTTTGTCATTGCCGATACGTTTTCGCATCGGCACGCAAAACACTTTGTAACTACATCATCATCTTGTTACTTTTTCTTTATATGAATCCCCACATATAATAATTATTCTGCTGTTAAATATGGATATAAATCTACCACATATGCTTTAAAATCTTTGACTGCAGTATCTTTATCCTTATTTCCATTTACATACGCATTTGTTTGATCATCAAACGCATTCGTAATATAGAAATCTTCTCCGCACATAGCTGGAAGTTCAATTTTTTCTGCAAGTGGTGAAAAGTATCCTAAGAAATCCTGTCCGCCAAGGAAATCATAATTACCAACACCTTCTGCACTTAAAGCAGCAATTGCTTCTTTGTTATTTACATAATCAAGAGAACCTTTACAAATTTTCTTCATCATTTCCGTGTCACAAGTAGCTGCTTTCATAATCTTACCTGCAAGTTCTTTATCTGAACATCCTGCTGTTGCACCAAGCCATGTTCCACCCCAGTAATATGACTGTGGTCCTGCTGTCATAGCCCAATCACCATAAGTTCCTTCTCCAACTTTTTCGCCACCACTATTTGCTTTTAATGTCCAGTGTAAGAACCAAGTACATCCCATATAAGCAAATGTGTTATCGCTTTTAACATTAGCAGCCCATTCATCACTCCACTGTGCTGTTCCATTTGTTAAACCAGCATCTTGTAATGCTTTTGCATAATCCATGTAATTTAGCATAGTATCTTCTACCGTTAATACACTATTTGCATCATACCAAGCATTTTCTCTTGATGCCTGATATACACGTTTTACATCGTCAACACCTGAAAATAGTTTTGTTTCTCCATTGGAATCTGCAAGAATCTTTTTACCCGTTTCAAGCATTGTATCCCAATCTTTAAAGAATTCTTGAACTTTATCTGGGTCTGATGTTCCTAAATACTTTTCAGCTAAGCTTCTACGATACATCATAGCACCTGGTGTTGCCTGCCATGATAATCCTTTTACTTTTCCATCTACAGTAGCTGCATCAATGGTATATTGATACATATTCTTCATATCTGCCTCAGTAATACCAAGGTCTGATACTGGAAGTGTATAATCACTATCTGTATATTTCATGATGTAATCCATTTCCATAGCAATCATGTCTGGATATTGAGGATTCGTTGGATCTTCAAGCAATGCATCAATTTTTGTCTGATAATAATCAGAGCCACCTGTATTAACATATACAATTCGTTTTGCATCTTCTGGATATACTTCTTGGAAATACTTAATAACATTGTTCATTACATCAGCATTCCAACAATAAACATAAAACGCATCCTCAGCATCTGGATTACCAATAATCTCATTTTCTGGTATTTCTTCTTCTGTTTCAGCTGTTGCTGTATCAGTTTCTGTTGTTGCATCTGTTGATTTATTTGTTGTAGCATCTGTTGGAGTTGAACTTGTACCACACCCCGCGAGTGAAATTGTTGTCATTGCTGTAGCTAATGCTAACGCCAACATTTTTTTCTTCATATCATGTTTCCTCCCTTATTTCATTAATGTTATATTGTTGTACAGCTAATTTTATTTAACTGGTACTACCCATTTGTTTTACCGATTCACCCTTTATAACTTCACCTTCTACAACGACTCTTTCAATAACTGCAGCCTTTGGCTTTTCTATCAAATGAATCAGCTTTTGTGCGGCTAACCTTCCAAGACTTTTCGTATCTTGCTTTAGCGTAGTAAGCTTTGGATCTAATACTTGCGAAAGTCTTAAACCGTCATAACCTACAATAGAAATGTCATCTGGAATTTTAAGTCCTCTTTCTTTAATGACATTAATACCACCAATACTAGAAAAATCATCTGGATAAATAATACATGTAGGGCATTCTTTTAAGTTTAATAATTCTCTTGTAAGTATTGCAGAAGACTCTGTATCATGATAAATGCCTTCTTTCACATAGTCATCTGGGACTGATATCCCCAAACTGTCTAATGTTTTGTAAAAGCTCCCAACACGATTTTGTGTTACCGCAGAATCTGCACCATGAATGTATGCAATTTTTCTATGCCCCATTTCGTAAATATAAGTAATTAAATCTTTCATACCTTTGATGTTGTCTGATATGACAGCAATTCGATTATTAAAGGTATAGTCAATGGTAACAACTGGCAAGTCACTTCTTACTAACTCAAGAACTTCCGGATCATGAAAATCAACACAAGCTATGACTACCCCATCAACTCCCCTATATTTGCTGTGTTCCAAATATGACATGGAACTATGCGCCTTATTACGATTAATAAAAGTAATATCGTAACCAGATTGTTCTGCTGTTACTTTGAAACTATCTAACACATGGGAAAAATATTCATGTGTTAAACCACTTTGCGCCTCGTCTACAAATAATACTCCTATATTATAGGTTCTATTTGTCTTCAAAGCTCTTGCCGATGAGTTTGGAAAATATCCCATTTCTTTAGCCGTCTTTCTAATAAGCTCTTTTGTGTTTTCTCCTATATCGCTATGATCATTTAATGCCTTGCTGACTGTCGCCACTGATACCCCGCATTTTAGGGATATGTCTTTCATAGATACCATTTGTATTTCCTCCAATTAAAAATGTCGGTTTTACAATAACAAAAGCTTAAATTTCTTATGTATTGTTTTGTTTATTATACTAAGTATTATGCCTTTTAAACAGGATATTTTTTAACTTAATCGTTTTCGTAATTACAATATACAACATATTCTATACTTTTGCAAGTATATTTTTAACTTTTTTGTTAATAATATCTTGTTTATCGTTGTAGTTTTTAGTAAAAGAATGATTTTGTATACTATTTTGTGTATATTTTGTTATAAAGTATATTTAATTACGAATACCTTTTCGGTATTTTTTTTTAAATTTAAATGTATTATATTGCAGAATTTTCTTACAAATGTATTGATTTATATAATGATATGGACTATACTAATGTCACTAGATACTTATTTGATTTTACTTAATCGTTTTCTAATGTAACTTTAATCGTAATATGATTCATTTATAGAACTAGAATCTATCTATGATTCATAGTACATGGTTGAAACTTCTTTACTTATTGACTTCAACCTACTTTTCTAGAACTATTTAGAATGGAGATATAATATGAAATTTGGATTTTTTGATGATAACGAGAAGGAATATGTGATAACAACACCTAAAACTCCACTTCCATGGATTAATTATTTAGGCTCAAATGACTTCTTTTCTCTTTATTCAAACACCAGTGGAGGCTACAGTTTTTATAAAGATGCAAAACTACTACGCCTTACCCGTTACCGTTACAATAATATACCAACTGATAATGGCGGTAAGTATTTCTACATAAACGAAAATGGTACGATATGGAATCCTGGTTGGCAACCAGTAAAAGCAGAACTTGATTCCTATGAATGTCGACATGGTCTTGGCTATAGCAAAATTACATCTTCAAAGAATCAGTTAGAAGCAAGTGTTACAGCCTTTGTTCCACTAAATGATAATTGTGAAATCAACCAACTGATACTTACAAATCATTCCAATGAAAAGAAAACGTTTTCGCTTTTTTCCTATATTGAGTTTTGTCTGTGGAATGCCGTGGATGACATGACAAATTTTCAAAGAAACTTAAGTATTGGTGAAGTTGAAGTTGAAGATAGTGTTATTTATCACAAGACTGAGTATAGAGAACGAAGAAATCACTATGCGTATTTTTCTGCTAATGAAAAACCAGATGGCTTTGATACCAGTCGTGATGCATTCCTTGGTTCATATCGTGGGATTGATCATCCGCAAGTGGTAGAACAAAATACTTCCTCAAATTCCATTGCAAGTGGTTGGAGTCCGATTGCTTCACATTATTTTAATTTGACTTTGGAGCCTGGTGAATCAAAAGGCATTGTCTTTGTATTAGGGTATATCGAGAATAAAGAAGAAGAAAAATGGGAAAGTCCTGGAATTATTAATAAAGCACCTGCAAAAACAGTAATTGAACGCTATTTTACGGATGAAAAAGTAACAACTGCTCTACACGAATTAAAGGAATACTGGAAACATCTTCTTTCTAACTATAGCGTAGAAAGTAAGGAACCGAAATTAAACCGCATGGTAAACATATGGAATCAATATCAATGTATGGTTACCTTTAACATGTCTCGTTCTGCTTCTTACTTCGAGTCAGGAACTGGACGTGGCATGGGATTTCGTGATTCTTGCCAAGATTTACTTGGATTTGTTCATTTAATTCCAGATAGAGCAAGAGAACGTATTCTTGATATTGCTTCTACTCAGTTTGAAGACGGAAGTGCTTATCATCAATATCAACCTCTTACAAAAAAGGGTAATCTAGATATTGGAAGTGGTTTTAATGATGATCCACTTTGGCTCATTGCCTGTGTATCGGCATACATAAAAGAAACAGGTGATTTTTCAATTTTAGCTGAACTTGTTCCGTTTGATAATGATAAGACAAATAGCGCCACTTTATTTGAACATTTAAAACGTTCTTTGAATTATACCATAACACATTTAGGCCCTCATAAGCTTCCTTTAATTGGTCGTGCAGATTGGAATGACTGTTTGAATTTAAACTGCTTTTCTAAAGAACCTGGAGAGTCATTTCAGACCACAGGCCCATCAGAAGGTCCAATTGCTGAATCTGTTTTCATTGCTGGAATGTTTGTAAAGTATGGAAAAGAATATGCTTCTATTTGTCATGAACTTGGCGATTACGACGAAGAAAAACGAGCACTTTTGGCTGTGGATGAAATGTATGATGCTGTACTTCAAAGTGGTTGGGATGGCGATTGGTTTCTCCGAGCATATGACGCGGCAAGTGAAAAAGTGGGTTCCAAAGAATGTAGTGAAGGTCAAATTTTTATTGAGCCACAAGGTTTTTGTGTACTGGCTGGAATCGGTGTTAAGGAAGGTCTTGCTCAAAAGGCACTGGATTCCGTTAAAGAGCGTTTAGATACCAAATATGGGATTATGCTTTTACAACCAGCTTATACCAAGTATTATTTGAACCTGGGTGAAATCTCTTCTTATCCTCCTGGTTACAAAGAAAATGCAGGTATCTTTTGTCACAACAACCCATGGGTTTCCATAGCAGAAACTGTAATTGGACGTGGAGATCGAGCTTTTGAAATTTATAAAAAAACCTGCCCTGCATACCTAGAAGATATCAGTGAGATTCACCGTACCGAGCCATATGTATATTCACAGATGATTGCAGGTGCGGATGCAGCCTTTCATGGAGAAGCTAAAAATAGTTGGCTTACAGGAACCGCAGCTTGGACTTTTGTAAATGTATCTCAGTTTATCTTGGGAATCAAACCTGATTACAAAGGCTTAATCGTAGATCCATGTGTACCATCTAATTTTGGTAATTATACTGTAAAAAGAGTATTTCGAGATGCAGAGTATTTTATTACGGTTAAAAACCTTGATTCTGTTCAAAAGGGTGTTAAAAAAATCATTGTCGATGGGGTTGAGATAGAAGGCAATTTAATTCCATTTGAAGAGGGTAAAACGACTTATCAGGTCACAGTTTTTATGGGATAAGTGTTTCTTTTAAAAAAGAGTGTGAAACATTTGTATTTGATTCACACTCTTTTATTCATATATACTACTCTCCTTCTTTATCAATACAATCTCATTAGTATCCAAAGGATTTTCCTATTATAATTACTTTAATTCTATCTTTTTCGAACTGTCCTGTTATCGTCACGAAGTCGTTACAAATACGATTTGGACTCTTACAATCCACACAGGTACCTATTTTCGTACAAGGAGTATCTTTATTTAATCTTTTTGCATCTAAGGGAGCCGCATAATTTCTGACTCTTTTTTGTGCCTCTTCTAGATTGGCTACTAATTTATTGATACCTACTACTACAATAACTTGTTTAGGGCCGTATAACATTGGGGCTACTCTGCTTCCATTTCCATCAATGTTAAAAAGATATCCATCCTCTGTCAAGGCATTCGAACTACACATAAAGGTATCTGCTGAAAAGTTTTGTATATATATTTTCCTTTTCTCTTCTCTTGTCAATCCTTCCTTGTATTTGTCCAAAAAATGAAATTTATTTTGACGAAGATATCTAAGAACACCAGTATCTTTTAGTGTAACAGAATCACCAACCCCGATTATGGAATCCTCTTTTATAAATTCACTTAATTTACTCAATAATTCTGCTTCATCTTCTACATATATTCCCATCATATTATGTAGTTCTAAATTCTTTATTGTTCTTTCCACTTGTTTTTCTCGATACCATAAAATATTCTCATCCATAGTTAAGCCTTTCTATTCCCTTTCAATCTATTTTACATAAAATACAGTGAAACATCAAATGATATTTATCCCAAATACGTTAAAAGGAATATCTTAACGATATTCCTTTTAACAGTTGGGTTTAAACTTTAAATTCACTTACTGCATTCATTAGTTCTTCTGCCATACGCGCTAGTTCAGTCGCTGATTTTGATATTTCTTCTGATACACTGGTTTGCTCTTCTGTTGCAGCAGTGATTTCTTCCATATCGGCACTGGTTTCTTCAATAATAGTTGACATTTTTTCTACTGCGTGTGTGACTGAATTACTTGAATCCTTTACTGTTTCAACAAAGGTAACAACTTCATGCATTCCATCAACCAACTCATGTACCGTATCCGCAATTTCCTCAAAGGCAGATTTTGATTCTTGAACAGTCATAATTCCATTTTGTACAAGTTCTGTTTCCGTATGCATTAATTTATTTGCTGATTCAATACTTTCTGTTATTCTATCAATAAGCTGTGAGATTCCTTTTGCTGATTCCTGAGACTGGGAAGCTAACTTTCCTATTTCATCTGCTACCACTCCAAATCCCTTTCCATTTTCTCCAGCTCTTGCAGCTTCTATGGAAGCATTCAAAGATAATAAATTCGTTTCATCAGCAATTGCTGTGATAAGATTATTGATTTCTCCTATTTCGGCTGATTGGCGTAAAAGTTCGATCATAACAGATTCAATCTTTTCCGTCTGTGTCTTTATCTGTTCCATTCCGCCAATTGCAAATTCAATTTTTTCTTCTCCAACCTTTGCCTTTTGGTTTACCAATCCAGCCTCTTTTGCCATATCAACGATTTTAGTAACAGAATCTGAAAGCATTTCACTCATCTCTTGTGCCATATGATTAATTGTCTCAGCATATTCTGTTTGGTTTTGAGAACTTGAACTCATCTCTTCCATTCTGTGAGATATACTTTCTGCTGAAGACGTTGTTTCCTCTGAAGCACTTGATAACTCCTGACTGGAACTTGATAATTGTTCTGCTATTTCCGAAATATTATAAATTAAATTTCGAATGGTACGTATCATCACGCTTAGACTTCTTGACATCTGTCCAAGTTCATCCCCTTCTGAGGATTGATAGACATTGCACTCTTTACAGATGTCAAGCTTTGCCAACGCATCAGCCTGTACTTCATCATTACATAATGTCTTAGGGATTTCCCAACATTTTAAGTTTTCATTCTCATAAGCTGGACATTCTGTCTTCCCACAATTCTTAACTTCCCAACACTTCTTTAAATTTGCTTCATTGATCTCTACCGTCATATCTCCACGGGTAACGACGCCCATTACCTTTTGAACATTTTTAATTCTACCAATCATTAAGTATGAGTTAAATGCTGTTGCAAGGGAAGCCAAAACCAATACAATAAAGCCAATAATGAGTGCTTCTTCAAGCATCAATCTTACTTGTGACAAATATTCTGATTGAACCGCATTGATGGAAAGTGACCAGCTTTCAACTGGCATATATAGATTCATCTTCTTCATACCCTCATAGGTATAAATTAACTTTCCAGCTTTCCCTTCTTGCATCTTAGGTAATTCTGCAGTTAGTTCTGGAACTCCTGCATCTACAAGATTTGTATTAATCAATTCTGCTTTTGGATGATATATAAAGGTTCCATTTTCATCAATAAGAAATGCATAACCACTTTCTTCTACTTTGATATCACCTAGAACTGCTTTGATGTAGTCAACCTTCATAGTTGTAGCAAGTACACCAATAACTTTACCATTTTCCTCCACAGGAACACTTGTTACTTCTATTACATTTCCTGTTGATTTTGAAACAAGTATTTCACTATGTGCCACGTTACCATTCATACTTTCCTTGAAATAACTTCGATCAGATAAATTATTCGTAGCTGCCTCCTTAGTATTTGAATCATACATCACTTGACCCGTACTATCTATCAGTAATATATTCTCCAAAAACTCTGAATTTACTTTTAAACCTTCTGTTAACTTGTCAAACTTATCCGAATCGCCACCTTTTAATACATCGGCGGCATCTGTTGATCTACTCAATATTTGAAGCTGTTGTTCTTGACTTTTTCTAACATTTTCAATTTCATCTTTTGCATCTTCTAATTTTAAATATATTTGCTGTTCTACTTGTTCCGTTATTTTTTCAGCACTCAGTCGATATAAAACCGTAACGATACTTACAATTAAAATAATAACGATAACTAAATTAATTAAAACATTTTTAAATAGCAAACTATTTCCTTTTGACTTTTGTTCGGATTTCATGAAATGCCCCTCTCTCAAAATATTTTTGCTTACTATAGTCTCAAAAATTACTTTTATTATATAACAAGGTGTCGATTTAAGCAAATGTAAATAGCATAATTTGAGCTTTTTTTACAAATTTTTTATAATTTGGTAACATAACATGTTATCCGTTTCATTGGACATACAAAAACATATTTTATCCAAGCTTCCATCCGATTGATTGGTTTCTCATATTTATAAAATCTGCGTATGTTCCTCTTTCTTTCATTAATTGATTATGGGTTCCCTTCTGAATAATTTTACCGTCTGATACAACTAAAATCTGTTCTGCATTCCTTACTGTTTTTAATCTGTGAGCAATCATAATAATTGTTTTTTCTTTGGTTAATTGTTCAATTGCATCTTGTAAATTCTTTTCGTTTTCTGGATCAACATTCGCAGTTGCTTCGTCTAGAATAATAATTGGTGCATCCTTAAGAATTGCTCTTGCGATAGAGATTCTTTGTTTTTCTCCACCAGAAATTGTGGCACCAGATTCTTTTATTACAGTGTCATATCCTTGTGGAAGTGCTTGGATAAATTCGTGGCAACAAGCCTTTTTTGCAGCTTCTATCACTTGTTCACGCGTAGCGCCTGGACTTCCAAACTTAATATTATTTTCGATTGTATCATGAAATAGATAGACATTTTGAAACACCATACTAATATTACGAAGCAGACAATCCAATGAATAAGTTCTAATATCCTCTCCACCTAATTTGATACATCCTTCATCAACATCAAAAAACCTAGCAATCAAATTACAAAGAGTTGATTTCCCTCCACCAGAGGGTCCTACAATCGCTGTAGTTGTATTTTCTTTGATTTCAAAACTCACGTTATCGATGATTTTTCTATTCTCGTAAGAAAAAGAAATGTTTTCTACACCTATACTGTAATTCGACGGCATCTTATCAATCCCTTTTGTATCCATTACAGGGGTTTCAAATACTTCTAAAATTCGATCAACCGATAAATCCACAACACGAAGTAGTGCAGAATACATGCCAGCAGATTCTAACTGCCCATATACGACAAAAGAAGACACAATCATTAACAGCGCATGTAATAAGCTTAGGCTTCCATCAACGCAATAAACAATCGAAAGTACTATGATAGCAATTGAAAATAATTTAAGAAAAACCGTTTGAGCAGTCATAAATGGTATAAACTTTCTCTCAAGTGTATAATAAATCTGATTGGCTTCCTTTATTTTATTATCTACTTTTTTATTTGATTGCCTATCTAAATTATATGACTTTACAACTGTGATACCTTGTACATACTCAAGAACCGCATCTACTAGTTCGGCATCTACACAATTCTTTTTCGGCGATATCGCAGCCGATACTTTTTGCATTTGGTTATTGATAAAACTAAATGCTACTATCCCAAGTAATGCAGTGATACCTATCCGATAATCAAAAAATAACAAGGTAATTGAAATAACAATTGTAGTAAACATTCCTTGCAAATACATTAATATAACACGAGTTGCCACGTCTTGTAGATTCTCACAAGTATTCGTTGTAATTGATGTTATATACCCTAGATTATTCTTATTAAAGTATCCCATTGGCATATACTTCATTCGCTCACCAATTTCAATTCTCTTATTTGCACACATGGTGTAACCTGCTATGGTTTGTTGAATTGATGTTATATTTTTTGTAACAATACAACCGCCAATACTGATAAGCATAATTAGTAAACTAGACCACACTGTTGTCATTGTCATATTATTTTGAATCACTGCTTTTAAAACAATTGCGATTGCAAGAATGCGTATTGCTTCAAAAATAGAATGCAAAAATGAAAAAATAAGTGACCTATAAAAACGAGACTTTTGTTCACCTGAAAATTCAAAAAACTTTTTAAAAATCTGAATCATTTCATATCCTCCTTCTCATCTTTCGCTTCCATATGTGCCCTCCACATTTCTTGATAGAGTGTACAAGAATACAATAATTCTTCGTGTGTTCCTTCGGCATTGATTCGACCTTGATTTACAACTACTATTTTATCGGAATCTGTTATTGTAGATAATCTATGAGCAATTACAATCAAAGTTTTTCCTTGAACCAACTTTGCAACAGCACTTTGAATGATTGCTTCATTTTCTGGGTCTGTATAGGCGGTTGCTTCATCTAGAATTACAATAGAGGCATCTTTTAACATTGCTCTAGCAATAGCAATTCTTTGTCGTTCGCCACCAGATAGATGGCCCCCTGCTCCCCCTACAACGGTATCATATCCAGATTCCAATCTCATGATAAATTCATGACAACCGCTTTTTCTAGCCACTTCCTTTACTTCTTCATCCGTTGCACTTAACCTTCCCATACGAATGTTGTTTAAAACAGTATCGTTAAACAAATAATTATCCTGCGAAACATAGGCAATCATGTTATTTAACTGTTCTAATGGAATTTCTTTTATATCTATATCTCCGATTCTTATACTTCCTTTTGTTACTTCCCACAAAGAAGCGATTAATTTGGCAATGGTTGATTTCCCACTTCCAGATGGTCCTATAAATGCTGTGACGCTATTACTTTCAATGGTCAAGGTTATATCCTTTAGAACGTCTTTTTCTCGATAAGCAAAATTGACATGATTTAAATGGATATTATAGTTTGTTATCTTAACTTTCTTATTAGGTCGAACTAACTCTTTCTCATTAAGCAAAGATGTTATGTCACTTACCACTGTCTTTATTTTACCAATATCATCCGTAAAAGAAATTGCTGTAATTAATGGCGTCATAATACCAAGCGAAAGAATAATCGCAAGAATAAAAGTATCTGCGCCAAGTCTACCCTTCATAAACAGATAAGAACCCATTGGCAAAACGCCTACCAAAACTGCCGGAAAAATTGACATCGCAGCTGAAAAATAACCTTGTGTCCCCTTCATCCAATCAATCGCTGACTGAGCGGCTAAGCTTGCAGCATCCGCAAACTTCTGATAAGAGGATGCACTTTGATTAAATGCTTTGATAACCTCAATCCCATTAATGTATTCCACTGCTGTTTCATTTAAGTATTTATTTTTATTTACATAATTCTTAAAATTAATCTCATAATCCTTCATCATGCCAGCAAAGAAATACATTGCGATTGGTATAGTTACAAGTGACACAAGTCCCATTCTCCAGTCTGTAAGGAATAAATAAATCAAAATACAGAATGGTCCAAGCAAATTTGCCGTCATCTCTGGTAACATATGAGCCAATGTTGGCTCAATACTATCTACCTTTTCTACTATTGTATTCTTCATGGCTCCTGACGGCATATCATGTAAATACCCCATTGGTAAAGCAACAAGCTTTTTTGTCAGACTTTTTCTGACTCTTGCTATGACTTGAAAGGTCGCTTTGTGTGACAAAGTTGTTGATATGGCATGAAACAGATATCGTAGTATCCACAGCACAGCGCAAACCAATATCCATTGTAAGTAATAACTTCTTTCATTCCTCTGTTGCATTAATCCTATTACAATTTGTGTCACAGCATAATATGGTACAACACCACAAATTACACCTATAACAGCGAAAATTACGGATGTTATGTAACTTTTTTTGTGTGGATACGCCCACTCACGTAACCACATACTTGTATTCTTCTCTTTCATTATAACCTCCTATTATTAATCTAATTATTATTAGTTCAAACTAACCAATATTTAAAAATTATCCTTCAAACAGTTTCATCCAGCCAGCCGTGTAAAACATCTGAAGTTTCAATACATATTTTACTGCATGCTCATATTCCATATCATGCTCAAATATTTCAATGATTCCTTTCATAAGCATACTCGAAAGTATATGAATCAATTGTTCGTCTAATTCTACATCAAAAAAGTGGTTTTCTTTCATCGTTTTTATAAATCTCAATGTTGATTCTACTTCTGTCTTTATAAATTCTTCTAGGTAATCTTCATACTTTGTACCTGCACTTTTACAGAAAACCAATTTAAACTCTTCGTAATAATCAAACATAAAATCAATCATATTGCGTAAAGCACGATGTGGTATTTCATTCAAATTATTTTTCTGAAACTCTGGATTTGAAGATAAATAATTTTCATGTGTTGATTTATAATACTTTAGTAATTCTTCTGCTGGTCTTGAAACAATTTCATGAAATAAATCCTCTTTACTAGTAAAATAACCGTAAAATGCCCCAAGCGTTAGATCTAGATTTTTACAAATCTGACGCAAAGAAGCCTCCTTATATCCTTTGTCCAAGAACTCTTTTTTTCCTTCTTCTAAAAATTTTACTTTTGTAGCAATCTCCGCCATAAATCCTCCTATATTAACATAGTACTGATATATATCACTGCTATATTAAAGGAATTATAAGAGAAATACAAGAGAAAAAACGATAAATTTTATCAACTCGTCTACTTTGATAAAATTTATCGTTTTAATTAAAATTCCTAATTATTTTCCATAAATTTTCATATATGCTAACAATGGCATAACTTGATCAAAAGAAGTAATACCACTTCCATCCTCCATTCCAAAAGCTCCATTATAGGAATAATTAGTATCGTCAATTCGCATTTTTTCCATTTTTTTAATCGCTTGGTTAACAAGGTCAAAGTCTCCCACCTCAACACCTATCATTGCAACCAATGCATACACAGCTGTAGAATCATAATTATAGCCTTCTACTACCTTTCCCTCTATTGTATAACGAGCTTTCACGCCACTTTGCTTCATTTGCGTCTTTAGCCATTTCAATGTGTTATTCGGTAATAAATCAACTTCTGCAAGATGTAAAAGTGTTACCATAGCTTCTGCGGAATTTAAATCATCTTTTTCATATTTTCTTTCTTTGTAATTATACCAACTATAAAACAAAGGAAATGTATCGCTAATTTGTCCATTTAATACAATTTCTTTACTGCTTTCATAGGCACTTATTACCTCTTCCTTTGACTTTGATAATTGTTCCATCGCCTTAAAATCTGCATAGCATAAAGTAAAACGATTCGCATATTCCTTACTTTTGGCGTTATAAAAATCAACAAATCTTCCATTTTTTAATCCATACTTAAGAAGTTTCTCCCTAAAATGATTCAGAATGTCTTCATAACCACTCCAAATGCCAGATGCCTCTTCTAATGCTTGATAAATCCTAAAATCATCAATCAAAGCATTGACAGTACTAGTCTTATTTTCTTTTATCTGCCAAGAGGTTAGCCCTTCTTCCCACAGATTCGTACGAATGAAGTCTAAAATACGATCAAACAATTCCTGATTTTTACTAAGAACCGCATATTCTAGCATGGCTCCTTGGCTTTCACTAAGAATGTCTGAAGAAAATGTTTTGCCACGTTCTAAGTCATAAACACTATGTATTCCCCCAAATTCATCCATAAGATTCTTAATAATAAATGTTTTAGTAGCATCACTTCCTCCATTCAATGCTTTGTTAAGCAAGGCATCAAACTCACTCTCTTTGGTAATCTGCTTTGGTGACCATGCACTTATAATACCATTTGCATCAAGAAATAATGTTGTTGGAATATTATGTATTCCCAGTTGTTCATAAGCCGTAAGGTCTTCATCAAAAAATAGCTCACCATTCGCTCCTAATTCATTAAAATAAGAAATCGCGGATTCCTTTGTCTCTCTTTCCCCATCCGTCTTATTGATAAATAAAAATGTCACATCTTCATAATTTTTTGACAATTGCATATAATCCTTCATAAAAGGCATCTGCTCTTTGCAATCACTACACCAACTAGCCCAAAATACAACCACCACAGGCTTTCCTTCAAATTGAGTAATACTGCGGCTTACTCCTTGTTCATCTGTAAATCTAAATTCTGGCACTTTGCTATAAATCTTGCAGTTTTCTGGAAGCCAAAGGGTATGATCCGAAAGACCAGCTTCCCAATCATATGTCTCCTCTTCTACTATTTCCTCATCTTTTGTTTTTTCCTCCTGTTTCTTTATATTGTCCAATCGTATCAGTAAAACACCTCCAATTACAACAACAATACCAAGTAACATAAATACCACCAACAATATTCGCTCTAGTTTTTTTAACCAACCATTATCCATCAATGATTTGCCTCCGCTCCTTTTTCCAGGGCTGTAACCGCTACTTCTCTTTCTACGACTTCAATATTTTCATCCTCTTCTTGATAGGCTTGTGAAACAGTCATAATAACATTTCCGTTTTCCAGCGCTTCCTTCATATTGAATACATTGGAAAATGCTTCTTTTCTTAGTTCCTCCATCGCATTTTCTTGTATGTGATAATCTTCGACTGCTTGTTGCATTGCTTGTGCTTCTAGTTGTTCCAGTTTTACCTGGCTATCCTTTTGCATAATACTTTTCTTTGCATCTTCATATAAAAATGGTACACTCATACTTGCTAATATCATAAAAATATGTAAGATGAAATAATGATAGCGATTCTGACTCTCTACAAACAAATGCATTACAACCGTTCCAAGATAAACTAAAACTAAAACATATGCAAAATTACCTTTTGTTTTCCAAAGATAAATAAGTGAAATCAAGGCAAGAAAAATCACAATCATATATAAAATATTGTTTGCATCACGTAGTGCATATAGGAAATCACTTCGATCCTTTGTTAAATTTCCTTGCTCGTCCAAAAATGCTATGTTCCAGGTAGCACCATAATCATCATTTCCCCATAACAATTCGTATTTATGAATAAAAAGATTAAAGATTCCTTTTGGATTTGATGTTATACGCTGTAATGCCAAGTCTCTACACGTAATATGCGCTTTTGTAGCAGAGCCTGTTTGTTCCATACTAGCATATAAAAGCGACGCATCCTCATCATTCCAACCTCCTATCGATTCTGTATTAAGTCCAACCAAAAGATTGTATCCAAAAGAGGTACTTGCCGATGGCAGTGTTTTATTTACAGCTAGTTCAATATTGGTTGTAATAACATTTGATAGGATAAAATAAGGAATGATAATTAAAATACAACGAATCCACCCCTTTTCAAGCATACGAAGTGTAAGTGGTATGGTATTTTTGTGCACCGTTGGAAGTTTCATTTTTTGTGGCACTATGGTAAGAACAATGGCAATCAAGAGTATCAAAGCCATTGGTCTGATTGCAGCTGCAAGAGCAATCAATACACCAAGTAACATATGCATAATGATTCCTTTTCCAGCTTTTTTTGTCTTTTTATCATAATCGATTACAAGTGATAGGAATATCCATATGCTAAGAAATAAAAAGAAAGTAAAACTGTACTCTGCTGAAAGCATCGTAATATATAAAACTTGCGATGGCCAAAAAGCACTAAGAACCAACCCGATTATACCAGCCGTTCTTCCTCCAAGCTTTCTACCAATCCGATAGGTAAAAAACACAGTCATTACGGAAAAAAATACATTTAAGTATTGTCCTGCTAACACACTTGTTCCCACAACCTTAAATAGCGTTTTTAAAATATAACTATATCCCATAACATGCGGAAACATTGCAATGTAATCACAGTATCCTTTTCCATCTTTTTGTATTGCGCCATCTTTTAAGAGTACTGCTATTTCAAAATACGTCTTATAATCTGATTCAGGTTTCATTGGTAAATTTGCAATCACCAAGATTCGAACAACTGTAGCGGCAATTAAAACAAATACAACGAACCCAATTTCTACATATATATCGTATTTAGGTTTTGTGTTAATTCGTTTTTTTAGGCTAAGTTTTGCTACAAAGCTAGTCACAATACTTAAGCTAACAAAAACGATAAAAATGCCAATTAATAACATTCCTTTTGGTATATAGGGATATTCTTGCCCCTCGCCTAGTGATACAAAACCACACACTAGTATATAGAGAAACCCTATAATCGCAAAGGATATACTTAAAAAATATAACCAGTTTTTTTTAAGTTCCATTCTTAAAACCTCCTATTCCAAAAGCTTCTTTTTTAAAATTGCAACAATCTGCTCACAGGCAGTGCCATCCCCATAAGGATTCACTGCTTTGCTCATGGCATGATAAGCTTTCTCATTTGTAAGAAGGTTTAAGAATTCCTGATAAATGCTTTCATGATTCGTTCCCACCAATTTTAAAGTTCCAGCCTCCACTCCCTCAGGCCGTTCTGTTGTATCTCTCATCACAAGTACTGGTTTTCCAAGTGCTGGCGCCTCTTCTTGAATTCCACCACTATCGGTTAGAATCAAATAGGAATGATTCATAAAATTATGAAAATCCAATACCTCAAGCGGTTCTATGATTTTCATTCTTTCATGATCCCCAAACACCTCAAACGCTGTTTGCCGAACAACAGGATTCATATGAATGGGATAGATGACTTTTACATCCGACACCTCATCAAGTACTTGTTTGATACCACGAAAGATATCGTATAAAGGCTTACCAAGATTTTCTCTTCGATGTGCAGTTAGCATAACCAAACGATAACCTTTCGCCCACTCAAGGATTGGATGGGAATAATCTTTTTTCACCGTAGTCTTTAATGCATCAATTACAGTATTGCCCGTTACAAAGATTGTATTGACATCCTTTCCTTCTTGAATTAAATTATGTGCTGCTCTTTTGGTAGGAGCAAAATGAAACGCTGCCACAAGCCCTACCCCTTGACGATTGAACTCTTCTGGAAATGGGGCTTTAAGGTTAAAGGTTCGAAGTCCTGCTTCTACATGACCTACTAAAATACCTTGATAAAATGCTGCCAATCCCGCTGCAAATGTAGTGGTTGTATCTCCATGAACCAATACGACATCTGGTTTTTCCTTCTCATATATTTCTTTCATTCCATTTAGTACATTGGTTGTAACATCAAATAATGTTTGCCTATCCTTCATAACTGCAAGATCATAATTTGGTACAACGCAAAAGGAATCTAACACTTGCTTTAACATTTCTTTATGCTGTCCAGTCACACAAACGACTGTTTGAAATTCTTTTACTTCCTGTAGTTTTGAAATAAGTGGACACATTTTAATTGCTTCTGGCCTTGTTCCAAAAACTATCATAATCTTTTTCATAGCAAACCTTCCTTTTTCTTAGGAAAATATCATGATGACATTATTATAACATGTTACTTTTTCATTTTCGGTATTAAATTTTTGGTATTTTACTCGTACCAATTTTTACTATTCTATTCATCCTTCTTTTTATGGTAGATTCGAATACGAATTAACATTATTACCACAGAAATAAATAGCATAAGCATCACAGAGGTTGCAACAACTGTAAATATTAAGGATTGTTTATTTTTAGCAATGCTATTAAGAACAGACGGCTCTTTCCGATCTGCTATTGTTTTTATGAATTGAAAAGACTTTGTTTCTAAATCTTTATCAATTACAACGCAATCTTTTGATAGACTAAATCGAAGCTTATGATTTCTCATAAATTCCAGCACATAACTTAAAGTCTCATCATTGACGCCCGTAACAGCCAATACCCCTCGATTGCTTGCATACGGTGATTCCAAAAGCTGTAAAATAGCAATTTGCTTTGCATAATTATCGGATAAAATTAATTGTTCATTGCTTTTGAATTTTTCTCCATCCATATCATAAGAAAAATAAAGTTTATCATTTAAAGATTGAAACAAGGAATTGCTGTTATAACTTCCTACTGTAATAATATTATAATCCGCATCCTTTTCACTAAATTCACTTACCCGCTTCACATACAAGTTACCATATGGTTCCACCCCATCACCATACATTCCAATTATCTGCGCATATAGATTTAATTCACTTGAGGTCGGATTATTTGAAAGTACCATCATCATGTCATTAAATTTTCCATCCGTTCGAAATGGTGAAGGTTTTAAATCAAAGGTTAGTACAATTCCAGTAGATGCTGGCAAATAAAGTACAGACTCATCCGAAACATATGCCCATGGCATTTCATCTTGTCTTGGTGTACAAATAATATCAGCAATTTCTAGATCAAATGCAATTCGTATCGCACCCGTTGTTGTTCCAACCACATCTGCTGGCATGGCAAACGTTAATTCATCTCCAATTGCTTTGTCTTTTTCAAGCTTTTTACTCGCAACAGGTATGTCTCCCCAATAAACGGTTATTAAGGAACGCTTAAAATCCAAGTTCTCACTGTATCTGAATTTCAATGTAACTTTACCTGCATCTGATAAAAAATAGTCCTCTGAAAATGGAAGATAAATCAATTGCTCTTGGTGAAATGGTCCTACAAAGGTCAATCCACTTCCTATAATATCTTTCACCGTATAGTTGCCTGCGGCCATTTGACTTATAGAAGTCGAATTAATTGCAACATCTGCGCTGCCAAGATTTACACTTGCAAGATTACTTTTTTCTTGAGATACTCGATTCTCGTCCATTAGCATATAAGCTGCTTCCAGCAAACAATCATCATTTGTCGATGTAATTAACAAAAGTGGGTTCTGATTGTAGTCATCTGCATAGAGTACAACTGCTCTAGTATCCAGATTCGTCTTATCCTCAATCATGGTTTGGTAAAACTCTGGTAAATTATTATAATTTGCTACCAAAACGGTTCGATTCGCATTGGTAGATGCTAAATCTGATAAAATGCAAAACTCAATCTCATTGCTGTTACCTGTTTCTGTGCTTAAGTCAGCCATTAAATTCATTGCCGCAGCAACTTCTTTGTTCGTAGCTTCATCTGATACCGCAATGGTAAGCCCCTCACCTGTCTCATCCATTGTAGACATAAAAGGATAAGGATAGTAAGAAATGAAATGATTAGAATCCTTTACTTCATAACCACTTCGAATATAAGAGTTTGCCGATATACTAAACCAATTTGCATTGGTAAAATCATCAATACATCCCTCTTCGTCATAGAGCCTTGCATAAGCTGCTACGCCTAATGAATTATATCCTTCTTTGATTAAATCAAGTGGTATCTCAAGATAACAAGTCTGTGTACTTCCGTCATTATAAGCAATGCGATAAGAACTAACAGGAACATTATTCACCAAAAACGTGATGGAACTATCTATGCTTTGAATCAATTCACTCACATCATACTGAATTTCTGTATAGATGTATTTGGTGTCCCAATACTTTGGAATGAAAAAAAATAACTCCTTACTAGAAAATATCCCATGCAATGTGGTTTGGTCAAAATAGACATCCTTCGTGTACGAGGTTTCTACCACACTTGGCTTTACATGAACTGGATGATTGGCATCCCCTGGATGATTGGAAAGTATTTGTACAATCGAATCTTCTTTCGTTGGAGCTTCTGCATTTATTGCATCTCTTCCTTGAAAAGCAACTACCGCTTCCTCCTGTGAATCATTTGCCTCTCCTTTTGTTTGCTCTTCATTGACTACATTTTTATTTATACGTTCAGTTGCACTGGTATCCTTCTCATAAGCCAATGCACAGCACACTCCTGCTATCAGCAGTAAAACAGGTACTCTTAATCTTTTCGTTTTCATATTCCTACCTCTTTTCGGCTAACCCATAAACTTTTTCTTTTTCTTCTTTTTATCTACTTCCTCAAAACGTTCCGTTTTATCCCAGACAACTTCTTTATGATATATTTTATCTTGTATACTCTGTACCAATGCATTCAATACAACGAATACCCACATTTTAGAATAAGTAAAGAGCATAAGCAAAATAAGCAATGCACTTTCAAAATTAAATTCATTCTTTTCTACGGAAAGAGTTAGCAATACATTTAATAAAAATAGTAAAATTGCCATTCCCCACAGCAAAGAAGAAAATCCTCCTAAGGTTACGTGACAAAACCCTAGTATTCCTAGTACAAATATAATATCCGAACATATTAATGATGTTAACATCAATACATAGACCAAAGCATAATAAAAGGCATCTAGACGCATTGGACCCGCATTTTCGTCAAATACATATTTAAAATTCTTTATTAATACATAGATATTACCTTTTGCCCACCTTGTTCTTTGCTTGAACCACTGCATTAACTTTTGAGGCTCTTGCTCCCAAGTTACTGCTAATGGCATAAACTTGATATAATAGCCCATCCGATAAATCCGAAAACTAATTTCCGTATCTTCTGCCAATGCCTTCGTATCCCATCCCCCCATCTGATTGATAATACTTCGCCGTATTACAAAATTAGTTCCAGGAATGGTACAAAGCTTAAAGAAATAATACCTTCCTGCTTGATTCATACACTGATAGGCAAGTGTTTCAATGTTTACAAAGCGAGTTAATAAGGAGGCATTTCGATTTCTCGTTCGAAATTTGCCAATGACTGCTCCAAGTTTTTCATCCGACATTAGATTTTCTACCAAGATACGTAACGCATCAGGAGCAGGTGTATTATCTGCGTCATAAATGGCTATTACAGAACCCTTGGCAACCGACAAGGCAATATTTAGTGCATTTGATTTTCCTTTTCCACCAACCTGATGATCCGTATTAATCACAATTAATTTTCTGCTCGGATAATTTTCCTGAATCTTTTTTAATACTTCTGCTGAATTATCCGTTGAATTATCGTTAATCACAATGATTTCGTACTTATCTTCTGGGTAATCAAAATTCAAAAGCGCCAATACTGTTCTTCTTATTACAATGCTTTCATTATGAGCTGGCACCATGATACTTACCATAGGGTATTCCTTTAGAGGAATCTTTCCATCCGTTCGATTCACTTTTAGCATATAAATAATCCCACCAATGGATAAGAAAATATTGATGAACATAATACCCCATATGGCTATGATTGAGTATAAGGATAATAAATCTGCAAGTGACATATCATGGCTTCCCCCCTTTTTTCTTACCTTTTTCTTTTTTTATAAAAAATGTCTGTTTGTTTCGATGCCTCGCTGTAAATATAAATGTCAAAAATAAAGAGGAGACAATTGCCACTGCTATCACAAGTCTTTTATTTATACGCGATAAGTCTTTCGAATACCTTTGTAATGTATTGCGATTATATTTAAAATTTTCATCATAATTGGTGGCATTAAAATCTTTTTCCACTCTTTTTTTATTGATAAAAATGATTTGATTTTTATATTCCATAATGTCTTCATCCGTCCAAAAGCTATGATTAATATCCCAAAGACTTTTTAATGGTACAAACGAGGAGATACAAGCCTGAATTTTATCTTTAATTTTCTCCATATCCTCTGTAATATCGAAACAAACAGCAAAGGAGTTTGTAGTTAGATAACTAACTCCACTATCATCTAGTTCAATAACTGGAGCAATCCATTGATGTCCATCCTTATAAACAAGATTGGTAGTAACATCCTCGCTCTGAATCAAGGCATCTTCTTCCTGTGATACTAATACGGTTCGAAAACGACTCATAATCTCAATGGTATCTTTGTTAAACATCCAATTTTTAGGAACTTCAAATCCCATAGGATAAACACCTTGCTCCATGTAGATACGGATTGCTGTTGTGATATATTCATTCACAATCTCCTTGTCAAAATCAGGCATCTGATTGGTGGGACTATGCATAATAATCGTACCCCCATTTGCCTGCGCATAGCGAAGTACTTCGCAAAAGCGTTGCATCGCTGGATAATTTCCATGTTGAAAGATTGGCATAACAGATATCACAAAGGGTTCTTTCTTTTCAATTAAATAAGTTATAATCTCTAAAAGCTTTTGCGCATCTTGAAACGGATAGACTTTATCCAATACAATGTATTGTGCATAGGTCGTAGGTTCTCCATTATAAGGCCACTTCCACTTTGCAGCCTCCTTTATAAATGCAGCTTTTATCAAATGATTGTTCATATCAGTAAGCGGAATATGATACAAAGACTCTACCTTAGCACAAAAATATCCTTTTTCCCCACCAACCTCTAAGCTTCCTACTTGATAATCTAAATTCTCTGTTAAAAATAAGAAATTTTCTTCCTTCACCAAAGCTTCTTTTAAATCAAAATCACTGAAATTATATTGTAATTTTCCCGTTTGCTTCATTGAATCCATATAGGTATCTTTTCTTCCTGTCTCATTTAAATAATAGCGAAGCAGCTCATTACCAACAAACAGCAAGCGGATATCATTTTGTCCAGTAGAATTTTTTATCCCTTCTCTTTCCCTTAGAATTAAATTACCCTTCTCTTCTCTATCTTTTAGCTTATCAACTAGTTCTTTTGGATATCGTTCTACTTTATAACATACAATGAAGTTAAATTTTTCTATTTGATTCAAGCATTTAGATGCAGGTGCATAAGTAACCTGAAATCTTTGATAAGTAAAATATTCCACGATACTCCTAATACTCTTCATATCATCGTTTTTTGCACCGTCGGAATAAATGATTAAGATGTCACCTGCTGGAAGCGATTCTTCTTTTGCTTGTGCAATGTCATAAGAAAACAATAAAAAGATAACGCAAATCGTTGCAAAAACGCCCTTCTTCCATAGACTAGACATCATATTGCAGCTCACTTTCTACTTTTTGTTTAAACGAAATCATATCATTTCCATATGCTTCTTTCTCATATTCTAGATAGGCTATTTTTACCTTTACTTGAATGGCTGCATCTGTTATCCCTTCAAAGGCATCACTTGACTCTAGTCTTGCTTTGATTCTTTTCTTTGCATACTCACTACCTTGTGAATCACAAGTTAGAATAATTCCAATGGTTCCTTGGTTATCGAGTGAATAAGTACGGTCCTCCACGCGAACTACATCCACTACCATTTCCGCCATTCTTTGAATTAACGCTTCATAGTGGCTTCGAGACAGAATACTTTTAAGCTCTTGCTCATAGCGAAGCTTTACAATCATAAGCGAAATAGCCATGTCATTTCGTTGTGCATATGCAATCTGCTTTTGCAAATCATTGTATAAACTTCTAAGATTATATAAACCAGTCATAGAATTAATCATAACCAATTCTTCTACTTGTGATTTTAATATTTCATTTTCTAGTTCTGTCTGTGCATTTCCATAAACAAAAATAATCATCGCCGCAACAGACACCAAAGGAAAAACAATCCAGATATAACAAAGAGACACAATTTCTTTTGAGTAGGCAAAAAACATATAAAGTTTGTAAGCACTATATACTAATATAGAAAAACTTGCTACCACGATTGCTAGATTATTTAATTTGAATCCAGCTAATAATATTGCAAAGAAAGTCGCCATCAGCATAATTACAAACTCCGTTAAAAGCCCACTTCCTCCATAGCCTACCGTAAATGACATTGCAACAATACACAGTAAAAAAAGCACAAGCCCAATATCTTGTAACAAATAACCGGTCTTTCTTTTCTTTAACATAGTTCCCTCCTCAATACACCGGATTATTAGAATATCTTTATGCGGTGAACAATTTCTGTAAATATAATATATGTGATAATATCGATTCCAAAACCAATTAAAAATCCATGTTGTATCATCTGGGAATCACCACTGTTTACTACTATAATAATTGCTTGAGATATACAAATTAAAACAATTAACATCACCGTATCCATAAAAACTGTATTACGTCTTTCTTCATAAAAACGAAGTGAATATCCTTTTCGAAATTGCAATACACAAACGCCAATTAAAAAAACAAAATAACCAATTGTTTTTGGTAACGTATTGCTTTTAAAATTACTCCAAGCTCCCCAAAAAAAGCTTTTTGCTCTCTCTGGAAGTCCTACGCTTTTCTCATAATTTCCACAATATTCTCTTCTGATATCAAAGCAAGACTTTATTGCAACGTCAAGCATGCCAAGAAGAGCACCTGGATGTCTTACATAGTATACTGCTATGTCAAGTTGTGTATACTTTTCTATAAATTCACTTAAAACTGGGTCCGTTGCCTTTACAACTGGTAAATAATCATGAGAAGATGCATCTGCAAGTAACTCATAAGAAGGATCGATATCAAATTCCAAGAGTGTTTCACTTGGATTTTGCGACTCATATAATACACCTCTTGTCATCGCATGAAATTTAGAAGTATTATCAAAATCGGATTCCATATCTAACATATTTATCACAGATACAATACATAAAAATATGGATGACGCGATACATATAACACCCCATATCCAGTTGTTTCGAATAAATAATAATTTCAAACAAAATACCGCTAACAAAAGAGCTATAATTGTTGTTTGGCTTCTTGAAGTTGTTAGTATAATTCCTGAAACAACTATAACCACCAACGCTCCAAAGTCCTTATAAGAGCTTCTTTGATTCTGAAACGAGAGTGCCGCAAAAATACAGTACATAAAACTAATAAACCATAGTGCTTCTGGATAAAAAGAATTGAAGTATGTAATATAACCTACATCTGCAAAAATTAAGACTCCTACAAACCCAATAACAAAACCTTCCGAAAACTCTTGTACACGCATACATGCTTGCTTTATCAATAAGTAAAAGGCAGGAATATAGAATATCCCATACAGCAATGCCAGAAAGCGAATATCAAAAAATTTATCTTTTGTGATTAGATTATCCAAATAAACAGCGGCTTTGACAAACAAAACCTGGCTGTTTAAGAGAGAGTCCCTTGTTTGATAGCCGCTTAAAACATTGGAATAGATTTTTACAAAATAATTATTATAGATTTCAGATATTTCAGACTGCGTGTAATAAATTCCTGCTGAATTCATCACCCTTGATATAGAGCCATCATCTGCTACGCCTAAATAGTTTGGCAAAAATAGCATCAATAGCATAAGGAGGCTTGCGAGTGCAGTCGCAAACAACGCAATCAAAGATGGAGAGTATTTTCCCTCCATTTTTTGATTGATATGGCTCTTAATATGTTTGACGCGTTTTATAAAACGAACCACTTGATCCATGTGATTCCTTATTTTAGCACGTTTGATTTCACTTGATTGTAAGGGTGAAATCATCGTGTTAGGATTAAAAACTTGCTCTTTCAACTTCGATTCTCCATTGTTTTGTGCCAATTTTATACTCCTGATTTCACTGATAGACAATTATAGATATGCAACCTTGCTTCATACTTGTCTCCTACATATAAACATATTACTTTTATCACATCATTACCCTATTAGGTCTAAAAGTTTGTTCCATTCCATCCCCATACACTTACTTCTTCGTATTTTACATAAATCTTGTCAGGTGATATCAAAAGCTCCTCACTTACAATTTCAGTAATCTTTTTTGTTAAAGCCGCATAAGCTTCTTTTGTAGCCTTACCAAATAGTTTCACTTCAATAAATGCAAGATTATTACTGGCATCCCCCTTAAAATATAATGTCTGCTCTCCCTCAAAAGCACACATCAACCAATTCTCACTTTTTCCTGGTATTAATTCAATTGCTTTTCCAATTTTTTCCTTTAATAATATTTCTTTTTCTTTTGTAATTGTTACATTTGTTTTTGTACTAATATATGGCATTTTACTTCCATTCCTTTCCATTCCTTACTTTACCTCATTATAGTTTATCCTCATATTCAAGTCAATTTATTCCTTCGTACATTTCCTGGCATTTTTTTATTTTTTTACTCATATTTATACAAAGAAATCGATAAATCAATCTCTTTCTAGTTTATTTTATCTATGACATAAGTACCAAATGCAAAACATTGTCTTGTATTTATTCAAAAAATACTATAAAATGACATTATATGCATAGTTTAATCGTAAATAAATAAGCAAACTATAATTTAGGGATTATGATTGAGGTGAGTACATGTTAGAAGTAAATCGTGTGAAAGGTTATGAAACTACAAACAATATAGACGTTGGTATTTCCAGTACTAAGAAAACTGGTGCTTTTTCATCATTTTTAGGAGAATCGGAATCCTTAAATGATATCTTTGAAAGAGCCGCTGCAAAATATAATATATCGGTAGATTTATTAAAAGCGGTTGGAAAGCAAGAGTCTAATTTTAATCCAACTGCTGTATCTCGATGTGGTGCACAAGGTATTATGCAATTAATGCCTGCAACTGCTGCTTCGCTTGGCGTTACAGACTCCTTTGACCCAGAACAAAATATCATGGGAGGCGCAAAGTATTTAGCTGGATTATTAGATAACTTTAATGGTAATGTTACCTTTGCATTAGCTGCTTATAATGCTGGTGGTAATAATGTAAAAAAATATGGTGGAATTCCTCCATTTAAAGAAACGCAAGACTATGTGGTTAAAGTAACTGCTTATATGCAAACTGGTGTTGAAGTTCCAAATGCTACCTATGCAACAACCAGATCTTTTGATGATACAATTTCAAAGGATAAGGGCTTATCTGAAGAATTATTAAAGAAAATCGAAGAATTAAAAGAGGCATTTGACTATGAAGATTATTTGACTTTTATTAATTTGTTGATTAATAACAAAGACTTAGATAATAAGGAAGAGGAAGAAGCACAAAAAGCAAATAGTAGCAGTGGTTCGGATTATTCCTCCTTAAATCAAATAAACTACTCTCCTGCTATATTAAATCTTTTAACTTCGCTATAAAATATTTAACCCCGTTGATAATATTTCTATCAACGGGGTATTTTATGCTATTCTTACTGTTTCGTTAATGGTTTTAAGTTTTTTAGTGATATATCCATAATTGGTGCAGAATGTGTTAATGCTCCGCTCGATATAAAATCCACTCCTAAGCTAGCAATTTCCTTGAGCCGTTCCTTTGTTACATTCCCAGAACATTCCGTTTGTGCTTTTGATCCAATGATTGTAAGAGCTTCTTTCATTGTTTCATTGCTCATGTTATCAAGCATAATAATATCCGCTCCCGCTTCAACTGCTTCCTTCACCATTTCTATGTTTTCTACTTCGACTTCTATTTTTCTTACAAATGGTGCATATTCCCTTGCCAATTGAATGGCTTTTGTTACACTTCCTGCTGCTCCTATGTGGTTATCCTTTAATAAAACACCATCGGATAAATTATATCTGTGATTTGTACCACCACCAATTGTCACTGCATACTTTTCAAATGGACGCATATTGGGAGTCGTCTTTCTCGTATCCAAAAGCTTTGTATGAAATTCTTCCAGCTCCTTTACAAATTCTTTTGTATACGTTGCTATTCCACTCATTCTTTGTAAATAGTTTAGAGCCGTTCGTTCTCCCGAGAGAAGTACACGAATATCTCCCTTTATTACACCTAGTAAGTCATTTTTTTTAACCGTATCACCCTCTTGGTAAAAACACTCAAACTCAACCTTCTCATCTAACAGTTGGAATACTCTTTCAAACACAGTCAATCCACAAATAATTCCATCCTGCTTACATATTAAATCAGCTTTTCCGATTATATGGCTTCTCATCACCGCATTCGTTGTCACATCTTCACTTGTAATATCTTCTTTTAAGGCTCGTAAAATATATTCGTCAATATTTACTTTCCAGTTAACACCATGCATCATAGAATTCTTTGTCCTTTCTTTTAATTTCCTCTAATATCAGTTGTTTGTTTATGGCCTCCCAATCATCTTGATTCATATACTTTTCTAGACTAACTTCTACGTAGCCTTCCTCCAAACATGTACCAGCATGCATCAAAACATAATGATTGGCTGCATTTCTTGCAAAAACAAGACTTTCAAGCAATGAATTACTCGCCAAACGATTTGCACCATGTACACCATTACAGGCAGTTTCTCCTACTGCATATAAGTGTTTCATTGATGTCGTACCATTAATATCCGTTTTAATTCCTCCCATTAAATAATGTTGAGCTGGCGTAACTGGTATTAAATCGGTCAATGCATCGTACCCTTCTTCTTTGCATCGTGCATAAATATTGGGAAAATGTCTTAATATCTTATCCTTACTAATATTCTCCATACTTAGATACACATAATCCACCTGATATCTCTCCATTTCCTTATGAATGGCTTGTGTCAAAAGATCTCTAGGTAATAATTCATTGACAAAACGTTTCCCTTCTTCATTCAACAAAATAGCACCCTCACCACGCACCGATTCCGAAATCAAAAAACGTCTTCCTTTCCTTTTTGAATAAAGAACCGTTGGGTGTATTTGAATGTAATTCATATTAGTAACTTCTATGTTATGGCGAAGGGCAAGCGCAATCCCATCCCCTGTTATCTGTGAAAAATTCGTGGAGTTTTTAAAAATGCCTCCCACTCCCCCTGTAGCCAGAAAAACCGCATTAGCATAAAAACAAAGAAGCTTCTCTTTTGTTTTTGCTGCTATTCCAATGCAAGCACCCTCCTGAATCAGTAAATCTATCATGGTTGTATATTCTTGTATTGTAATATTACTTCGTGTCTTTACTTCCTTTAATAACTTTTCAACAATCTCTTTTCCTGTTACATCTTGATGGTGAAGAATCCTATATTCAGAATGGCCTCCTTCTCTGGTATATTCAAAATCACCTTCACTCGTCTTATCAAAATCAACTCCGTATTCTAACAACCTTCTTATCACATCGTTTGAAGACAAGATCATTTCTTGAACAGATTCTGGATTGTTTTGGTATCTTCCTGCTTTTAATGTATCTTCAAAATAAACATCAAAATCCTCTGGTTCAAGTAAGGTAGATATTCCTCCTTGTGCCAGATAGGAATCACTAATATCTGCCTCTTCTTTCGTAACCATCAATATATTACAATTGCAAGGCAATGATAGGGCTGTAAATAATCCTGCCACACCTGTACCAACAATTATTGCGTCATATCTATTATTTTTCATTTTGCCAACTCCAACATCCTTATTAGCGGTCTATAGGCCTTTATTCTTAGATCCTCATCGATTTTTACTTCTGTTTTCATACTTTGCAAACTATCTTTTATTTTTTGCAATGTTATCTTTTTCATATTAGGGCAAAACTGCCTATGTCCTACCGAATAAAAAGACTTTTCAGGATTCTTTTTCTTTAAATCGTGTAAGATACCAAGCTCTGTACAAATCAAAAATTCTTTCTTTTCACTTTTGGTTGCGTAATTTATAATTCCTGAAGTACTGCCGATATAATCTGCAAGTTCTAGAATCTCCATTTTACATTCTGGATGAACCAGTATTTCCATATTTGGCTTAGCCGCTTTGGCTTTTAGCACATTTTCCTTTGTAATACTTGTATGGACATGACAAAATCCTTTATTAAAAATAAAATTTTTATCTGGAACTTGAGATGCAATATAGCGCCCAAGATTTTCATCTGGTATAAAATATATATTTTTTTGCGGCAAAGCCTTAACAATTTTTAGAGCATTTGAACTCGTAACAATAACATCCGAGAATGTTTTTAATCTTGCAGAAGAATTGATGTAACAAACAACTGCAAGATCTTTATACTGCTCTCTTATTTTAAGTATTTTCTCTTCTTCTGCCATGTTTGCCATTGGACAGTCCGCTAACACCTCTGGTAACAAGACTGTCTTGTCAGGACAAAGAATTTTTGCGCTTTCACCCATGAATTTTACTCCTGCAAAGCAAATCGTTTTCTGAGGTAATTTTGTAGCTATTTCACTTAAATAATAAGAATCTCCAATGTAATCGGCAATATCTTGTATCTCATCTGCTACATAATAGTGTGCTAGAATTACAGCATCTTTTTCTTGTTTTAGTTGATTGATCTCTTCTTGTATATTGTCCATGTGTTTCTCCTATTTCTAACAGCATTTCATTTGATATTTCTTAATTACTTACTATGACACGATTTTCGCTTTTTGTCAATATATATGTATATACACTTGACAATGCAGTATATGTTCTATTGCTTTACGGACCAATTTTATATATAATTGCATTATTAGAAAAAAAGGAGAATTGATTATGCTTCATGGAAATGGTGTTGATATTATTAAAATAGATCATTTGAAATATTTCTTAGATAAAATAGAAGATCCCTTTATAACGAAAACCTATACATCAAAAGAATTAGATTTGATTCTAAAAAGGCCCAATCCTGTGAACAGTTTGGCCACCCGCTACGCTGGAAAGGAAGCTGTGTTTAAATGTTTTGGCATACATGGCAATACTATTTTATTAAATGAAATAGAAATTTTAGAAAATGAATATGGTCAGCCAACTGTTTATCTTCATGGAAAAGCTAAGAATATAGCAAATCAATTGCACATAAATAGTATTTATCTTTCTCTTTCCTATGATACGGATTATGCAATTGCATATGCTGTCGCGGAAAAAGAATTTTCATCAAAAAATATAGATGCCTTTCAAATTTGAAAGACATCTTTTCTTTTAATAAAAGTAAACCAATTCTTCTTCTGGCTTCTCACATGCTGAAAGCTTCTTTGCATATAACACTGGCCCTTTACCCTTGTATTCTTTTCGGTATTCCACACGAACCTGAGCAGTTAAACGCACCCATTGTTTATGTTGTAATTTTTCTGCATTCTGACTTTTACAGATAAAGCCAATGAAAGAAATATCGTCTGCACAACAAGTCATTGCATGCCTGCCCGGAACAAAATTATCTTGTGCCAAATGTTTGGATTTGTACACAATTCCTGTAAATTCAACAGTTTTTCCATTGTATTTTTTCGGATTATCCATCGCATCCAAATACCATATACCATAATCCTCATCCGCAATCTCGATGATATCTGCATCCAAATCAAACGGTAGAAATTCCGCAGTATTTTGCGGATCTATATCTTCTCCTTCAAAATATACCTGTGCTTTTTTGTTTACTGCCTTTACACTTCTACGAAATGCCGCAAAATCCATTTCCTTTGAACATCTGTTAAAAATAACCATATCCGATTCGGTATAATGATTTACTAATAAGGAACGCATATTACTCATAAATGCCTCATATGTTTCACCATTAATCAAGGTTATGATTTGAATCACTTCCCAGTATTTAGGAAGCTTCATCTCCAAAATTCTCTTAGTATCCCACATTCCGTTATATTCCACAAATACTCGATCAGGATCGTATTTTACACTAATTTCCTTTAGAAATTCCTCTGTAAACTGTTCTTCTTTTTCCACCATTACAACAAAAGCGTTATTCTTCTTCAAAAAATCTGCTTCTAATTCTTCCATTCCTTCCTCACAAAGTATGATTAACGTTTTCTCTCCGCGCGAAAAATTAGGATCTTGTATGGTTTCTCGAATAAATAAAGTCTTTCCACTCTCTAAAAATCCCGTAAATAAATAAACTGGTATTTCCATATATTTGTACCATGCCTTTCAAATTCCTTTTACATCTAGTAACATTGTACGATTCTAAATTAATCTCTCTATTACAGGTTAAATAACACTTCTAATTCCTGCTCTTTTAGTTGGGTTCCTATCACACACAAACGACCTGTAACATCTGCTTCCCCTTCTCTAATATCATATTCACCTGGAACCAAATCAAAATGAATCCATGTACCCTCCTGCGAAGGAATAATACCTTTTGCTCGTAGTACCACTCCATATTCCGTTGTATCTGCTAATTTTTTTAATATTTCCTCTAACTCATGTTTAGCGAACTTCTTTGGTGTTTCCCTACCCCAGCTTGTAAATATATCTTCAGCATGGTGATGTCCTTCGTGATGATGGTCATGATCATGGTCATGTCCACAACACTCGTGGTCATGGTCATGATGATGCTCATGTCCTTGACCCCCGCAACACTCATGGTCATGGTCGTGATGGTGCTCATGTCCATGTCCCCCGCAGCACTCGTGGTCATGGTCGTGATGGTGCTCATGTCCTTGTCCACCGCAGCACTCATGCTCATGCTTGTGATGGTCATGACCGTGTCCGCAGCACTCATGCTCATGCTTTACTTCATCGAGTAAAGCTTTCGCCATATCTATTTTTTCTTCCATGGTTTCTCGAATAGTTTTGCTATCCAACTGCTCCCATGGAGTCGTTACGATTGTTGCTTGTTCATTATGCTCTCTGATTAATTTTACACAAGCCTCCAACTTATCCTCGCTTAATTTATCCGTTCTACTAAGAATAATTGTTTTTGCATTCTCAATTTGATTGTTAAAAAACTCACCGAAGTTTTTCATAAACATCTTGCATTTCATGGCATCTACAACCGCTACTAAACCATTTAATTTGATTTCCACATCTTTTATACCTTCGACTGCTTTAATCACATCCGATAATTTACCCACTCCTGAAGGCTCAATAATAACTCGATCTGGAGTATATTTATCCAATACTTCTTTTAAAGCTGTCCCAAAGTCTCCAACCAACGAACAGCAAATACATCCTGAGTTCATTTCCGTAATCTCTACACCAGATTCTTTTAAAAATCCCCCATCTATACCAATCTCTCCAAACTCATTTTCTATCAATACTAATTTTTCACCTTCAAAAGCTTGTCCAATGAGTTTCTTTATTAAAGTTGTTTTACCTGCGCCTAAAAACCCAGATATAATATCAATTTTTGTCATGTTAAATCCCTTCCTTTATTTCTTATTCTTGACGATATGTGAAATACTACCAAGTGAAATCCATATTTTTTTATTATACTCTTTTTTGTGAGAATATATCAAGTATTAGTGCTATATTTTTATTATCATTTAAGTATGAGTTTCCAATATATTCTTATGTAGACTTTACTAGTTTAAAACTATTATAATGAAAAATAAAAATACTTGTATCTTTTATCCTCTTTAAAATGTCTAATGTATGAAACTAGTTTCAATAAAAGAACTTCAATTATAACCAAGAGAGGACGTGTAAACTTGAATTCCAAAGAGGAATTACATTTAGTAAAAAAAGCAATGAAAGGTAATCCAAAAGCCTATGGAAACCTAATACATTATTATCAAGACTATTTATATAAAACTGCCTTCCTTTATGTTAAGGATGAAGATAGCGCTTTGGATATCGTTCAAGAAAGTATATTAAAGGGCTATGAATCCATACGCAAATTAAAACATCCTCAGTTTTTTAAAACATGGATTACAAAAATACTAATAAATAATAGCCTTACCGTTTTAAAGAGACGTAATTCAACCATTTCTATCGAAACAATAGAGGATATTACTAAATCTTATCTTCAACCTATGTTAGAAGAAAAATTAGATTTGTATGAAGCAATTGACAATTTATCAGAAATTTATAAAACGATCATAATCTTAAAATATTTTAATGATTTAAAAATCAATGAAATATCCAGCTTAATGAATATACCAGAAGGCTCTGTTAAAGCCTATTTATATCGTGCAAAGAAAGAGTTAAAACAATATTTAAAGGAGGACTATCTCTATGCAAAATGATTTTGATAAAATAAACGTTCCTGATAGATTAGATGAAGTGGTCAACGAAAGCTTGCTTTTAGTTCAAAAAAAACATCAAAAAATGGTACGACATAAACGAATCCTCATATCTGGTAGTATTGTTATAATATCTTTTTCTTTTTTGATTTTTGGTATGTCTAATCCCGTTCTTGCAAGCAAAATACCAATCATTGGTCACATATTTAAATATGTGGAAAAAGATGTTAGTTATAAGGGTAACTTTAGTACAGTTTCCAAGCACCCGTATGACAATACAGATACCATTAATAAACAGATAGAAGAAACTTCCAATTATAATTATTTGTCTCAAACCTCCAATGGAATAACAGTAACAGTCTCAGAAGTATATTATAACAGCAAGGCATTGTATCTTGGTGTAACCATTTTTAATGAGGAAGAATTTCCACCAGATTTTAATCGAACACAAAATATGGAAGATTATATTTTAGATTATGATAGAATCGAACTTTTATCAATAGGAAAACTAAGTTTTACAGAAAACAATCTAAACCCTTATTACATTGAAGGAAAATTTAAAGATATGAATACATTTGTTGGAATCATACGCATTGACCTAGCTCATTTGAACGTAGATGTTCCTGACCAATTTCAGTATGACCTAAATATCACAAAATTTTATGGAGACTTATTTGACCAAATAAGCACGGAAGGCAAAGATTATAATGGTAATGCTATGATTATCTATGATTCTGCCAAAAAAGAATACGAAGGTAACTGGAATTTTCAACTAGATGTATCGATTGATTTGTCTAAAACACAAGTAGTAGAAATAAACGATACTGCTGAAAATGGAATTGGTATTAAAAATGTTGAGAAAACACCTTATGAAATATCCGCAAAAGAAATTTTCCCTTCATCAGAAGTCGCTAACAATTACTTTTTAGCCATTTGCGACAACAATGGTGATTTATTGGATTTTCAGGGAGACTATGCATATACTTTCCAAGTATATGGCAGAGATACAAGTACTGTATCTATTTTTATCTGCGATTACATTCGTTATATGGACGAACTAAAGGGTTACTATTTTTCGGAAGATTACGAAGAGAAAAAGAAAACCAAAACATTTGCGAAGTACTTGGAAGAAAATTGCTTATATAGTACGTCAGTAACCTTTGAAACCAAAGATTGACATGGCAAAGAGCACGACAAAGTCGTGCTCTAACATAGAACTATATTAAAATTGGCAAATTTTAATTTCTTTTTGAAAGAACGTCACTTTCATATGTTTGAACTTCCTTAAGCCATTCAAGACCTACACCTGCATTTTGTTGCTGGCAATAATAATCCCATACCAATGCAAATGGTGCTGCTTTGAATTCTTCTTTGTAAGCCAAACGTGCGCTTACGTCTCCACTCTTTTCAATCTCTTTCATCTTATCAACTGGCTGTAATAATGCAGCTAACATTGCTTTTCTTGTATTTCTCATACCAGTTACCCAAGCTACAATACGATTAATAGAAGCATCAAAGAAATCAGTTGCAACATAAGTATCTTTTAACTTGTCCATACGTACTAATTCTTCCATGATTGCTCTTGTTTCATCGTCAAAGCTTACTACATGGTCAGAATCCCAACGAATTGGACGTGAAACATGAAGTAATACATTATCAGAGAAAGTAAAGATAGATGCTAATTTAGCAGAAACCACTTCTGTTGGATGATAATGTCCTGTATCTAACGTCATAATAATATGGTCTTTGTTTGCTTTCATTACATATCCCATGCAAAATTCATGAGAACCAGCGGTAAAGCTTTCCGCTCCAATACCAAATACTTTTGATTCGATACCATCAATTACACCTTCTACATCTTTTGTTGCCTCAAAGATTTGATCATAACTGTCTTTTAATCTCTGTCTTGGTCCAATGGTATCGATTGGTACTTCTTTATCTCCATCAGGAGTCCAGTGGTTGATTACGCATGGTTTTCCAGTCTTCTTATAGAAATATTCTCCAATCTGACGACAACGGATACCATGTTCAATCCAGAATTTACGAATTTCTTCATCATCAGAGGATAAAGTTGCTTTATCGCTCTTTGGATGTGAAAAATACGTTGGGTTAAAATCAAGTCCGATTCCTTTTTCTACTGCCCAATTCACCCATTTATCAAAATGCTTTGGCTCAATTTCATTACGGTCAACAAAACTATCCGCTTCTTGATAATTTGCATGTAAATTAAGTTTTAATTCACCTGGAATGTATTTCATAGCTGTCTCAATGTCAGCACGTAATTCCTCTCCGTTTCTTGCCTTTCCTGGATAATTACCAGTCGCTTGAATACCACCTGTTAACGAAGTGTCCTCTTTCTTTTCACATCCAGCTACATCATCTCCTTGCCAGCAATGCATTGAAATAGGAGTAGCATTTGCAATCTCAATTGCTTTGTCTACGTCAATACCATATTGAGCATAGAATTCTTTTGCTAATTCATAGCCTTTTTTTACATCGTACATTCTTTTTTTCCACCTTTCATATTATATAAATTTACTTTAATTGATAACTATATTTCACTTCAACTGCTAAAGCATATTGTAATTTGTATAGTATGTTAATAAAAAATCTGCTTTTCGTATTCATTATATACAAAGCAGACTTCTATAACAAGGACGTAATTTTTATATTTTTACGTCCTTATTTTCCTTATGAACTTCACATCGTTTTATCATTTGATTCTTTTTTGTCGCGATATTGTTTGGGACTTAATCCATATCGTTCTTTAAATATCCTATGAAAATAACTTGTATTATCATATCCAACCATATAAATGATGTCTGTAATTGGTAATTTAGTCGCGGATAACAGGTGTGCTGACTGGTTTAGCCTCTTGTTTTGTAATAGTTCTTTAAATGTGCTTCCAGTACTACTTTTTATCATTTTGCTAAGGCTGGAAATGGATTGATTCATACTTTTTGCAAGCGTTGTTAAATTCGCAGTCTTATAATTTTCTTCTATATATTTTAGCACTTTAATTGCAACTGTATTGTAGCTTTGATTTTGTTTATCATACTCAATTCTCTCTGTCTGATTCACTAGTTGCATAAATAAAAGGCCCATTGTTGTTTGGTCAATCTGTCTATGATTATGTTGTTTATTAATTAAATCCCACACTAGATTTTCAATCAAATTTTGAATGGGTATAATATCACATACCTTATAGTGCAGATAACTAGCCTGCGTTGTATTTTGCCTTAGCGTATCTACCAAAAAGTTACTTAACGCATTATCCTTATGAAGCATTGGTAATACTTCATCAAAAAATTCAGGTAAGATAATAAAATTAATACCAATATCCTCCATTCCAGCTGGAAGAATCTCATGATAAGAAAACTGATTTAAAAAGAGTAAATTCCCCTTTTCCAAAACAACCTTTGTATCTCCATTTATGATATGTGTTGTTTTTCCCGTACACATATACATGATTTCAATATAATTGTGTTTATGGGCAGGAAAATCAATAAAACGAGTATGTGTTCGAATATCAATTAAGCGTCCTTTTTCTAGCATTTTATTACTATCAATGGTAAATTCATTACTCGTTGTATAGATTTCTTTATTTATTTTCTTGTCACCAATCAGAATTCTTTTTTCTTCCTCTGTTACTGGTTTCAATCGATCCATTAACTCTGTATTCATGTTCTTCCCCTTTATCCCACGTTATCACTTGTCGTGAATTTAGAAATAGATGTGAGAATCTCACATCTATTTCATCATTGATATTTTATTTATAGAATAATTTTTTTCGGACATTTCTCTACGCATTTGCCACAGTAAGTACATTTATTATAATCAATATGTGCAATATTATCAACTACTTTAATTGCATCAAATTCACATACTTTTTCACACATTTTACAAGCAATACAACCAACCGAACATCCTTTCATAACATCTTTGCCCTTATCCTTTGAATTACATTGAACTAAGTGTTTTGCTGCATAAGGAACAAGTTCAATTAATTTTTTCGGACACTCTGCAATACACTTACCGCAGGCTTTACACTTTTCTTTATCTACCTTAGCAATTCCGTCAATAATGTGAATTGCATCAAAAGGACAGACTTTTACACAACTTCCAAAGCCCATACATCCATAGTCACAGGCCTTTGGTCCACCGCCCGGAACAAAGGCAAGCATCTTACAGTCTTGTACTCCGTGATATTCATAGTTTTGCTTTGTCTTATCACATGTTCCTGCACATTTTACAAATGCAACTTCTTTTATGGTTTCTCCTGCTGCAACTCCCATAATCTCGCCGATTTTGTCTGCTACAGGACTACCTCCTACTGGACAAGCAGAAACCTCTGCTTCTCCTTCTGCAATCGCTTTTGCAAGTGCATCACAACCCGCATATCCACAGCCACCGCAGTTATTTCCTGGAAGCGCATCACGGATTTGTAGTTCTTTTTCATCAACCTCAACTTTTAGCTTTTCACCTGCAATTCCCAGGAATAGACCTATTAACAAACCAGTCACACCAACAATGACAGCCGCTATTATTATACCTATTATACTCATGTGTAACCTCCTATATTAGACCTGCAAATCCAAAAAAAGCAATTGCCATTAGACCTGCAGTAATTAATACGATAGGTGATCCTTTAAACGAAGGAGAAACATCATTATATTCAATTTTTTCTCGGATACCAGCCATGATTACGATTGCTATGGTAAATCCAACGGCAGTTGCAAATCCATTTACAATACCACTTAAAATATTATATGATTTTTGCACGTTTGTTAGAGCAACCCCTAATACAGCACAGTTCGTTGTAATAAGTGGTAAGTATACCCCTAATGCCTGATAAAGCGAAGGACTCGTTTTCTTTAAAAACATTTCAACAAATTGTACTAATGCAGCAATTACCAAAATAAAAACAATCGTCTGCATATATTCTAAACCAGTATTTACAAGTACAAATTTATAGATAACACTTGTAAAGGCTGAAGCAATCGTTAATACAAAAATTACCGCTCCACCCATTCCACCTGCTGTTTCAACCTTCTTAGACACACCTAAGAATGGACATAAACCTAAAAATTGGCTTAATACAACATTGTTTACAAGTGCTGAACTAATTGCAATTATAATTAATTCTTTCATTTATGCCCACCTCCTAATTCAAGCCACAGTGGCTAGAACAGCTATCACATCCATCTTCGCCACATCCGCCACTTGTTTTTTTATCGTTATTTGCTACGTTATTCTTTACTTTATTTTGTATTGCAGTAAGCATGGCTAATACAAAGAATGCTCCTGGTGCAAGAATAAAGATAGTAATCGGTTCATAAGCGCTTGGCATTATTTGTTTTGAAAATATAGTACCTGCTCCGACTAATTCTCTTACTGCACCTATTGCAGTCAATCCAATTGTAAATCCAAGTCCCATACCAACTCCATCAAAAATAGATGGTACTACAGGGTTTTTTGAAGCATAGCTTTCTGCTCTTCCTAAAATAATACAGTTAACAACAATTAACGGAATATAAATACCAAGCGAATCATAAAGGCTTGGTACATAACCTTCTAGTAAAAATTGAACAATTGTAACAAAGGACGCTACAATTACAATGTAAGCTGGCATTCTTACTTTGTCTGGTATAATGTTACGAAGCATAGAAATTATCATATTTGACATAATAAGTACCACTGTTGTTGTAAGTCCCATACCAAGTCCATTTACCGCCGAAGTCGTAACCGCAAGAGTCGGACACATACCAAGCATTAATACAAAGGTAGGATTTTCTTTAATGATACCGTTAAAAAGTCTTTCTACTACTTTATTCATTACTTGCTTCCTCCTTTTGCAATACTATTAAAGTATACGATTCCTGCATTTACTCCATTTGTGATTGCATTCGTCGTAATCGTTGCACCACTGATGGCATCAATTTCGTTTTCAGCTGTTGCACCTGTTTTGGTATATGCAAAACTATCTACGTTCTTATTTGCATACTGGTCTTTAAAGGAAGCATCCTTTGCCTTCATGCCTAGACCTGCTGTTTCACTAATACGAAGTATTTCATATCCATTCACCGTTCCATCCAGACGGATTCCCATTGAAAATGTAATATCCCCTCCATATCCTTCACTCGTTGTAACCTGCATAACATAGCCAAGAATTGTTCCATTCGCATCCAGAGCTTGAACAGCCTCATCTATGGATTCTTGCTCATATCCTGCCTGACTTAATATTTGCATCGCATTTTCTTTATGAAAATTATCCAATTTATTAAATTCAGTCGCATCTTGAAATACTGCTTGAAACGATTTTTGTTTTGTCAAAGCCTGTTGTACTTTAATTGGATTCTTAGTTACTTCATAAACTAACCCAAGTAAAAGACCTGCAATCAACGTTATGATTGTTAGCATCGCTGCGTCTTTCATTATTTTTGTATTCATGCTCTTTTCTTCTCCTTTCCAAATGCTGTCGGGAGAGTAAATCTCTCAATAAGAGGCACTAATAGATTACTAAAGATAATTGCATAGGAAACGCCTTCTGCTGAACCTCCAAACAATCGAAATAATCCAGTAAGAACTCCCAAAATGATTCCGTACACAACTCTACCCTTCTGGGTTATCGGTGATGTTACATAATCAGTAGCCATAAACCACGCTCCAAGCATAAGACCACCGCCACATAACTGTCCCATTAGATAATTTACATCAAATCCTCTTCCAGAAAAAATTCCCACGAAAACAAGAAACGATAAAATGTAAGATGCTGGAATTGTAATTTTGATTACTCCAGTCGCTAATAAGAAAATTGCACCAAGCATAATTGCGATTACGGATGTCTCACCTATTGTTCCTTGCGTAGAACCTAAAAACATCTTCCAAGTATTCACAGTTTCACCACTCTTTAATAAGGCAAGTGGTGTAGCTCCTGATATTGCATCATATGTAAAGTTCGTCATTCTTCCTGTAAAAGATATTAATAGAAAGCAACGAGCACCTAGTGCTGGATTCATAAAGTTTTGACCAAGTCCTCCAAAAACCTGTTTCACAACTAATATTGCAAAGACACCACCAATGACAGGCATCCATATTGGAACGGAAGAAGGAAGATTTAATGCCAACAAAAGTCCTGTTACGGCGGCACTATAATCACCAATTGTAATTGGTTTTTTCATAAAATATTGATAAACGTATTCTGTAAGAACACATGTTATAACGCTTGCAAGAATAATAAATAATGCTTTCAGTCCAAAATTATAGATTCCAAATAAACTTGCAGGTAATAGAGCAATGAAAACCATTAGCATAATATTCCCGCTCGTAAATTTAGCTCTCACATGTGGTGACGCTGAAACGCTTTTTAAATCACTCACTTATAATCCCTCCTATTTCTTTTTATTCGCTAAAACTAGTAGTCGCATTGATTTTATCGACTGCGTTAAATGTCTTTTGGCAGGGCAAATAAAGCTGCAGCAACCACATGCACAGCATTCCAACCCATCATATTTCAAAAAGTTAGCTTCATCATTTCTTTCTGCAAAATCACCCAATCTTGCTGGAATTATTCTTCCTGGACAGACCTCTACACATTTTCCGCAGTTGATACAAGCAGATGGTTCAAACTTTGCAACATCATCTTCTGTTAGACATAACAAAGCAGACGATGTTTTTGTAGCAGGTACATCAATATTGTATATGCTAAATCCCATCATCGGCCCACCCGATATCATTTTTGCTGGTTCTTGTTTGAAGCCACCAGCCTCTTCGATTAACTCACTATAATTTGTTCCTGTGCAGACTAGAAAGTTACGAGGATCTTGAATCGCATTTCCTGTCACGGTTACAATTCTATGCATCAGTGGTTTTCCCTCAAAAACAGCCATATAAATTGCAACAATTGTATCAACATTATTCACAACACACCCTGCATCTGCAGGAAGCATAGAGGAATTAATTGCTCTACCTGTTGCTGCATAGATTAATTGACGTTCTGCTCCTTGAGGATATTTTGTTTTTAAGGCAACCACTTCAATGTTATCTTCTTTCTGTAATAACGATTTTAGCTTTTCTATACAGTCTGGTTTATTATCTTCTACTGCTAGAATTCCTTTTGCCTTATCAAAAAGCTTTAATGTCGCCTTCATTCCTCCAATAATCTTTTCTGGTTCTTCTAACATTCTTCTATAATCAGAAGTTAAATAAGGCTCACATTCAGCACAGTTAGCAATTACATAATCAATGGCATTGTCGTCTTTTGGAGTAAGCTTTACATGAGTAGGAAACCCCGCTCCTCCCATTCCAACAATGCCAGCTTCTTTAATCATTGCTCTAATTTCATCCTTTGATAATGCATCAAGAGGTTTAACATTTTGATACTCAACTTCTTCATAAAGTCCGTCGTTTTCGATGATTATTGAATTTATCATAGTTCCTGTTACGGTTAGTCTTGGTTCAATCGTTTTGACTGTACCAGAAACAGATGCATGAATATTAGCAGATACAAAGCCAGTTGCTTCTGCAATCTTCTGACCCTTTAACACTCTATCTCCTTTTGCAACAATCGGTGTCGCTGGCGCACCAATATGTTGTGACAGGGGATAAACCAGCTCACCTTTTGGTAAAACTGTTTTAATCGGTTTATCTTTCGATAAATCTTTTCCATCATAAGGATGTATTCCACCTTTAAATGTAAATGCTCCCATTTTGTCCGACCTTTCTGTTATATATTATTTTTTACGGAGTAACTTTTACAATCTAAGTATTGCGATACTACTCTGATTATAAATATACTAGATTTTGTATGCAAAATCCATACTTTATTTTTTGTAAAAATTGATGTATAATATATATAAAAATAAATAAATTATGTGAAAATTTTATCAATTTATGTGAGTTCAATCTTTTACTAACGAAAAAGAGAGACTTGCTTTTTTTATTTTTTCTAGATAAGATAAAGGTGTAACTAATATGTAATATATTTACTTACAATTGAGGAATGATAATGTATATAAGAACTTTCGATTTACATAGTGATTTAGACAACTTAAAAGGCTTTCATTTTATTTTACATCAACTCCTTTGTAAAGATGAGTTGAACCCTTGCGATGTCTTGATATTCGATATAGAAACAACTGGCTTTTCTCCTAAAAATACGTTTTGTTATCTGATTGGTTGTATCTATTTTCAAAACAATACCTTTAAACTGATTCAATGGTTTGCAGACTCTAGCCAAGATGAGAAAGAAATCCTAGAAGCTTTTTTTGAATTTTCTAAAGATTATAAAGCACTCCTTCATTATAATGGAAATGGTTTTGATATTCCTTATCTAATTCAAAAATCTTCTAATTATGAGTTAAATCAAACATTTCATTTAAAGGAAAGCATAGATTTATATAAGCTACTTTCACCCTATAAGAAATTTTTCAAGCTAGAAAACTTAAAACAAAAAACAGTAGAGACATTCTTAGACATTACACGCGAAGATAAATTTAGCGGGGGTCAATTGATACATGTTTATTCACAATACTTGATTCAGCCCGATGAAGAAGCAAAAAGACTACTACTTCTACATAACAAAGAAGATCTATGTGGATTATTTGGTTTACTTCCAATTCTCTCTTATCACGCTTTGTTTAATGGCTTATTTTCAGTAAAAGGGTTTGATGTAAAACCATACACAGATATGTATCATGAACAACAATTTGAATTTTTCATTGAACTAAAACTACAAGTGGAATTGCCAAAACGAATCTCATATGGGACTGGAGATTTTTATTTTATTGGTAATAAAAATACTGGCAAATTAAAAATCAAAGTAAACTCTAATGAACTAAAATATTTTTATAGTAATTACAAGGATTACTATTACCTTCCAAATGAAGACATTGCAATTCATAAAAGCGTTGCTTCTTTTGTTAATAAAGAATTTCGCTCAAAAGCCAAGTCATCCAATTGCTATATTAAAAAATCTGGGTATTTTCTTCCTCAGCATCAAACTATCGTTAGTCCTTGCTTTAGGGAAAATTATAACGATAAAAAAACATTTTTTGAACTTACCGATGATATCTTAAACAATGAAGCTTTAATAAAGAAGTATGTTCTACATATATTTGATGTTTTAATCCATAATAATTGACTAAAAAGGGGCTACACACTAGACAAAATTATCTGTGTGTAGCTCCTTTATAATAAAAACGAATTAATCTTTTGAATAAAAAAATGATTTATATCTTCCAAATCCTAATTCTTTGTATTGCATAATTTGTTCCGTACTACCAATAAACAAAATACCATCTTTAGCCAATGCATCATGAAATTTCTTGTATATTTCATCCTTTGCTTCTTCTGTGAAATAGATCAAAACATTTCTACATACAATTAAATTACACCCTGATGGATACGGATCCTTTAATAAATTATGCTGTTTGAATTCCACTCTTTGTTTGATTTCTTCTGATATCTGATAGGACAAACCGACCTTTGTAAAATACTTATTCAAAAACTCTTTTGGTACACTGGCAACACTTTTTGCATTGTATAGACCTACTTGAGCCTTATGTAATACCTGTTTATCAATATCTGTTGCTATAATCTTTATCTGGTTCAATGGCAGAAATTTTGATAATGCCATAACCAAAGAATAAGGTTCATCACCTGTGGAACAGGCTGCACTCCATATTTTTAAATTTTTGCCATTGGTTGATATCAATTTAGGAAATACCTCTTTCTCAAGTAGTTCCCACTGTTCTGGATTTCTGTAAAATTCTGACACATTAATGGTCAAATAATTAACAAACTCTTCAAACATCTTCGCGTCAACTTTAATGGTCCTTATGTAGTCATCATATGTTTTTATATTATTTTTTGTAATCAGTGTGTCAATACGTCGTTTCATCTGACGTTCTTTATATGCATCTAAATCAATTTTTGTAAGTTTGAAGACGTCGCCTTTAAATTTTTCATAACCTTCCATTTAGACAACTCCTTTGTATGTTATAGTCACGATATAATATTGGAAAAAGGGTATTTTACCCTGAAAACAAATTTATTTTCATATAAATAATAAGGAAAGCCTGTCTAACAGGTTTTCCTTATTATACTTATCATAAACAGATCATCATCATCTGCATATTATAAACTTATTCCTCTATTGATTCCTCAACTTCAGCTGTAGAATCTCCAGCTTCTTCGGCATTTTCTTCTAATGCCTTGATACTTAAACTAATTTTCTTGTCATCTGCATTAAAATCTACAACTTTTGCAGTGATTTCTTGATTGATTTTCAATACATCTGATGGCTTTTCAACGTGCTCTTTTGAAATCTGTGAAACGTGAAGCAAAGCATCTACACCAGCTTCTAATTCTACAAATGCACCAAAATCAGTCATTCTTGCAGCTCTACCTGTTACGATACTACCAACTGCATATTTTTTTTCAGCATGAATCCATGGATTAGTATTTTCAAATTTAAGGCTAAGTGCAATTTTGTCACCACTGATTTCTTTAATAAGAACTTTGATGGTTTCCCCAACTTTAAATACTTTCTTTGGATTTTCTACTCTCCCCCAAGACATTTCTGAAATGTGAAGCAGACCGTCAGCGCCGCCTAGGTCAATAAATGCACCAAAATCAGTTACATTTTTAACTGTACCTTCTACTACGTCACCAACTTTAATTTTTTCAAATAATTCTTTTTGTAATTCGTTTTTCTTAGCAACTAATAATTGCTTACGATCACCAATGATTCTTCTTTTCTTAGGATTGAATTCGCTAATTACAAATTCAATTTCCTCACCTGCATACTTTGCAAGATTTTTTTCATAAGTATCAGATACTAAACTTGCTGGAATAAATACTCTTGCTTCATCTACAACAATGCTTAATCCACCGTCTAAAACTTTATCAACTTTTGCTTTTAACACTTCTTTGTTGTTAAATGCTTCTTCTAATCTCTTGCTACCTTTTTCAGCGGCAAGTCTCTTATAAGTTAATAAAACCTGTCCTTCGCCGTCATTTACTTTTAATACCTTTACTTCCATTGTATCTCCAACAGAAACTACTGTTGTTAAATCTACGTTTGGGGTATTTGTATATTCGTTTCTAGTGATAATTCCATCTGACTTGTAACCTATATTTAAGATGATCTCATCTTCTTTGACATCGATAACAGTGCCTTCAACTACCTCCCCTGTACGTATTGTTTTCAATGATTCTTCAAGCATTTCTTCAAAACTCATTTCTGACATTTGAATGAACCTCCTCAATAATATTATTTGGGGTTGAAGCCCCTGCTGTAATACCTACGCTACCAAAGAACTGCAAGGACTGCGTATCCAAGTCATCTAGTGTCTGTATATAGTAAGTATTTTCACATTCATCTTTACAAATTTCAAATAACTTTTGCGTATTGGAACTATGCTTGTCTCCAATGACAATCATAGCATCAACCTGACTGGCAACTCGACTGGCTTCTACTTGTCTTTCCTCCGTCGCATTACAAATCGTATTTAAAACAATTATATCATAACCCTTTTTTGAAATAATTTCAACTAAATCTTTAAATTTATTGTAGTTAAATGTCGTTTGTGACACAATACACACTTTTTGATTATTTGATGCACTATAATTATTTGCTTCTTCTATATTTTCAATCACACTAACTTTAGAATCGCACCAACCTTTTATTCCTTCCACTTCTGGATGCTTGTCATTACCAATAATAACAATTTCATACCCTCGTTGTCCATATTCTTTTACAATTTTATGAATTTTTTTTACAAATGGGCAAGTTGCATCCACATAATTGATTCTTTTTTCGTTTAAAATATCGTATATTCTTTTTGCAGTACCGTGAGATCGAATAATAACGGTACCCTCTGTGATTTGATTTAATTCTTCTTCTGTGTGGATTACCTTTACACCTTTTTTCTCCAAATCCTTTACGACTTCTTCGTTGTGAATGATTGGTCCATAGGTATAGATGTTATCCTTTCCCACTTGTTCATATACAGTTTCAACTGCTCGTTTTACACCAAAGCAAAAACCTGCTGTCTTTGCTAATACTACTTTCATTTATTTCCTCCATTCACCATTTTAATAACCGTATTGATCACTTGTTCAATACTCATATCGGAAGAATCAATAAGAATTGCATCTTCTGCTTGCTTAAGAGGAGCAAACTCTCTTGTACTGTCTCTTCTATCTCTTTCAATAATATCTTTTTCTATTTCTTCTATATTACAGGACAATCCCTTCTGCGTCAACTCTTCATATCTTCGTTTTGCACGAACTTTTGAGCTTGCAGTCAAATATATCTTAATATTGGCATTTGGTAAAACATAAGTACCAATATCTCTACCATCCATAATAACATCTGCCTTACTCGCCAATTGACGTTGCAAATCAACAAGTTTAAATCTTACATCTTTATTTGCCGAACTTACAGATGCCATGTTCCCTACTTCTTCTGATCGAATAAATGGATTTACATTCTCTCCATTTAATATTACCAATTGTTCTCCATTATAATACTCAATTGTAATATCTACCTCTTTACTAGCAAGACTCATTTTGTCTGTTTCATCAGGCTTAATATTCTTTCGAATCATATAAAGTGCCATTGCACGATACATTGCACCTGTATCTACATATATATATCCTAATCTTTTCGCTATTTCTTTTGCTATTGTACTTTTACCTGCTCCTGCTGGTCCATCAATTGCTACACTAAAGCTCATACATTTTATCCTCTTTCCTATTTATAATATTATCCTTACGAATGGTATTTACCATATACTACTTCCCGCAGCATATGCACTTGACCAGGCAATCTGTAAATTAAATCCGCCCGTGAGTGCATCCAAATCCAAAACTTCTCCAATAAAATAGAGTTGCTTCACCAATTTTGATTCCATTGTAGATGGATTAATCTCTTTTACTGACACTCCACCTTTTGTTATAATAGCTTGGTTATAATCACATAATCCAATCAGTGTTAATTCTAAATTCTTTATTAAGGATACAAATGATAATCTTTCTTCTTTTGTGATCTCATTTACTTTTTTATCTGGATGAATGCCGCTTAAATCAATCATAATCGGTATTAGTTTAGATGGAAACAAGCTTGTTACTGCATTCTTAAATTGCTTGTTTTTATAGTTCTCAAACTCTCTTACAAGTCTCATGTCAAGTTGTTCCTCTGACAAAGCAGGCTTTAAATCTATAATAAGCTTTAGAGAATTCTTTTTTATTTTATCTGCCGCAAAGCTACTTGCACTAAGCATCAAAGGGCCACTTACACCAAAATGGGTAAAAAGCATTTCACCAAAATCACTATAAAGCTGTTTTTTCCCATCCAAAATACTTGCTTTCACATTTTTAAGAGAAAGTCCTTGTAATTCCTTTACAAAGTTTTCCTTTACTTTAAATGGAACTAACGAAGGGGTTAATCTGGTTATCGTATGTCCTGCTTTTTTAGCAAAATCATATCCATCCCCCGTAGAACCTGTCGTTGGATATGACAAACCTCCTGTCGCTATGATTACATGTTCTCCATATACTTTCTTCCCATTATCTAGGCATAGCCCCTTTGCTTGTCCTTCCTCAATTATGATGTTTTTTACCTTAGTTTTTAAATTTACAATTACTCCATTTTTTTGTAATTCTTTGCCTAATGCATTTATTACATCAGATGAGTGGTCAGAAACAGGGAATACACGATTTCCGCGCTCTATTTTTGTTTTTACTCCTAATTCTTCAAAGAAATCTATTACATCATAATTATTATATCCATAAAATGCACTATATAAAAATTTTCGATTCGAAATCACATGATCAAATAATGTATCCATATCACAAGCATTGGTAATGTTACATCTTCCTTTCCCTGTGATGAAAAGCTTTTTTCCTAACTTTTCATTTCCATCAAAAAGAATTACCTCATTATGATTTCTTGCTGCATATATTGCAGCAAACATTCCGGCAGCTCCTGCGCCTACGATTAAAACTTTACTCATTTTATTCTCCTGGTCCAAACTCTTCCATCAAATGATTTCCCAAATAATTCATTTCATCATTATTATAAATCTGGTATTCATTCCATATACGCTCTAGCTCTTCTAAATTGTGAATTACTTTATTCTTTTGTTTCATGCATATCCCAACTACTAACGCATTGATTACACTCAAAGGGGCTACCAGGGAATCTACAATGGAAACCATATCACTTTTCGCAACCAAATTACAAGACGAATATAAATTAATCGGTGCATGTATATCATTGGTAAGAGTAATAACCTTTGCGTTTCTATTATTTGCAAATTCTAAGGCCTTTAACGTACGCATAGAATATCTAGGAAAGCTTATTCCAACTATTACATCATCACTGTTGATTCTCATCATCTGTTCAAAAATTTCTGTTGTACTGTTTGTATCAATAACTAGAACATGGTCTAGTATCATATTCAGATAGAATCCTAAAAAACTGGCCAGTGGAGCGCAACTTCTAAGTCCAATAATATAGACTCTCTTAGCTCCAATCAATATGTCAGCAGCCAACTCAAATGCTTTTGCATCCAAATGCTCCATCGTATGTTTAATTTTTTCCATATCCGAAGTAAGAACATTCTCCAAAAGTTGTGACTGGCTATTATGCCCATATGTAACTTCCATTTTTTCCATTCTACTTAATCGCTTACTCACAAGCTCTTCAAGCGCCTTTTGAAACTCTGGATAGCCTTTAAATCCAAGCCCCATAGCAAAACGTACCACTGTAGATTCGCTGACTCCTACCTCTTTTCCTAATTTGGTCGCAGTAAAAAAAACTGCTCTATCATAATTTTCTAAAATATACGCAGCCAGTCTCTTTTGTCCTTTGCTAAGCGTATTATATTTTAAATTAATCACACGAATCAAATCTTTTGTATTCTTCATATACAATACCAAGTCTTTTCTTTCTTAGAATATTCAACGATTATTGCATTTTTCAGTATAACATATAATCAAAAAAAAATATACTGCAAACATGGTTTGCAGTATATTTAATATTTCAATTCAGCTTCATAGGTCTTTTACTTAAACGGGATATGAACCGTTTACTACATCTGCAACCGTAGGATCTATCTTCGTTTTTTGCGCCTGTCTATATTTAAAAAACTCCAATGCAACTTGTGGAAACAATGCGTAAGTCAATACATCCTCGTCCTGCTCTTTCCACTGTGCCATCTCTTCTTCTATAGCAGGTAATTCATCCTCTAACAAATCGGCAGGTCTGCAAGTAATTGGTTCCTTATCTCCTATGACCTTTCTTTGTATCTCTGGATCAAATGGTTTCACAGTCACCCCATACTCACCGCTAAGTACTGCCTTTGTTTCTTTGGTTGCAATTTTATAGCGTTCTCCCATAAGTACATTTAATACTGCCTGCGTTCCAACAATCTGTGAGGATGGCGTAACAAGTGGTGGTTCACCCAGATCTTTTCGAACTCTTGGAATCTCTTGTAATACCTCGTAATACTTATCCTCTGCATTTTGTTCTTTTAATTGAGAAACCATGTTGGATAACATTCCTCCTGGAACCTGATATAACAATGTCTTAATATCCACTCCTAATACCTTATTACTCATAAGTCCACTATCAAGTGCTTCTTCTTTAAATGGCCTAAAATATTCTGCAATTTCTGCTAGTATTTTTTGATCAAGTCCTGTATCAAATGAACTTCCTTTTAATGTCTCCACCATTACTTCTGTTGCTGGTTGACTGGTTCCTAGTGCGAATGGTGAAATTGCTGTGTCAATAATATCACATCCTGCCTCAACAGCCTTTAGATACGTCATAGAGGCCACTCCACTTGTATAGTGTGTGTGTAATTGAATTGGTATACTTATCGCTTCCTTTAAGGCCTTTACAAGCTCTTCAGCTTTATATGGCAGTAATAGCCCAGCCATATCTTTGATACATAAAGAATGGGCTCCCATATCCTCAATCCTTTTTGCAATCTCAATCCAGTAATCCAGAGTATATGCATCACCTAATGTATAAGCCAAGCCAACCTGAGAGTGTCCTCCCTCTTTGATGGTTGCTTTCACTGATGTCTGTAGGTTTCGAAGATCATTCATACAATCAAATATGCGGATGATATCAATTCCATTCGCAATCGACTTTTGAACAAAGTATTCTACCACATCATCAGCGTATGGTCTGTAACCTAATATATTTTGTCCTCTAAAAAGCATTTGTAATTTGGTGTTTTTAAATCCAGCTTTTAATTTTCTAAGCCTATCCCATGGATCTTCCTTTAAGTATCGCAGTGAGGCATCAAAAGTAGCACCACCCCAACATTCGACACTGTAGTATCCCACTTTATCCATCTTTTCAATAATTGGAAGCATTTGGTCCGTTGTCATTCTCGTAGCCATCAAGGACTGATGTGCATCACGTAACACTGTTTCCATAATCTTGACTGGTTTTTTATCTACTTCTGTCATCTCCTAAACCTCCTATCAATTTTTTCAATCTTGTAATTTGTACGAATGAACTAGATAAGGTAAATCCACTCTCTATTAAAAAACTCCGAAAATCGCCATAAATGTTCCAGCCGCTACTGCCGTACCAATAACTCCAGCAACATTTGGTCCCATTGCATGCATTAATAAAAAGTTCGTTGGGTCAGCCTCTGCCCCTACCTTTTGTGATACTCTAGCAGCCATTGGTACAGCTGAAACCCCTGCAGAACCAATTAATGGATTTATCTTTCCTCCGGATACTTTGCACATTATTTTACCAAATATTACTCCTCCTGCAGTACCAAAAGCAAACGCAAACAAACCTAAAACAACTATTTTCAACGTGTTTAAATTTAGAAATGCCTCCGCACTCGTAGTTGCTCCCACTGATGTTCCTAGTAAGATAACTACAATATACATCATCGTATTCGATGCAGTTTCCACTAACTGCCTCACCACACCAGACTCTTTAAATAAATTGCCAAGCATTAACATACCTACAAGAGGCGCCGTAGATGGAAGAATTATTACAACTACTATTGTAACAACAATAGGAAATAAGATTCTTTCTAGCTTAGATACATGCCTTAATTGTGCCATTTTTATTTTTCTTTCATCCTCAGTGGTTAATAGCTTCATAATTGGTGGTTGTATAATAGGTACCAAAGACATATAAGAATAAGCTGCTACTGCAATTGGTCCCATCAAAGCACTTTGTCCTAATTTTCCAGCAAGAAAGATTGAAGTAGGACCATCTGCCCCGCCGATAATTGATATGGCTGCTGCTGCCTTATCACTAAATCCTAATAATATGGCTATCAAATAAGCCATAAATATTCCTAATTGAGCGGCTGCTCCTAACAAAAAACTACTAGGATTTGCGATGAGAGGTCCAAAATCAGTCATACACCCTACTCCTAAAAAGATTAACGGTGGTAGAATTGCCCATTCATCTAACAAATAAAAATAATGTAATAACCCACCTACTCCATTTGAAGAATCTTCTATAGATAACATAATATCTGGATATAAATTAACTAATAACATACCAAACGCAATCGGAACCAATAATAATGGCTCATACTCTTTGCGAATTGCCAAATACAAAAAAACACATGCAACTACTATCATCAAAAAGTTTCCCCATTTTAAATTAAAAAAAGCTGTTTGATGAAGCAGGTTACTCATCGTGTCTATCACGTATTCCATCCTTTTAACCTCCCATTAGAATTAACTATTTTTTCTAGTTTAACGTTGCTAATGTTTTACCTGCTTCAATTGCATCTCCAACCGCTACGTCTATACTAGCAACAGTGCCATCTTCTGGGGCAACTACAGGAATTTCCATCTTCATAGCTTCAATTACAACGATAGTATCCCCTTTCTTAACCGATTGACCAACACTTGCTTCTACTCTAAATACCTTTCCTGCCGCTCCAGCTTCAACAATAATTGCTCCCTTTTGTCCAACAGATGGAATCGAAGGTTTGGTTGATGATGTAGTTTGATGTGGTGTTATCGTAGGAACTTTTGGTACACCCAAAGCAGCTGGCTTCCCAGCTATATTTGCTCCTTCATGCTTTGTTACTTCCTCCACTGTTACATCATAAACATTTCCGTTAACCGTAATTGTATAATTTTTCATTCTTGTATCCTCCTATTTACTAGTATAACCATCATTTTTTATCTCTTCTTTTAATGGATCTAACTACAAAGCCATCAACAGAGGTATTGGTTGCCGATGCAATGGCTGCTGCAATAACTGCGACCAGTTCTAAATCATCCACCTCTTCATTTAATACTTCTTCCTTCACTGCGGGTTGTGTTTTTTCCACTTCTATTTTTAAATTCTCATTTTTACTCTTTCCTCGTTCTTCCCATATTCGAATGTATTTGAACAAAGAAATTAAAAATGTAATAAAAATTAATATTGCAAAAACAGTCCCCATTCCCATTAGGGTATTTAATCCGGCTTTACTCATTTTCTCAATCAAAGAATTTTCTTTCTCCATCAAAATACTAAGTACGGTCAAATTTTCATCAAATACTACAGTTAACGTAATATCTTTTTGGGTATAATCAATCAATAATTTTGTTGTGATTACATTTTCACTCTCTTCGACTGCAAAATCTCCAAATGCAACAAATTCTCCAATTTCATCTTTGACATCAGCCCATGACTGAACCGCTTGCGAAGTAATGGTATCTGCACTTTTAATATATTGTTCAATCTCTTCCTCTGTAAAACTTGATAAGCTTGTATACAAACTTTCTGAATTGGATTTTAGATCTTCTGCAGTATAACCATTATAGCTTTTTGTTTCAGAATTTGCACTGGTGTACAATAACGTAGAAAAAACAAGGGTAAATAAACATAATATTGTTATTATTTTTTTCATATTAAGCATCACCTCATCAAACCGTACCGTGCTTTTTATTCGGACGATCCTCTTTCTTCGTGAATAGCATTTCAAAGGCTCCTATCACATACTTTCTTGTATCCTTTGCTTCAATGATGCTATCTACATAACCTCTTTTAGCTGCCGATAATGCACTAGACTGAAGCTCTCTATATTCGCTTGCTTTTTCATTCATTACAATAACATTTTCATCTGCGTACATGATTTTAGCTGCCAATTTAGCATCCATCATTCCTATTTCAGCTGAAGGCCATGCATATACAATATCCGCACCAATCGCTTTACTATTCATGGTAATATAGGCGCTACCAAACGCTTTTCCAATTATAACATTTACTTTCGGAACGTTTGCATTTGCAAAAGAATAAGTTAATTTTGCAACTGCTTTGGCAATACTTTTTTCAGAAGCTATGGAAGCATCGTAGCCTGTTACATTGGTAAAGGAAAGAATTGGAATATTGAAAGCATCACAAAAATTTACAAACTTTGCTGCTTTTTCACATCCACTCGGACTTAACACTGAGTCAAATTCTTTATCGATTGTTCCATCCAAGGCAAACACTTGTGTACGATTTGCCAAACAACCAATGGTAACTCCATTTAATCGAATAAACCCTGTTATCATTGACTTGTCAATATTAGACTTCACTTCAATAAATACATTATCATCAGCTATATTAGAGATTAATATAGACGTATCACCGATACAATTTTCAAGTTCTTGACACACACGATTTAAATCATCCGTACACTCTTCATATTGTAAAGTATCCTTGTTACTTGCCGGTAATACTTTTATGAGCTGTCTGATTTGTTCAAAAATCTCGCTTTCTGAGCCGATAAAATCAACAATACCACTTTCTTCACTTTGGAATTTTGCCGAGGAAGTATTGAATTTATCTTGTATGTTTCCTTCTAACGAATTCGGGGAATTAACGAATAATTTAGCCTTACTTTCTTCCATAAAAGTAAAATCAGTTAAAGTTGGCATAATCGCCACACCGCCTCCACAGTTTCCCATTATTGCAGTAATCTGTGGAATCACTCCTGACGCCAAAGACTGTTTTAAATAAATCTCTCCAAAACCATTTAATGCATCTGTTGCTTCTTGAAGTCTTAAACCCGCACAATCAATCAACCCAATAACTGGAGCACCCATTTTCATAGCCATCTCATATATTCTAACTATTTTCTTAGCATGCATTTCACCTATCGACCCGTTAAGAACCGATGCATCTTGACTATATATGTATACAAGATTTCCATCAATTACACCATAGCCAGTAATTACTCCATCTGCAGGGGTCTTTTTTTGCTGTAAATTAAAATCGGTCGCTCTGGCTGTAATCATTCCACCAATTTCAACAAAACTATTCTCATCAAGTAAAGATTGGATTCTTAACATTGCTGAGTTTTGTGCTGTACCGCTCATTCTTTAGCCCTCCAATTTTCTATATTCTTAAAGTAAAACCAATTTTCTGCCAATTATAATTTTATCCCTTTTCTCTTTAAATTTCAATAGTTTGATAATATTTCGACTAATATTTTCTAAATATTGTTAAATTGTAACAATATTTATTCTCATTTTATATAATGTTGCACAAATGAAAAATTTTATCTTGACATACAATTTTTACAAACAGGATGCCTAACTCACCTTCCTATTTGTAATAAAAAAGACCGAAACACAAAAGTTCCAATCTTTAAAGTACCTTCTCGTATTATATAGTAGTAGTGTTTATAGTCCCTCTCCAAGGACTGTATGCTATACTAATGGAGATACTGTGGATTGGTGCTCACCTTCTACCACTTGATGGTTACAGAAAGACTCCAACCAC
>POVV01000125.1_pt1 | contig 64878 bp, 58 predicted proteins | sample 1560271 | NCBI WGS metagenome assembly POVV01 (sample SAMN08337232, study PRJNA429181) | Bioreactor metagenome, whole genome shotgun sequencing project. | biome: cows' rumen and soil; feature: anaerobic; isolation source: anaerobic chemostat enrichment culture, galacturonate as sole carbon... | reverse complement strand
CGATTCATCATCACTATTAATCGCATTGCTTAGCTTGGTAATACCTGATTCAGTTAACGACGCAGGTGTCGGGGTAAAGTGACGCTTCATCACCGAACTATTTACTGACTTATCAAGAATACCCTGGCGAATCAGCATCAAATCATCTTCACTAATACCTGTTGCCGCAGGCAGTTCAGATAACGTGATTTTCTTTTCATTTAATAATGCTAATAACGCCTGTTCTTGTTCTATGGTTAAGGCCATATTTGTTTCCTTATTAATGTACTCCCTTCATCCTTCAAGTTGCAGGGGCGTTAGCTGCGCTTGCTTACCCGAATCACTTGCTGGAGTAGCTCATCGAGACTATTCAGCCCGTCCATGGGTATTATCTTAAGGGCGCAACAAGCCGCATCCCTACACCTCGAATTATTTTGGGATATATTCCGCTGAAAAAAAACCAAGCAGAAACCGGCCGTGAAATTAAAATTAATTTCTAAGCCATCGATAAAAGTTATATTGATATAGGGTACGATCTAACCGTTACTCAGCGGGTTGTAAAGGCCATGCAATATCAGAGGCAGTATTAATATCAAGCTGGTTGAGTAATACCCGATACTTCCGCCATGCAGTTAATCGGGCTTCGTCACCGTCTAGAGCCATATTTAAATCAAGCGCATCGGATAGTTTTTCAATCATCTCTTTGGCTTTTAGTTCTCGCTGATATTTGTCTGCTTTAGCCGTATCAATTTCAGCCTGACGTTGGGCGGCAAGATCGGTTACCCATTCTACGCCATTCCATTGATCAAACTGAGTTTTTGGCACTAAAAATGTCAGGTTCGCTGGTAGTTCGCCTAATTCAGTCACCCTTGACTGAGAACCGGATTCGATAGAATAAGCCATGCTATTACGGTAATCAGCCCTATATTCCCAACCCGATTCAGTACGGCATACGGCAAAACCTTCTTTCGCCTCCAAAGGCGGCTCAATAAAGCTATGGGCAGGTAAACCAACTCCCTGAATTAAAAACTCATTGGACTCATTGATATACTCACCGGTTGATGCATCAGTATGGTAAACATGGACAAAACCATCAGAGATGGCAAAACCATTTTCGTTTAATATTATTTTCATTAAGCGGCTCTCACTATATATAGGAATGCAATGTTACGGGGACGCGATTCACTTCCCCCATCAGAATAAGTAATTGCATTATCCCAACCAACACCTACCGGAGATGCATTTGGTTCCGTTTGGGCCCATATGTCATAGTCAATGAAGCAAGAATTGTGGCCTGGTGTACCAGTTTGAGTCATTAGATAATGATTATGGTTTAAATTTTGGCAACTCTGACTACTTAAAACATTACGCCCTTCATCAACCCCTCGCCCATCATCCCAGCCGCGAATAAACTCCCCGCGCAGATCCGGTAACTTGCCCGACGGGTAGCCGATCGCCAGCTCCGGATACAGCTCTTTATCAAACGCTGCACCGTTACATTTTAAATATCCGGCCGGCGCATCGGCCATCGGGCAGGCGATCGGCATCCAGGCCGGAATAACCCGTTCATTCAGGGTATTGGTTTTTTCTTCTAACTGGCTGGCCTTACGGTAGATATCCCGAAACAGCCAGTTAAGATACTGGGCCGGCAGCGGCATACCCGGTGCATCGCGGGTTTCTGGCGTAAAGCCGTTAATCATCACCGCTTCCGGCAGCGGCGCAACGTTAAGCTGCCCGTCGGGGAAGACGATGTTCTTTTCTGCAAAGGTGGTCATTGAAAGACTCCAGGTAAGTGATATCCGTTGTCAAATACCTCATAAGAGGTACTTACAGCTAAAATGCCGCTGCCGACGCTGATTCGGGCACCGTTGGCGGTTAGCGGGGTTTTCACCGGTGCCATACCGCTTAGTCTGGCGGTACCCACCGGGTTGGTATTGCTAATAATGAGTTGTGTGTCATTTGCCTGTAGCCCGCCTTCAGCACCATTGTCAGGCTTCACCCCCATACTCATCGGGTTAGCAAGGCGCCCGGTTCTGAACGGTTTAGCCCGGCCATAGCTCACCATCAGCGGAACGTTCTCAATTGCCGCCGGGGCGATATCCTGCAAAATGGTCTGGCTTCCCTCCGGCACCTGTTCGCCGTCGGTAAACAATATGGCACATGCCGGATAGCTCTCCAGATACTGAATTTCATCAGGCTTAGTCAAAAAGCGCACGCCTTCAATTAAATCTCTCGGCGTGGCTTTAGAGGTATTACTGAGGATGCGCGCTTTAATCGCGGTACGATACTCCTCATCTTCCCGGCTGATACGGGCTACGCCAACAATATAGCCACAGCCATCGAGCTGGGCGCCGGAAGCGGTATCTATCCAGCGACTGTTTTTCAGCTGTTCAAAGTCTGCCGATAAATCTTCAAGCGGCGTAACCATTGACTCCACCAGCGCTTTAACTCTGGGCTTATCATCAAATTGCCCTACCAGCCGTGAAAGCGCGGTTTTTCTGTAGGGAATTGTCATAGCCCAATCACCTCCAGCCGGGTTTCATCAAATAGCGCTACGCTGCGCTTATCAATAGCGATATTCTCCTGTTGATACTCAGGATTATCATCAAGGCTATCGGTAATGGCTGCTTCAATAGTGATAGTCGCCAGACCGCTGGTATTGCTATAAATCGGGCCGAGCATGCGCTGTAAGATAATATCGTCACCGATATTGAGCGTTTGACCGTAGCTCATCACCGCTTTCTTGATGCTGTTAATCACCCCTTGCGGCAGCGCTTCTTCATCGTACAAACCGGTGACGTTAACCCGAATCCACGCCATACGCTGAGCCGGCCGGGAGAAATAAATCCGCTGTCCGTCACCGTTTTCGTCTTTAACCATCGTCGAGTGAGTGCCATAGGTCTCGATACCGGCCGGCTTATGTTTCCATAACGCATCAGCAACCGCCTGACCATCGCCACCGACTACTAGCGCCTCAAAGGCGTGAGGCGGAATGCCATCGTCCGTCACCTTATTGGTACGGTTCTCGAAAATATAAACTTCGCTCACGCCGGTAACCTCTTCCCGCACCCTGGCCCGAATAGCTTTGACGGTGGCGGAGCCGGTAACCTGACGGGACTGCTCAAAGCGAGCCCGCAGCTCATCATCACTTTCCCGTTCCCGACCAACAATCCCCTCGCCCAGATTGCTCACCGACTCCCAGCCGCTGCGCGGAGTGACAATATCGGTCAGAGCGCCCATAGGTAAAACGTGGCGGCCAAGGTCCATGGCGATAAAACGACAGGGTGAACCGATGCGGGTCAGCTTGAGCTTATCCCCTACCGACAAGGCAAAAGGCGTTGCGCCATCCGTTGCATAAATACGTAGTGCGCCGTTTTGCACTTCATACAGCAGAGCTTCGGGATTAAGCTGTTGGCCCAGCCCGTCAATAATCTGAGCAACAGACGCGCCGCTTTCGGTGGTGTAACTGAACAGCGTTCCGCTGATATTCAACGAATACTGAGCGTTATCTTTTGCCTCGATCTCAATCAGAGTATCCACCGCATTGGCCCGGCTAATCACCGTGTCATATAAGCTCTGATAGCGCTGATTACCATCGCTGGCCTGAGCACCGTTTTTCAACAGGCTGGATTCTCGGCCATACACCACCGCCACTACCTGAGTAGCCGATGCAGCAAAGCGGGTAATACCTACATACGAAACGGCACCATCCAGAGAAACGCCTTCGGCGCTGGACGGATACATGGCATGGTAAGTATCCTGAGCCTGTTCATAAATATTGGCCAAGGCTTCGGCCCAAATGCCTTCAAGCTGGCCGATAACCGAGTCCGGCTGGGTATTAATCGGACCAAAACGGTTTACCAGCAGCCGGTCGTACTCTTTTTTGAGCTCGCTTAAGCGCTTAATTGTGTAGCCATTGTTTGTTAAAGCCATTATTGGTTACCTTTATATTTGACTAAACCATAAGGCGTTTTAACGGAAAAACTGACGTTTAGCTGCCGTGTTTTCCGGTCAAAATCATAGTTAAATTGTTCGATCTCCTGCACGCCATCCACTTGATTGATGCTATTTTTTAAGGCAGCAAGCGCCCCGTTTAAAGTGATTTGCTTACCTAAAATCTGTTCTAAGTAAGGAGTACCGAAGCCGGTATTTAAAAACCACTCACCTTTCCATAGCTTGAGCTTAATCAGCAGCTGTTGATGTACCCGTTCAGCACCGTCAACCCACATCAGGTCATTGCGCTGCAGATCGAGATCGCCGGTTGAATCGAGTTTTAAGTCAATCATTGCGAAGGTCCTGTTGAAGGCCCATCGTGTTCACGATGAGTGTGCTGGGTTAATGAAATGCCGCTGCCCTGAACGTCGCCGGTCGCTTTTACCGTTCCGTTAATGGTTGCTCCGCCTTTGCCGGACATTCCCGCCTGATAGCTGAGCTGGCCTTCGGTGGTAAGCAATCCTTTATTCAGCGTTTCAGGGGTGGTTATTTCAACGCCGGCCGGTGCGTTAATCAGCAGCTTGCCCTCTTGCGTCAATGCCACATAGGCCTCGCCAAAATAGAGCTGCATTTGATCGTTTTCAGCACCGCGGTCTTGCGCTTTACCAAAGCCGCCCACGATGCAGTAAGCATCGGTCAGCGAAAATCGCCGTTCATCATCGCTGTCATCCACCGCCTGCTGGCAAAACACCAGCAGGCACTTGTCTCCCGAACGAACCGGGCCTTTGACTCCGGCAGTATCACCGGCAAATCGTGGCCACATCACCGGAACGTTGGGAATCACCGGATAATCAAGAGAGGTTCCGTCGACAAACCGTTGTTTAGGAATCGGCTTTACGCTGGCAATGCCGGCAGAGTAGCTCTCGATAATGCCGTCGACCGCCGTATTGATCTGGCTGGTTTCCGACTGAATCAGCGTCTGTAACGCCTGCATTAGGTTATTATTTTCCGCCACCGTTGCCTCCTTGAGGAATCGACTTCAGTTCACACTCGGTGATCCAATCGCCTTCGAAGGTATCACCGCTGTGGGTGACGACTTCGGCACGGAAAAATGCTCTGGGGCGTTCCTGACTATCACCGTCAATCGTTGGGTCCAGTAATAACATTTTGCTTTCTAGCCCCACATAACAGCCCGGATAAATCCTTGGCTGCAGCAGGCATTTGACGTTATATCCCTCAATTTGATACTGGTTTCCCTCCCCCTGACTTTCAGACAATATCAGCTTGGAAGGTGGCGAACTTTCTCCTTGTGACTTATTACGAGTAGAATCAACAATGCGTGACGGAAAATCGACCAATCCACTATCCGGCGTAAGAACGACCAGTTCATCACTGACAGGATGGTCTTTGCTTAAAATTTGAATTTCATTATTTTGAATCGACCATGTCAGGCCAAGATAATGACAAATATCACGCATTGCTGTTTCAGCCTTGCCACAAAAAGCAAAGCCTCGCCGATACGGCTTATCAATAATTTTTTCAGGTAGTGGCTTAACGGGTAAGCCAAAAGAGGCTGATACATCACTCAAGATATCCAGAGCTGAAGTACCCGGAGCATAGCTTAGTGACAGTTTGGTTTGCCTTAGAGGCAACGCACCGTCCCGAACGGAAAGCTCAGTAATCGTATCGTTGCCTTCTCTCGTCGTCCATGCACTCACCACGGAGCCGGTAAATATGGTGATAGCACCAATATCATCTTCATAACCGGCCTTTAAGATGACACTGTTATTAACGCGTTCAACTAAATTACGCGTCTGGTTGTTCATATTATAAATTTTGAGCGTCAGTTTATTAGTCGTCTTATCATTATCTTTAGTTATATCAAATGAAAAGCGGAGATCGTTAATAATGACCGATTGGCCGTTAGCTTCTCCGATAACTAACTCTGCGATACGATTAAATAGCATACCGCTTCCTCTTATAAAAATAAGATAGTTAAAACTAGATGATTAAATATATGGCAGTTAAATAAATTAACTATTTTGGACGCGATAAAGAAATAAGTGGTCATTTCCCAGTGAAGCATAATCAGGTCGTGACTTATTACTATTATTATCCAGAAAAATAAAATCTCCGGCAGGAGACGATAATCGATAGCGATTTAATAATGGTACATTTTTTACCATTTTTACTGCATCACAAATGGCTTCACCATTTCGATGCGAAATAGTGAAATACCAATAACCACCGGTTTCGTTCCAGGTTACCCGTAAGGTAAAAGGCTCTCCGTCTAGAACAACATCAAGCTGCTGGTCGGTGATACCCCCTTGTAGCGGGATTTTAACAAACCTAGCCATGCTATCCCCTATGCATTTGTATCATTTTTATCATCTTGGGCGTTATAACACTTGTCACCAACCTTACATCCGCCCGCTTCATAGGTCTTTTCTGCCTTATTCGCTATTTCAATATCTACGGTTACCGGTTGGTCTTTCCCCCGATTTTTAGTATCTGATGATTTATGTTCAGTTTCGGCAGAATCACTTTGTTCCGGATTAATACCGGCTTCTTCTGAATCGACTAACAGCGTCGATACCCGGCGAACGTGTGTAAAAGAAGCGGTGAATTCAATCGCATCACCATCCTCTCTTTTGCGCGGAATACTTAAACTGGTCATAACCATATCCGGATAAGTTCGATAACGGGTATAGACGGTAACGGGTTGTCGGTCATCCATAATCTGCCGCAGCTTATCAAAAGCGATTTGTACATCTGACTCACGGGTCAACAGTTCGCTCAGTTTTTCCCAAAAATAGCCTTTCCAGCGTTGTAGCGATGCATTGCTGATCACGCCAGAAATCGATAGGGTATCGGCTTTTCTCTGCACGTGATCGCATACTGGTTCCCCGTCTTCTACCGGATTACTAGTCACTTCAGAAGCCCACGTATGGTCTTCTGTCATCACTACATCAAATTCCATATTAAGATACTGGCCTTGTAACCCGACAACGCCCGAATCTGGTTTCAACATATTGGCCAGAATTCCCCATACCGCACTCATGTTGTTCCCCCATTTACTGAATTAATCATCTGTTTTTCAGGTGAGCTTTTTGCCATCGCATTTTTTACCGCTTGAGCAATGCTATCCACTTGATCTTTCGGAGTTCCCGCGGCGACGCTAATGGTTATCTGGTTATTCGACGTTTGCTGATTATTCACAACGCTGGAACTATTGGCCGCCATTGCTGGCGTTATCCCTTTAACCTCATTGCCAAAGTTAGCAAATCCGCTAAGGTTAGCTAATAGCTCTTTACTTGGTTCCTTTGGTATATTTTCGGCATTAGAGTCTGTACTACCAAAATCCGCGCCAAGAAGTGTTTGGGCCCCCGGAATTTTAGCTATCCAGCCTTTAATAACGTTCCATAAAGAATCCAGAGCACCATCAACAATATGTTTAAGGCCGACATAAATCCCTTGGATAAGCCCCATTACGCTATCAATAATGCCAACAAAAAGATTAAAAATGCCGGTAAATAGAGAGCTGAATCCACCAATAATCAGAGCAGGATCAACGGTAAAGATACCCACCAGAATGTCCCAAAGGCCGCTGATAATATCGATAGCCCCGGAGAAAATATTTTTAACCCCATCCCACATTAAGTTTAGTGATGGTGAAATGGCATTAATCAGATTAGAAAAATAATTCCAACCGTTGCTTGCAATCAGCTTAACCGTATCCCAAATGGCAGCCATTCGGGTTGAAAATGCTTCCCATGAGGCAATAATTTTGGGAGCAAACTCTGCCCATGGACCGAAGAAATTCCCTAATACAGATTGCTCTCCGTTGATCCAGGCAAAAACGTCTTTGACTACTTTACCAACAAGTAATAAGGCACCAATAATTAGACCTAAAGGCACTAATATCGGCGTCAATGCCGCAATAAATGAAGCAATTCCTAATCCACCAAATACGATACCTAATGTAGTTAGCGCTTGCTTCACACCGCCGCAATATTTAATAAACCAGTTCAATACTTTTTGAATGTAGCCAAAACCTTTAAGAAAAAGATCGACGAATGAATTAAGGATCGTTTCAGCCCCGCCAAACTCATCAATAAATTCATAAACTTTCTTTTCAATAAATTGAAAAGCATCAAGAAATAGCTGGGTAATTTTACTAATAATGCCGGTTTTGGCTTCCAGTCTAAACAAAAAGACCTGCCAACGATTTGAGATTTTATCAGTCACTTGAGCAAGGGTTAATGGCATATTATTAACCTGTTCTTGCCAACCTGGACCAAGCCCTCTCATGGACTTAATCAACTGTTCGCCGGTGATTTTGCCCTCTTCGGCCAGTTTTAATAGCGAATCGCAGCCCAGCCCCATCGATGATTCAAGTTTTTTGAGATCTCCTTCAGAAAGCAGCTTCAAAAACCCACTAAGCTCTTCTGAACCCAATGCGCCCTTTTTGAATCCTTCAACTAATTCACTTAACGCTGACTCCTGCTGTTCTGTATTCCCCGTCCCCAGAGTTAGTGCGTTAGACATTGCGTTCAACGCATCACTAACTTCAATGGGTGACTTAACAAAAGACTTAGTGCTTTTCGCCAGCGAAATATAAGCTTCACTGTACTCAACAATAGGTTTACGAGCCCGATTAGCCTGACGGGCTAAAAACTCTAAACCTTCAGCACTATCACAGAATTTTTGTGGTAAACCGGCTATGCGCTTTTGTAGTTCTTGCATGCCCTGAGCTTGTTCAGCAAAAGTTTTAATTGGGATCTTTTGCAATAAGCCCGGAATTTTCTGAATACCACCAGCAAAGGTTTTGACTACGCCAGCAATGCCACTACCTATAAATTTGAGAATCTGGAAAGCGCCTTTGCCTGCAAGGCTTAAAGCACCAATTATTCCTTTACCAATAAATTTAAATGCCTGAATAATGCCGCCAGCAGCAAGCCGAATTCCAAATAAGGCTCCCCGACCAATCAGCTTGGCAAATATAAATACCCCTTTGCCCAGTACAGCAAAAGATTTACCTAATACCTTACCAAAAATAGACAGCCCAACTTTCGCGCCGCTGATAAGCGGCTGGCTTATTCTGGATAAATCTTTCTTTAGGTCACTGGAACCCTGCCTCATTAAAGACAATAGTTGGATAAATTGATTTCCGGTACGATTAAGCCCATCTTTAGAATCTTTGGATATATTCCTGATTTTATTTTGTATGCCATTCAATAATGACTGCTGTATTTTAAGATAGTTAACATAAATACTGGCATCACTTTGCAGTAGCTTATTCAACGCCCTTATTTTGGTCATTTCATTTAACAGTGATGTATTCGCTGTTATCATGCGCTATTCTCCATTTGCGATTTAGACTGTATTGCTTCACGCATATCTAAAAGCGCATTGAGTTTTAATAGATCTTCACTGGTTACCTCGCCGGACTTTATTGCCTCAAGCGTAACAAGCTGCGCCAGAACCGGACGCCAGATCCAAAGCTCTTCTTCCAGATCCTGTCGCAATTGCCCTACGTCATTACTACTAACTACGCTTCCACTGCTGGCATGGTATTTTGGTTTCCAAAGTGGCCGGTTACCTGACCAATAAAAGGGGCAAAATTCAGTTTTAATACCTCCCAAACCAACAGATAAAAATCAAATAATGTATCTACGGAGAAACACATATTCATATCATTTGCCGAAGCAATTTTTCGTTTGTTATCGACGGAGTAAGCACCTGCAGCGGTCAGAATAGGGAAAATAACATCCTCATGGGTCTTTTCATCCAAACCAGATAATAGGTCCATTACGTTAGTGTTTTGAATATCATCCCCTTGTCCTAACTGAGATAATGCCGGGCTAATAATACCTTTTAGCTTAATTAATAAGCGACCTGCATCAAATGCATTCATTTTTCCGGCAGTATATTCACTATTACCAATAATAAACGTTTCAACTTTCATGTTATTTCCTCATATAAAACAAAAAGGAGGCATAAGCCTCCCCTTTATTGATTAGTTATTTAATATACTGTTATTTTTAGTTCGAATAGGTATTAACAAAGATCGATCTAATTACCGCCAACGTATAACTTCAGGTCAGCACAGTCAAAAGCCCAAGTACGTTCACCAACATCTTTACCAAAACCAATTTCAGGTACTGCTTTTAGCCAGGCTTGGCCGGCAGAGCACAAAGTCCGGCCACTGCCATCAGTGATGCTGATTGGCAATACCGGAGAACCATCTTCGCTGAAGTTATCGACATAGAACATATCGGATAATTCATCGTTTACTTTACTGGTTTGCAGTAATTTAATTTCGATAGAGCCGGACTTGTTTGCATTACGAGCACGGGCAACACCACCATCAATACCCACTTTCAGAGTGTATAACTCTTCATTGCGTTTGACTGAAATCGCATCACCGTCACTAAAGCCGGTAATAAGAACGCGGCCCACGGTCACAAAAACCTGATCGCCTTTATAAGTACCTGTTAATTCAGCTGCCATAATTTTGTTGTTCCTTATTTATTATAATGCGTACGATTATTGTAATTCGTACGATAAGTTGCCGTTGATGTTGGTTAAGTGGATAGCACCGGCCAGGCGCGCAGAGAATGATAAATTCAACACCCGTTCAGCCTTATCCTGGAATGACACGTCGACGCTGCGCGGGTAGGTAATCACGAAGCCTTTAACGTTGTTGCCGTCGGCATCAATTTCGTCAGGAGCAATACCACCAACGCGCTGGCCTTCAATCAGGCTGCCGGTCAGGTTATTAACGATCAGCGCAATACCGCCGTCGGTATAAGGCACTTTATTACGGTTAATCATCAGCGTGCTCAGGCTGGTCTGGATAGCATCGGCTAACCAATCGCGGAAGCGAACGACGTCAACCCACTCGCCGCTGACCACTTTACCCGGCGTTGTCAGGTAAATTTGTGGCGCAAAGCGCTCAAAGGTATTACCGCCCTTCTTAACAATGGTTTGCTGCTCGGTCGCACTCCAGTCAGAAGCCTGCACACCTGAAAGTTGTTTAAGTGCCCAAGTTTCGCCGCCCGGGGCAATAGTAAAGCAACGACCCATCCAGGCCATTTCCAGATACTGGTCTGCGGCATGTTTATCCACAATCACGGCAGTACGCAGGAAGTTTTTCGCAGCCAGCTTAGACAATACGTCGTCAGAGCTGCTGGCATCAGTAATCGCCTCTTCTGAGCTGGAGGTGAAGAACATTTTAGTCTGGGTTTCAGCCCATTCTGCCGCTGCCATTTGTAGTTCAGGATTACGTTCAGTTAGCGCAAAACCGTACCAGTTAGCATCTTCAGCCTGAATGGCCGTAAGCTGAGCCCCAAGGGTAGCAGCAACAACTTTACCTTCAGCGTCTACTTCCAGGCGGCCGACTTTACACATTTGCGGACGCGGAGTTTGACTGAATACCGCGCTTAACGCCTTCAGCACATCAGCCGGCAGCTGATCTTCTACCGCCGCGTTATAGTCCAGATAAACCCGAACTCGCTCGGTAAAAGTCGTCAGCGGAGCAACAATCATCGGTACGCCAAAAACGCCGCGCGGCACGCTGGTAGTGCTTAGCGCAATATTTACATTCACAATCTGATTCAGAGAACCCATTGTTTTACCTCGTTAAGTTAATATTAATTTCGCCGCCATCAGTAGCAGCATGGATATTGTCAATGACGCTAACGGCATCTTTGATAATGACGGAATAGTGGATAAAGAAGCTTAAGTAGGTTTCTGAGTTCGGAGTCCATTCGGCATCCTCTTTCATTTCTGTTTTAAGTTCCGGGCTGCCCTCTATTCCAATTTGTGCCAGTTGGAACTGCTCCGACACGGTGATTCGTTTTAATCCGTCGGTGATTTTGCAAAGTTGCTCAACCACATCGTGATTTCCGTCGTCAGCGCCAAAATAGTGAATAGCTATTTCAGCCCGACGCTGGCCACGAATGGTCAGATAGCCCTGCTCGTCCACGCCCTGACTGACCTCATCCGACATACCTAATGCGGTCACCGCAACGGTACTTAGCTCGGCATAAGGTGTTTCAGGCGTACTTTCGCCCTTAATAATCAGACTGATATCCAGCAAGGGTTGCAGCAGGCTTTTCAGCTGCTGTTGAATGATATTTGTCATGGTTAGCCTTTTGGTATGGCCGGGTTGGTTGGTACAGAAGATATTGACCGAATATCAGAAACAAAAAGGCCCCGGAGATAAGTCCGGGGCCTTTTTGCCTAAAGCCACATTACCCTAAATAATTCGAGTTGCATTGAGGCGGCAAGGGAGCAAGTCCCGATGAGCTTACTGAGGTAAGTGATTCGGGTGAGCGAGCGTAGCCAACAAAGATGCAGCTTGAAGTATGACGGGTAGAGATACAACTTGGTGACTTTATAGGGGTTACTATACCTGATAATTCGATAATGTCAACTTTTAGTTGTTAATTACACTTTTTATTTGTTGGTGAGCTATTTTTCAGAGATGTCATATGATTGCTCATCATTATAAACTTGCACTCTTAGGTCTAACCAACGACCAACAGGGATATCAATCGGGTCACCGTCAACATAGCCTGATATATTGTTTTGAGCGAACTTAGGGGCATTTGGATGAGTTCGGTGGTATGTTTTTACGATGATATCGCCGTTGGCTTCAACGGCAGAATTAACCCAGATTATTGGCTGTTTATTATCATCGTTTGGTACTTCGATATCCCATGCGCCATCAGAATGAAAACCCATTAACGAGCCTGATAGACGGTATACGCCTTCTGATAGTCGCTCTGTTGTTACGCCAGCCGACTCTTCATTTAGCTCACCGAAGCCATTGCCGAATAATTTCACTATTGGAGATGCTCTTTTAATAAAGCCATTTGTATCAACTGCTGCATTATAACCACACCATAACTCACGCCAATTCCAATTATAATTAGCGCGAATATATGCTTTACCAAATACTTCATTTACAGCTATTTGTAACGTTCCTCCGGGTGTCGAATTACCCGGTACATTCAATAACTGATAACTAACTCCGCTTTCTGGCGCACCACTTACTCCGGCTATTGAACTCTTCATTCCGCTGTAAAGTCCGCCCCAGTTAGTTTTAAAATCAGAAGCACCACCAGGAGGGTGTTTACTCGTAGTGTTACCAATTCCGAACGCTCCGACCTCCATTACATCACCAGCCAACACTCCGATGTCCATAACCGCAGCCGTTCCTAGCCCTAAATTACTTCTTGCATTTACTTTCGCCGTTGGTGTCGAAATTTCAGATAAATCATTATCTTTCTTTAATACGTCACTATCTGCCGCAGCCCCTATTGTTGTTCGTGCTGCTGTAGCATCTGGCACCGCAATAATCGAGCGACCAAAGGCAGGAAATGATGTAGTCATAACCGTATTTACGCCATTTGAGTAAATAAGTTGATTTGCTGCCGTTGTCAGTCCAGCCATAGAGGTGAGTAACGGTGATAACGTCACGGGCGGACCAATCGGACCAACATCTCCTTTTATGCCTTGCACACCCTGAATACCTTGTGCCCCCTGTATTCCTTGTTCGCCTTTCTCCCCCTTATCTCCCTTTAAGCCTTTTGGAACACCAATTAGCAAATTATTGGTATCAGAATTCCATTGAGCCGTAGCATTTTCATCAGGCGCCAATGTGCCCGCAGATGCCGTCAAAGTTTTAACACTATTGGCTGCAACCTCCGCGCGGCCAGCATGATTACTTGCTGAAAGATTAGATAATTCGGCCTGTTGTACAGCGGCTTCTGCGGTTGTCTTTAATCCAGAAACTGTTGCAACATCTGCGGTTGTTTTTTCTACATCTTCAGACGTTGATTTTGCGAAAGTGGCGGCAGCACCTTTATATTTATCAGTTTCAACCATATCAGCATTAACTTGTCGCTGCTTTTCATTTACATCAACCTGAACTTTAAGAGCATCGCTCAAAATACTATTTGTCAGTTCTTTATTAACTGTAGCTTCGTTCGCAGCCTGTTTAGCTTCATCCCTTAGCTGTTGGAATATCAACACCAGTTCAGGCGTTAAATCACTTTCATCCGGCATCATTAAAAAATCATTTAATGTGCCGGGTCGGGAATCTGAATAAACCTGAATATCGCCTACCGGTTTTCTTGGGAATCCGGTAATACACAGAGATACGCTATATTCGCCGGGTTCAACGTCCATTATATATGAACCGATAACGTCAACGAGCTGATCGGCTTCAGTGGTTGCAATTACGCTTAAGGTGGTTTTCTTAGATTTTAATTCAATGGTACAGTTCGGAATGGGTTTTCCCAGTCCATTTTTTAGAACACCTGATATTCTTATTGGCATAGAGTTCTCTCTGTATTAATTAGTCAGATATAACAAACAAACCCGCCGAAGCGGGTTTGTTTAATAACAATCGCAATTTTAGATTTTATTTAGTTATCTTATTTTCTAATTCGATTACGCGTTCATTGAGTTGCTTAATGGCAGCAAGGGCAACCGCCAGTCCTTGAAGAGTATCAACACCTAAAGAACCATCTGGGCGAGTCACGACTAATGCAGGATCGATTTTTTGTAAATCTTGGGCTATTACGCCTAAAGCTACATCTTCAGTGTCTTTATATGGGAATACTTCATATTTCCAACCAAATTGGACAAACTCCATTTGATTGATGTAATCCATCGGATTAACTTCAGTGGGCTTAATAAATACTTTATGATTTCTGTCTGACACGCCATGAGAATTAAGCTGCCCGGCTAAATTTCCACCCGCCCAAACAGGACCAAGAATATTTCCATCTCTTACAAATGTACGAGAAGAACCGACACCATTTGAGTTCATTGTCCATGACCAATAATCCCCATTTTGTTCAAATACATGAGATGTCCATACGCTCAGATTAGCTGTACCCACTTTAATAATGCAAGATGGCCCAATATTTACTCTATCTTGCATAACAAAATCCGTATAAACACCTTGTAACTTATCCGAATCTCTTGTGGTCAATAAATTATAGGTACCACCACCATCCGGATATTGTTCTCGTTTTGACCATATTTCCAAACCATAATTAGCATCTTTTAAAACAAGATGTCCTATACTATCGGGACTAACAGTACCTGAAATTCCTCCAACCTCACTATATGAATAAAACTTATAGGGTCGTTTCCCACCATAATTGATTTCAAATTCCCCATCAGAAACGAAACCTTTATTAGTAATGCTCCCCTTCATCGTTACTTTATTTGTTGCTAAATCAACATGCTCCACTGAATTCGCAAAATCATCCATCCCAGAGATATTAAGCTCATCCAAAATATCTTCTGCTGATGTTTGTCTTAGTATATTCCTTGCCATTTGAGTTAATGGTGTTGTGGCTACTGTATTTACACCATTCGAATAGACAAGTTGATCTTCCGTCGTGTTCACGGAGGAAATTGCCGTAAGCAAAGGCGAGAGTTCAGCCTGAGCGCCAACATCTCCTTTATCGCCTTTATCCCCCTTAACGCCTTGCTCTCCCTGAATACCTTGAATTCCCTGGACACCTTCGGGGCCAGTATCACCTTTTATTCCCTGAGGTACGCCTAAGTTCAGCGTATTGGTATTAGCATCCCAGAATGCCGTTGCTTCTGCGCTTGGGATAAGTGTTGTTGCCTCAGCAGATAACGTTTTAACCAAATCTGCTGCTGCTTCAGCTCGGATTGCTGATTCATCAGATGTGCGACTCGATATCTGAGCACGTAATGCAGCATTCTCTGCGCTATCCTTCAAGGCCGAGGTTGCTAATAAATCCTGTGCCGTCTTATCTGCATTTCCTGACGCGGCTTGGGCGGAAGCTTTAGCATCTGAACATTGCAGTTCCACTATTTCAGCCGTTGCTTCTATTTGCGCTTTTTTACCCGCAATATCGGATTGTATTTCTTCGGCCCGTTCCTGAACGGTTTCGGATGCCAATTGGCTTTGTTCGGCAGCCTTTGCGGCCAGCTTAGACTCATCCCTTAGCTGCTGGAATATTAGCACCAACTCTGGTGTTAAATCACTCTCGCCCGGTAACATAAGAAAGTCATTTAAAGAACCGGGAGTGGAATCAGAATAAACCCGAATATCTCCCACGCTATTTTTAGGATAACCAGAAACTGAAAGCGTTACCTGATATTCACCAGGGTTCACATTCATAGAATATGAACCTAATTTATTAATTAATATATTTGCTTCAGTTTTAGCAATAACCCGCAAGGTTGTTTTTTTTGCTTTTAATTCGATGGTACAATTTGGAATAGGGTTACCTACACCATCTTCTAGAATACCGGATATTTTTATAGCCATATATAAACTCCCACTCTAATTAAGTATATAAGCAATCAAAAATAATCATCATGATTAATATAAAAAATATTTATCGGGGCGACTGCAGTAAACGCACCATGAGATGCAGCCTGATATATCCGCCTCGTATAGCCAGCACTAATTTGAGATCCATACATATTAATCCCAAAGTCTATTTCATCCCCATTTTCATATCGACCAGTTTGTAAATATCGTCCTCCGACTGAGGCAGGGCATACCATAGAGTTAATACCTAAATTAGTATAGTTATACTCAGAATTCTGAAGCTTAGCCATACGTATGTTTTTAAGCACTCCATGTCTTGAATTGAAAACCTTATTTCCCATACCATTGTAAATATTAATTCCATACATAGAAGATTCATTAGACTCACCAAATGTACAAACTTTCATTTGGGTATTTTTATTCCATAACTTTCCGTGACGGTCATAACCATAATAAGTACCAAATGGTTCTTGAGAATAAGTAACACAAGATGCTGGTATCAGTGTTAAATCTGGATCACTCCAAGAAAAAAATGATATTGTTTTTGTAGGATCTTTTACTGGAGGTCTATAGACCCCATTGAAACTGAATACTTCACTATGCAAAAGTGGCAACGGAGTTGATGAATCACCAATATTATAAAACCCATCATTATTACCAACCGTCATGCCAAAATCTACGGGATTACTGATATTGCTAATATAGTAAAACACTTTATAGTCGAATTTATGTTGATATATAGTATTATAAACATAGTATAATCTAATTATATTATTATCTATTCTTTTATAATCAACAACATAATCTAACCCTGTAGGATAATATTGTGTTTTTCCTGTTGTAGGATTCTTACGTGTACGATATATAACTTGTGCATTAGAGTTATGCATCAATATTACATTACTATTGACCGGTGTGGGATGATATAAATCTACATAATACATTCCATTTTCTTTAAGAGTCGATGATGGATTAATCAACCAAGAACCGCTACCAACATAATTTAATATTGTAGTATTACCATTAAAAGCAAAGTGCCCACCTATTTCAGGAAATATTTCAAGACCAAAGTCGCTCATTATAGTCGCCCCATACGAACCCTTAAGGTTCCATTCTGGTCATAAACTGATACATTCTCATTAGTAATAACCAGACCAACATTACCAATGCTATTACTTATACGGATATCGCCATTCCCGTTGACCATAAACTTATTATTAATATTGATTGAGCCACCACGAATAACCGGAGCGTATATTTCTGTACCCGCAACTAATCGATCACCTTTTATGGTTCCCAAAGCAATTAAATCACCATCCATAAATAACTTAGGCGTAACCCAGTATTGACCGTCATACATTCGAGAGTCTGCGTTAGTAACTTTACCGGCATCGCTCACTGAGTAAAAAGTTAAAACGGTATCAATCCCGGGATCAGTATTAAACGTCGAACGAAATAACGCATTGGCAGTTGCTGTATCCTCCGGGAAAATTCCGCCTTTACTCTGAATCCGGAAAATACCACCAGCCCCGTTACCCAAATCATTTTTGGAGGAAACGCTAGTACCGTCTAACAGTTGAATTTCACCTTTCAGCACTAGCGTCTTACGGCGATTATCCCAATAAAGATTTCGTTCAAAAGAATCAGGATCAGAAAACGATACAAAATCGGCTAAAAAGTCAATTGCACTTGCTTCATCACCGGCGGTTACGGTAATACCAGAAACCCGATTATCCTTATTCACCACCAGCGCCGCTCGGTCGGAAAGCAGGACCACATTAGACGTATTTTCTTCCACCATCTCAGACAATTCTTTTGCCCAATCCAGCTTCGGAATCTCTGGCCCGATCAGGTCCAGAATATCTTCCGGCTTTAGCTTGGTTGTGACCTTTTCTACCAACAGGCTGGAACGACCGATGGAGTTGACCGCCTGCACGCCGTACCAATATTCAGTATCCGGCATACAGTTAACGTCATTAAGGATCGATGCCCGACCCAGCGAGTTTTGTTGTGCCAGAACTTCAGATTCAGACATCCCTTTATAAAACTCATACTGCGTGCCTAAGCTGGTGGGTTTGGTATTCACCGGCTTAATGGTGACGTTAAAGTTCCCGGCGGTAACCTGCAGATAATCAGGCAGAGAAGGAGGACCGATTTCAAAAACCACGGTGGTTTCACTGCCAATCTGCCCGGCCGGGTTTTTGCCCCGAACGCTGGCGGTATAGTTGCCTAACGGCAGATCGCCACAGAAGAACTCGGTATCACTCACGGTCTGGCGTTTATGAATCGCGCCTTCACGCATCAGCTTAACGTCAAAGGTTAAACCGCTCATTACGCGCGGGGTGTCCCAGGTCATCCTGACCTGATAACGATCTGATTCAGGCATGGCTTCAACCTGCAGATGTTCCACCGGTGGAATTTTCCCGCCAAATACCGTTCCCGCATCGGGTTCAAAACGAGCACCGTTATCGACAACCGCTTCTTTCTCCGGAACGTGCTGCAATGCAGTAACGCTATAGGTTCCGTCTTCGCCTTCAGAAATACCCAGCGCACGGAATAAACGCGGAGCAATACTGGCGGTTGAAAGGGACCAGATTCCCCACTGTTCAAGCCCTTCGACTTCTTTGCCAATCACTACCGTATCAGGCTGGGGATGGGAAAAGATTTGTACCCGATCCGGCTTGCCTTCGGCATTGATAAAACCGAGAAATGCCTGCTCGTTGTCACCAATAACGATTTCGCGATCTAACACTACGGTCTGACCATCGATAGACTTAATCCGCCCGCCAATGCGTGCTCCGGCAAAGTTATTATCAGCAATTTCAATAATATCGCCGGGAAGATGTTTAATTCCCTCACGGCCAATAGCAAAGTTAACGGTTTGTTTTTCAAGCCGCTCGGTTTCTAAAATCCATTTGCCTACCCGATGAGCCTGACCGCGAGAAGTACAGCCGAAGGCATCGACTTTACTGACGTTAAGGCCATAGCGGGCAATCATTGAGTCATCAGCAACATATTCAGTGGCCGCTTCCCAGCCATTCTTCGGATCGATATAGCGTACATGAATCGCGGTATGTCGCGCTTTTTGCGCACTGGCTGAATAAGAGAATTTACCCTCAACCACGTTAGCATTGCTGTAACGCCAAACGGGATCGGCAGGCCGGTCCATAATGCAGGTCATCTGTAATCCGTCCCATACCGGCATCGCCCGGAAAACGGAGGAGAGATCGCTGATAACGTCGTAAGCTTTTCGTTGATCGGTAATATAGGCGTTGCAGGTCATTCGTGGTTCTTGACCACCAAACCCATCATCAACCAACTGGTCGCAGTACTGAGCAATGACATACATCGCCCATTTATCACAACCGAAAGATCCAAGGCGTTTGCCAAGGCCGTAACGGGTATTCATCACCAAATCATAAAAAATCCAGGCCGGATTATTGGTCCATGCCAGCTTAAACGTACCGTCCCACATGCCCTGATAATTTCTGGTCGCAGGATCATAGTTGGCCGGAACCTTAACAATTAAGCCGCGGATTAAGTAATTACGACTGGGCACGCCGTTAAACTGCGCCGAATCGAACTGCAATCCGACTACCGCAGTATTGGGGTAAGTCAGCTTAGTATCGATAATTTCGGTATAGCTGGACCACAGGGTTTTGTTTTCTAACATTGACGAAGTACTGTCGTCAGTCTGACGCATAACCCGGATATTGAACGGACGCTCGGGCAAATTATCAATCATCACTGAACGTAAATACTGACTGCGAGTTTTACCTTCAATTTTGACCGTTTCAACGGTACGCCACGTAGTGCCGTTGCCAATCTGTACCAGCATTTCGACTGAAGCGCCGTTAACGTCACCCTTATCATTTTGAGAAAATAGCGCGCCAACGCCGACGGTTACACGAAGCCGGTCAATATCAGGATCGGTGATGGTCCGGATTAGCGGAGTACTTTTTTTAACTTCGCCGGATACCGGCACTTCATTTTCAGAGGAAGAAAAACCCGACAGATAGTCCTGAGTCTGAGTACCTGCCGTCCACTGCAGGTTTACGCCAGAGAAGTTATTACTGCCGTCATCTCCCTGAACCGGAGTTTTATTTAAATAGACGCCTTTTAACCCGCCAACCGGCCCTTCAATCTGGCCCTCACATAATAAATCAATAATCGACAGGCTCTGTTTAGACTTTAAATTATCAGCCTGCTCTTTAGGCGTGTGCGAACTGCCGCCACCTTTACCCATAATATGCTCCTGAACGAAAAAACCCGCCGCAGCGGGTTAAATAAGAGGGAATATAAACTGTTATTTAGCTATTCGGTTGTTACGCCTTGGGATAATACCTTGGAGCCGATCATCATCTCGCCATAGCACACAGGAATGGGCTGGCCTTGGGTAACGGTATTATCGAGGTTTGAAAAAGCAGTGTTACCACTTTTTTCAGCGGACATCGGGCCTGTTACCGGCATTTTAGTCAGCATCATCATAGTACCACTTAGAATCATTGCCGCTCCGGATACCGCTAACATCGTCTGAGCGGAACCCCATGCGGCCAGTGAGGCCCCCGCGGTCCAGAAAGCAGCCACAACCATCACCACCCCCATCACAATGGGTAATATTCCCCCATTCTTAGCACCAGCTAAATGAGGAATTATATGAATCACTGCATCATCCGGCAGTAGATTTTGCATACCCGTATTAATATCATCCTGATGCATATCTTTACCGGCAATCCGAACCCGATACTCCCCGTTCTGAATATGCTGTCGTAAGCCGGGGATTTGGATCATTAGGGCTTTTAGCGCCTCTCCGGCGGTATATACTTCTAATTTGAATTTACGGCCATATCGTTGCAGATCGCCGTAAAACCGTACGGTTGCCATTGTTTATGTCTCCAGATTGAATGAGTGTAATTAAGCCAGTAGCCGCTATAAACGTCACGCTTGCTTAAGCGCTGTGGACAATGATGCAAGACATGTTGATCGCCACAATAAATGGCGGCATGGTTAGCTTTTTGGCTCCCCAGACAGACTAAAATCACATCTCCCGGCTGAGCATCGGTAACCTGATAAAAATGATTTTTTTCCAGATTCTCCAGATAAAAATCTTTATCCCCTTTCCACCATTCGTCCTCACGGAAAATATCCGGCAGCTCAATGCCGGCAAGGTGATATGCATCGCGAAACAGGGTGTAACAGTCCATAACGCCGTGCTGAAATTCTCGTCCCAGCAAAGGCGGCATATTCCTGAACTTAATGATTTGGTTATGACACACTAACCACCATGACAGCCCTGAACGACGCTGCATCTGACGATCGGCTTCACTAAGGACAGGCAGACCATCCGGGTGGCTATGCACCATCGCAACAATTTCGCCCTGTGTTTGCGCTCTCAGCCAGTCATCAGGCGATATTTCAAAATACTCTTCAGGCTTCAGTGCAATATTACGACAGGGTAAATAATTCAGTTCTGATGCTGCCTGAACAACAAAACCGCATGACTCCTGCGGCGCACACTGCTGAGCGTGAGCCAATATCTGTTGTTTAATCATAATGATTACTTAGAGAATTTAGACACGGACGGAAAACCACCGAAAGGTAACGGACTATTGGCGCCAAAGCGTAATTTGCATGACGTTAAGCGCCGCCCGCATTTATCACAATTTAGATCCGAGGTCGGATTATCAAATTCATCTGCAACTGCCCTTCCGGTATAGCTACACTCAGCGCTGCGATAAATCCAGTTACAGGTGTCAGCAATAATGGTTCGAGCGGGTAATAACGAACCGTCGCTTTCACAGGGTAGAGCAAGTTCAAAAGTTGCAAAATCAGCATTAAGAGCCGTCATTCGCTCAACAATATAGCGCGAGACTAACTCCTGCGTCGGATCGGCCTGCGGATTACCCTCAGCGAAGTTCACTTCGTCTAAGAACTGCATATACATTTGATGGCGGGTAACAATGGCTCCCACGACTTCATCAAAGTCTTGCATTAATCCGGTAACCAGTCCGGTAATATTGGCAACGGTTAGCGTTGGCCGATTACTGGTTCCTTGTCCGGATGCTTCAAACCCTTTTACTTCAATCGGATAAGGCTGATAGGTTTTTCCCTGCCAGATAACCGCCTGTTTTAGCTCATTCATACCGGCATGAAAGCGAAACAGATCGCCGCCAATATGAGTCAGGTCTAACTCATACAAAGACAGCAGAACATCCTGTTCGATTTTTGCGGAACTTAGAATCAATTCACTATCAATATCTCTCATATTTCTCTCCGCAGGTTAAGCGACAATTTCCTGAAACTTGGCACTGAGTTGGTTCCAGTAACCGTTAACCGTAATACTCCACTCTTCGCACTTAAAAGTGCCTGTTTGCCAGGTATCCTGCGGAGTCCAAGAGAAAGCTTTTACCGCACCATGTTCAGTTAAAAACTTATCGATTTCGCGAATATCGGCTTCATCACCGGAAAAACTTAAAGAGTATTCACGCAGTTGGTTATTTATTCCGTCAGCAATACGCTGTTCATAGCCGTCGCCAAAAGCGATAACTTTTACCTTTGGCTTAACCGACACTTTGATTGACTCTTCGGGAATCCAGTTAAATTTTTTCATGCTCAGTTATCCCCTGCTTAACAGGCCGCCCGGGCGCTGTTCGTTACTGACAATTTCATACACCTTGCTTTTAATCATTCCGGCTAAGATAGAAGCATCTTCCGCGGTAACGCCGGAACCGCCCGAGCTTTCGCTTTGAATAGACAGCGGAACGTTCACTGATACCGAGCTACCGCCACCGGAACCACCGTTGCTTTTACTTAGGTATTGTTTTAAATCGGCGTTGGTGCGGCTATCCACCACTCGTTCACCGCGATCCAGCAGCCATGTACCTTCACGAGGAATATAGTCAATACCGGCGTGGGCCTGACCGGACATGGTGATGCTGGTAATGGAACTAAGAAGCTGAACACCGGCAGAAGCTACGGCGGCCATACTGGCAAATTTTTGAGGAAGAGTGAGATTTTCAGGACCATTCAAGGCACTCATGATCGCAGCCTGAAGATTTAGCGTTGCCTGAGCGACGTTAAACGCTTTGGACATAGCAAAAAGCGCTTTATAAGTACCAGATTGCTTGCCTCTGGCATTTTCGGCTATGCCCATTAAACCAGTTACCGCACTGTTCATATCGGTCAGGCCGTTAAGAGTCGCCTGGCGATCCATTTGCTCTTCATTTTGTCGAATGCTCTGGCGGGCCTCACTGGCCTGAGCGGCTATTGCTACTCTGGCTTCCTGATAAAGACGATAGTCTTCAGTGGATTGCGCATAGGTATTTAAGCTTTCAATATCTCTAAATTGTTGTTCTGTTCTCTCAACAATAAGGTCTTCAGCCGACTTAGGTTTAGCCGTAAGGTCTCTGGCTATGCCTTGAGCAGATGAGAATTCAGCAGATTTACGATCAGAACTCGATTCATAGTCCGCAGCAACCTGTACGGAGCCATAGCGACTACTTCTGGATGATTCATGGAAAGAATCATATTCATATTGACCGGATTCAAAATTAGTTACTGACGTTTGGGTGGTGATCGTTTGATCATCGGAATCTGTTTTTATTCCAGATAACACCCCCACAGCCTTAAAATCGGTTAAGGGTTTATATGCATTCTCAAAATTTTTCCTTATGTCATCCTTGAGCCCTTTAGTGCCACCCAGACGAACCTTTGTATCCTTTATAGCCTGTTCAATCTCAGATATACGATTATCAATACCGGGTAGAAGGTCTGCATTAACTCGTTTCACATAGGCGGCTTTACCACCCAATGGAAAATCACTATCGGGGAAGTCGGCCCCGGTAATAAGCCGTTCTCGCTTTTCTTTCTGCTCCTTAAGCGCTTTATTTAGCTCGGCTAATCGAGCGATAAAATCTTGCTCTGACTGTTGAGCATGACTAAACCTTCTTCGCTGTGTAGTAAATGTATCAGTACTTTTATGTTCTCTTAAACTATTATAATTGTCTGACTGGGTAGCTATTTGACGACGGGCGTTTTCATCTTTTGCATCACTCCTGTCAATCTGCCCTTTTAGATGAACACCGAGCAGGCCGACAGGTACAGATACCTGAACTGGTCCCGTTCCAGCAAGTACAGCTATATAATCAATAAGCTCCTTATTAAAACTAGAATAACTTGGGTCATATAAATGTTTTTTATCTGGATAAATCCCTCTATCAACCGGATTCTGTTTTATGAAATCCCCAGCCGGATTGTAATGAGGGGAAATATCAGACCCAACGGTTTGACTTTCTGCAGAATTATTTACCGCCTTATTTTTTTGGTTTATCGTTTGACTAGTTTGCCTATTTTCAGCTTTCACAAAGCTAGTTCTAACCCGATTAAGTCCCCGGTCTAAATTATCAATACTTTTAAAAAGAGTATTAAATTTGATAGTAGATTTGACTAATTCTCTATTAGTTATCTCTAAACTATTAATACTTTTAGTTAACCTATTTAATGCATCGGTCGCTCTGATAATATTCTGACTATCAGCGACACTCAGGCCTGAAGTTACACTCGCCATTTTACTCCCCATATATAGTGGGTAATTGATAAATAATATTCTTCCTATCGCTGAGAAGGGTTCTCTCTGATAATGGTCAGCCAGCGAATAATATCGACCTCAATCGGGTCTAAAATACGTCCGGTCAGTTGGCACCAGGCTTGTAATTCAACATAGCTAAACGGCTGACCGGAATAAAATTCAGCAAACCATTGGTAGATATATGAGAGCTCTTCAGGGAAGTGTGTGTTATCCAGCGTTTGTAATTTAGCTGGTTTTTTTCCGGTGGCTTTCCATACGCGTTCAAGGTGTTTACGTAAAGAGATCTTACTGCCTTGCGGGGGCGTATCTAATTCCCATTCGGCCGCTAAACGCGCTATCAGCTGGTCGCGGCGTTGCCGAAAAAAAGTGCATGATCGGCTGCAGTACGGTTGACAACATCGTACATATGCGGATTTGACGATAAGAAGGCTTTCACGTTTTCAGCCGTACAGGGCTCGTCGTATGTCCAGTCACTCACCAGTTGAACCACTGAATCTAAAGCCACGTCGTCATACAAAGCCTCTTCAATCTTAGCTTCATCCGGGTGATTTTTTACATGCTCACGAATCCGGCGATAACCATCAGCTTCGGCCTTACGAAAGCGTTCACTGTAGGTACTTAATACGGTCAGCATGTCTCCGGTCTGAATATCTTCTTTCGAATGAGATGACGGAATCACTACCGCCACCTCAATCCCTGCATTCGCCTTTGACGCAATATTTAAATCATGAAAACTGGCCATCTTTTTATCCTTTTTAAAATAGAAAAAGCCCGTGAAATCACGGGCAATGTATTAATGTATGCCGGAGTGGTTAATTACGCGGTGGCGCGGGTAATTTGGATACTGGCACCCACGGTAGTATCCAGCAGGCCTTTATAGTTCAGGTTCAGCATGATATCGCCCTCACCGTCTACAGAGCGCGGAGCTTCGGTAAATTTCAGGCGTGGAATTTTAACGATATATTTCTTCGCCGCATTGGCCGGGTCAATCAGGTCGAAACTAATATTCGATTCAGTTTCATTTAAGAATTTTTTACGATAGCTGTTATCTTCAAAATAGGTATTTACCGAACCGGTTACGTTACGTTTTTTAGCGCTTGGCGTGATTGAATATTTAGAACCCACCGCATAGCGGGCTTCAATACCATTCTCAACGCTCAGGCTCACTTCAGTAATCACTGAAACCGGGTTGCCGTCTTCCAGTAATGAACCGGAGAAACCATCCATTGGCGCTGAAGTGGTGCGATCTTTGATGGTTGCGCCGGTTGGCAGCGTATCGGAGATCTCCATAGAACGACCAATAATGCCAAATTCCACGGTAGTAATACCTTCAGCACTAACGTTGAGCGCCATGGTATTAATTTCACAACCGCGGTAAATGGTGTACTGGCCATCCGGCAGGTCGGCCTGATAATCAACAAAGGTAAAAGAGTGACGTTCGATATTGGCGGTTAATACGTTGTTTTTCCAGTCACTGCGCAGTGCAGCAGCCATCAGATCGTCAAAAGTACCAAAAGAAAGTTCAGCCGATAAAGAACCTTCGATGCTGCGCGTGCCCAGACGGAAATCTGAGGTTTCAGCATCATTACGTAATTCAGCCGATTCCAGCGTATTAATTTTAATATCTAAGGTATTTTTAGTCGCACGGAAAACGGTCAGTGCCGGAGCGGCAGGAGTTTCACCGTTTACGGCTTCTTTAACAAAATAAACAGAGTGACGAGCACCTTGTGACATATTTACATCTCCAGATTTATAGAGGCAGAATCGCCTGATGAAATAGCCGGCCCGAAGGAGCCGACTAATTTTTTGAAGGCGTTTTAGTTCTAAAAGATCGCTCTTTTATGCCTTGGAACATTTCCGTTAAAAACAGAATTAATCGTTGACAACAATCTGCTTAACGCCGGCCAATTGCTGGTTACATTGTTGAATAACCAACAATAATTCAGCCACATAGCCGGGATAGTCCCCATAGTGTCTGACCTGATAATCAGGGGCCAGACAGGGTTGAAACAGGGCCTGTGGCACCGGCAGCGGTGGCGTTAACTTCAGCGACTCGTTCACGCAGCCGCTGAGTAACAGCATCAGGAACGGGCTCAGCAACGCAGGGACTCGCCAGTTGGCTTTGCGCCAATGCGCGTTGCAACGCTGCAGTACGTTTTTCTGACGCTCTTTTTTGTTCTGCAACACCATCCATTACCTCCTGGATTTGCAAGTACTGGGTCCTGATCTTGGCTGAGTTAGCCCGCTCTTCTGCTAACGCCACCACTGCCTGTTGCTTAATATTTTTTAGCTCACCGAGCTCATTGCTCAGCCAGCGTGTGTAAAGCAGCAACAGAACAATGCATATCCCCGCGGGTACGGCGATAAGATTCTTCAACGAAAAAGTCATGACTCAAACATCCGCTTTTCCAACCGACGCCGGCGTTCAAGCCCGGCCAGGACTTTGCCTCCTGCATATATCCAGCGGGAAAACTCCTGAGCCGCACCGGAATACTCTTTTTGATTGAGCTTACGCAGCAGAGTTGAAGTGCTCAGCGCCCGAGTTCCGCAGTTAAAGGCAAAGGAAACCAGCGCATCAAACTGTCCTTGAGTCAGAGGAACCCGAACGATCTTTTGGATGTCTTGCTCAACGCGAACCAAATCACCCTTAAGAAAACGTTCGGCCTGCATCACGCTGATTTTGTCATCCGGCCTGACGCCGGACGTGTGGCCATAGCCAATAGTCCAAACCTTAGCCGGACAGAGGTAGGCCTTAAGCTGGCATGACTCAAAAGACTTAATTAAGTCAATGCCGCTCTGGCTAGTTATCATCTTGATCTCCATTTATTCGCCTCAAGAAACGTTTTTCTAATGTTTTAATAAACTCAGCCCCTGACCAACCGGCCAGCCCGGCAATCCCGCCGGCAAATTCAGCTGCCCAGTGGTAGTAATTGGCGGTCAACAGCACCAGAGCGCCGGCGAAAATAGCCACGATGGCCTGCAGGCAAAGGATCGACCAGCGAAACTCCTCACCGTTGAGAATCCGATAGGCGTAGCTTGCAACGGCACCGAGTAATGTCATTAGCAACACCAGAACGTGGCTGAATATGCTGTATGTTTGTGGTTCTTTCATTGGCATCGATGTATTCCAATCCTTAATTGGCAGAAATAAAAAAGCCCCGCGGGTGCGGGGCCAAAGTCGAACGATGAATACGTAAACCGTAACTAAATAATAGTGTCAGGTGATTTAACAACTTCTTATGAGTACCCGGCAGCAATAAGCCGCCGCTGACGACACCATTCTCCCTTTAGTACATCAACGCTCAAATCTCAGAGCGTACGTATCCAATAAAGCCACAGTATCCATTGCAAATTTAGATAACAAAAAAGCCCGCATTGATATGCGGGCTTTTGTTTCTCTACAGGTTCTTTTTGGATACAACTTTGTGACTTTATACCGCTTAGTATAGCTGATAATCAGATGAAGTCAACACCTTTTATTTGTTATTACAACTTTATTGGTGTCGCCCCCTAAAATGAATAATGCTGCCATAAGGCAGCATGTTAGGATAATTCGGCACATCGGTAGTTGGCTTTTAAACTGAAATGGCTTCACCGGTTTGAACAAAAATTTGCCCGGCGATAAACGCTTCTGCGATTCTTAACAACCCGGCAATATAGCTTTGTGCCTTGCCTATTTGCTTAGCGAGTTTAGACTGGCTAATTCGATAAACATAGTGTGCAATCACTAACTTATAGGCTAACTGGTCGTAATGGCGCAGCCCGGCAACGGCTGAGTCAACCACCATGCCTTGCTCATCATCAGTCCGGAAAAGTAAGGGCCCGCTCTCAGGTAAAGCCGCCTGAAAAGTCACATTGACCTTCGAGTATTCGGTGCCCACATTACAGCGAGCCCAGTTGCCCCACATCTCTAAAGTTGTCTTGATACTGTTCATTTACCCCCCGGACATCAACAACAATTGGTTGTGGTAGTATAGTAGTGGAAAATTAAAGGTTGATCAACACATATTAGTTGTTATAGTAGAACTATATTTAGTTGTTAATCTTATACCTCTATACATTACGAGAATCACTATGCAAACGTTAGCAGAACGCGTTGCTAAGCGGCGCGAGCAGTTGGGATTAAGCCAAAAAACGCTGGCAGAGAAGATCAAAGTCAGCCAACAATCAATTAATAAAATTGAATCCGGCCAAACCCGCTCACCACGAAATTTAGACAAGCTGGCAGAAGCGCTCAACGTTAGCCCTCAGTGGTTATTGTTTGGCGAAGATGTGGTTATTGCTAAGACCAAACCGGTCGAAGAGTACGACGGTGAGATCAAAGCCAGTAGCCTGCGGGTTGAAGAATGGGAATCAATGAATCACGATAAAGATGAATTTATCGAAGTCTCGGTTCTGAATGTTGAAGCTGCCTGCGGCGACGGGGCAATGCCCGATAATGAGCATGAGATCTATGCGCTGCCTTTTCGTCGCTATACCTTACGCCGTATGGGGGTTAATGCCCGCAATGCCAGGGTGGTACGGGTTATCGGCAATAGCATGGCACCGATGTTACGCAGCGGAGACGTTGTCGGCATCGATACCGCCAACAATTCAACCATTATTGACGGTGACCTGTATGCCATCCGTGACGGTAATCTGATTCGGGTCAAACAGCTGATCCCGCGCCCTGACGGCGGAATGATTATTAAAAGTTTCAATAATACCGATTACCCTGATGAGCAGCTCAGCAAAGATGAGTTTGAACAAAGAATCCACATTATCGGGCGAGTGTTTTGGTCTTCAACCCTTTGGTAAGCCATTGACTATCGGCAGTATGTCTGAGATTTAACCATCAGACATACTGTTATTAATGATCTAGATAACGGCTAAACTGTTGGGAAATAGCTTATATTCTTGACGCATACGCATGACGCACCAAATTAAAACAACGCATTAATAAAGTACAGCAATCGCCTTATTTTATAGGCACTTATTCAAATATAAGGCATCTTTTTAATAATTTCTGATTATTAATATTTACTCTCTTTATTATCAAAGATACTATAATGCAACGCTAATAAGGAGAATATAGCACATGGAAAGTTCATTTTCGCCGACCGAAAACATCTTAGATACCTATAATTCAATGCAAAGTGATTTCCCACACGAGGAAGTTAAGCTTACCCGCCTGAGCATGCATACATACACAAAACTTCTTGAATATCGTAATAAAAACTTCAAGGCCAAAGATATTAACGAGACGTTATTTATGGCTTTGGTTATTTTAAACGTTCAGGAAAACAAATCGATTCAACCATCAGAACTGAGCCTGGCGCTGGGATCTTCCAGAACAAATGCAACGCGTATCGCTGACGACCTTGAGAAAAAAGGCTGGATTGTGCGCAAAGAAAGCGGCAGCGATCGTCGTTGTCTGCATCTTTTCCTGACCGATGCCGGACAAGCATTTTTAGACAATCTGTTCCCTCAGCAAAATGCAAACTTACTAAAAGTCTGGTCAGTATTTACCGATGAAGAACGCCAACAGCTTGAACACTTGAACCGCAAGCTGCTCACACGCCTTGAAGCCATTGAGCAAGCGTAAGATTCTGCCGCTATATTTTAGCTATCTATGCGATTTGACTAGTTATAGATAAATTATAGCGGCTTATGCCTGCCTGAATCCGCAAATTTCTCGTACAATAGACACAGCCCGTAGAATCCAACTACATACTACTTCCTGAACGGTGATGTTTCCCCGCTTGGGTTCCGTCTATTTGAAGGTGAAATGACATGTCCGCGGAAAACGCTTCCCCGCAACCCCAAAGCAATAAAAAGAAAAACCGTAAGCTGGCGATGACTTTTGCTGCCACGCTATTTATTGTGATTGGTATTGCTTATGCGGTTTATTGGTTTGTCGCGCTGCGTCATCACCAAACCACCGATGACGCCTACGTAGCCGGAAATCAGGTTCAAATCATGGCTCAGATACCGGGTAACGTCACCGCCATTTATGTTGATAATACTGACTTTGTTCAACAGGGCGATATCCTGTTAACGCTGGATGCCACAGATGCTGAACAAAGTTATGAACGCGCAAAAACCGCCTTAGCGAACAGCGTTCGTCAAACACATCAATTGATTATTAATAATCGCCAGCTGTCTGCCAATATTGAGCTGAAAAAGACCGCGTTAAATCAGGCCCAGCACGACTTAGTTCGCCGAGAGACATTGGGTAAAGCCGGCGCCATCGGTAAAGAAGAGCTTCAGCACGCCAGAGATGCCGCAGACAGTGCAAAAGCAGAGCTTGATGTAGCAATCCAACAGTATAATGCCAATAATGCTCTGGTACTCAGTACCCCGTTGGAACAGCACCCTTCGGTGCTTCATGCCTCTTCCCAGCTCCGTGATGCATGGTTAACGCTACAGCGGACCAAGGTTGTTGCCCCGGTTACCGGTTATATTTCACGCCGCAGTGTACAAGTCGGCTCTCAGCTAGAGATAGGCTCAAAGCTGATGGTGATTGTTCCTGCCGACCAACTGTGGGTCGACGCAAACTTCAAAGAAACTCAGTTAGCCAATATGCGTATCGGTCAGCCGGCGACCATCGTCAGCGACTTTTACGGTGATGACGTGGTTTATCGGGGCACCGTTGTCGGCCTTGATATGGGGACCGGTAGCGCCTTCTCACTGCTTCCTGCACAAAATGCGACCGGCAACTGGATCAAAGTGGTTCAGCGCTTACCGGTACGCATAGAGCTCGATAAACAGCAGGTAGATAAGTATCCGCTGCGTATCGGGCTGTCAATGGATGTCACAGTTGATACCGCCGATCGACAAGGCTTGGTTCTGGCTGATAAACCCCGTCAGGGCATTGCTTATCAAACCGATGCGTTGACCTACGATCTGACACCGATAAATACCCTTATTGCCGATATCATTCGGGCTAATACCGGTTCATGAAACCGAGGTTTATGTATAAATGAAACCTCTTGAAGGTGCCAAACTAGGCTGGATGACGCTGGCGCTGGCGTTAGCGACGTTTATGCAAGTGTTGGACTCAACCATTGCAAACGTGGCTATACCGACCATTTCCGGCGATCTTGGCTCATCGATATCCCAAGGAACATGGGTTATCACTTCATTCGGCGTGGCAAATGCGATTTCAATTCCGTTAACCGGATGGCTGGCAAAACGCGTTGGAGAAGTGCGCCTGTTTATGGGTGCAACAACCCTGTTTGTGGTTGCATCGTGGCTGTGTGGTATGTCGCACAGCTTAGAAATGCTGATCTTTTCCCGCGTGATACAAGGGCTGGTGGCCGGCCCAATCATGCCATTATCCCAAAGCTTGCTGCTTAATAACTACCCTCCCCTCAAGCGCAGTATGGCACTGGCATTGTGGTCAATGACGGTTACAGTTGCGCCGATTTTTGGTCCGATACTCGGGGGCTGGATCAGTGATAACTATCACTGGGGCTGGATCTTCTATATTAACGTTCCGGTTGGTATTGCCGTTGTGATGATTACGTGGGCAACGCTAAAAGACCGCGAAACGCCAACAGAAATTAAACCTATCGATACGGTCGGCCTGGCGCTGTTAGTTGTCGGGATCGGCTGCTTCCAAATGCTGCTCGATCGGGGTAAAGAGCTGGACTGGTTTAGTTCGACAGAGATCATCGTGCTGGCCATTATTGCGGTGGTTGCAATTACCTTCCTGATTATCTGGGAACTGACGGATGACAACCCGATAGTGGATCTGTCGCTGTTTAAATCAAGAAACTTCACCATTGGCTGCCTGTGTATCAGCCTGGCCTTTATGCTGTATATCGGCTCGATCGTATTGCAACCTCAGCTACTGCAGGTGGTATACGGATATACCGCCACCTGGGCAGGTTTAGCCGCTGCGCCAATAGGGTTAATTCCATTATTGCTCGCTCCGGTTATCGGCAAGTATGGCCCTAAAATTGACCTGCGCCGTCTGGTGACCTTTAGCTTTATCGTCTTTGCCGGCTGTTTCTACTGGCGTGCCTATACCTTTGAGCCGTCAATGGGCTTCGCTGCCGTAGCCTGGCCGCAGTTTATACAGGGCTTTGCTATTGCCTGCTTCTTTATGCCACTGACAACCATTACCCTGTCTGACGTAGAGCCATCCAAGCTTGCGGCGGCATCCAGCTTGTCTAACTTCTTAAGGACGCTGGCGGGATCGGTAGGAACGTCAATTACCACCACCATGTGGTCAAGTCGGGAAGCGTTACACCATACCCATTTAACCGAAGCCGTTAATCCCTATAATCCGCTATCGCAACAAACTTATGATTCTATGGAAAAAATGGGGATGTCGCCGGAACAGGTTTCTGCCTATCTCAGCCAGCAGATTACTAATCAGGGATTGATTATTTCAGCTAATGAAATCTTCTGGATCTTTGGCGGTATCTTCTTATTCTTGCTGATATTTATCTGGTTTGCTAAACCACCGTTTGTCATTGGCGGCGGAAGGCATGGCGATGGTGCACATTAGGGTAATAAATCAGCGAATAGCTTGAGTGAAACAGAGAGAAACCACCGCATAAGCGGTAATGCCGGTTAGTTAAGCATATCTCTGTACCATATAAGCCTGCGATATCCTCATCCCCGCGAACGCGGGGATGACGGGGAAGATAGCTTGATGATGGCTAACACGAGGGTTGCTCGAAACGCCAAGCCAAAGTCCTTTGAGTTTAAAAACCTAGCCACCAGCCTGAACCACTATCTGAGGCTCAACCCCAATTTAAACACCATCGCAATATTACGCGCGGCCATTTTTACGTTTTCAGCAGCCTGTTTTAGAGCGTCATCTAAAGAACAAATTTTATATAACACGCTAAATGTCGCATCCAGCCCGTGCTGATAGACAATATCAACATCACTGCTCAGGCTGCCGGCAATGGCGATAACCGGCTTGTTGTAACGTTTGGCCACCCTGGCGACGCCAATCGGCACCTTACCGTTAACGGTTTGGCTATCGATGCGCCCTTCCCCGGTAATCACTAAATCGGCGTCCTTTACTACCGCATCTAACCCGACGGCTTCGGTAACGATATCGATACCGGGGCGCAGCTCCGCGCCTAAAAAGGCCAGTAACGCAGCCCCCATGCCACCGGCCGCTCCGGCCCCGGGAACGTCATTAACCTCCAGCCCCAAGTCCCGTTTAATGATTTTTGCATAGTGCAATAAATTTGCATCTAACTGCTCAATCATTGTAGCTGAAGCGCCTTTTTGCGGGCCAAAAATAGCCGAAGCCCCCTGAGCGCCGGTTAGCGGATTAGTGACATCACAAGCCACTTCAAAGCGACAGTTTTTAATCCGCGGGTCCATTTCACTAATATCAATGCGGTCCAGCTTTTCCAATTCACCACCGCCAAAACCCAGCTGTTTACCATCAATATCCAGCAGTTGAACCCCCAACGCCTGTGCCATTCCGGCTCCGCCATCGTTAGTTGCGCTGCCACCGATACCAATAATACAGTGGGTTACCCCCTGATTTAGCGCCGCTGAAATCAGTTCACCGGTGCCAAATGAAGTGGTGATCATCGGGTTGCGTTTATTAACCGGTACGCGCTCCAGTCCGCTTGCCGCGGCCATTTCAATGATGGCATAGCGATCGTCACCGGATAGTCCTAAAAAAGCAGAACCTCTTTCGCCCAGCGGATCGGTAACATCTACCGCGATGATTCTTCCTGAGGTTGCAGCCACCATCGCTTCGACGGTGCCTTCTCCCCCGTCGGCGACCGGTAATTTAATATATTCAGCATCGGGGAAAATTTCGCGGAACCCGGCCTCAATTTGAATAGCAACATCCAACGCGCTGAGACTTTCTTTGTAGGAGTCCGGAGCTATGACTATTTTCATAACTTATCCATATAAAAGATGACTTAATGACCCGATAAACATCGACCACTCTTCCGCCGCACCAAGGCGGCGGAATCAACCAGAATTATCGTGTTACTTCAACTTTAGCTAACTTTTCGTAATAACGAGCCAGCGCACAGTGATCAGAAGTGCCCATATCATCAGCTTTTAATGCCTGCATCATCTCCATCACTGCCGCAGTTAATGGCAGTTGGGCGCCTACGCTGTGGGAGGTATCCAGTGCGTTGGCTAAATCTTTAATATGTAAGTCAATGCGAAAACCTGGTTTAAAATTGCGATCCATGACCATGGGTGCTTTCGCATCCAGAACGGTACTACCCGCCAGACCGCCGCGAATAGCCTGGAAGACTAAATCCGGGTTTACTCCGGCTTTGGTTGCCAGTACTAAGGCTTCAGACATGGCGGCAATATTCAGCGCTACAATGACCTGGTTAGCCAGCTTAGTCACGTTCCCTGCGCCGATATCACCGGTATGGACGACTGAGCCTGCCATGGTTTTCATAATGTCAAAGCAACGGTCGAATACCGGCTTTTTACCGCCAACCATCACCGATAAAGTGGCATCAATCGCTTTAGGTTCCCCGCCGCTAACCGGCGCATCAAGCATTTCAATCCCGTTAGCCGCCAGAGCTTCACTGATTTCACGGCTGGCCAGCGGAGCAATTGAGCTCATATCGATAACCACTGAACCCTTTTTAGCGCCTTCGATTACGCCGTTTTCACCCAGAACCACCTCTTTCACCTGTGGTGAATTTGGCAGCATAGTAATAATCACATCAACCTGTTCAGCAACGGATTTCGGTGAGTTAGCGGATACCGCACCGGCAGCAACCACTTCAGCAACAGCATCGGTATTACGATCCATTACCACCAATGCGTAGCCTGCTTTAAGCAGGTTTTTGCTCATAGGCTTACCCATAATACCTAAGCCGATAAATCCAATTTTCATGTCTGTTTCCTTCAATTGGTTAACAAGCACCGCCGCCAGAGGCCACGGCCTAAATTTCAGTTAAAACTATTTCTTAAATTTGTCACTCAAGGCCTGAGTTGCCGCACGGAAAACCCCCAAATCGCTGCCAACGGCAACAAAGGTCGCTCCCCATTCCTGATAACGGCGGGCATCTGCCTCTACCGGCGCCAGAATTCCGCACGCTTTTCCGTGGGCTTTAGCGCGTTCAAAAATATGACGAATGACTTTCTGTACTTCCGGATGCCCCGCCTGTCCGAGGTAGCCTAATGCTGCTGACAGGTCACTCGGCCCGACAAAAATTCCGTCAATACCATCAACGGCGGCAATAGCATCCAGATTATCAACGCCCTGTTGGCTCTCTATCTGAGCCATGACGCAAATATTGTGGTTAATTTTTGTAAAATAGTCCTGTTCTAACCCGTAGCGGTTACTGCGGTGAGAGACAGAAACACCGCGTATGCCCTGCGGCGGATAGCGGGTAGATGAGACCGCCCTGAGCGCCTCTTCTTCCGTTTCAACAAACGGAATTAATAGGTTATAGAAACCAATATCCAGCAGGCGTTTAATGGTGACCGGGTCGTTTGACTGCGGGCGCACAATCGGCGCACTAACGCTATCTTTCAGCGCCATTAGCTGGGGAATAAAGGTACCGATATCATTCGGCGCATGCTCTCCGTCAAGCAGTAGCCAGTCAAAACCGGCATAGCCTAAAACTTCGGTGGTAATCGGGTTAGCTAAGGCTGCCCAACAGCCAATTAAGGTTTTTCCCTCACGTAAATCCTGACGAAACTGATTAGGAATATTACATTTAAGCATGGTAAATCCTCTGTTCTTATTGCAACCGGCGAATAATTTTTAGTGGCGAAACAGGTATAAAACCTGGCCTGTTTCGCCCGACAAAATTAACGAACCAAACACGGTTTCTTATTATCGAAAGTCCAGTTAGGAATCAGATACTGCATGCCGACCGCATCGTTACGCGCGCCCAGTCCCATGCTGTTATAGAGCTCATTAGCTTTACGTACCTGATCCATATCAATCTCAATTCCCAGCCCCGGTTTCTTAGGAACCTGAACCATGCCGCCTTCAATTTTTAATGGCTCTTTGGTGATACGTTGATTCCCTTCTTGCCAGATCCAGTGAGTATCAATGGCGGTGATCTTACCCGGAGCCGCCGCGGCAACATGGGTAAACATCGCCAAAGAAATATCAAAGTGGTTATTGGAATGAGAACCCCACGTCAGGCCCCACTCATCGCACATTTGAGCGACGCGAACAGAACCTTGCATGGTCCAGAAATGCGGATCTGCCAGCGGAATATCGACGGAATGAAGCTGAATGGTATGGCCCATCTGGCGCCAGTCGGTGGCCACCATATTGGTCGCCGTTAGCAGCCCGGTTGCTCGGCGGAACTCAGCCATCACTTCACGGCCTGAATAACCCGCCTCAGCACCGCAAGGATCCTCAGCGTAAGCCAGCACGCCACGCAGTCCCTTACCGATTTCAATGGCTTCGTCTAAAGACCAGGCACCGTTCGGATCCAGCGTAACTCGGGCTTCCGGGAAGCGCTTAGCCAGTGCAACAATGGCTTCAGCCTCTTCACAACCGGCCAGCACGCCGCCTTTAAGTTTAAAATCGTTGAAGCCATATTTTTCATATGCTGCTTCAGCTAAACGCACCACGGTTTCAGGTGACAGCGCCTCTTCGTGACGCAGACGATACCAGTCGCATTTATCGTCTTTTTGGTTCTGATAAGGCAGGTCAGTTTTATTTCGATCGCCGATATAGAACAGGTAGCCCAGCATTTCAACGGCATCGCGCTGTTGACCGTCACCTAATAATGACGCAACGGTGACATTCAAATGCTGCCCTAATAAGTCGAGCATGGCGGCTTCAACGGCCGTCACGACGTGAATCGTTGTTCTCAGGTCAAACGTTTGGTTACCACGACCGGCAGAATCACGATCGGAGAACTGATTACGTACCGCCTGCATCACATTTTTATATTCGCCCAGCGTTTTACCAACGATTAACGGTTTGGCATCTTCCAGCGTCTGACGAATACGCTCACCGCCGGGAACTTCGCCTACGCCGGTATTACCGGCGTTATCTTTCATAATCACAATATTACGGGTGAAGTAAGGAGAATGAGCGCCGCTCAGGTTAAGCAGCATGCTGTCATATCCGGCAACCGGAATAACCTGCATCTCAGTCACTGTCGGGGATGTTGATAAACTCATAGTAAATCCACCTTTATTATTTGTTTTAAGTTAATTGAATAACCGGTAGTGAAGCTGTTTTCAGCTCACCACCGTAGCAATAATGAATCAGCGCACCATCGCCGGGCGTTTTTTATCAAACGTCCAACCCGGTATTAAATACTGCATCGCAGCAGCATCATTACGTGAGCCGGATGGCAGCTTTTTATGCAACTCATGGGCTGCTTCTACCCGTTGCATATCCAGCTCAATACCTAACCCCGGCTTATCATTAAGGGCAATTTTTCCATTAACGATCTGCATCGGTTCTTTGGTTAAGAACTGTCCTTCTTGCCAAATCCAATGGGTATCCAGCGCGGTAGGATTACCCGGTGCTGCCGCCCCGACGTGGGTAAACATCGCCAGAGAAATGTCGAAATGGTTATTGGAGTGGCATCCCCACGTCAGGCCCCACTCATCGCACATTTGAGCGACGCGCGTTGCACCGGTCATCGTCCAGAAATGCGGGTCGGCCAGCGGAATGTCGACCGCCTGTAACATAATGGCGTGGCACATTTCGCGCCAGTTAGTCGCCACCATATTAGTCGCCGTTGGCAGGCCGGTAGCCCGGCGGAACTCAGCCATGATTTCGCGACCGGAATAGCCATTCTCTGCACCACAGGGGTCTTCTGCATAGGTCAGAACATGGTTCAGCCCTTTACATAATCGAATAGCTTCATCCAGCGACCAGGCGCCGTTAGGGTCCAGTGTAATACGCGCATCGGTAAAGGTTTTAGCTAACGCGGTTACGGTTTCAATTTCCGTTTCACCCGCCAGCACGCCGCCTTTCATTTTGAAGTCTTTAAAGCCATAGCGATCTTTAGCCGCGGCCGCCAGCTCAATCACTGATGCAGTGTCCATCGCTTTCTGATGGCGCAGTCGATACCAGTCATGTTTACCCGTTTCCGGAGCCAGATAAGGTAAGTCCGTCTTCTGACTATCACCGATATAGAACAGATAGCCGAGCACCGTGACTTCATCACGCTGTTTCCCCGGACCAAGTAACTCAGCCACGGGCACCTTCAGGAACTGTCCCATCAGGTCGAGCAGTGCTGATTCCAGTGCCGCAACGGCGTTAACCCGCAGTTCAAAGGTCCATGCGCCTTTACCAAAGGTATCGTAATCTACATTCAGGTTTCCCTGATGCAGGTTATTCACCAAACGGTTAAGAATAGCAATCGACTGGCCCTCAACCTGAGGAATGGCTTCAACTAAGGTGTTATAAATCACCGAGCCGCCGGGAGCTTCACCCACACCGGTATGACCGGCGTTGTCTTTGATAATCACGATATTGCGGGTGAAGTAGGCGCCATGGGCGCCGCCAATATTCATCAGCATGCTGTCATGACCAGCAACCTGAACAACCTGCATCGAGATAATTTTAGGTGTGTCTTGAGTATGCATAATGAATATTCCTATACTTTCAGCTGGATACGTTCAATCTTACCAACGATAAACAGATAGCTTATTACGGCAACAAAAGCATGGATTCCAACGTAGATAAGTGCGCCGTTAAACGATCCGGTGGTGTAAACAATGTAGCCGATAGCAATTGGCGTCACGATGCCGGAAACGTTGCCGCACATATTGAATAACCCGCCGCTCAGGCCGCTAATCTCTTTAGGCGCGGTATCTGCCATTACTGCCCAACCCAGTGCACCGATACCTTTACCGAAGAAGGCCAGAGCCATAAAGCCAACCACTAACATTTCAGATTCAACGTAGTTACAGAAAATCATTGAGATAGACAGCATCATGCCCAGAACAATAGGCGTCTTTCTGGCAAAGGTAATTGAACCGGTCTTTTTCATCAGGTAGTCGGAAATAATCCCACCCAAAATACCGCCGGCGAAGCCGCACAGTGCAGGAACGGAAGCCACAAAGCCCGCTTTTAGAATCGACATACCGCGAGCCTGAACCAGATAAACCGGGAACCAAGTGATAAAGAAGTAAGTTAATGCGTTGATACAGTACTGACCCAGATAGATACCAATCAGCATGCGTGAACTGAGCAGCTGTTTAATATAGTGGAATTTAGGTCCTTCTTTCTTACCGCTTTGAGTCTGATCCATATTGGTCAGAGCACCACCGCGTTCGATATGATCTATTTCGCCCTGATTAATGCTGGGGTGATCTTTCGGATTGTGGATCACTTTTAGCCAAATAAAGCTAACAATAATGCCGAAGCCGCCCATAAAGTAGAACACGAACTGCCAGCCTAATGTGTGAGTTAACCAGCCCATAATGGGTGCAAAGATAACCGTGGCAAAGTATTGAGCTGAGTTAAATACCGCAACCGCAGTCCCGCGCTCCTGTGCCGGGAACCATGCGGCAACAATCCGGCTGTTGCCCGGAAATGAAGGCGCTTCGGCCAAACCGACTAAAAAACGCAGAGAGAAGAGTAACACCAGTGCCCACATGCCGCTAAGCATGCCTACTGCACCCTGTAATAAGGTGAAGACTGACCAGGTGAAAATACTCCAGAAATAAACCTGTTTAGAACCAAAACGGTCAAGTAACCAACCGCCCGGAAGCTGGCCGATAACATAAGCCCATGAGAAAGCTGAGAATACGTATCCCATGCTGATCGCGTCGAGCCCCAATTCTGCGGACATTGGCGCACCGGCGATAGCCAGCGTTGCCCGGTCACCGTAGTTAACAGCGGTAACCACAAACAGCATAATAACGATCCAAAAGCGAACGCGAGTTGGTTTTACACCACCCACAGACGCCGACTGTATAGACTCCATGATGTTCTCCTGTAGATAATGTTAAGCGTTAACGTTATCTCTTTTTTTTAATATTGTTAGTGATGATAAGTTTGGTAAACACAGTTCTGATGCTTTATTCCATTAATACAAATCAATAAAATCATCAGATATATTTCCCAATGAGAAATAAGAAACTAGAAAAATCAAGAATTCACAGAACCGCGAAATGATACTAATTGCAGGCATAGGCTAAAGCATTGGGCATATGCCTAATCATTTATGTAAAATAGGATACAATTCAACATTAATTCGTAAGCGTTAAACAAAAAATAGTTATTTTTCATAAAGTAACAAAACACAAAAGAAAGCATAATCTTATAAACATTAGTGCAAAAACCCGACATCAATCACATATTCAAAGCCTTTTTTAATGCCCTGTTCTGAAGATAAAAAATAGATATTGTTATTTATAAAAATACTCAGTAAAAATACAAATAAGATATAATTGAAAATAGAAATAAATCAGAAAGAACGCATTACGCCGCTAAAAGATAACCCCCTATAATTATTTAAAATAAAGGTATGTATAATGAATAAAAATATACCTCAACCGGCACCTCTCTATATCAAGGTTGATGACCGGGACAATGTCGCTATCGTGGTTAATGATAATGGTCTACCGGCCGGCACGATTTTTAGCTGTGGCTTAAGGTTGATAGAACATATTCCCCAAGGACACAAAGTTGCTTTAACACCAATAGCTCAGGGCGAGGCTATTATTCGCTATGGCGAAATCATCGGTTATGCGGTGAAAGAGATAAAGCTCGGCAGTTGGATTGATGAATCGCTGGTGACGCTGCCTGATGCTCCGGCGCTGGAAACCCTGCCGCTTGCCACTAAGATTCCTGAAGCCTTACCACCGCTAGAAGGCTATACCTTTGAAGGCTACCGTAATGCCGATGGCAGCGTAGGAACCAAAAATCTACTGGGGATAACCACCAGCGTACAGTGCGTTGCCGGAGTGGTAGACTACGTCGTCAAGCTGATAGAGCGGGACCTGTTGCCTAAATACCCCAATGTAGATGGCGTTGTCGGCCTGAATCACCTGTACGGCTGCGGCGTGGCTATTAATGCCCCTGCCGCCGTGATCCCAATCCGCACTATTCATAATCTGGCGCTAAACGCTAACTTTGGCGGAGAAGTGATGGTTGTGGGTTTAGGCTGCGAAAAACTTCAGCCTGAAAGGCTGCTGGAAGGTACGCCGGATACCGGCACAATCATCATGACGGATAGCCCGATTATCCGGCTGCAGGATGAACAGCATGTAGGATTCGGGGCCATGGTGGCTGAAATACTGTCAGTGGCTGAAAAACACCTGCAGCGCCTGAATATGCGTAAGCGGGAAACCTGCCCGGCTTCTGAGCTGATCGTCGGTATGCAATGCGGAGGTAGTGATGCATTCTCCGGCGTGACCGCTAACCCGGCGGTAGGATACGCATCCGACCTGCTGGTACGCTGCGGTGCTACCGTGATGTTTTCTGAAGTTACCGAAGTGCGCGATGCCGTTCACTTGCTGACGCCAAGAACCATCAATCAGCAGGTTGGTAAAGACTTACTGCGTGAAATGGCCTGGTACGATAACTATCTCAACAGTGGTGAAACCGATCGTAGTGCTAACCCGTCGCCGGGTAATAAGAAAGGCGGCTTAGCCAACGTGGTTGAGAAGGCTCTGGGCTCTATTGCTAAATCAGGTAAAAGTGCCATTGTGGAAGTGCTGTCTCCGGGGCAGCGTCCGACCAAGCGCGGCCTGATTTACGCAGCAACGCCGGCCAGTGATTTTGTATGCGGCACTCAGCAGCTTTCATCCGGTATTACACTGCAGGTATTCACCTCTGGCCGCGGAACCCCTTACGGGCTGGCAGCCGTACCGGTAATCAAAATGTCGACCCGCACTGCATTAGCAAAACGTTGGCATGATTTGGTGGATATCGACGCGGGTACCATTGCCACCGGCGATGCCACCATTGAAGACGTTGGCTGGGAACTGTTTCACCTATTGTTGGACGTTGCCAGCGGCCGTAAGCAACCCTGGTCGGATCATTGGGGATTACATAATGCGCTGGCCGTGTTTAATCCAGCCCCAGTAACATAACCTTTCATTCTTGCAGGGCTAGCTATCGCGTATAGTTTCGTCCGTTAACAGTAAATCGCTCAACTTAGCCACGATACACCGGCCGAACAAGAGGGGGTAGGCCGACCCCCTCTGGTATCTCCGCGGCCTCGCTACAAATGTTGACCGCTGCGGTGCAGCGGCAACCTCAGCCACCTGAAAGATTTAACGCACCGGCACGGATTCGATTACTCGTCTCATCCATGAGACTCGCCCTTACAGGGCCAGCACTCAGTGCTGTTCAAAATTGTTCCTACAATTTTGTCAGACGAAGCCGTGCCTTGCCCCGCATCCCTGCGGGACATGCTATCTTTCAGTTGTCTTCGGCAACATTCGTCATGCTCGAATTGAAGGTCAAAAGCAAAGATCAACAACGCAGATTAATACCTAGTAACTAGCTTTAGATACCTTAATATTGAGAATTTCTATTAGCTTTTATCATCTGCTTAATCCCCGACATTGCTTGCCGAAATACATCATCCCCCGGGTTAACCTGTAGCAAAAAGTTCACCTTCCCCTGCAAGGCCTGAAGATACCGCTCAACATCCCCGCTTTCCAACGGATGATTCATTCGCTTCAGGTGAGAAACCACGCCAAACTTTTGGCAAAAATAGATCTCCTGCCGTAGTTGCCTGCGGTAATCTCTGGAGACCTGAAGTTTCTGATTCACTACAATTCCGGTAACCGACTGTCGGGTATGTCGGGTTAATAACTTTGTTTTTTCTTGATTCAGTGAAAAGCCCAAGGCCTGTAAAAAGTAACCCACCTTATTTTTGACCGCTTTCGCGTCAAAATCGCCGGAGAAGGTCATATCATCGCAGTAGCGGGTATAAATAATTCCCCGAGCTGAACACCACTCGCCAATGTGGCTATCAAAAGGCTTCATCACTAGATTAGATATCGTGGGCGACGTAGGGGCCCCTTGAGGTAATGCATCGTTGTAACAGCACAGGTGAGTTAACAACGTACTGACTGCCGGTGGAAAGTAGATATCCGGAAATGCACTGCGACGGACCATCGGAAATATAATACTGCCGAAGAAATCTTCAATATCCAGCTTGAGTAACAGCTTCTGCCCCAGATGAGCCGCAGCATTAGCAACAACATCCGCCCCCTTATGGTAAGCCGTTGCATAAGGCGAAACAGGTATCGGTGCCAATATATTACGTAAAATATTTTTCTGGATCTTTTTAAGCAGGGGATCCGGTGCCAGTAAATGCCTTGGTGTCCCGTCACGTTTTAAAATAGTAGTGCGTTGATAATGGGCATTAACGTCATTACTGATGGCATAGAGGCAGGAAATTTGTTTTTCAGCGCACCAGTCGGTATCACCAAAAAGCTGGAGTGATATTAGAAACTCAAGATAGTGAGCCGTTGTACAGTATTTCCATAAGGGCATATCCGGCATATTTCCCTGTTTTATATTTTATCGCCCGCCAGAGAGTTCATCATGACAGAGGGGATAGAGGCAATACTATAAAACGATACCCTAAGGTGCGCAGACGTACTCAGCCAAAGGCGTCGCACACGAAGTGTGCTGAGGTACTTCGGAGCAACTTAGGGTCTATAGCTCAGATATCGATTATCCGGTGGCGACTCGCCAGCGGATCCGGATAAGACTCCCCGGATAAGCTATTGCCTCTATCTGAGGTATTCTAATCACGTTTTGGAATCAATTACAATTTCCAAATATCTTAATAAGTTACTCATTATCCAATTGCAGTGCAATGTACAGCTGCATATGGTCATCAAACTTACGCAAATTGAGCCCGGTAATTTCTGAGATACGGTTTAAACGATAATCCAACGTATTTCGGTGAATATAGAGTGACTTAACAGTGGCTCCGGGGTGCATATTATGATTAAACCACGCCAATAGCGTTCTGCGTAACAGGCCATTGTTGTCCATGGCCTTTAGCTTTACCAACGGGCGACTTAATTCATTAATCTGCCAGCCGCCGCGTAAGCTATCGAGCAACACCGGCAACATGAGATCCTGATAATAGTAGCTACGCTGGTCAGGCATCCGTTGTTTTCCTACCGTCATAGCGGCCTTGGCCGTACTGTATGAGCGGGCCACGCACCCCGGTCCGGAAAAATGGCTGCCTAAAGAGACCCGAACGTTTAGCCGGCTGCTTTCAGAAATACGCAGCAATAGATTATCAACCCGCTTGCGGTGCTCTTCTGCATCCCAGCGCCCATTGCTATTCAGGGCGGGCTGAAGCACAACCATTTCAGTCAGTGAAACAATCGCAATTAAATTATCCCGGTCGGGCATAGTTAACAGACTTTGTAGCTGCTGGAGTTCAGCCATTGAGGTATCGACCCCCAACAAATTGCTGTCCAGTTCTATCATGGTGACCACTCTGGGCTGGGCCATATCGATACCTAATCGCTGAGCCCATTCAACCATTGAGGTCGGCAGCTCATCGCTGCGAATCAGATTAAGCACCAAAGCCTCGCGCATTCGGCTATCTTGCGCCAGCATATTCAATAGCCGTGCCTGTTCGAGCATCATCTCCGCCGCCATGCCAACCAGTTGACCATGTTGGCGAAGTAATGACGGATCGCCGGTTAAGCCAATGACCCCGACCACTTCACCTTCTACCCGCAGCGGTAAATTCACACCGGGCTTTACGCCGTGCAGGCTATTCGCTACCGCTTCATTAATTTCAACCACCCGCCCCTGAGATAGCGCCAGTAATGCACCTTCATGAAATTCCCCAATCCGGTTAACATCACCGCTGCCGATGATCGTCCCCTTGGCATCCATGACATTAATATTGCTATCAATAATCTGCATTGTTCGATTAACAATGTCTTGCGCCAGCTTGGCATCGAGGTGATAGAAAGGCATGAATAACCCTCTGAAATAACGCTAATTATCCCAGAGTAATGGTAGTCATTCCTATATGCATTGTGCAAATGCCTATATTTGTCTCTTATTTATTCAAATTGAGGGAACAGTCACAATTCACTGACGCAGCAGGTTTACGGGGGGTTAAAAATAGATTAGCTATCATCTCGGCTTATCCAATCTTCCGCCTGACTTTGTTCTTTTCGACAAAGTCAGGCAGTTTTCTGTTATTTACTCTGCGGCCATTAATTTACGGTATTCGTCATAAGCGTATAAATCCGTCATGCCACTGATATAGTCCTGAATAAAACGAGCGCGGTAGTAGAATTCCCAAATCTCCAGCTGTTGTTCAGGCAGATCGCTAAGCTGAGAAATAGCTTCCTGATAGGCTAAGCGATGCTTAGTGGATAACTTATGAAATAGCCGGGTTTCGATCAAATAATCACGGTGGCTATCATCTTTGAGCAGCTTAGCAAAATCAGACATCGGCATATCCAGCAAAGGACTGTAGATATCCAATAGCCCATTAATCACCCGATACCCTTGCAGCTCAAGCATCTCAACCTCTTCGTGGTTGAATACATACTTCAACGCGACATGCTTATATACGCTGAGTAGCTTAAAGGCTTCATCACTGTCTTCCAGCAATGCCTGATTAAAGCAGCCTTCAAAGATAGCCGGTAGATTATCAATAAATCGTTGAGCAGCACGAGGAACCAGTTGTCCGACGGTATACACCCGTAAATACATAAAGAACTGATCGTCTATATGCCGATAGCCACTGCCGGTCTCCATTTTTTTGACCGCATTGCCGATGGTCTTATCAAACAGATCGCCCGCCACCACGTCGCCCCAGGCATTCTTAAGATGGGAGTACAGCTGCTCAATGGTTAAAATCTTTTTTTCTACCGCATCTTCCAGATCGGCAATGCAGTAAGAAATATCGTCAGCCGCTTCCATAATATACGTCAGCGGATAACGATTAAACCTGGCCATTCCTAACTCCCGACGTAAGTCATCAACAAAAGACTCTTCAGCCAGATAGTAGCCGGGCTTCTTCATCAAATAGCTGTGAGCGTCCGGGATGGCTCCGGACCAATAGGCCGGTCGGGTATATTTCAGAATACAGGCAACCTGAGAATAGGTGAGGTTAAGCTTGAGCAAGGTATGGACTAATCGAATAGCCTGAGCATTACCTTCAAAATTGCTCAAATCTTGGCAAATTCGCAGCCGCAGGCGGTTGATCTCTGGCTGGTGTTGCTCTAATCGCAAGCAGGCATAACGGCAAAGTTCACCGGCCCCGTCATTCAGGCGTTTTCCAAACCAATTATTGATCGCTTCCTCACCAAAATGGCCGAATGGCGGATTACCGATGTCGTGCATCAGGCAGGCCATTTCTACAATGCTCTCGAAAGATTCCAGCAGCTTATCTAAGCCAAGCTCGCTAATTTTATCCTCTTCCCGAAGCCGGTTAAAAATATCTTTGGCAATATGTCGCCCGACCTGTTGCACTTCCATTGAGTGAGTGAGACGGCTGCGCACTGCGGCGTTACGCTCTAACGGGAAAACTTGGGTTTTCTGTTGCAGCCTGCGGATGGCCGCTGAATTAATAATCCGGCCGCGATCGCTTTCAAACTGGCGGGTGATATCATATTCCCCTTCAGGAATGATCATCGAACTAAAGGGGCGCTGAATGGTAATTCGCTTGCTAAAATCAATCACGGGCATAGCATTTTCCCAATATTTTCACAGTGATAACGGCCTTCTGTCTCTTAGCTAACGTTATGACACATTCTTGACAACGAACCAACATGAATCTGGCAAAAGTATCGGAATATCTGGCTATTTACGCGATTCATATTCCATTTTGTTATCAACCTCTATGATTCGCCACTCAACAGATAAAAGCCAATCAAAGTTAAGCTAAAATCTATCTGTGACCAACCGACTCATTTGTATAATTTGCATGATAGACTACGCGCCAGTTTATTGATCCTAACTTAACGGAATATCACCATGAAAATAGGTATTATCGGTGCAATGGAGCAAGAAGTTACCCTTCTTCGCGACAAAATAGAAAACTGTGAAACCTTTGAACGGGCCGGATGTGAGATTTATACCGGTAAGCTCAACGGTATTGACGTTGCTTTGCTGAAGTCTGGCATTGGTAAAGTTGCCGCAGCCTTAGGCACCACGCTGTTATTAGAGCTATGCCGCCCCGATTTGGTCATTAATACCGGCTCTGCGGGTGGATTAGATCCAACCCTTAGCGTAGGCGATATTGTTGTTTCTGACGAAGTTCGTTACCACGACGTTGACGTTACCGCTTTTGGTTATGAGCCGGGTCAAATGGCCGGTTGTCCGGTGGCTTTTATTGCCGACAAGCTATTAGTTCAGCTAGCTGAGCGCTGTATTAGTGAGTGCAAACTGCATGCGGTCAGAGGATTAATTTGCAGCGGTGATGCCTTTATTAATGGCTCAGCCCCGTTAGAACGCATCCGTAAAACCTTCCCTACCGTTGCCGCCGTTGAAATGGAAGCCACCGCTATCGCTCACGTATGCCACCAGTTTGATGTGCCATTTGTTGTGGTGCGGGCAATCTCCGACGTTGCCGATAAAGAATCTCATCAAAGCTTTGATGAATTCTTAATTTTAGCAGCCCAACAGTCATCACTAATCGTCAGTACCATGCTTCGCGCTTTGGCAGAGAAAAAATAATGGCCACGCCAGCCATGATGCTGCTTAAGCTCATCCCTCGGTCGGTATGCCTAAAGCTACTGGCTGCCGGTCTGTGCTTTAGTAGTCTCAGCGTTCAGGCCAGCGCTGAGCGAGTCATTAGTTTGTCCCCGCATCTTACTGAGCTGGCCTATGCCGCCGGTATGGGCGACAAGCTGATTGCCGCCAGCGATTATTCAGATTATCCGCAACAGGCAAAAAAGCTCGAAAGAGTGGCATCATGGCAGGGTCTCAATCTGGAACGGATTTTGGCACTCAAACCGGATTTAGTCTTGTCGTGGCGGGGAGGAAACCCGCAGAAATCGCTGGATCAAATGACGCATTTGGGTCTCAACATCTTCTATTCTGACCCCAACAGCATTCAGTCTATTGCCGATAACCTGATTAAACTGGCTGAATATAGCCCGCATCCGGAGCAGGCCCACGCCGCAGCGGCCGATATTCTGGCCAAGCGTCAGGCCCTTAAAGATCAATATGCCCGCCCCGGAAAACCTCCGGTGAACGTCTTTTTACAATTTAGTACTCAACCGTTGTTTTCTACTTCCGGGACCACCATTCAGAGCGAAGTCGTCTCTTTGTGTGGCGGGCACAATATCTTTGCCGATAGCCCGGTACCCTGGCCTCAGGTTAGCCGTGAGCAAGTGCTCACCCGCAAACCGCAGGCAATCATTATTTCCGGTGATGAAGCGCAGGTTAAAATCGTTAAAACATTCTGGCACGGACAGTTAGATGTTCCTGTAATCACAGTACCTGAAAACTGGTTTAATCGTAGCGGTCCACGCATCATGCTGGCTGCTGAAGTCATATGCCAAAAGCTGTCACAAATTTCATCTACTTCATAGAGTTGGAGCACCTGTTATGTTGGTCTATTGGCTTGATATTTTAGGGACTGCGGTTTTTGCCATTTCCGGCGTACTACTGGCAGGTAAATTGCGCATGGACCCTTTTGGGGTTTTAGTGTTGGGGGTTGTTACCGCGGTTGGCGGCGGAACCATTCGGGATATGGCGCTGGATTATGGTCCGGTATTCTGGGTTGCTGACCCGACAGACTTAGTGGTCGCCCTTGTGACCTGCGTAGCCACCATTGTATTGGTGCGCCACCCAAGAGGTTTACCAAAATGGATTTTACCGGTGCTCGATGCCATCGGTCTGGCGGTGTTTGTCGGCATCGGGGTAAATAAAGCCTTTCTGGCCGGAACCGGCCCGCTGGTTGCAACCTGCATGGGGGTATTGACCGGCGTTGGCGGCGGTATTATTCGCGACGTGCTGGCCCGAGAAATCCCGATGATTCTGCGAACTGAAGTCTACGCCACCGCCTGTATTGCCGGTGGCTGCGTACATGCCACCGCCCACTACTACTTTAATCTCGATTTGGATAAATCCCTGATGCTCGGCATGATATTCACCTTATCTATCCGCCTCGCCGCCATCCGCTGGAATCTAAAACTCCCGACCTTCAGTCTGGAGAAATAACCGTTCGGTTTATTCAACAGCATTAATCAATATCTAGCGAATGACAGACACAAAAAAGCACGGCTCTTGCCGTGCTTCAGACTGCTGACAAACGCCCGGACATCAGCGTTTTGCTCTTAAAAAGCTTAAACGTAGGGAAAGAATTACAGGCTACTTCCTGTAGCCTGCCCTTTGGGCCAACACTCTGTGTTGTTCAAAGCCGTTCCCTACGGCTTTGTCCGTTGGGGTCGTAGCTGGCTTGCCAGCCGGAGTGCCCCTAGGGATTCTAAGCCCGGAGCCCACAGTACTCAAAAACATCGCCCTTCGGCCGCTAGGAAAAACCAATATTCCGATGCTAACTATGCGGACGAAATTCGCGCTGAAATCAAATTAAACCACTTTGTCATCACTCTAAAGCACGGCTTTTGCCGTGCTTTCTGTTTATTAAAAAACTGAAATTAAACGCTAAACGAAGAACCACAACCGCAGGTACTTTTCGCATTCGGATTCTGAATAATAAACCGCGACCCTTCCAGACCTTCGGTATAGTCAACGGCACCGCCGACTAAATATTGCAGACTCATCGGGTCGACAACCAGAGAAACGCCCTGTTTCTCAATAATCATATCGCCTTCGTTGACTTTTTCATCAAAGGTAAAACCATATTGGAATCCACTACAGCCGCCACCGGTGATATAAACACGCAGTTTCAGTTCAGGGTTGTTCTCATCAGCAATCAATGCCTTCACTTTATTAGCGGCCGTGTCGGTAAATTGCAGGGGCAAGGCAGTTGAATCACTCATCAATAGTCTCCAGCTTATTCGTATCAGGCTGCTACTTTGGCAAACCTATTCATCATATGATTATCCAATAGTTGACTAAAACGTTCAAGTATTACTCAACTATCCCTGCAATTAAACATCGCGGCAAATGACAGGGTGAATATTTAATGTGTAAACTACGCTTACGCTGGCTATATTACAATAATCAATAGCGGTAGAATTAACCAAACTCGGCTTTTATTTATCCCCCGGCCAGTAATCCAAAGCTCTTATGTCACTTTCGCGGCTAACGTTAAGCCAAAATCTAAAGCTGTCATTTACCCTTAGTTCTTTTAGAATAGACCGATATCCATTCTCCCTATATATCCTAAATAATGAGGCAGGAGCCGATTGATGAGTAAATCAGAAAGTTTGTATGCGCAGGCACAGCAGGTAATTCCGGGTGGCGTAAACTCGCCGGTTCGCGCATTTACCGGTGTAGGTGGCGTACCACTGTTTGTTGAACGGGCTGACGGCGCCTACCTGTACGATGCTGATGGTAAAGCCTATATCGATTATGTCGGATCCTGGGGCCCGATGGTTCTTGGTCACAATAATGAAATCATTCGTGATGCGGTGATTGAAGCCGTACAGCGTGGCTTAAGCTTCGGCGCTCCGACCGAAATGGAAGTCAAAATGGCTGAGCTGGTGACCGAATTAGTTCCGTCAATGGACATGGTCCGCATGGTCAACTCCGGCACCGAAGCCACCATGAGCGCAATTCGCCTGGCCCGTGGTTTTACCGGACGCGATAAAATCATTAAGTTTGAAGGCTGTTATCATGGCCACGCAGACTGCCTGCTGGTAAAAGCCGGCTCTGGCGCATTAACCTTAGGCCAACCAAACTCACCCGGCGTACCGGCTGATTTCGCCAAGCACACGCTGACTTGTACATATAACGATCTGGATTCTGTCCGTCAGGCTTTTGAGCAAAACCCGGATTCAATCGCCTGTATTATCGTTGAGCCCGTTGCCGGCAATATGAACTGTATTCCTCCGTCTGAAGCCTTCTTACCCGGCTTACGTCAGCTTTGTGACCAGTACAACGCGCTATTGATTATTGATGAAGTGATGACCGGCTTCCGCGTCGCTCTGGGCGGAGCACAGGATTACTATGACGTTACCCCTGATTTAACCTGTTTAGGCAAAATCATCGGTGGCGGTATGCCGGTCGGTGCATTTGGCGGACGCCGTGACGTTATGGAAGCATTAGCCCCAACGGGTCCGGTATACCAAGCAGGAACGCTGTCAGGCAACCCAATCGCGATGGCCGCCGGCTTTGCCTGCCTCAATCAGTTAACTGACGTAGGCGTTTATGAGCAGTTGTCATCGTTAACTGAAAATCTGGCTGAAGGCCTGCTTAGTGCAGCTCAAAGACAAGGTATTCCGCTGGTGGTTAACCATGTAGGCGGCATGTTTGGTATTTTCTTTACCGATGCAAAAACCGTCACCTGTTATAAAGACGTCGTGAAGTGCGACGTTGAGCGCTTTAAAACGTTCTTCCATCTGATGCTGGAAGAGGGAATCTACCTCGCACCTTCCGCGTTTGAAGCCGGCTTTATGTCACTGGCTCACTCAGATGAAGATATCCAGCGCACGGTTGATGCCGCTGAGCGTTGTTTTGCTAAGTTAGCTTAAGACCAGACTGTTACTTGAATAAAGTTAAGGCCAACCAAAAAAGAAATTGGCTGGCCTTTATTTATCTCAATAATCAGGCTGAATATTCGACAAACTGATGATTGTCATTCAGCCTGTATTTAACCCCGGCCCTGATATTCCCTTCCCCTTCATAGGCCACGGCAAATCGCATGCGCTTCCCGTCAAAATAAGCCACGCTGGCACACCCGCCTTTGCCTAACACCACATAGTCTATCGAACCGGCGCTGGCAACCAAAGAGTGTTCCCCCATGGCAACAATTCGCGAGTTATCACCGGCACTCACCACTCTGGCAGCTTCGCCAAAGCTAGAAATATGGGATAAGTCGCCTGAGCTGGCGACCTTTAAGGAATCGCCGACGCTGCCGATACGGGCTCGCATACCGGCACTCGCAATCCTGACGCCGCGGCCTGAACTGCTGACCTTAGAGGAATTTCCTGCCGTCGCAATTCTGGCCCGATCGCCCGAGCTACCGACCCGTACATCATGCCCCACACACCCGGCTCTTACGCCATACCCCGAACTGGCAATCTGAGTCGAATAGCCCGAACTGCTTAACCAAGCATATTCACCGGAGCTGCCAATTTGGACGTTAACGCCAGAACCTGAAATTCGGGCGCTGTGGCCGGTACTGCCAATGCGGGCACTGTCACCGGCACAGCCAATTTGGCTGCTGTTATAGATATCCATCAGCTTGAAATTATCAATATCCGCCGCCAGTTTTCTGGTGTACGGGCTGTTATCACTGGGGATAAATCCGGTTAGCGGTAGCGTTTGAATACCAAGGGCCTGCCTGTCTGCTTTAACCTGAGGGGTGATATCACTCAGGACCTCAGCAAGGAGGTCCGTCGCGTTAGTTTCCTGATAGGCGAAATTCTCTTTTTCCAGCCAGAGTGAATAGGCATATTCAACCAGGCTGGTGGCCCAGTCGACATAACCGTATTGAATTAATGCACTGTGTACATCGGCGTACTTTCCACCATCAGGAAAATTTCTGATAAACCAGCGGTACATATAAGGGCCTACCCGCCAGGCCCTGAGTTCCTGTTTGGTGATTTGCATGATTAATGCCGGTGGTAACCGTCAATCATGCACTTAAAGGTCTCTGTCGGTGTGCGGCCGGTGGTGCACAGGTACAGGTGTCCGAAGATAAAGAAAATACTTATCACCGCCAGTGCAAAGTGCAGCTGTAGCGTCCAATAACGAATACCTACAGCCCATTGCCCTATCACTTCCGGATAAAGAGAAAGTAGTCCGGTTGCCAGTAGCAGCGGCAACAGTGCATACATCACACCAAGGTAAGCAACCTGCTGCAATGGATTAAACTTTGACTGCTGGGTGGCAGGAAACGGATGTTCTTCCCCTTTCATTATACCAAACAGGTAGAAGTTCACCTGACGACTGGCCCGCCCTATCCAACCCTGACGCTTAATCAGATAGTGATGACCGTTACCGCCAAAGGCGTTGATCAGGACAAAGCAGATCCAGCAGGCTAATAGCAAGAAGCCACAGACTTTATGCACCGCAACAAAGCTTGCCGTCACTGGCGGAGAAAGTAAGGCGAAATGGTTAATCAGGCCGCTACCGAGTAATAAGATAAACAGTAACGCATTAGACCAGTGCCAGAGGCGAATCCCTTTGGAGTAGAGATAAACCTTTTCTCCATGATCGGCCGGTTTATTGGTTGCCAGTCGCCCGCGCAGAAAAGCGTGTAAGGCTAAGACCAGCAACATGCCAACAATGGCTAACCCTGCCAATAATAACCAGACCGGCCAATAGTCTACCGAATAGGTCGGGACATAAAGGTGAAGCTGGGATTGGAACTGTTCAGCATTCATACGTTATCCTCTTTCAACAGATGTTGACCGGGGCGGCGATACAGATAAGGCTTACCTACGCCTTTTAACTGGTATTGGTAGAACTTATTCTGCTTCAGCCAATTCTGTACCACTTCGCTATCTTCTCTGCCAAAAATCAGCGCATTCTCAGGGCAGACATTGACGCAGATTGGAGCAAAGCCTTTAGCCAGGCGAGACTCTGCGCAAAAATCACACTTATCGGCCACTTTGGTTTTCGGATTAAGATAACGCACCTGATAAGGACAGGCGGAAATACAGTAGCTACAGCCAATACATTGTGGAGCATTCACCCGCACAATTCCTTTCTCATCGCGGTAAGAAGCGCCGGTAGGACAAACTTCAATACAAGGCGCATCCTCACAGTGTTGGCATGACTGACGGAAGAAGTGATATTGCGTCTCTCCGTCTTTGGTAGACACCGGAATATGTGCAATACCTAAGCGGCTTCCCCGATCCGGTACATGATTCACTTTGCGGCAGGCCCTGGCACACAGGTTACAACCGTTACACAGCGTCTCATCATGAATCATGACATAGCGAACTGGGCCATTTTTAGCCGGTGCTGCCAATAAACTTTGACCCGGGCCAGTAAAGAAAATAACTGTACCCATACCGATGACAAATTTACGCCGAGAGTACGTCATCTGCTTATCCCCTGATTCTGTTGACTGCAATAGCCCGGCATTATCCATAACATTAAAAATATTATTTTCATCATGCTCCTCCGCCATTAACTATTTTTAATGTTATAAAATAGTGAGGTCACTGCTTAATAATGATGGCCTGAATATTTTTATTAATGGCCATTACAATACGATCGTGCCTAATGTCTTAACCCGTAGTTTAAATAAACCTATGGATTCTGATGTTGCTCTACTTCCAGCCACTCACACAGGCCATAGGCCTTGCCATAACTCATAAATCTTTCACTAAATAAATAAGGTTCGTCATTAGAAGCTTCAACTTTTCGAATATCTGCGTAATCCGGATGGCTATCAATCACAATAATTGCCGCATCGATTTGCTGTTGGTCAAAATAATAAGGTGAATGCATTAACATGCTGACCTTATAGGGCCGCGGATAGGTTTTACACTCAAACCTCACGGCCTCAGCAATGGTCTTACAGATATTTTTCTCTATCACCAATACACACATATTGGCGTAATTAACCGAGATACTTTCAGTTGAGAAATAGTAACTGTCGTTATCTCCTATATTGACGGTGATATCTGCATAGGCCTCGTCGGCATTAATCTGCGCAAATATCGCCGCCAGATCGTCAGCTGAAACCGAATAAGGCGGAGCCAGAAATATGCTGTGAGCAACGATATTGCCACCGAGAGAGCTTTGCCGGATAAAATCGGCAATCACCTGTGCGGGTGATAGTGATTGCTCCGCCAACGCCTGTTCCGCTGCATCAATCTCACTCTGAATCGCACCAGAATCCCTATCGATAGCGCCAAACAACCGGCGTCTGTTCAGGTTAATATCTTCGGCGATATCATTTTGACTCTCTGCCGGTAATTCGCCGGCAGTGTCTGATGCAAATTGCTCAGCCTTATCAAACTCATTCATCACGTCGGCCCACTGATTATGATGGTAATAAATTCAGCGATGCTAATTCAGCCGCCACGTCTTCCATGCCTAAACGATGAAGCGTCTCTTTAGTCGGGCAGCCTAACAGCGGATCCCAGCCCATTTCGGTATAGAACATGGTGAATGATTTATACATATCATCACGGTCCATCTTGTCCGTACCTTCAGTAAAGACCGGAATTTTCGGATCTTTATCAAATACCCAAGTACAGATAAGGTCATGTTCATTACGCATATCCATGGTTTGCATCAGTTTGACCGTATAGGCACGATGCAAGGTGAAAATACGCTCTGCCGCCAGGTCCAGACTTTCTTCCGTTGTTTCATCACCGGTAATGGCCTGGAAGTATTTAGACTCAAGTGCTAAATCTCCGCGGTAATTACGGCTCTTTAACGGCGATACGGTCATTGGCCATACCCAGTTACATAAGGTTACCGCATCGTGCAGGCAGCTTTTAAGAATGGCCCATTTGGCATACTTAATCTTGGCCGGATTAATTGGCGTATAGTTTTTAGTTTCATCGTAGGCATCAGGCGAACCGAAAAGCTCACCGGCAACCTCTTTCTGCAACTTAAGCGGTAAGCCATCGCCGATAAAGTTGATATGAGTGTGAGTCATACAGTCGCGGTTAAACATACAGTTAATCAGCGAGCCAACCTGAGCTGAAGCCTCATTGGCATGGTGAACCGGGAAGCCTAACGGAGACCAAAGTTTATTTTTAGCGTACGCCCAATACTCGTCGCCTAAATTCCAACGCTCAGCAATGGCATAAGAACCATCGGCAAGGTGGCTAAGCTCACCGGTGCGATGTGCCAAACGATGATAGAAGTCTTTAATAAAGTGCGGGTCGCCGTCTTCCAGCTGATCCCAACGAATTTCCGCATACTCTTCTGCCGGCAGTACGCGCTTAAATACCCCTTTGCTATAGCAATAAGTAAAGTCGCGATGTAGCTGGCCGTAGTTACACCAAATGCCTAAGTCATCAAAAATATTCAGCCCAACCAGATTACCGATAACCGAGCCGTCGCCTTTATCGTCAAAATCTTTTGGCCCTTTAGGGAATATGGTGGTGTGAACAAAGTTAGCCACGCAGGTATTTCCGCCGGTAGTTGGAACACCAAACTCTTTTACCTTCGGTATATTCAGTTGAGACATACAGCGGATAGGACAAGAGTGGCAGCCCCCCATTTTCACCGTATATTTCTCTGCTGCAGGTCCTAAATCAAAGACGGATTTATAGGTCCGGAACCCAACGGTATTTTGATTTCCCGGAGGAATTTCACCCGTTTCGATTGGGCCACCTTCTGCAGCGCCCCAGAATAGCCCCTTGCGGGCCGTCCAGCGGGAGCTTGGTGCCGAATATTCCGCCCATGCCTGAGGCGTGCTGGGAACCACGTGGTTGTTATTCGCCCCAATCAGCTCAGTCATCATATAGTCGTTAAGGCGCTTCATTTCCGCTCTGTCAGCGATATTGACGCCCTTAGAACCTTCTACCGCGATCGCTTTGAGGTTTTTAGACCCCAGCACGGCACCGGTACCGGCACCGCCGCTGTGGTTACGACTATTCAGCATGCAAGACAGCGGAACCAGGTTCTCACCGGCAGGACCAATCGCAGCAACGCAGGTCTCAGCACTGGTCATGCGACAAATTTCTTCTGTCGTTGCCCGGGTACCCTTACCCCAAAGAAAATCAGCCGGCTCAATGCTCACCAGATCGTCTTTAATACTGATCCACACCGGAGACTTAGCTTTACCTTCAATGATAATGGCATCGTATCCGGCAAACTTCATTTGAGCGGCGAAAAAACCGCCCATATGAGCATCAACAACCAGATTGCCTTTGGTGAAAGTGGAAAGCGAAGTGATATTAACCCGTGAACTACAAGGCGCTCCGGAACCGGTCAATGGTCCGACGGCGAAAATCAGTTTATTGGCTTCATCGAAAGGTTTGGTACCGGCAGGAACTTCGTCAAACATGACTTTATAACCAATCCCCATACCGCCAATAAATTTCTTATATTTGCTGGTATCTTCAAAGGAAATCTTTCCTGAAGAGAGGTTAATTCTTACTATTTTACCTGTCCAACCGTTAGTCATGATGTTTTCCTTAAAGCACTGAATAAGAAGGAGCTATTGAGTTTTATCGTTCTGGCTATAGCTCGTTCAAACTGTAATATCTTTCCAGTCAATAATCGTTAATGCACCGGTCGGACAGGCGTTAGCGCACTCACCGCATAGAATACATTTTGACGATTTCTTGGTTTGTGTATTTACCGTTGCCATCATCCATGGGCAAGCCGTGGTACAGGCGCTACAGCCAATACAACGCCGATAATCTACTGCAATACAGCCATCTTTTTCACTGTATGAAATTGCCCCTATCGGACAGACTTTCAGACACTGTGGATCTTTACATTGTCGGCAGGTATCCGGCGTAAAGTTCAAATCACCATAAAGCCCGCCGCCGGAACCAATGCCGTCGTCGCCAAAGTAATAATTACGGTGAATTTTTATGCGGGAAAAAAAGGTTCCGACGGAGCCATCATTGAAGGTCGTGCAGGAGGTTTCACACCGGTGACACCCGGTACATCTTGCCCTCTTTGTGACCAGAACACCTTTTGCCGTTGTTATTAAGCCAACGTTACCGTTGTCGACATCTTCTTGTGTACAACCAAAAAGCGATAACAGAGAAGGTGCTATTGCTAACCCGGTAAGGCCTTTTCCTGAGATACGAAGAAAGTCCAGTCGGGTCAAACCATGATCTAAAAAGGGGCGTTCAGCATTATTAGGCATTTAATTTCACATCCTCTTCCGTACTCACTTTAATAACAACCAGGACATTATTATTTTTATAATATATAGAAAACAAGGATACCTCTTATTAGGTACCAAAATATAATGTCCCTGTTTAACCACATATTCTGTGATCAAGCTCAATTTAGAAAGACATTAATATCAAATCCGTGGTTGTTGATATTAAGTCTCATTTAATACATTAATTAATATATACAAATGACAAATATCACTTGTTATTGTTTTAATAATGTTAATTATTAGATAAAATTTGTTATCTATGTAATTTTCTAAAAAATACAATAAGTTGATTTACATTAAAATTAGTGAAATTAGCAGATAAAATCCACATCGCTATATATTTAATTACACACCGAATAAATGGATTGCTGAAAATAAATAAAATTATTTTTAATTCAAAGCCAATATTACGTTAATACTATTTTGCATATAACCTGCAATATGAAGCCTAATATTCGTTTTATACCGATACTCAGAACCAAAAGCATCCGCGCCGCCTATGACCAATCGAACCTTATCCAGACAGCCTCAGATGCTGGATAATCTGCACCATAAAGAAATAGATAATGTTACACTCTGCACTTCTTGTTGATCTGTACTTCTGGCTTTTTCTAACAGTGATAATCAATAGCTGATATGAGTAAATTTGCAACCCTTAGCGGCATGGCCGCTATTCTGCTCTGGAGTATGAGCGTAGCCCTTACCCGTAGCCTTGCTGAAGTCTTAGGCCCCTTTGGTGCCGGAGCGGCAATATATACTGTCAGCGGAGTCTTAGTTCTATTGGTTACCGGAATGCCGAAAATTCGTCAGCAACGGGCTGCTTATTTGTGGGGATGTGGCTCACTGTTTGTTATCTATATGGTCTGTTTTGCTCTGGCGATCGGCATGGCAGCCAGTCGTCAGCAGACGCTGGAAATTGGCTTAATCAACTACCTTTGGCCGAGCCTGACGTTGCTATTTGCGTTGCCGCTGCTGAAAATATCTGCACGTTGGTGGCTATATCCGGGCATTCTCTTAGCCTTTTCGGGGATTATTTGGGTAGTTAGCGGCGGCTCATTAAGCCTGAATGATTTTATTCATAATATCAGTTCAAATCTATTGGCATATCTGTTAGCCATAATCGCGGCAGTTGCCTGGTCATTGTATTCAAATCTGGTAAGAATATATTGTCATGGAAAAGGCGTATTGCCTCTGTTCCTATTTATTACCGCAGCCTGCCTGTGGATTATGACGCCGATATTCTCCCGGTTGCCGACAGAGATGATCCCTCAGGACGCGATATTAGAATTATTACTGATGGGAGCAACTACGGCGATAGCCTATGTCTGTTGGGATATGGCAATGCGTAAAGGCAATATCACACTGGTTGCGGCACTCTCTTATTTTACACCGCTGTTTTCAATTTTGATCGCCAGTGTGTGGCTCAACACACAGCCGGGTCGTGCTTTTTGGCCCGGAGTCGGGCTGGTGGTTATCGGTTCATTACTCTGCTGGTCTGCCAACCGGAACAAAAACTAGCCGGCTATCCATCGTTCAGGGCCAGAATTATCGCTCGGCTAAAAAACGTCGATATGCACTCAGTACGGCTAAAAAGTCTTCTACGCCGCAAAAAGAGAGGCTTTCATCGTCGTAATAGAACATACCGTCTTCCATTTCGTCGCCTTCTAAGTCGAGTTGGTTTGCCCTGATAATCACCTCTTCACCATCCAGCCACAGGGTATATTCATGGCCAACCTTTTGCCACTGGCGCTCGCTTCCCTTCACCTGTTCAATCGCCTGCTCCACGTCATCAAGCAACGCTAAATTACCGTTAACCTCTTCATTCAGCCAATGTCCGATAGCTTCATGATCCATCGAGAACTGGGCGAAGATTTGTCCGGTTACATCCAGTCTGAATTCATAGTCCATAATCTGTTCCTGTATTTGGCCTTTTACTATCAATCGGGTTAACACCCATAACAGAATGCGACCCTAGCGCTATTTCTATCATAAGCACTTATTGCATTATTCAGCCATGTTATTTTCCGTTTATTAGAGCTGAATAAAAGAACTCGCATAAAAAAACCACGCCCGAGAGAGAGCGTGGTTTGACTATTGTAAAACAGAAATTACGCCATGGTTTGGAAAATCACGGTATCTGCTTTTTTGGTATATTCGTTAAGTTGATCAAAGTTGAGGTAACGATAAGTATCGTTCGCGGTTTTATCAACTTCAGCCATATAGCCCAGGTACTCATCAACCGTTGGTAAACGCCCCAGCAGTGAAGATATCGCTGCCAGTTCAGCAGATGCCAGATAAACATTGGCACCGTTACCTAAACGGTTAGGGAAGTTTCTGGTTGAAGTTGACACCACGGTGGCCCCCTCTTCAACCCGAGCCTGGTTACCCATGCATAGAGAGCACCCAGGGGTCTCGATACGCGCTCCGCTGGTGCCAAATATGCTGTAGTAACCTTCTTCACTTAACTGCGCGGCATCCATTTTAGTCGGTGGCGTTACCCATAAGCGGGTCGGTAATTTACCTTTAAAATTAGCCAGTAATTTACCCGCCGCGCGGAAGTGACCGATATTGGTCATACATGAACCAATGAACACTTCATCAATTTTGCTGCCGGTAACTTCAGATAATAAACGGGCATCATCCGGGTCATTTGGCGCACACAGAATAGGTTCTTTAATCTGGTTAAGATCAATATCAATAACGGCGCAGTATTCAGCATCAGCATCAGCTTCTAACAGCTGAGGATTTGCTAACCAGTTCTCCATGGCTTTAATACGACGTTCAATAGTACGCACATCGCCATAGCCTTCAGAAATCATCCACTTAAGCAGCACGATATTTGAATTTAAATACTCAATCACCGGCGCTTTATCCAGCTTGATGGTGCAACCCGCAGCAGAGCGTTCAGCTGAAGCATCAGCCAGCTCGAATGCCTGCTCGGCTTTCAGCTCCGGCAAACCTTCAATTTCAAGAATACGGCCAGAGAAGATATTTTTCTTACCCTGCTTCTCAACGGTGAGTAAACCTTGCTGGATAGCGTAGTAAGGAATGGCGTGAACCAGATCCCGTAAGGTAATGCCCGGTTGCATCTGACCTTTAAAGCGCACCAGAACAGATTCAGGCATATCCAAAGGCATCACACCGGTTGCGGCAGCAAATGCCACTAAACCTGAGCCAGCCGGGAAAGAAATACCGATTGGGAAACGGGTATGGGAATCACCACCGGTACCTACGGTATCCGGTAATAGCATACGGTTTAGCCATGAGTGGATAATTCCGTCGCCGGGGCGAAGAGATACACCGCCGCGGTTCATAATGAAGTCCGGCAGAGTATGGTGGGTCTGAACGTCAACCGGCTTAGGATAAGCCGAAGTATGGCAGAATGACTGCATTACCAAGTCGGCAGAGAAACCTAAGCAGGCAAGATCTTTCAGCTCATCCCGAGTCATTGGTCCGGTAGTATCCTGAGATCCAACCGACGTCATCTTAGGCTCACAGTATTCGCCTGGACGAACACCGGTCACGCCACAGGCACGGCCGACCATCTTCTGAGCCAGCGTATAGCCTTTATTGCTTGCTGCAACGGCTTTCACCGTACGGAAAACGTCACTTGCCGGTAAACCTAAAGACTCCCGCGCTTTGCTGGTTAAGCCACGGCCGATAATTAACGGAATACGTCCACCGGCGCGCACTTCATCCAGTAATACGTCGGTTTTTAATTCAAAGGTCGCTAACAGCTCATTATTATCATGACGACGGACTTCACCCTTACGCGGATAAACATCAATCACATCGCCCATATTTAATGATGAAACATCAACTTCAACCGGTAATGCTCCGGCATCTTCCATGGTATTAAAGAAGATAGGCGCAATTTTGCTGCCTAATACCAGACCGCCGGCACGTTTATTCGGAACGAAAGGAATATCATCGCCCATAAACCATAACACCGAGTTGGTGGCTGATTTACGCGATGATCCGGTACCTACAACGTCGCCCACATAGGCCAGCGGGAAACCTTTTTGCTTAAGCGCATCAATTTGTTTAATTGGCCCGACAGAACCAGCCTTATCAGGCGTAATTCCATCACGGGCATTCTTTAACATCGCTAATGCATGTAATGGGATATCCGGGCGTGACCATGCATCAGGTGCCGGAGAAAGATCGTCGGTGTTGGTTTCACCGGTGACTTTAAACACGGTCACGGTGATTTTATCAGCCATATTCGGACGAGAGAGGAACCACTCGGCGTCAGCCCATGACTGCATAACTTGTTTAGCGTACTGATTACCGGCCTTGGCCTTTTCCTCTACGTCGTAGAAGTTATCAAACATCAGTAAGGTATGGGAAAGCTGTTTTGCCGCAATCGGTGCCAGTTTTTGATCTTCTAAAGCATCCAGCAGCGGGTGGATATTATATCCGCCTTGCATGGTACCGAGTAACTCAACCGCTTTCTCAGCGGAAACCAACGGCGATGTTGCTTCACCCTTTACAATGGCGGCAAGGAAACCGGCTTTAACATAGGCGGCTTCATCAACACCCGGTGGAACTCGATTAATTAGGAGGTCTAGAAGAAAAGCCTCTTCCCCTGCCGGTGGATTTTTTAATAAAGTAACTAACCCAGCAACTTGCCCTGCATCCAACGGTTTTGGCACAATGCCTTCTGCGCGACGCTCTGCAACGTGTTTACGATATTCCTCTAGCACGACGACTCCTCCAACTATCATTGTTATATTTAGCAGTGAAACGCTAACGGTGTTACTTATACATCGCTGTTAATCTGCAACGTTTAGATTTAAGAGTAAATTGCATTAATGCGCGGACTAAGCATAGCGATATACCGAGATTTTGTTAGTTCAATCACATAAAGACTATATGCACTTTATGCCCTTTATGCAGCTAATTTCCTGATGTCATGGCTAAAACTGACAGCAGGTCAGTAAGTATAGTATTTGATTAAGAATAATGTCGTCTTTTAACGACTAAGCAGGTATATTTACATAAAATTTACCTCATTCATGCAAGGATGCCAGAATGAACACCCAGTCCCCTGGCCAAAGAAGCAAACAGTCCGATATAAAAATCGCCCAATACGTTATTGTGGTGATGATTACATCTATCATTATTATCCTTATTGCTAAGTTTTTTCCCGCTAATCACTATGGTGAGACCTATCAGCCGGCCTTAGTCAGAGCAGCAGAAACCGAATGGGATCCTTTAATGTCATCCCTACAGTTTGGCCTGCAATATTTTTTAATCGCCCTGCTGGCCATCGGAATCGCCGTTTCGCTGCTGTTCTTTTTTAGCTGCAGAGATGAGGGTTACTCCGAGTAGAACTTAATGGTCAGTCTTAGCATAAAAAAAACCGCCGAAGCGGTTTTTTTGTTTGATGCGGATTAAAGCTGAATTACTTTTTCTTAGCTTTCGCGTTAGGTAAGTCAGTAATCGTACCTTCATACACTTCAGCGGCTAAACCAACTGATTCGTGTAAGGTCGGGTGAGCATGGATGGTTAATGCGATATCTTCTGCATCACAGCCCATCTCGATAGCCAGACCAATCTCGCCAAGTAACTCACCACCGTTAGCGCCGACAATGGCACCACCGATGATACGGTGAGATTCTTTATCGAAAATCAGCTTAGTCATACCGTCAGCACAGTCGGAAGCAATTGCACGACCAGAGGCCGCCCATGGAAAGGTAGAAACTTCGTAGTTAATGCCTTTCTCTTTCGCTTCTTTCTCTGTCATTCCGACCCATGCAACTTCTGGTTCGGTATAGGCAATAGACGGGATTACTTTCGGATCAAAGTAGTGTTTCTTACCGGAGATAACTTCAGCCGCTACGTGGCCTTCATGCACGCCTTTGTGAGCAAGCATTGGCTGACCAACAATATCGCCGATAGCAAAAATATGCGGCACGTTAGTACGCAGTTGCTTATCAACTTGAATAAAGCCGCGGTCATCAACTTCGATACCGGCTTTACCGGCATCCAGTAATTTACCGTTTGGAACACGACCGATAGCAACCAGCACTGCGTCATAGCGCTGCGGCTCTGCCGGTGCTTTTTTACCTTCCATTGAAACGTAGATACCATCTTCTTTGGCTTCAACGGCGGTCACTTTGGTTTCCAGCATCAGATTAAACTGCTTGCTGATACGCTTGGTAAACACTTTAACCACGTCTTTATCGGCAGCAGGAATAACTTGGTCAAACATTTCAACCACGTCAATCTGTGAACCCAGGGCGTGA